>Ga0075421_100001966_pt1 | contig 24363 bp, 18 predicted proteins | sample SoiMetdeltSBSDD5_FD_75292 | JGI IMG/M metagenome (GOLD analysis project Ga0075421, IMG submission 75292) | Bulk soil microbial communities from a Populus tree surrounding site in Tennessee, USA - Soil MetaG P. deltoides SBSDD5 | ecosystem: Environmental > Terrestrial > Soil > Tree plantation...
GTCGGCTTGGCGTTCGCAATGGCCTTAGACACCGTCCAATGGTCACCGCCCGGCCGGAGATCGACCAGAAGCGCCGCGGCGCCCGACACGAACGGAGCACTGAACGAAGTACCCCAGCTTGCGGCGTATTTCTCCCCCGGGTAAGTGGAGACGATCTCTTCCCCAGGAGCCGCCACCCACACCAGACTATCTCCGTAATTGGAAAAGGTGGAGCGGCCGTCGAACGGGTTCGTCGATGCGACGCCGATCGTATTATCGAATCCCGCCGGGTACACCCTAGTTTGCCGGCCATCGTTGCCGGCGGATGCCACGCATATAAGTTGACGGTTTACCGCATAGTTCAAGGCATTCTTCAGCTCTAACGAATTTTCCGGCATGCTGAAACTCATATTGATCACCCGAGCTGACGATCGAACCGCGTAATAGATCGCGCGAAGTATATCGGACAGGTATCCCCTGCCGTCGGGACGAAACGTCCTGAGCGACATGATCGGAGCGCGTGGCGCCACCAGATGAACGATGCCGGCGACCATAGTTCCATGCCCGAACGGCTCGGGATTGTCCACGACGGCAGTCGTAGACTCCTGGTAGGAGTCCCATTCGTTGACGCGCACCGGCGGAGCCATGCCGGGTTGATCCTGAATGAAATCGTAGCCAGGGACGAGAACGTACTTCAGCGCCGGATGGTTCGAATCGATCCCCGTGTCGATAACGGCGACGATGCCGGAGCCCAGCACGCCGAACTTGCTCCGCCCTTCGTGTAGCCGAATGATACTGGCCGCCGGTTGCGCGGCGTATCCGTTCCAAACTGTGCTGCCATAGAACGAGGTTGTCGGCTTGTTTGCCGTACCGGTTAGCGAAATCTTTACGCCTGGAGCGTAAGTGACTGAAAGGTCGATTTCGACGTTGGTGATTCCAATCTGGCGGGTCAACGAGAGCAGGAAAACGACCGGCTGCAAGAGATCGGACGTAGTGACGAGAAATAGCTGAGAGGCCGGATCGATCAAGCCCCGAACAACGTTGCAGCCAATCAACCGGCAGATCCCCTGAACGACACTCAGGCCACCCGGCGCTCGGACAATATACCGGCGTTCGGCGTGCGCCGGCGCGACGCAGGCAACGGCGAGGAGCAACAATATCAAACAAGATCTGTTCTTCATAGTGTCTGTCCAGTTGCGCAATTCAAGCGGGCGCCGGGAGGTTTCCGGCGTCAGGGAGCGCTATTGCGATAATTTCTCCAGTATCAGTTTCGAGGTAGAGCTGCAATCCGTCTTCGCGCTCGAATTCCACCTGGAACTCGCCGAGCGAATTAGCGATGGTTTGAGCAACGAGCCTGTCGTTCCCCTGCACTAAAACCACCCCAGCGCCAGAAATAACTCCTTCAGCGCCAGCGCGCAGTATCTGACCGGTAAGGGATTCCGCACGGCCAGTGGTTTCGAGCCGCAAATCGACCAGGAAATCTCCGGTGTCATGCAACAAGTGTCGAGCGGGGGCGGCGCCACCGCGAATGCCCGCCGGCAAGGGCTCCAGGAAGCTATCAAAGGTCCGGACTGCAATCTGCGTCAGGCGGGACAGGAGTGGCGCCTTGCGTTTAAGTGCGAAGGCGGCTTTGACAAGACGGACCGTTGACTCGGGAGCTTTATAGCTCGCCTCGCGTCGTGCGACCTCCACAAGCCGGCTCCACCACTTTTGTGTTTCCAGGCATTGTTGGCACCCAGTCTCTAGATGCTCTCGCAAGCGTTCGCCACCCTCCGGCAGCGGCAGCCCGCGGACAAAATCAATCCAGATCCGGTCGTCGAAGTGGGGTTGCAAGTCGTTCATCAGTCCTTCTTTGCCCCTGAGCGGGCGTCCAACAGTTTTGGGCTTTGAGATAATAGTCGAGTGTCCATACCAAAATATAGGGCCGGCACAATATTCTAAGGCGCCTTACCAACCAGAATGAACGGCGCCCAGTGAAACGGGTGGGGATAGCGCCGCCGCACCTCCGCCATGGCCTTCTGGAGAGCGAGAGCCTTACTGGTCGTCCCACTACTTAGATGAAAATAAAACTCTCGCATGAACTCCGCCGTGCTTCCGTCGTGCACATCCCACAGCGTGAGGACGAGCGCATGTGCGCCCCCATAGAGTAATCCGCGCGCCAAACCCATGAGTTCGTCGCCTCCGGTTACGACGTTGAGTCCGGTGGCGCAGCCGCTGAGAGTGAGAAGGTCGACCGGGAGGCGCAGGCTGTACAGGTCGTAAAGGCTCAAGTACGCGTCGCCAAGGCGAACGGAAGAGAACATCGGATTGTCGCTGCGGAAGACACCATGTGTAGCTATGTGGATTTGGCGGCTGCCGGGTCCCAAAGTCCGCAGAGCTTCCTGGCTGGCCTCGGCGCCCATGAGCAGGTGAGGATCGCGCACGACAGCGGCGACCTGCTCCACTTCCTGCGAAATCCAAGGCGTCTTGGAATCCTGAACGCCAAGAATCAAAGAGCGGCTAGCGGAGCCAGCGCTCTTTCCGCGACACAATGCGTAGACGCTGGCGCTGGGAGCATAGGAAACAGTAAAGCGATCGATGAGGTACTCGGTCCCATCGTGCAACGCATGCAAAGGAACATGGTGCAGCGCGCCGTGCGGCGACAGAACCAGGTGATCTCCCTTCAGCAAAGACCGTAAAGGCGCCACGACCTCCCGATAGAGCTCCTGCAGGCGCCGGTCTGTCGCTTCCTTCAGTTGCTTCTCCACCTTTCCGGTGTAAGACACGCCCATCCGGAATTTCGATAGCTGGAACTGGAGCATCCGGACGCCGTTTCGTATGCGCTGCGCCGTGGTTAGAGGGACAATTTCGATGCTCGTCGCGGTGAGAACGGCTGCCAGGATCTGTTCACCTGTTTGAAAATATTCAACCAGGACCGTGCCGGGATCGAGCGCGGCATGGATCTCCTCCATGGTCATCGGAGCCGGATTGAGCCCGGTCTGCGCCTCGGGGGTAGCGGCTGGAGTTTCCCTTAGCACTCGCAATAAAGCATCCTCGCAAGCCCGCGCCTGCTCCCACAGGCTCGCGACTTGCTCGCTCGAATAACCTTCAGGGCGAAGCTGTTCCAGCTCAATGCGGTGGTAATACCAATTCAACTCACCGCGCAATCGAAGCACTTGCGCCTCAACGCGTTTGTCCCCAAAAGCGCGGGTCGCCAGGGGCTGCGCCCGCCCGTAGATGACATCGAGCAGGCTGCGGCACTTTCCCTGCTCCATGTAGCTGAAAGCCTCTGCGGCAGGTGGGCCGGTCAATCCTCGCCGCAGGCAAAGTCCCACCAACCGCTCGTAAACCTCCAGCCGGTCTTTCATGAAGGCGATGCGCGGTTCTTCCCCTTGCAGGCTACTGCGAAGAGTCTCCAAATGGCGGCGGGCAGCGTGGTATGCGGCGGAACTCCTCTCCAGGTCGCCCGACGCCTCGTGGATCCGGCCGAATTGGAGGTGAGCGTGATAGCTTACAACCGGCGCTTCGAGCGTGGCTAATCGGTCAAGCGCCTCCTGGCATCGATCGCCCGCAGCGGGCAAATCGCCGTCCGCCAGCGCGAGGCGAGACAGCAGGATGTCGCATATAGCTGCCTTGCGGCTCAGGCCCGAAGCGCGGAAAAATTCGTTGGCGCGCCGACAAAGCGGCTTAGCCGCCGTGTAGTCGCCGACTTCAAATGCGAGGATCGCCTGATAAAGATCCACGGCCGATTCGCCAGTCCGATGATTCTGGCCTGCGAAGGCTTCCCTGGCGCGCGCAAACAGCGCCATCGCCCGGACTCTGTCACCCTTGCTGCTACTCGCGATAGCCAGATTCGTCAATGACCTCGCGGCTTCATAACCCATGGCGAGCTGTCCGAAACGATCGGCAGCTTGCTGCGCCATTTCCGCGGCCTCCTCCGCCATGTTCAGTTCGACGTAAATCTCCGATAGGTCCAGATTGCAGAGCGCCGTGTGGTAGACGTCGCCATGCTTCGACGAGTTTTCCCGCGCCCCGCGCAGACCCTCGATAGCGCGCTCGTAGTCGCCGCGAAGGTAGTACAAGTACGCGATGTTATATTCCGCCTGACACATCAACAACGGCATCTGATTTCGCCCAAAGAATTCATGCGCCTTTTGATAAATGTCGAGGGCGCGATCGAACTCGTTGAGTCTGATGAGGCACACGGCCATATTATGGAGTACGACGCCGATTCCCTCTGTATCCCCGTGTTCCAGAAGCCGCAGATAGACTCGTTCGTAGGTGGCCAGCGCATCGGCAAGGCGCTCCTGCCGGTGATATATATTGGCCACATTAATGTCCAGGCGGGCCAACCGCAGTCCATCGTTCAATTGGGTGAAGATTTCACGCGCGCGTTCCGCGTTCTGATGAGCCTGCTGATACTCCCCGAGAAGTATCAGAGGCTGGATGGAGGTGCTCAACGTACGGCCAAGCTCATCGCTTCTTCCGATCTCTCCAAACAGCCTCGCCGCCTGTTCGAGGAGATCAACCGAAGGTTTGCACTGACCCTTGAACCATAAGGCGTTGGCTTTGGCACGCAACGCGCGCGCCAAACTTTCGCTTGCTCCGAGCTGCTCCGCGATTGCAAGAGCAGTTTCGGCTTTACACAGCGCTTCATCCAAATCCACCCGCAGGAGCTGCCGGACCTCTTCGGCAAGACGCTCTACGACTTCGGCGGTCACCATTTCGGGATGCTCTTCCAGATATGCCCGCCGGCTCTCGGCGCTCTGGAGATTACACATTGTAGCCGCAGCGGTCATCCGAACCTTTTCTCCTCAAGCGACCGCCGCAGCCGCTTCAGACAGCGCATTCGGATGAAGCCGATCGAGCCAGTCGCCAATCCAAGGCGCTTCGCGACTTCATCATAGGGAACTGGCGGTTCGGTAAAGAAAAGCATTTCGACCAAGTTCCGGCAACGCGCCGCCAACTCTCCGAGGGCGTCACGCAGTTTTTCCTCGCGCTGCAACTCAGCCAGCATCTCCCCAGGCAAATCAGGAACCGTGGCTGCGAGCGCACCCACTTCCATCGTTTGGTATGGAAGCTGCTCTCTGCGCCAGCGGAAGCACTCTCGCGCAGTGACTTTGATCAGCCAGGCCGCCAAGGCTTTCGGCTCTCTCACGCGAGGCAACTCCCATAACAATTTCAAGCAAACGTCCTGGAAGACGTCAGCGGCGTCATCCTGAGAAAAACCGGTCCTAGCGGGAATCGAAAAGATCAGGTTGCGGTACTTATCGATCAACGTCCCCCAGGCTTCGTGGTCTCCCTCCAAGCATCTCGCGACCAACTCCTCGTCGTTGAGGAGGTTCGAAGGACACTCCTGCGGCTCTTCTTCAGACACGGGCAGCGCCTCCAAGGCGGGCGCACTCCCGGCTGTGGTCCGTATGACATGTCGTCCAGAATGGGTGTCGCTCGGCCATCTCATTGTTTTGCGCCTGCTCTTTCCTTCCAATACAGCTCATCCGCGTTCCATAAAACGTATGACGGCAGTATCGAAGGCCGCAGATTGCCAACAGACCCAGCCGCTGCAACCAGCAGATGGGGACTTGCGATGCAAATAATCGGCAAATTCACTGCTACCAGCCGCTGAACGCGGTCGTAGAGCGGTTTTCTTTCGGAGAAGTTGAGCGACTCGATCTGCTGGCGCATGAGCCGATCGATCTCTAGCTCCCAGTCCGCCGCTGGCGCCCCGTTCAGGTTCCATATGTGGGTACTTCCGGCTCTGGTCCAGACGTTCATCTCGGAATTGGGATCGGTGTCGCCGCTCGCCAGGGTCATTACGGCGGCTTCATACTCGTGGGTATTAAATACCCTGTCGATCATCGCGCGAAACTCCAGTGAGACAACGAACGCCGTGATGCCAAGTTGTTTCAGGTCGTCTTGAATGATGGTGGCGATCTGTCCCCGTTGCGAATTTCCAGCGCTTGTCAGAATGGAGAAGGTGACCTCCTTGTTGGACGCGTCGACCAGCTTATTCGAGGAGTTCCACGAGAGCCCGGCCGACACGAGTAACTTCCGGGCCAATTCCAGTGAACGCGTTGGCCTGGACAGTGTGCTGTCCACCCAGAGCTTGTTCCCTTCCGTGACATGCGTCCGCAACGGCGCGGCTAGACCGCGATACACCAACCGGACAATCGCGTCACGGTCAATTATGGCCGAGACAGCCTGCCGGAACGCCGCACGGCGAAACCATTCTTGTTTCTCCCGAATGGATCGGAAATCGGTCGAGTTGAGGTTGTTCTGATTGAAGACGAGAAAGGTGTACTCGAGGCCGGGACCGAGATCCTGCCAATGAAAGACGCGCTGGGGTTGCCGCTCCTTGAGCGCCGCGAAATTTTCCGGACCGAGTCCTGCGATCATATCCGCTTCCCCGGAGAGGAAACGGAGCATTTGGCCGTTCTCGCTTCCCGCAAATACAAACACTATTTCGTCGAGGTACGGAAGTCGTCTAGACTCGCTGTCCATTTTCCAATAGTGCGGGTTGCGCTCGAGTGTAAGTCGCTGACCGGGAACATACTCTTTCAGACGGAAAGGGCCCAGCCCGCTGATTCGCGAGGCGTTCGCCGTAAGTCCCCATTCGGCTCGCAAATTTCCTTCCTGATAGCTTTTTTCAAGCAAGTGAGAGGGGAGAATTCCCACGCTGTCGAACAGCCGCTCGGCGGCCGCACGCGGCGCGGGCAATTCGAATTGCACTGTATGGGAATCGATTTTCCGAACCGTAATCGGTTTACCACCGATCATCAGAAGCTCGCGCTGCACGGAACGCAGCCGCTCGTCCAAATGGACACGGAAGGTAAACAGCACATCGTCGGCGCCAAACGGATGACCATCGGAAAAACGCAGGCCGCGCCTGAGGTGCAGCGTATAAAGCCTGCCGCCCTTCGACATGACCCATGCCTTCGCCAGCGCAGGAATTGTTTGGAATGAGCCGCGATCGATGTGGATGAGGTCGGCTGTCATCAATCCGATGACCTCCCGCGACCCCATGTCGAGCGCCACCAGCGGGTTCAGGGTTCTTGGTTCAGCGCGTTGCGCGACAACCAGCCTGCCACCTGGTCGTCCAGCGCTTTTGTGGCTGATTTGAAAATCACCGGCACGAGCAGTAATTATCAGAACGCCGAGCAAAGAAACTACTGTAACTACTGCGGTCAAAAGTGACCTCGGTCCGTTCCGCATGGTCTCCCTGGGGGGGTAAGCCAATGTTCGCCCGATTTCGCGCGGGCTGTCAAGAACTGGCCGTACTATGAACGACTTAAGGCGGAAGGAGTAAGGTGGAGCTAATCAGATCGTTCGAAAAGAAGTCGAGCAACCTATCAAGTCTATCGCTAGTTGCAAGAGCAAGATACCAAAGCAAGGTAGGAGTCAGCAAGAGAGGCCGGAACGAACAGCCAGCGGTAAGAAGTTAACACATGCTACTCCTGACGAGTAGCGAGCATGTCGGCGCGGGTTCCTTGACGCCCGGGACCGAGAAACGTGAGAGTCACCTCCGCCATTATGTAGCGAGGTAGCAGCGGCAAGGCTTGCGTAGCGAGGAGCCTGGTGGAGTTGGGGCAAAATGTGTCTCGCTAAAAGATGTGCATCGGATGCTCCAACTGAGCACCGTTCCCCGATCAACCGCGCCAGGCGCGACCGGCCGACGACGCCAACCAGCGCCACGGTTCGTCGGCGATCACTAGCTAGGGCTTGCAGGCGACCGCTTGTGCTATTACGACACGCTGTTGTTGTCCGCCGCTCAGTTCGCGGGAGGCCAAATAAACTTGCTCGGTTTGGGTTAATTGCCTCTTTCAGAATCTCGTCAACGGCCGCACGGCTATGACGGCCGTCACAATTCCTATGGGTCCGAACGAGCCCGACTCACCCAGGACTCCAATGACGTCTCCCTCAGAGATCTCAAAGCTCAGGCGATTGATCGTGCGGCGCGGTTCCTCCGAGTTGACGTGATAGTCGACACTAAGATGCCGCACTTCGAGCAGGAACTCATTTCCGAATTGGGTTGAGGCGCCGCCTCGTTCCTCTGATGGCATCAGCTCGCGTACTCAAATCGGCCCGGGCTACTATCAAGGCGGGCACGGCTCTGTTGCGAGGTATGGCGCCAACCCGATTCGCTGAAGAAGATCATTCGATCAAGGCACGATTCCTTGATCGTCCGGACAAGCGCTCCGCATTCGCATTTAGGTTCGGCGATCTCGGGAGCAACTTGATGAATTTCACTCCTGCTCCGCTCAGGGCCGGAACTCCTTCGTAAACAGCGGATCGGGATCGTGGATCAGGTATCGCTTTCCACGCAGAGAACCATCCTGCGCGTCCGTCAGGTTGCGAGCCACCTGATTCATCCAGATGCTGTTTGGCTTTGAGGTGATCCCGGCCACCTGGCAAGCTCCAGCGCGAAGAAAGTGAAGAAGTCGGCCGCTCCTATCCCTCTAAGAATATTGGCAATGGTTCCTCGCCCCATTCGATGGCCGAGATTGCTCAAGGCTCCTTGGATGCGAGTGTAGCCCCAAGTTCGATTCTCTTTGGCCATCTGAACAATTAGCGTCCGAATCCCGGTCATCACTCCGAGTCTCTCAAGTATTCAATCGTTGCTGCTGATTGGCCGACCCCGCTATTACTGTCGCCAGGAACCGAAAAGGATCGAGAGAAGGGCGCATTCCGGCTATCGTAACAGACCGAGAAAACCATACAAGTATCTGCCGGACAATCCCATCATTCTTGAACAGGATGCGGGGCTGACCGGCGAGCGTTTGAGTTTTTGGACAGTACATGATTCAGAGCGGTCGATACTTCGCAGGTCGTGGCGCAACCGGTCGCCGTTGTATGTGCTTACCACGAAGACATGCTCAGAACTGGAGTTTGAGCGCAAATTGAATGATGCGCCCGGATTCTCCGGTCGAGATGATGGACTGCGTCGACGCAGGAGCGACAGTGGCGCAGCAAGTACGGCCGAAAATAGTCGAGAGTATACTGTTCGATCCGGCTGACGCATCGCGGGCGTTGTCGAAGTTCGCGTGGTTGAGGATATTAAAGAATTCTGAGCGGAATTGTAGTGAAACGCGCTCGGTGACTTGAAAGCGCTTGTCAAGAGCGCTATCCAGATTCCAGTATCCGGGTCCTTCGAAAATATTCCGTGGAGAGCCGGTGTCACCTGGATCCGGAATGCGGAAGCCGGTCGCGTCCTTGAACAGCACCGGTCCCGGCGATCCGACTACCTCCTGCAGTCTCGACTGCGGCTTTTCGCCCACGATCGTGGCCCGCGAGTCGTGTGAGAAGTTCGATGTGCGCGCGCCGCTGCGCACGCTGAAGGGCTCGCCGGACATGGCGTTGAAGATGCCGTTGAGGCTCCAGCCGCCGATCAGGTGATTCCAGAATCCGGTCGCCGAGCGGCCAATGAGCTTTCCTTTGCCGAACGGCAGCTCGTAGATCCAGTTGCTGGTCAGCACATGTGTGCGATCGAAATCGGAGCGTGCTCGCTCGAGGCGCCAGTTGCGCGTGTCGACCGGCGTACGCGAGTTCGTCGTGCTCAACCCGCCGCCGGAAGCAGAGCCAACCGGATCCACGGACTGATCGTCAATCGATTTGGCGAAGGTGTATGCCAGTCCGAACATCAAGCCCGACGAGAATCGTTTTCGTAGCGTCACCTGCAGGCTGTGATAGTAGGAATTGCCGCCGGAGTCCAGATAAGTGATCGTGTTGAACTGCTGGTTCGGCCGGAGACGAGCAGCCAACGTGATCTGCTCCAGGCGGCCGGCGAAGTTTCCTGCGGCGTTCTGATTTAGATCGTTGACGGTGGTCGTCGAGATCAGAAAGCTATTAAACGCGGCGCGCTCGGAATCGGGCACAGTGAAGCCGACAGGCAACGGAACCGGAGTTGCGCCGGCTCTGCAGTTAGTCCCATCCGGCCGGCAGCCTGTAGCCAGATTCTGCTTCATCGCATTGAAGAGTGGAAGGATGCCATCGGCGTTGATCTGGTTTACATCGTACCCGCGGAACAGCCGCGTGCCGCGATTCCCGATGTACCCAACCTGCGCAAGGAACCCGGCCGGCAGCTCTCGCTGGATGGTGAGATTCCATTGGTGAACGGTCGGTGTCTTCAGGTTCGGATCGAAAACCGCTAGCGTCGGCGCGTTGGTGAGAAGCTGCAGAGGTTGTTTCAGGAAGGAGGAAGGCTTCACGTTAGGGGTGGGCAGCTCATTCGGAAATCCTTCACCGATGCGCTTGTCCGGGGCTGCCGTGCAGCCCGGCGTAGTCGCGCCGCCCACGGTCGACGAACAGGTCGTGGTCAGGCCTGGCACTTTGCCGGACACGGCCGTTACCTGGAATGACGATACGGTGTCGAACGCGATTCCGTACCCGGCGCGAATCACGGTCTTCTGGTTAGGGCTATATGTGATACCCAGACGCGGACCGATGGCGCCGAGATTGTTGTTCTGGTACCAGCGATCGGCCTGAACAAAAGTGACGGGGCCCTCCGACCCGGTGATCGACTTGTCCGGAACGTACACGCGTCCGGCGGCTTCTGTCGGAGCAGGATTGGCTTCCCAGCGCACACCGGCGTTTACAGTAAAGTTGGACCTGATTCGCCATTCATCCTGTACATAACTGTTGTACTGTTTCAACCGGTGGCCGACATTCCACAGCGAGACTGAATTGCCGGTGCGGTAGGGCAGAAAAGTATCGCTCTTGAGATCGCCGAGGAAGACTTGTTGCAGGCGGGAGGGAATGCCGAGGAGGTCATTCAAGCTTCCGAGCAGGCGTGTGCTGTCGGCGGCGTCGATCCCCGGAGCTTCGATCCCTGTCAGCGCGCGAGTATTGGACAGGAATGTCGTCAGCGGGGTGACGTTCGTTCCACCGGGTTGGCCCCGCTGATCGTTGTGACGGTAGAACCGGAAGTTCACACCAGTGCGAATCACGTGAGAGCCTTTCACGATCGTGAGATTGTCGATAATTTGCGGCGTCGTGACAGCGCGGAATGTGCGTGGCGTGTTTAAGAAACCGGGGTCCAGATTGTTGAATGCGGTACCGCTCCCACGTCCGTAAGACGGAATATCTGGAAACGCGGGGTTGGCCTCTCCCTGCGTGAACAGGAAGATGAAGCGTGACATGCCGAAGGTAGCCTCATTGATCACCCGGGGTGAAATCACGCTGCGAAGACCGATCGCCGCGTTCTTGCTCCCGCGAAACACTTCGCCAAGCGGCGGGGAGCCTGGATAGACCTGAGGACGGGAGTTCAACGGATCGCCCTTCAACGTGTTCTGATCTCCGCCAAGGTAGCGTGCGAACAACGTATGCTTGTCATTGAGTGTATGGTCGACCCGGATCATGTAGTTTGGCCCTCGGACCTGCGTTGGTGGATTCCAAAAGTAGGTTCCGGTGTTCAGGCCGTCCCCCGCCGCGAACGAGTTCGGCGCCGGCAGACCCTTCACCAATTTGCCGATTACCGGATCGAGCCCGATGCGACGCGGATCGTTCGCGTACATGTTGTAGCTGGCGACGCAGTTCCTGTCCGTCGGGCTGCCGCATGTCCGAACGCCGGGCGCAAGATTGCCAGTCGCGTCCACTAGCGCCGGCGCGTTCTTGGTGATCCTCTGGCCATTGAGTGTCAGTGGATTGTTCGGATCGGGAGCGAAATAGCGGAAGATGCCGCTTACGGCCGTCGGCGTATACAGAAGTGGCAACCCGTAGGTCTGATCGATCGGCTGATTGTAGTTGATCTGCTGCCCGGCCCAGCTTACGAAGAAGAAGGTCTTGTTCTTGACGATGGGGCCGCCCAACTCAAAGCCGTACTGATTCAGTTTAATATCCGGCTTGCCGTTGCCTTGCGCGTTGGCGAAAAACTCATTCGAATTGAAGGCCGTATTCCGCAGGAATTCGAACATCGTGCCGTGGTACTGGTTCGTGCCGGTGCGCGTGGCGATGGAAATGGAGGCGCCGCTGTTGCGGCCTTCTTGCGCAGTGGCGTTGCTGGTGGTCACTTTGTATTCCTGCACATTGTCGGGATTGAGCCGATAGAGGTTCGAGAGTGGATTCGGCACGCTCGATTCGTTCGCCTCAATACCGTCAATCGTGATATTGGAGGAACGGTCGCGCGAGCCATTCACGTGCACGCCGGAGCCCTGGGAATTTGCAGAACGTTGCACGACGCCAGGCTCAAGCACCAACAGGTTCATGGGATTGCGGCCGTTCAGCGGGAGGTCCACAATCGCCTTCTGCGACACGACATTGCCGACCGTCGCGTTCTCGACTTGCAGCGCCGCTGCGCTGGCCTCCACGTTTACAACCTCCGTGGCTGACCCGACTTCCAGGGAAATGTCCACCGTCAAAGGCGTATTGACGACGAGCACGTTCTTAGTCCTGCGCTCTGTCTTGAAGCCCTTTATCTCGGCAGTAACGGTGTAGGCCCCCACCGGTAGCGCCGGAAATGAAAACAGGCCGGACGCAGTAGTCGCTTGCCTGTTCACCACGCCGGTATCTTCGTTCGTAACGGTGACTGCGACGCCGGGAATAACCGCTCCCGACGAATCGGTTACGGCTCCGGAAATGGAAGACGTAGACTGCGCAAAGCAGCCCGCCACACTGAAAAACAGGACGATAAAAACTCTGTTCACGGCACACCCCCTAACGGTTGATTGATTATACAAGTAAGGCGTTACGATCGCCATGCGCAGGACATTGCGCCTTGCCGCTATCTTAGGGCTTCGGAAATAGGACCGGCAGCGCTAATTCCGCAGTGAACATGCACCGGGCGTTATGGCCACAAAGCGGAACGACGGTGACCTGATGCCGTGCGCTGTACTTCTGATTAACATATTTACCATAAGCGCGGCCACGCGCAAGGCGATTCGGGCCCTGGGCCATCGCCGGGCAAGACGAATCGAAGCCGCCAAGCGGCAAAATATCGATCTCGCCCAAGAGATAGGTCACCGGCCGCGCGGCGAGGTGGCTCTTCAACTCATCGTCGGTCCGCTTGGCCGTATAGCCGGTCCGGTTCTGGAGGCCATAGGGCCAACGGTCGTAAGTTGTGCAGTTGCGACCCTCGCCAAAGGCACGAAATTCAGAACCGTCGGCGATTGGTCGCTCGGCGTCGAGATAGGCATAGCTGGAAGGATTCGCAACCACATACGTCATCGGAATGCCAAGCGTCTCATGGAGTTGATTGGACATCGCGTAGCGGGTCACGTACTGGCCGCCCGCTGAGTGGCCGGCGACCACGACCGTTTTCAGGTTTGGAAATACGTCTTTCCGCGCCAGCTTACGGAGTATCTCGTCCACGAAGTCGTAGGATGTCAGTCGATCGCTGCTTACTGAAATGCCTCCGGAACGCCAACTGTCACCCGAACAGCTCCAATTGGTCTCGTTAGAAGCGAGCGAGTCGCGGCAGTTCCGCCCGTCATTTGAAGCAAATCGGGGAGAGATGACGATGGTGTCCTCAAGGGCGCCCGCGAGGAAAGCTGCGGCAATCGCGGTGCGGAAATAGATATGGGCATCGCGTCCGGCCCCGTGGATCATAATTAGGGCGCGAGTAATATTCTCGTTTTTTGCGTCCAGGGAATACGTGCGATACAGGACTGAGCGGGCCGGCCCTTCGGCGAAACTCACCCATTCCGTACAGTCGTTTGACACCGTGATACACGGCCCTGCGTGAGCAATAGCACACACCGTCAAGATGAATGCGCGAATCAACGCGTTTATATCAGCCAATATCCTCATTACTGAAAGTCCAAGATTAGGTGTACACTCTTTTGCGCCCTTCGGCAACAACATTTCGTTGAAGCAGAGTGACGGTAGCAAAGTCCTCGCGGCGACCTCGCGGCTGAGCAGTCGTATTATCGATCACCTGGGACGGCCTGTCGCCAACACCCCAGGATTCGACTTGCCGGGCTGGAACGTGGCCGAAGATGAGCGGGACTACAGGATCTCGCAAACGTTCAAAACGGAGGAGAACGGTGACTTCCACATTGTCGGGGTGATGCCCGGCGCCTACTACCTAGGCGCTAATATTTGGGGTTTGAATCACCCGAAGCGCTCGACTCTCCCACAGGTTCTCTATCCGGGGACTCTCGAATGTTGGAACAGCCGTTCGTCTCTCTGTTGGAGAAGGCGAGCAAATCAGCGACCTTACTTTTCGTCTGCCGGACTTTGGTAAGAAGCGCCGATTCGAGGTCAAGATAGTCGGCGAGAACGGCGAACCTGTTCCGGACACATTGATTGAAAATGGCTCTGCAGCAATGGAAGACCGGACCAGGCTGCAATTGACGAAAAGAAAACCGATGCGGATGGGATCGCCGTATTCGAAATCTGGGACATCGCTGAATACTCGATTAACTCCCGCTGGGTGGGTGACCGGATCTATCGCCAATGCTGGCCTGTATCGATTCTGCCCGGCCAGGAGCCTTTGGCTAAAAGAGATTGCTGAAAAAGTTCTAAGCCCGAGGAGGACAGGGCCGGGAGGCCTACAATTGCTGGCGCATTTTCTTTCACTCCCCTAGCAGGTGCAGCACGACTTTCCGCCGGTGCGGCGCACGACGGTGCTCGAACACATAGATCCCCTGCCAGGTTCCGAGCGCCGGCTTGCCGTCGATTACCGGGACGCTGAGCTGCGTATCGGACAGCGCCGCCCGTATGTGCGCGGGCATGTCGTCGGGACCTTCCACGGTGTGACGATATAGCTTGCTGTCTTCGGGAGCGAGGCGGCCAAAGTGCTCGTTCAGATCCTGAATTACGTCGGGATCGGCGTTCTCTTGAATGGTGAGAGAGGCTGAGGTGTGCTGGATAAAGAGGGTGAGGAGGCCACTCTTGAGGCCTGTTTCCCGCACCCAGGCGACCACCTTATCGCTGATTTCGTAGAGTCCCTTGCCCCTGGTCTGCACTTCCAGGCGGCTGGTCGACTGCTTCATTCCACTGTGACGCTTTTGGCGAGATTTCTTGGCTGATCCACGTCGCAGCCGCGTCTGACGGCCACGTGGTAGGCGAGCAATTGCAGCGGCACTACTTCCAGAATCGGCAACAGCAGCTCGCTTGAGACTGGAACCTCGATCACGTGATCTGCCAGCTTGGGAACTGCCTTGTCGCCTTCGGTGCAAATCGCGACGACGATCCCCTCGCGCGCTTTGACTTCCTGAATGTTGGAGAGCGTTTTCTCGTAGAGCATCCGGCTCTCTTCACTCGACGGATCGTGCGCGGCCAGGACTACGACCGGGAGCTTTTCGTCGATGAGCGCGTTGGGGCCGTGCTTCATCTCTCCGGCGGGATAACCTTCGGCGTGGATATAGGAGATCTCTTTCAGCTTCAGCGCGCCTTCGAGCGCGATCGGGAAATGGATGCCGCGGCCGAGGAACAGAAAGTCGGTGGCGCGAAACAGTTTGCGTCCCAGTTCCTCGTACATCGCGTCCTGGGACAGCACTGTCTCGAGCTTTCCGGGAATGTGTAGCAGCTCCTGCACCAGGCATCGCGACGAGCTCTCGTCGAGCTTCTCTTTGGCTTGTCCGAGGTACATCGCGAGGAGGAAAAGGGCCGTGAGCTGGCAGGTGAACGCCTTAGACGACGCGACGCCGATCTCGGGGCCCGCATGAGTGATGACCGTGCCGGACGCCTCGCGCGTGACCATCGACCCGACTACGTTACAGATCGCCAGCGTCTTCGATCCTTTGAGTTTCGCTTCCCGTTGGGCGGCGAGGGTGTCGGCCGTCTCACCCGACTGCGAAATTACCACGGTCAGCGTATCGTTCGAGAGGATCGGATCGCGATAGCGGAATTCGCTGCCGTAATCCACTTCAGCCGGGATCCGGGCCAGCTTCTCGATCATGAACTTACCGGCCAGGGCAGCGTGCCAGCTCGTGCCGCAGGCTACTATTTTGACCTGGCGGAATTCCTTGAACTGTTTGGCCGAGATGTCCATCTCGTCGAGGAAAATCCGACCTGACTCCTGTCCGACGCGTCCCAATGTGGTATCTCGCACGGCGCGCGGCTGCTCATAGATTTCCTTGAGCATGAAATGCTTGTAGCCGCCCTTTTCCGCCATGATCGGATCCCACAGGATGTGCGATACCTGGCGGTTCACGGGCCGGCCGTCAAAATCGCTGAGACGGACGCCTTCGCTGGTCAGCACCGCCATATCGCCGTCGGCCAGGAAGAACATATCGCGCGTGTGGCCTAGAATCGCCGGAACGTCGGAGGCGACGAAGTATTCGTTATCGCCTAGTCCGATCACTACCGGCGGGCCAGACCGCGCGGCGACAATCTTGTTCGGATCTTTGCGCGACAGCACGGCCAAAGCGAATACGCCTGTCAACTGGGCGACAGCCATTCGCACCGCGGCTTCGAGATTTCCGCTGAAATACTTTTCGACCAGATGCGCGATGATCTCGGTATCTGTCTCGGTGACGAACTTGTGGCCTTCGTCCTGAAGCTGCTGCTTGAGCGACAGATAGTTCTCGACGATGCCGTTGTGAACGACCACGATGTCTCCCTTGCAGTCGCGGTGTGGATGGGCGTTCTCTTCGGTCGGACGGCCGTGCGTCGCCCAGCGGGTGTGGCCAATGCCGTAAGCGCCCTCGATCGGGCTCATGCGGATGGCGTCTTCGAGATTCCGGAGTTTACCTGAGGCGCGGCGAACGTCGAGCGCGCAGTCTTCGCCGATGACCGCGATCCCGGCCGAATCGTATCCGCGATATTCCAGACGCTTCAGCCCGTCCAGGATAATAGGCACCGCCTTGCGCGTGCCGATATAGCCCACAATGCCGCACATAGAAGTTATTCCGAGATTTCGACTTGATAATCTTCGATCACCGGATTGGTCAGGACATCGCGCGCCATGGTATCGATGTCCTTGTGGGCCTGCTCGCGGCTGGTTCCCGGCGCCAGCGCGATGTCGAAAAACTTGCCCTGTCTAACGTCGGACACAGCCTGGTAACCTAGCCCGGTCAACGCGGAGCGGACGGTCTGGCCTTGTGGATCGAGGACGGTCCTTTTCAAGGAGACGAATACGCGAGCCTTCACTCTACGTATTATACGTCACGAGGCTTTGAGGATCGCTCTGAATCTGGTACGGCGGTGCTCAAAGTCAGAACATTGTCCACGGTCTGGCCCGAGGCGCAATGATCAAAAAGCCGTAGGAATGATATATAGCGTCGATGGTTTTGCGAGATTTTCGACGTGACCTTTTCCCGGCTCCAGATGAGGGAGCGTCTGCGTGAGCGATCGCAAGCTTTTGTACCAGTCAGGAGATGCACCCGTACTGGGATTTCAAGTCGATCTTGTTTACAAATTATTAACACGTGGAGGCCATCGTTCATCCGCTGGGCGTTGATACCATTGTTTTAGAATCTGCATGGCTTCCCATTCGGCCTTGGTATTATCTCCGGCCCCCCAGCTTAGGAGGGATCGGGGAGTATGGAATCTCATCCGCTCGCTCGAGAGCCTTGCTTCGCTGGCCGCCCTGGTTCTGCTCTCGCCGCTCCTGATAATGATTGCTGCGATAGTCTTCGTTCTATCGCGCGGGACTCCGTTGGTCGCCCACTTGCGTGTTGGCCAGTTCGGGGCGCCGTTTTGGACCCTCAAATTTCGGACCATGTGGCCAGCCGATGCGTCAAGGGGCTTTCACCGATCCATGATAGAGTACGTCGTCGACGATTCCAGCTCTATTTGGAAAAAAGCGAACGATCCCCGCGTGACAAGCGGCTTTGCGCGATTCTGCCGCAGTTTCTCGATCGACGAGTTGCCACAGCTGGTGAATGTGGTGCGCGGTGAGATGTCCCTTGTCGGGCCGCGGCCTCTTACCGATTTCGAGCTGAAAACCTACTACGGGTGTGATGCGGCTGAGATACTGTTGGAGAAACCTGGCATCACGGGCCTTTGGCAGGTGATGGGTCGCAGCCGCCTGACGTACGAGCAACGCCGCGACTTGGATTTGTTTCTCGTCAGAAACCGCTCGATAAAGTTGTATCTCACGATTCTGATGCGCACCGGGCCGGTCGTGTTGAAAGGGAACGATAGCTGGTAGAGGGCTGCAATCCGAGGACGCGGCCCATCTTGACGGCGAACTCGGCCTCTGAGAATCTCCTCGCTGAAGCCTGCAAGTCCTGGGGGGCGACCCATTGTTCCTCCGACTCGAATCGCTGGATTGCGTCCGCGAGCTGCTCCTCTTCCGGTTCACGAAAGAAGACGCCACCCGGGGCGCTTTCGAGCACCCCGCCACGGCCAAGCGCAATTACGGTCTTGCCGCTCGCCAGAGCTTCCACTGCCGTGATGCCGAAATCCTCCTCGCCCGGCATAATGAACGCGCGACAGCGAGAGTATAAATTGCGCAGCTCTTCATCGGAGACACGCCCGCAGAACTCGACGTTTGGCGCGGCCATCTGTTTGAGGTTTCGATACTCCGGACCCTGGCCGACGACTCTCAGCTTGCGGCCTGTTTTGGAAAAAAGCCGGACGGCGACGTCGATGCGCTTGTAGCGAACCAGCTCCGAGACGATCAGGTAGTAGTCCTCGGGCTCTTTCCAGAAAAATGTCTCCACGGCGACCGGCGGGTAGATTACCTCCGATTCCCGGCGGTAGCATCTCCAGATGCGCCGCTGAACGTTTTCACTGTTTGCAATGAACTCGTCGACGCGCGCTGCGGATGCGTAGTCCCAGAGCCGCAGGTAATTCGCGACGGGCGCTATGGCAGCCCGCTTCCACCGTGACTGGGTCCACTCCTGCACGTAAGCCGGATAAAGGTCCCACAGATATCGCATCGGCGTATGGCAATAGCAGATGTGACGCGTCGTCGACGGCGCGAGAACGCCCTTGGCGGGCCCTGATTCACTGCTGATCACCAGATCGTATCCACGGAGGTCGAATGATTCGAGAGCGAGCGGCATTAGGGGGAGCAACGACCGGTAGTTGCGGCGGAACGGGTTCAAAAACGACGCGGTAATGCGGCGCTGCCGGATCGCGGGGCTGACGCGCTCCGGATCGTAAAAGAGCGTAAAGATATCGGCATCGGGGAGCAGCTTGCAGAGTCCCTCGAGCACCGCTTCGCCACCGCGCTGATTCAGCAGCCAGTAATGTACGATTGCGACCCGCATAATTTACACACGGCAGGTACTGGCGCGCGGTACAGTGGTCGAAAATGGACCCGTTCCAGCGCGAAACTCGGTTGAATCTTCAACATTTATATTATCCGCTGGGTTTTCCGTTGCAATTGAAAACAAATTCCGGCGACGTGCTGGAGGCTGCGCGGGAATCCTGGGGCGGGCGATCGCGTGAGTTTGATAAGGAGCCGATTACTCTGGAGGTAGTAGTCGTGGCGGGAGGCAGGCAACCGCCGGCGCCGATCTATCGGGGGCGGGGACATCTCATGAGTGTCGTGTCTGACGCCGAAAACTGGGGCTCAAGCGACTTTAAGCGTCATTTCGCGTACTGTTTCCTCAATTCGGAGACTGCCCGGGATCGCACGTTTGTGAGTTATTACTTTTTGGAGGCGCTTGCCAACTACACGCTGACCCAGTTGTATTTGACGCCCATTCACGCTGCTTGCGTCGCAAGGGAGGGGCGGGGTGTGCTCCTGTGTGGCGCCTCGGGGGCTGGGAAGACGTCGCTTGCTTACTTCTGCGCGCGGAATGGCTGGAGCTATGTTTCCGATAATGAGAGCTGGATCGTGCGCGAAAGAGGAACGCTGGTGGTGGGGAACCCGGGTCGCATTCGCTTTCGGGAAAACGCTATGGAGTTGTTTTCGGAGCTGAGAGGGATGGAGCCGAGACGGCATTGGAACGGAAAGATGTCGATCGAGATTGCGCCAACTGGCAGCACCGCCGGACAGTGCTGCGCGACGCAGTTGGTGTTCCTGCGGCGACAGTCGGAGGGAGCGGCGACCATTCGGGAGCTTGGGGCAGGCGAGGTGGTCGAGCGATTTCTCGCGGAATTGCCGGTTTATGAGGACGAAGTCCGGCGGGAGCAGACTGCCTCATTATGGCGGATTGCTGCGTTGAATCCGGTCGAGCTGGTCTATCGCGACATGGCAGACGCGTTGCGCGTCCTTGAGCGTTTGTGATTCCGCGGGCTGTGGCCGGATTGTTGTCCGCGCTGCGTTTTGACGGCAGAAAAGTGGACTTGCCGGAATTCAGCGAGTCGGAATGGAAGGCGGCGCTTTACTACTTTGATCGCAACCAGCTCACGCTTGCGCTGCGATCGAATGTTGATCTGCCCGAGCGTGTCCGGCGCCGGCTGGACAAGAACTTTTCCGACAATCAACAACGAATTGCACGGGTGACCGCTGCGTTCTCGGGGGCCGAGAAGGCCCTCACCGAAACGAAGGTCGAGTTTCTGGTGCTGAAGGGGTTCGCGAACTGGGATCAGTTCTCGCCGGATCCGGCGTGTCGGGTACAGTACGATCTCGATCTGTTCTGTCCGACTGGGGCCGGGGAAGCTAGACAAGCTCTAATGCGCCTGGGTTATGAATCCACACCGGGAACAGAAAAGTTTCCCACCGACCACCTGCCGCCGCTGATCCGCAAGACTGGCTGGCAGTGGCGGGATGACTTCTTCGACCCTGAAATTCCGATTTCGATCGAGCTGCATTATCGGCTTTGGGATGAGTCGACAGAGCGGTTCGCGGCGCCGGGCGTGGAAGATTTTTGGTCGCGGCGCGGCGCGTGGAAACTGGACCCGGTCGATGCGCTCGGATTTAATGCGCTCCATCTGCTGCGTCACTTGCTGCGAGGTGACGTACGAGCGTCTGATGTTTACGAGCTGGCGTACTTTCTCCACAAGAACGCTACGAATGACGCCTTCTGGACGCGCTGGCTCGATTTGCATAGCCCGGAGCTTCGCAGGTCGCAGGTTGTCTGCTTCCGGCTGGCGAGGGAGTGGTTCGGCTGTTCGCTAAGTCCTGTGGCGCAGACGGAAACTGATCTACTTCCCGGTAAGATCCGGCGGTGGTTCGAGAGTTCCGCGAACGCGCCGATTGCGGCGTTCTTTCGGCCCAATAAGGACGAGCTTTGGCTGCATCTGTGTCTGCTGGATTCGTTCCGGAAAAAGTCGGCGGTAGTTCGACGGCGTTTGCTGCCGACGCGGTTGCCGGGGCCGCTCGACTCGGTCTTTATTCCGGACGAGAAGATGACGTTGCTGCTGCGGCTCAAGAAGCGGTGGCAGTATTCGCGGTACGTGGCGGGGCGGATGCTGTTTCATGCCCGGGCGCTGGTTCCGACTTTTTCCAGAATGTTCAGGATGCGGCTTTGATAGTGAGCTAGCGTATAGCGTTCGCGCCAGGCGCGCTGGGCGTTGCAGGCGATGCGCCTCAGGGCGTTCTCATCGTCGAGGGCTTCGCGAATTTTTGCTGCTAGGCTGGCAGGATCGGCTGTGGGCACGAGGTAGCCTGTCTCGCCGTCCGATACGATCTCGGGTATACCGCCGGATCGTGTCGCGACTACCGGAACGCCAGCGGCGAAGGCTTCGAGGATCACTCGCGTGGTCGCTTCGCCTGGCGCGGACGGGACAATTAACAGATCCAGATTGGAGAGGACGGAGTGTATGTCATCACGCCATCCTAGGAATTCGACAGGCAATCCGGTCGTGGCTTTTCGAACCTGTTCCGCATATTCGACTGCGGCCGGGTTTGAGAAGAGTGGCGCTCCACAGATGACGAAGGTGTAGATCGCGGGGAGGAGTCGGGCGGCCTGGATGAATTCCAATTGGCCTTTTTCGTATGCGATGCGGCCAATGATTCCGATTCGACGTGTACGAGCAGGAAAGTTGGGGGTTTCTGGGTGAGGTATTTGCGTCGGGCCTCCGCTCCCTGACGGTCGAACGACAAGTCGCGGCTCTGAAACGCCGTTGTACACAACGGTGACCTGATTCTGAGCGAGATAGACGCGCAGGGGTTCGGCGACGTAGTGGCAGGAAGCGATTACAGTAGCATGCGCGCTGGTTAGGGAAATGCCGGCCAAGACGGCTGCGTAGCGATGTCGCACGTGGCTGTGGCAGTGGAAGACTAACGGGAATTGCGCCATGGCTGCGGCAGGCAGCAAGCGCGGGCCGTTCACGTAAACGATGTCCGCGCTGCACTCCTTGGCGATATTTGCAATCTCATTCGCTAGCCTGGGGAGTTCGCCGGCGAAGCGGAATAGATCACGCGCCGTTTTGAAGCCCGACTCATAAGGACCCGAGCGTATCTGGTAGTAGCTTTCGGCGTAGTCTTTCAATGCTCCGGTACCGGGAGCGGCAATGTGAATCTGCCATCCGCGATTGCGGACGGCGGGAAACAAGTCGATCAGGCATTGCTGCGCGCCGCCTAGATCGCTAAATTGGTCGAGAAAGAGGATGTTCATCGGCGGCGCGCACGGCGACGGCGAGCGCCCAGAAATACAATGGCATCACGCGCCAATATGTAAACAGATCGCCGGAGAGCATCTGGAAGATCTGCCCCATCCAGAAGCAGAAGACCCAGGTTCCGAAAAACGAAGCGCGCGCATCCGCATTGCGAGCGGCGCGATAGGCGGCTACCAGGATCGCCACGTTCAGGGCGAGGAAAGCCAGCAAGCCCACGATACCGGTCTCGACCAGGATCGTGAGATACATGTTGTCACCTACTACAGTCTGTCCGATGAAGTTCGAGTACGGCAGGGTTTTATAACCGATGCCGAGCAGGGCATGGAACGGGTTTTCGAGCAGGAACCCGGCGAGCGCATTCCAACTCGACAGCCTTCCAGAGAGCACGCCTTCCGTAGCGGAGAGCAGAAATGTCGCCGAGTTAGAAAGGCGTTTCCAGTAAAGCTCGGTGAATGCCGGCAGGAAGTAATGAATCGCCGCGGCTCCTGCCCCGACAGCCAGGAGAAAGACAAGGCCGATCTGCCGGTATCGAAACCGGTCGCGATGCAGCCACAGTAGCGTTGCAATGGCGACGATGACATTCAATAGCGAGGCGCGCGAGAAGGACAGGACCAGAGATGCTGCAAATACGCACGCCCCGCCGAATAACAGCGGCCGGGCGACCGGAGAATCTCTGCGGATCAGCGCAGTCGCGATCATTACCAAAAAGAAGGCGCAGAAGTTACCGAGCGTGCTGGCCTCGTAGAAAATTCCCTGCGCGCGACGGAAAACGCCGCTGTCGAGCCACACGAACTGTGGGCCGAATCCGGTTGGGGTTGGGAACTGAAAATAGAAATCGACGCAGGCGAAGAGAGCTGAGAGGAAGGCGGCCAAGAACAGAAGGCGGACTGAACGGAACGTTTCGATGGAAGCATTTCTCCAGGGTCCGGCGGTTACGTAGAAAAAAATATAGACAGAGATTCCAAACAAGAGCACGCGAGCGAAAGACCCCAGCGCGACCGGTATGCCCGAGTAGAGCGCCGCAAGTGTGACGCTCAGCGTCAATATCGAAAAGAAGATTACGAATGAACGGGACAGCGCACTTGTAGGGATGCGCCAGTCGGCTAGCCGCATGAGCCCGGCCAGCAGGCCCAGGGCTGCAATGATCAGCGATGGGTGGGGTCCGGAATCGCCCAGGGCGATCGGGAGCGGGGGAAGGAGAAATGCCGCGCAGAGGAAGGTCAAGATCCAGCGATTTGGGCCGCCACTCAGGACAAACCAAGCGATCCAGGCTAAGAGCGGGGGAGTTAAGAGCGCCAATCGAGAGGAGGTATCGGGCAGCAGGGCCAGTAAAGCGGAATAGATTCCGAGGCCGGCTGAAAGCCAGAGCCAACGTGGCCAAGCGAGCGACTCAGTCATGGCGGCCAGCGACTCGGAAGGACCGGCGCGTGGCTGCAGCCCGCTGCGCGGCGTAGCTCAGATCCAGGGTGATGTAGAGCGCCGAGAGAATCATCGCTGCCAGTAGCGCAATCGTGATGTTCAAAGGAATATTCGGGGACGACGGCCGTTCCGGGACGATACCGGGGTCGATAATGCGCAGGCGTTCCCCGCGATATCCCAGAGCAGAGCGGGCTTCCTGCAGACGAGTCTCAGCGGCGCTCAGCATTGCTCGTGCGGTAGTGCGCTCGGCCAGGAGTTGATCGAGAGTGGCGGATCGGTCGGCCAGGAGCTTACGAGCGGCGGTCATTTTGCTCTGTAACGACTCGATTTGGCGCCGGTATCCGTTCGCACGGTCCGTATCGCCCAGGACCTCGTATTCCGCCAATCCCCTTTGCAGGGAGGCTTTCAAGGTCTCGTCGGATTGCACGTCGGCTTTCAATTGCTCCACCGGGCCTTCAGCTATACTGCGGGTCCAGGCCTTATCGGTCTTTTCCATTCGGGAATGCGCTTCGGCTACCTGCTTCTCGGCTTCGCCAGTAAGTTCCTGATCCGCCTCGCGACTTACCGCGCGGTTCAGCTTCACGGTCTCTTCGGCGATATACAGAGCCAGCGCGTGGGCGATTTTGGGGTCGCGCAGAGTGGCGCGAA
>Ga0075421_100001967_pt1 | contig 24363 bp, 21 predicted proteins | sample SoiMetdeltSBSDD5_FD_75292 | JGI IMG/M metagenome (GOLD analysis project Ga0075421, IMG submission 75292) | Bulk soil microbial communities from a Populus tree surrounding site in Tennessee, USA - Soil MetaG P. deltoides SBSDD5 | ecosystem: Environmental > Terrestrial > Soil > Tree plantation...
GATGCTGTCATCCTCGCCCACTATTCCGCAAATGCGCCCGTCGACGTCATTTATTTCCAAGGCCTATCGCATCCCGTCGTTGATCTCTTTCGCCGTGAATTCTATCACATGGACCCCTTCACCATTTGGTGGCGCGACAAAGGTAGGCCGGGCGTTGTGCCGCAATCCATGATCGTTCCTAATCGGCGTCATGACCCCTATAGCTCGCTCTTTCAGCGAAAGGCTGGCATAAGCGATGAGATGGCCATGTTTCTGCCGCCCATCGCCGGCATGTGCGCCGGGTTGTTCCTAGAACGGCGAAGAGGGCGTTTCACCAGTGATGAGATTGCAACCGCGGAGACCATCTACCCTGCCGTAGAGGGCCTCTATTTGGCACACTGCCGGATTGCTCCCGCGAGAGAGCAGGGCAATACCTCCCCAATAGTTGCAAAGACTCGTCCTCTGCCTGACATCAGCGACGCTTTGAGCCAGAGGGAACGCGAAATCGTGGAGCTGGTCCTCCTCGGATTTCCAAATGTCCAGATAGCGCGCAAGCTGTCTATCAGCCCCGGCACCGTTCGGAACCACAGGCTCAACATATATCGTAAGCTCGATATCACCTCGGAACGCGAACTCTTTCTCCGCTACGTCGATTTGCTTTCCAACCTCAATACGTGACTGCAGTCATATTGCTAAAGCGCAACCGGCAGCGCTACTGTCCCGTAAGAGAGATTTCGTGCAGCTCGAACGACCCACTCTTCTCGAGGCCTATCGCTTGATGGCGGTTATTCGCGCTTTCGAGGAGCGCGTCAGCGCCGAATTCGCCAAAGGCAAGATACCGGGTTTCGTGCATCTTTATGCCGGGCAGGAAGCCTGTGCCGTCGGCGTCTGCATGCATCTTTCCGATCGGGACTTCATAGGCAGCACTCATCGTGGCCACGGCCATTGCATTGCAAAGGGCTCGGATGTCACCAGCATGATGCTGGAGCTTTTCGGAAAACAAGGCGGCATTTGCGGCGGCAAGGGCGGCTCCATGCATCTCGCTGATTTCGACAAAGGCATAATGGGCGCCAATTCGATCGTCGGCGCTGCTGTTCCCTTAGCGCTTGGTGCCGCTCTGGCTGCCAAGACCAAGGGAACCGATCATGTGGCAGTCGCCTTCTGCGGTGATGGCGGCTCCAATCAGGGCGGCGTTCTTGAGAGCCTCAACCTCGCTTCGGTGTGGAAGCTCCCCGTCGTTTTTGCTTTCGAAGACAACGGCTATGCAGAAACGACGGCGTCGGCGTGGGCGGTCGCGGGCGGCGCTATTGCGAACCGCGCAGCGGCCTTCGGGATGCCAGGAGAGCTCGTTGACGGCTTCGATTTTTTTGCAGTTCACGAGGCTGCTGGCCGTGCAGTGGCGAGAGCCCGCGCGGGCGCCGGTCCGACGCTGCTTCACTTGCGCACAGGGCGTTTCTTCGGTCATCACGAAGGCGACTCTCAGACCTACCGGGGGCCAGGCGAGGTGGCCGAGCTCCGCCGCAATCACGATTGTCTGAAGCTATTTCACACGCGCGTCACAGAAGCGGGCTTGCTGGAGGGAAGTGCACTCGATGAACTCGTTCACCAAGCAGGTGAGCTGGTCGAGAATGCGGTGCGACTTGCCGAGGCAGCACCTTTGCCTCCTCACCACACGGTGCATGAAAACGTTTATGTCTCATACTGATTCCCCAGCTGGATGACCCGCATTCTCACTATGCGCAAGGCACTGAGTGAGGCCTTCTTTCAGGTCATGGAGGAAGACCCTTCGGTCATCATGATGGGGGAAGATATTGCCGGCGGCCAGGGCGCACCCGGGGAGCAGGATGCCTGGGGCGGCGATCTGGGCATCACCAAAGGGCTGATCGGCCGTTTCGGCCCCAGCCGGGTCCTGGATACGCCTATCAGCGAGACGGCATATATCGGCGCTGCCGTCGGCGCGGCGACCGCAGGGCTGCGACCCATAGCCGAGCTCATGTTCGTGGATTTCATGGGAGTCTGCTTCGACCAGCTCCTGAACCAGGCAGCCAAGTTTCGCTACATGTTCGGCGGCAAGACCAGGACGCCACTCGTCATCAGAACCCAGATCGGTGCCGGCTTCCGTGCCGGCGCCCAGCATTCTCAGGCGCTTTACCCTCTCTTTGCCCACATTCCGGGTCTCAAATGCGTGATCCCGTCGACAGCCTATGACGCCAAGGGGCTGATGATCGCCTCTGTTCGTGACGATGACCCCGTAGTCTTTTTCGAACACAAGGTTATGTACGACAGAATCTCGGATCATGTGCCGGAGCGGCCCTATGAAGTGCCCTTGGGAGAGGCAAATCTGGTCCTCGAAGGCGAAGACGTGACGATCATTGCTGTCGGTCGCATGGTGCATATGGCAGTCGAGGCTGCCGGAAATCTCGCCAAACAAGGCATTTCATGCGAGGTGATCGACCCGCGTACCATCTCGCCGCTCGATGAGGACACGATTCTTGATAGCGTTCGGTCGACCGGCCGCTGCGTTGTCGTCGACGAAGCTTACCCGCGCTGCGGTTTTGCTGCCGATATCGCAGCACTGATCGCCGAGAAGGCCTTCGGCGCCTTGCGAGCGCCTGTAAGGAAGGTCACACCCCCGCATACTCCCATTCCCTTTGCGCCAAATCTCGAAGACACATGGCTTCCCAGTCCTGAAAGGATCATCGAGACCGTGAGCAGTGTCGTGGGCTACCGCCGGTGATCGAGGCAATCACCATGCCCCGGTGGGGGATGGCGATGGAGGAGGGCACCATCGTCGCCTGGCACGTTGGTGTTGGGGAAAAAGTTGAGCCGGGTGACGAAGTCGTCGATGTGGAGAGCACCAAGGCGACGAATGCGCTTGAGGCACGCTCCAGCGGTATTGTGCGCCGGCAGCTCGCTGCAACAGGAAGCGTTCTACCGGTCGGCAGTCTTCTCGCCATAATCGCAGGTCCCCAGATTCCCGATTATGAAATAGACAGTTTCGTTTCTGGCTTTAAGCAGCCAGCGGCCACGGCTGGCGAAGACTCGACGCTGAAAGTCGAACGGGTTCGGGCAGGTTCCCGACACATCAATTGCTTGATCCAGGGTGAGGGCAGTACGGTCGTTCTGATTCACGGTTTCGGCGGCAGTACTCAGAGCTGGTCGCTGACCCAGCCGGCGCTCGCTGCGAAGCATCGCGTTATTGCGATTGATTTGCCGGGTCATGGCGATTCCGATGAGACGCTCGCAGAAGGCAGTCTTGCCGAGCTTGCGGGAGCGGTCGAACTTGTTTTCGACGCGTTGGAAATCGACGCGGCTCACGTCATTGGCCATTCTCTGGGAGGAGCTGTTGCGATCGCGGCTTTGCTGATGAATCCCTCGCGCAGTCGCTCCCTTGCTTTAATAGCGCCCGTAGGCTTCGGTGCGGAAATCGACAGCAGCTACATCGAAGGTCATCTTGCCGCACGCCGACGACGCGATCTGCGTCCCCATGTCGAGCGACTGTTCGCCGATCGCGGATGCGTATCCGAGCGTATGCTCGAAGATATGATTCGCACGAAGCGCATCCGCGGTGTGGAACAAGCTCTTCGGCAAATTGCGCACCAGTTCTTTCCTGGTGGGCGCCAGCGCGAGCTGGGCCTGCGCGATGCATTCGCCCAGCTGCCGATTCCCCGGCTGCTCCTCTGGGGAGATGAGGACCGGATCGTTCCTCCGTCCCATGGTGACGCTTTCGGGGCAATTCGTATCGCTGGGGCCGGTCACCTGCCGCAGATCGAACGAGCGAGTGAAACGAACCGTTTGATCCTAGCCCATATGGCTGCTGTGGAGGGCGAATGATCCCTATCCACCATATGATTCAAGTGCGCGATCTCGATCGCGCACTTGATTTTTATCAACGCGCTTTGCACCTCGATGTCGTCGACCGTCACCGCTATGAGGGCACAAGCCTCGTTTATCTTCGAATTCCGGGCTCGCGTTTCGAGATCGAGCTGATTGCTCCCGACCGCTGGCCATTCGCCGAGAGGCCGGAACCAGGGCGTCTGCACCTTGCCTTTGCCGTTGACGATCTCGATTCCGAGCACGCGCGACTCACACGCATGGGCGTGAGGGCTGAGCCGATCCTCGACTATATCGCCAACGGTGCGCATCAGAGTCGCTATTTTTACTTCAGCGACCCCGAAGGAAATCAGATCGAGTTCCTCGAGCCTCGCGGCCGCTATGTTCTGCAACTCCAGATCAAGGACACTCCAAAATGCTGAAGGACATCCGCCAGATTGCTGGTAATGGCTTTACCGCAGACCCCACGGAGAGTTTCACGCCCGACGCCGAATACTATTTCGATCGGTCAATCTATGAAGCCGAGCTGCAATATATCTTTCAGCGTAATTGGCTCTATTTTTGCCACCAGTCGCAGATACCGGAACAAGGTGACTTCTTGAGCGGCGAAATTGCTGGCCAATCGGTCTACGTGGTGCGCGGCAAGGATGGAGCCGTTCGCGGTTTTTTCAACGTGTGCCAGCACCGGGCTCACCAGCTCCTCAAAGGCAGTGGGCGCATCAAGAACACCTTTCGCTGCCCCTATCATTCCTGGACCTATGATCTCGAGGGCAATCTGAGGGGCGCGCCCAAATGCGAATCAGTGAAGAATTTCTCCCGTTCTGACGTGAAGCTGAAGCCTGTCGGAACAGATGTGATCGGCGGATTTGTCTTTGTGAACCTCGATTTTTCCGCCGAACCTCTGAGCAGCGCCGTGCCTCATTTCGCCGCGCAACTGCTCGCCATGTGCCCGGAAGCGGAAGCGCTCCAATTCGTCAAACGTCAGCATTTCAACATCAAGGCGAACTGGAAGGTGGTGGTCGAGAATTTCCTGGAGAATTATCACAGCTTCTATTCGGGTCCTGCTCACGGGCAGCTCTCCAACGTGATTGACCAATCGACCTATCGATGGACCATTGACGGCAAAGTGATCGAGTTCCTCGGCAAGGGCGGTGCGCCGGAGAAGCTGCCTTACGAGTTGCACGGTGGGCGCCGGTTCTCGGGCCGAGAGGAGGGCTTCCAAATCGTCTTTCTCTGGCCGAACATGGCCTTCATCATCGTGCCAGGGGCGAGCATGTTGCTCGTCTTTTTGATGAATCCTGCAGGCGCCGAGACAACGTCCGAGCCGCTTCTCTACTTCGGGCTCAATGAGCAAATGGATGAGGGCACAGCCTCGGCAGTCGATTGGTTCAACAACATTCTCGGACCTGAGGACGTCGATCTCGTCGAAAGCGTTCAGCGCGGACTTCATTCTCTGGGCTACCGGCGTGGAAGACTGATGGTCGATCCCGATCAAAAGGAGCCCTGGAGTGAGCATTTCCTTCATCACTTCAACACGCTGAATGTCAAGGCACTCCGCGGCGCCTGAGGAGCGCTGCGACCTCTGCTCAGTGTCGCCGCAAGTCTACGACGAAACGGCCCTCGACCTCGCCTCTGGCGAGGCGATCGAGGGCAAGATTGACCTCGCTCAAATCGATCCGTTCGATGTCGACCTTCAGCCCGTGGCGTGCGGCAAGCCTGAGGAAATCGCTCATCTGCTGACGGGTGCCGACGCTCGTACCCGTAATGTACACGCCGTTATAGGTGAGCCATTCGAGCACCAGCGGCACGGGCTCCGCTACCATGGCCACCGATACGATAACGGCGAAATTGTTCACCATTCCCGTCACCATCGGCCAAATTCGATTCGAAGGGGCAAAATTGATGACGGCATCAGCCCCGCCAAGCGATTTTATCTTGCCTGCTGTATCCCCTCCTGCCAGGAACACAGCGTCCGCGCCCTGTTGCAGCGCCTTGTCGAGTTTCGCCGGATTGGTGTCGACCGCCACCACGCTCGCGCCGGTGAGCTTGGCGAGTTGAATCCCATATTGACCGAGCCCTCCGCAGCCCAGGATTACGGCGAGCTTACCGGGCGTGAGTTCCGCTTTCTGCACTCCCCCGTAGGCCGTCACGCCAGCGCACATATGCGGGGCGGCGATGAAGCTGTCGAGATCGTTCGTGAGCGCCACGGTATAACGTTCCTTGACAATGATGTATTCTGCGAATGTGCCGTTTACAGTATAACCATGCGCCAAATGGCTCGGACAAAATGACTCCCAACCCGTTAGACAGCTTCGGCAGTGGGCGCAAGCCTCATGAAGCCAGGGCACGCCCACCCGCGTTCCCACTGCCGTCACCGTTCCCGGCCCCTGCTCAACAACTTCGCCGATGCCTTCGTGCCCCAGCGTCAGCGGTTGCGGAGAACCTGGAGGAAACTTCACGGCTTCGCGTACGTGCAGATCGGTGTGGCAAATTCCAGAAGCCTCGATCTTGACCAGCAGCTCGCCGTTTTGTGGCTTGGGCACCGGAATGCGCCTAACCTCAAGAGGCGAGTTGGGTCGCATGAGTTGTGCTGCTCGCATTAATTCACCCATTAGCTCACCCCCTCCTTCTCGATGTGCCAAGGGCGGTATCCACGTAGTCTTCAATGAAGGTGACTGCTGACTGACTGTCGAGATAGTCGCTCGATCTGGCATGGCGCAGCCAGATCCCATCAATGAGGACTGCTACTCCCGTAGTGATCGTATAGGCCTTTCCTTCGTCAGTGAGTTGGCGCAGGGCATGGCCGAGATTGGTCTTCAATCTCTTGTCCACGACTGTCTGCAGCCGTTCGAACTCGGGTTTCTGTCCCAAAGCGGCATAGTAGCTGACCCAAGCGCGCGCAACCTCGCGCGTAAAGAGTTCCGGTGGAAAATTCCCGGCAATTACGGCGCTTACCCTTTGTCGCGGCGTCGATGCAAGGCGCAGCCGTCGCGCGACCTCCTGCATTATGAGGAAATTGGCTTTGCGCACCACCGCGCTCACCAACTCGTCCTTGCTCTTGAAATAATAATTGACGATGCCGTGCGACATGCCTGCGCGTTCACCTATGCGCGCCATCGTCATGCCGCTTAGTCCTTGCTCAAGAAATGTGAGATAAGCCGCTTCCACCAAATCCTGACGACGCACCTTTTCTATGTTGGTTTTTGTGCTTGAATTGGACATGGCTTCTGACCGTTAACTGCGAATCTGCAGCGTCACTTTGCCTATTGCTTTGCCGCTTTCGAGGAGGCTTTGGGCATTGCCGGCCTGTACCAGGGGAAATGTTGCGGCATGTCGAACTTTGACTTTGCGCTCAGCAACGAACGTCAGAAGCTTGCGTACGATCTCCGCCTGTTGGCTAAGGCGGTCGTCGAGCTTCTTCCACATTGGCGTGAGCATCATGACACTGTGAATGGTCAGATTCATGTTGTAGGCCGTGAGTTCACGATCATCACCCGGAATTCCCATGAGCGTGATGATGCGGCCATAGGGAGTCATGACTTGGAAGGTCCTCTGCATCACCTCCGCACTGACATTGTCGAGAGCGACATTGACTCCACCCTTCGACCAGTTCCGTGCCGCCTCCACGAAATCCTTTTGCCGATAGTTAATAGCAAGCTCTGCGCCCAGTTCTTTCACCAGCTTGGCTTTGGCCTCCGAACTCACGGTCGTTGCTACTTTCGCATCCCGCAGGACAGCGAGCTGCACGGCCATGTGACCAGTACCGCCAGCGCCGGCATGGATGAGCACGAACTCGCCCAGGGCTAGCTGCGCCCTATCGTACATGGCTTCCCATGCCGTGATCCCGACGAGAGGGAGGGCGGCGGCCGTCAAATCGTCAACCTCAGCAGGAATTCGAGCGAGCTGCCACTCCGGCACTACGGCTGCTTCCGCGTAGGTTCCTAGATCGTCCCCAATGCCGCCGTTGCAAAAGCAGACGCGTTCCCCGACCCGCACTGTTGTGACAAGCCTACCGATCTCTCTGACCACGCCTGCACCGTCGTGACCGAGCACGAATGGCTTGCCGCTCACGACATAACCGCCAAGCTGTCGGAAGAAGATATCGGCAGGATTGAGCGAAGCCGCCGTCAGCTCGACGAGCACGTCGAGATCGCCGGCAGGCCAGTTCAACTCAATATCCTGCAGCTTCAGAACCTCGGGCCCGCCTTGGCCGACCGCGACAACGGCCTTAATCTTCATCGCATCGTCCTCCTCAACACGCGCACATACCAGAGCACGATGAGCGTCAGGCAGGCGAATACTGCTCCAGCCAGAATGACCGAAGCCACGGCCAATCGCGGGGTTCCTGCCGATCTGAGGCTCAGCCACATGAGAACAGGAAGCGTTTGCGTGTCGCGATCGGTAAGGAATAGCGCCATCACGAACTCATTGAGCGAGATGACAAAGGCGAATAGCGCCGAGGAGATGATGCCGGTGGAAACCATCGGCACAACGATCTCGAGGAAGGTTTGCACGGGACGGCCGCCGAGATCGTAGGAGGCTTCGATGATACGGTGGTCGATGGTGCGGAACGTTGCCTCCATCAGCATGAAGACGAGCGGCATTGCCCACAGCGAATGTGCGATGATCACCAGCTCGCGCGTGCCATAAATACTATAGCTACCGATGCTCAGCCCGCCAAAGGAAATGGCTACGCCGAGGCCCAACACCACACCCGGCATGAACAGAGGCAGCAGGATTAGCAAGTACCAGAAATCCTTGAGCGGAATGTAGAACCGCTCGAAGGCCCATGCCGCAAGAACGCCCGAGGTTGTCGATACGATCGTGGTACCGAGCGCGATGATGATGCTGTTCTTGAGCGCATCCGTCCACTGTGGACTGCCAAAGAAGTCATGATACCACCTTAGTGACCACGTGCTTATCGGGAAGCGGATCATCGCCGCATCGTTGAACGACATGACCAGCGTAACCAGGATCGGAATCAAAATGTAAGCGACGATGAAGACGGTGAAGGCGAGGCTTAGCGCCTGTAACAGTGACGGCTCAATGCTGCGTGTCGTGAACTCTGGCTCCTGCACCGCTTCAGTCATGAAATGCGACCCGCTTGGCCATCAACATTCGTGTCATCACCATCACACAGGTGACCCCGATCACCAGCACTACCGACAGTGCCGCCGCCATTGGCCAATTATGCTTTCCCAGCATTTGCTCCTGAATAAGATATCCCATGGTCCACAGCGTGTCGGGGCCGAGCGCCGATGGGGTCGCATAGGTTCCCATGGCCCAGATGAAGGACTGCGAAAATGCGACGAGCGCACCCGACCGGGTGAGGGGGAGCAGCACTTCGCGAAAAGTGATCGAAGGCGGCGCACCCAGATCCGCACTCGCCTCGAGCACCCGCTTGTCGATGCCATCGAAGATCGACAGCAGGATGAAAAAACAATAGGGGAGGGTGACGTAGACCAGGCCGACGAAGGCAGCGAACTCGGTATACATCAGACTGATCTTGTCGGTAATCAGCCCCGATGAGACGAGCGCATAACTGAGTAAACCGTTTTTTGGGAAGAACATCCACCAGCCGAAGATGATTGATATCTCGGAGATCAGCAGCGGACATAGTGCAAGGCCGACGAACAACATCCGCCAGCGCGCGGGCTTTAGCCAGACCAGAAGCGCAAACCCATAGCCAATGAGAACGGTGAACAGAGCCGAAAGCAGCGACAGCTGAACCGTTGTCCAGATGGCATTGGTAAACAGCGGATTTGAGAAGAGATTGGCGTAATGTTCGAAGGTGAAGCCCGGGACGTAAAGCCGGCGATCAATATGGAGGTTGAAACTCATCCGCACCATGTAGACTGTGGGAATGCCGAAGAAGACGAGCACAATCACGAGTGCCGGCAGCATCAGGAGCCATGCCGAGAGCCGTTCCCGAATCCGGCTGCGCTGCCGTGCGAGGGCGTAAATCTCAGCTTTGCCCGAGGCCGCGATCGTCACCGGTAGGCCTGCATGTCGCGGCTGCTCCAGCCGATGTCGATTATATCGCCCACCTTATAACCCGTCGGACCGCGGTGATCAGAAAACAGCTCAAGCGCACCGCTCTTCAGATGATAGCGATAGAAATCCCCCAGAAATTCTATGAAGTGGATCTTCGCGCTCAGTCGGTTGGGTGCGTTTTGAGCTTCTGCCGCCAGCTTCAGGCGCGATGGCCGGACGTAAAGCCGCCACTCACCCTCCGGCGGCTTCTGCTCGAGCTTGAGTTCGACCGGTTGTCCCGTTCTGTCCTGCGGTTTGGCCGTCGAAGTTATGCGCACTGGCAGGCAGCAGCTTTCACCTATGAAGGTGTAGACGAATTCATTCGTCGGCTCGTGGAAGAGCCGCGTGGGTGCGTCGATCTGCTCGATGCGCCCTTTGTTCATCACTGCCACTCGGCTCGACATCGCCATTGCTTCACCTTGGTCATGTGTGACATAGATGGCACTGAAGGCGAGTTCGTCGTGCAGCCGCTTGATCTCGGCGCGAAGCTGCAGTCGCAACGACAGATCAAGTGCCGACAGCGGTTCATCGAACAAGAGAATGGTAGGTCTTACCACCAGGGACCGCGCAAGTGCGACGCGCTGCTTCTGCCCTCCGGACAATTGGCTGGGATAACGTTCTTCGAACTCCGTGAGCCTTACGATGTCGAGGACCTGCCGAATGCGTTCGGCGATTTGCGCTCTCGGCACCTGGCGCATGCGCAATCCATAGGCGATGTTCTCCGCCACCGTCTTATGCGGGAACAGCGCACCCGATTGAAAGATTGTGGCCGTATCTCTCTGGTAGGCAGGCAGATGATCGACCCGCTCGCCTCTGATGCGAATTGCGCCAGAGTCGAGCTCTTCAAACCCCCCGATCAACCGCAGCGTCGTCGTTTTTCCTGACCCTGACGGTCCGAGGAGTGTGACGAATTCGCCTTGGGCGACTGCCAGTGAAACATTGTCAACCGCTACGACGGATCCGTAGTTACGCCGAATCCGCTCAAGCTCGAGCGCTGTTTCGCCTGCCACACCCTTTACCCCTGCTCAGCGGCACAATTGCTCGCCTCGACCTTGTCGGCGCTCTGTCGATCCGATCGGACTGCCTGCGCGCCGGAACCGCGCGGGTGCAAGTGTCTCTGCCAATGTTAGCCCGATGTTTTGGCCACCGTCTGCTTCATCCGATCGTCATAGGCCTGATAGTTGGCGTTGATCTTGTCCCATCCATCCATTGTGATGATCTGGAACATGCGGTGATAATCCTCGTTGGACTTCGGATATCCCGTCCAGTGCTCCGGCACGGTCACGTCTTTGCGTGCCATGAAGATCAGCGACTTGGAAAGGAAGCGATCCTGCGTGTCCTTTTCCAAGAGATAGTTGGAGAAGAGATCGGCAAGATCGTTGTGTTGCGTGCCGCGCACCTTGAAATACCAATCGGCCCAGGCCGACACGCCTTCATTAGGTACTGCCACGAGATATTCGCCCGGGCTCTGTATCAGGAACGTGTAAGCATCCGAGGAATAGCTCATTGCGGCATCGGCCTCTTCCTGGTTGAGGATGTTGGCCTGCTCGGCGCCATCCTTGAACCATTTGGCGATCTTCAGCTTGTCGAGTTCGGCAAACAGCGGCTCGGCTGTCGACATGTCGTACATCTCGTCGAGCCCGGGTGAAACCTTGCTCATGACGGCGGGAACCGAAAGGGTCCACCACCAAGCGGCGGAATCCGCCGTCACCTTGCCTGCCAGGCGCTCGTCCCAGAGGAGTTTCCAGGTCGTCGGCTCAATGCCGGCGCTCTTGCGCACGAGCAGCATGCAGGTACCCCCGCCGAATGGCACGCCGTAGTCCTTGGCCTTGTCGGGCCGAGTTTCGTAGAACCAGGGATAGACGGCCTCGAGATTGGAAATCTTGGATTTGTCCGACTTGAGATAGAGATTTTCGGCAAGCCCTGCCGAGCTGATGTACTCTTCCGCAACCGTGATGTCGAAAGGCGGGTTGTCGGCCGGCGCAGCCTTGATTTGACTGACGATCTGGTCCCACCCGCCGACGGTTTCGGCCTTAGTGCCGTATTGAGCGTTGAACGGATCGATGATCGTCTCGCGGAAGACCTGTTCGTAATTGCCCGACCACGACACGACGATGAGCCGCTCGCCCTCGAAGGCCGCCTTGGCTGTCGTCACTGGTGCGCGACCGATGACGGCGGGCGCACCGATGACGGCTGTGCCCACTGCAAGCGTCTTGAGGAAGCGCCGTCGGCTCAACCGAAACGCGCCTTTACTCCTGGACATATTTTCACTCCCTATGCTTTAAGCGCTTTTGGCTCTCTGATTTTTTCTCTTTGACCTTCATCTAAGGCTCCCTTTCCGACGAGGTCAAGTAACTCATCCCGTTCCTGCTTGAAGCTTTTGCGCGCTCCCTCGCTTGCCGATTTTCGGCCAGAAGCCCTCCATGCGCACGCCTTTGGCTTCCAGGATCGGCCGCATCTCGGCGAAGGTAGCTTCATAGCGGTAATAGGGGACGCTCGGAATCATGTGGTGGATCAGATGGTAGTTTTGCCCGAGCAGCAAAAAGTTTGCCCCCGGCCACAGGGAAACGCGCGTGTTGCGGTACCGGCCGGTCTCGTGATGATCGTGATGCGGGGTCCAGGTGAAGAGAGTAAGCATCACCGACTGCCCGATATACCACGGCACGAACCACAGCAGCAGAAGTTCACGCCAATAACCTGCTGCTAGGACAGTGATGATGACACCCGCATACAGCGCAAATGTCGCCATCGTTATCCAAATCTCGCGGCGCGTGAGGCCAAACCGCTGACAATCGCGGTACTGTTGGACCGGGTTGAAGTAATTGAGGAGCGCCTTCGGCAGCCTCAAGAACAGCCACCCGAGGAAGTTTCCCCGGGCATAGATGTCAGGGTCGACATCCTCATTCGTGTGCGCATGATGAGCCATGTGCTGGCGCCTGTGCTGATGGAAGTACAGCCACAGCGGAGCGCAGGCAATAACTCCTGCTAGCGTATCGACCCGGCGCAAGTGCTTGCGACGGGAGCTGATGTTTGAATGAACCGCTTCGTGCACGACCGTATAAAGGGAGTAGATAAATGCCGTGTTGATCGCCATTCCGGCCCACAGCGGGATGAGACCTTTGACGCACAGCCAGCTGGCGAGAAGGAAAACTGAGAACAGACCGAATTCCAATACCAAGACGGGTGTGGCGAAGTCCGGCGTGTGACGCCTCGCGATTTCCGCCTCCTGCTTCACGGTCGAGCTGGACATCCTCTAGCCCTCTCTTGATGCTCATACAGAAAATTGGATGCACATCCAAAATGGCCTCACCGCTCCAAAAAGTCAAATGCCCAAGATTCCCGTCCCGTGCGACAGTTCGTCCACCGCTGCTTCCAACTACCACAGAGCTCCCCCTGTGAGCTGGATGTTCTCCATGGTGATGCCCCGCGCCTCATTTCCGCACAGGAATAGCGCCAGGGCAGCGACCTCTTCCGGTTGAATGATCCGCTTCTGAGGGTTGCGGGCGGCGAAATCCGCCATAGCCTGCTCAAGCGACCTTCCTTTTCCTTCGCGCGCGATGATCTGTTCCACATTGCGCCTCATGAGCTCAGTTTCGACCCATGTGGGGCTGATCGCCACGCAGGTAACGCCATGCTCGGCTCCTTCCAGCGCCACACATTTGGTCAAACCGATCAACCCGTGCTTGGAAGCGCAGTAAGCGGGATTATCCTTCCAGCCGACCGAGGCGGCGGTTGATCCGATGTTTATGATGCGCCCGAACCCGCGCCGGATCATCCCTGGCAGCAGCGCTCGGATCATGCGGAATGCACCCGTAAGATTGGTGTCGATAATCTTTTCCCAGAGATCATCGGGGTGATCGCAAATGGGATGCTCGGCCGATGTGCCGGCCGCATTGATGAGGATGTCGGCCTTTCCACAAATGGCTGCTGCCTCGGAGAGAAAAGAATCGATCGAGGAGTTGTCGCGCACATTGAGATGACCGACATGCACTGCTACTCCTTCTCGGGAGATTTCATTGCGCAGTTGATCGGCGAGCCGACCGTCGGGATAGGCGGCCACATCCTTGAGCCGCCCGCTTTCGCCGACAAAGGAGCCAAGTGCAACATTGGCGCCTTCTGCGGCGAGCCGCCTCGCGATGGCGAGACCTTGGCCGGTCATCCCGCCGGTAATGACTGCGCTGCGGCCTTTGAGCTCCTTCATCATCACACCATCAGGTAACCGCCATCCACCACCATCTCGGCGCCCGTGACGAACCTCGATTCATCGGAAGCGAGGTAAAGCACCATGAAGGCCACGTCTTTCGGTTCTCCGAGAAATCCTATGGGATGGCGGCTCACCGCTCGCGCCCGTTCCTCCTCGAGCGATCCCAGATCGCGCAGATACTTTTCCGTTTGCGGTGTCCAGATATAGCCAGGATGGATCGAGTTGCAGCGGATGCGGTAACGCTTCTCAGCACAGTGTGCGGCGACCGCCTTCGTCAAGGTGCGCACCGCGCCTTTGCTGGCGCAATAGGCAGCGAGCTCCGCCTCGCCGATGATGCCGTCGATCGACGAAAGATTGATGATCGAGCCGCCGCCGCTTGACTTCATCATCGCCACGCCATGCTTGCAGCCGAGAAACACTCCATCGGCATTGACTGCCATCGTATGCCGCCACTGCTCCAGCGAAGCGTCTTCTATGTTGCCCGCATAGGCGATGCCGGCGTTGTTCACCAGAATGTCCAACCGTCCGTAGCGTTGCGCCAATGCTTCCATTGTTTTGGCCCATTGGCCGGTATCGCACACGTCGAGCTCATGAAAGTCAGCTGTTCCTCCCGCGCCTCGAATGAGACGCACCGTCTCCTTGCTGTGTTCAGGGCTGATGTCGGTACAGAAAATGGCCGCCCCTTCCTCGGCCAGAAGCAGGGAGGCGGCGCGCCCCAGGCCCAGACCGGCGCCGGTGACCAAGGCAATTTTACCTTGAACGCGGCCCATTCTCACCCTGCGCTCAGGGGCTTCTTGAGCCAGTCGCGATAGAACTGGTCGAGATCGGGCTCGAACTCATGCAGGATCGGATAGCCTGGTGCGCAGGCCTCGACCTCGTGCAGCACGCCGCAGGAGGGGCAGATAAACTCGCGCAGCTCCATCCACTCGGGGTTGGGGATGTCGTTGTTGGGGTAGATTTCCCGCAGTAATTTCCGGCTGTTACGGACGAGAATGAGCGCGCTGAGCTTCCAGTTCTTGCGATAGTCCCCGTAATCGTGGCCGCATTCGCACTTGGTCACACGCCGCTTGCCGGATTGCACGATGAAGAGCCGGTTGCTCAAGGGGAGCAGGATGCGCTCTTTCCAGGGAACCCGTTCCTGCACCACCTCGATGTATTTGAAGAACCGGTCCTCATCCTTATAGGCGCTCATGATTTGCTTGGTTTGACGCCAGGGCAGTCGCGCCTCGACCAGGTCACGGATGACGTCCTTACTATAACTGGTCATGAGCGCTCTCCGCCCGGCATTGTAAAGGCCACATCGAGTTTCCAGAAACTTCGGAAATCGGTGGCAAAGCGTTGGGAGAGCCGCATGGCGCTTGCATACATTTTGCACACCTCGGGTGTGAAATCGCCCGCCGCCACGCGCTTGCGTTCGCTTTTCAACCAATCCACCACAGGACATGCCCGCTTGAGGCGCTTTGCGCGCATATTTTTCCGCACTCTGGCCGTGGCTTCAAGATCGGCTTTCAGATCCCCGTTCTTTCCTTTTTTCAGCACGATTCCATAAACCTGCTTTGCTGCCTCTTCCGTGATGAAGCCGTTCTCGACATCGAGAGCTGTTCTCACCGGATCCCGCTCGAGTACATCCCCGAATCCGCCCCCGCCATTATAGGAATGCGTGAAGATATCACCGTCCCGATGGGGAGCGGTGATATAGGGGCCCTCGGAAGTTTCGTGGACGCCCGTCACGAGCCGCTCCAGTTCCGAGATGTTTGGATCGGTGCCGATCGAGTGCGGCAACGGCTTTTGCTTCCTCACGAGTTCTTTGACATTAGTGTTGCGAACTGCCCGATGCATTTGACAAGTAGGTGCGGGGTAGCCCCCGCACATTCCGGCGTTGTCGAAAACGCGCGAGGAATGCTCTGATGTGACGAGCCGCAGGTGTTTCGTCTTGCTGATGAGCCACGTAGATACGAAAGAGCAGCCCCCTCGGTATTTCCCCGCACCCCCCGAATTCGGCAGAATGGAGCGGCCGAGGTAAAGCATGGGCATGTTCTGCTCCCAGACCTCGATGTTGCCCATGTCCGATTCTGGATTCCAACCGACATACGCGGTGTCCAGTCCGTCCTTGATGGCGAGGGCGCCCGAACCCGCGGCGGCGCATTCGAAGTGCGCCATGCCAAAGGACGTGCCATACTGGCTCTCTCCGCCCATTTCGATCATTGGGCTGTTGACTTGTCCGACAAAAACCTCCTCGACATATCCCCGAGCCAAGAATCCGCGCGACAACAGGCGCTGAAATACTCCGAACGCAGGCAGCAGCAGCGCCCATGAGGTGGCGGTCGCCACCGTCTCGTTATCGGGATTGGTCCAGGTTCCTTTGGGCAGCTTGAGCTCGGTAGCCATCCACGCGCCATCGTTCACCAGCCCCTCGAAATTCATGTGCTGTGTCAGCGTAACGAACATGCCCCCGTCCATTCCCGCCGGCGTGCAATTCATGGAATGGTAACCCCAAGGCTGTGTGCCTTCGAAATCGAGCGTGATCTTACCGTCGATAGAGATCTCCATCTCTATTGGAATATTGTAGAGCCAGTTCGGGTCGCTGAGCGGCTGAAAACCGGGTTTGCCTTCAGTGACATGGCCGTAAAAGGAATGGCCGCGGTATTTGCCAGGGACGGTGAGTTGCCGGGTTCGCGCAAGCTGGTTGCGACGGCCTTCCTCGATAAACTCTTTGATTACGTGTCTCCAGTAATCGAGACCGACTTCCGCCACGATCGATTTCACGTTCTCCCGCATCTCGATACAGGAGGCGACCTTGGCCTTTTCATCTAGCACCCAGTAGATCGGCATGCGGAGGTTGCGCTCGCAACGGATTACGTAGTCGCGGCGAAGCTCGTCGTTCTCGCCGACTTTTTCAGCACAGACGAACAGTCCTTCCGTATAACGCTCCTGCGCAAGACACACGTCTCCTCCGGGAGTGATTCCGCCCGATTCAAGCTCATGGCAAACTGCCCCAGCCCAGCCAATGAGCTGTCTTTCATAGAAGATCGGCACCACATCCATCACGTCGGGCACCTGCACCGTACCTATGAAGGCATCGTTATTGGCGAAGATATCGCCTTCATGTATGCCGGGATTGGTTTCGTAATCCTGGCGGATCATCCACTTTATGAAGCGACTCATTGTATGGACATGCACCATGATGCCATTTGACAGCGCCACGGCATCGCCTTCGGGCGTATAGATCGCCACCACCATCTCGCCCACCTCGCGCACGCCAGGCGAGGCCGAGATTCGGCGCGCCATTTCGCGGGCTGAGACACAGAAGGAACGCAACTTTGTGTGCAGCGTTTCGAACTTGAGAGTGTCCTGCCGGCGAAGAGTGAGCTCTGTCACGCCGTCATAGCAGCCGGTTTCCTGCATCAACCGCTCCGACGCGAGGAGCCGGTCCCGAAGAGGCGAGCCGCTTTGCTTCGTGTTAAGCATCATATCGTCCATGCCTGTAGTGCAGCAAATTCCATTCATCCACGGAAACTGCATCGCCAGGATGAATGACGAGTGTTGTGGCAGGATGCTCGACGATTGCCGGACCCTTTACCTCATGTCCGGGCTTAAGCTCATCCATTTCGAAGAGCTCGCACTTTCGCCACCGCCCCTGCAGATAGGCATCGCGTGTTCCCTTGTGCGCCGCGGAGGGATTCTTCCCCCCAAGCGGCAGTTTTTGGAGAAGTGGTTTCACCTTGTCGGCCGTCGCCGTAAGTCCAAGTTCGGTGATCGACACCCCCACCGTGCCGTAGCGGGAGACGCGGTGATTAATGGCCGTATACACCTCCTCGAATCGGGAGAGGACGGCGCGCATCTTTTCCGCTGAGAAAACACTCTTCACATGCGATGTGACCTCGACGTCTTCGAGCTGTCCCGTGTAGCGCATCATCAGCAGCGGCCTGATCGCGATTTTTTCACGCGCGTGGCCGTCGGCCTCCATTTCGCTGATCGCCGCTTCCTCGAGATCACGCCAAATCCTGCTGATCTGCTGTCCCGTGTCCTTGAGTTCGCTATCGGAAGCAGCTGACCTGATGTCGATCTGCACCGAAACAGAATGCCGGCGCATGTAATCTGCCGTGGTACAGCCGAATGCAGAAAACGCCGCGGCGAATTGGAACGTGATTATGTCACGAAAGCCGATGCCACGGCTCGATCCGGCAAGATGCAGCGGGCCCGATCCTCCATAAGAGAGCAGGGTGAACTCGGAAGGATGGATGCCTTGCCCGGATATCACTCTGCGGAGGGCATTGTTCGAATCTTGCTCGAGCATGTCAATCATGCCTTCCGCAGCCTCTTCCATCTCGACGCCCAGCACCTGTGAGCATTTTTGCTCGAAGATTCGCCGCGCTTTTTCGACCTGGAGCCTGATCTTGCCCCCCAGGAAATAGTCGGGATTAAGTCGGCCCAAAATGGCATCGCAATCCGCGATCGTGGGCTCCACGCCTCCCCGATCGAAACATATGGGCCCCGGGTCCGATCCTGCGCTTTCAGGTCCGAGGCTAACTTTTCGGGTCAGAGGATCGACCTTCAATATCATGCCCGCGCCCGCGCCGATCGAATCAAGATGCAGTGTTGGCACGTTCAGCTTGAACCGATCCATGATCGGTTCGTTCTCAATCCTGGTTTGGCCACGTGTGATAACCCCCATGTCGAAACTTGTTCCGCCCATATCGGAACAGATGAGAGAGTCGTTGCCGATCAGTCGCCCGATATAGGCAGCCCCGAGAATGCCGCCGATCGGTCCTGAAATCATGGTCTCGTGCAGGCGCGGATGGTTGATCGATGTGAGGCCGCCGAAGGAGAGCAGCGTCTGCACGTTGTAGCGAAAACCATACTTGCGGGCGACATCCTGGATACCCTGAAGCTGTTGCCGGCCCCGCGCTGTGGCGTAGGCTTCAATCAACAGGCTGTTCAGACGGGATTGCTCCCGAATGACGGGGCGCACCTCATGGCTCGTATAGACTTTGGTATCGGCTTTCGCCCTTTCGATCTCCCGTTTTGCAATTTCAGCAATACGCTTCTCATGCACCGGGTTGACGTGAGAGAAGATCGTCATGATGCAAATGCTGTCCACCTCGTCTGCAATCAGCGCGCGGGCGGCTCGAACCACATCTCGCTCGTAGAGAGGGATTATGACATCGCCGAACTGGTCGATGCGTTCTGTCACCCCATGAGTTCGCTTGCGCGGTACGAGCGGGTCGGGGTGGTGATGGGTTATGGCATGCAGGCGGTCCGCATAGGAGTAGTCCGCCCAAGCCTGCAGTCCGCGGCCCATCAGGATCATGTCCTCGAGTCCCTTGGTAGTGATAAGCCCCAGTTTGCGGCCACTGCGTGAAAGCAGCGTATTGAGCATTCCGGTGCCGGAATACAGCACGACATTGACGGCGCCGAAGAGGTCGTCCAGGGATATGCCCCATGCCTCGGCGGCGTCTGCCGTTGAAGCAATGAAGCCGTCGGCTTCGTTGCGAGGCGTCGTCGCGGCCTTGCCGATCTTGAAGTGGCCCCTTTGGTCCACCAGAATGGTGTCGGTCATTGTTCCGCCGGCGTCGATGCCTATGACGATGGGATTGCTCACCGCCTACGCTCCGCAAATGGGTACTTATGAACAGAAGGCTACCCGCCCCTAGGAGTCTAGCGCTATGTGCCTTTGGACATAAGGAAGGAGCATGTTGCAGCAGGGCGGAGCGAGTCACGAGGTCCTCGATTGCATGGCTCGCGCGATTTCAGCCGCGGGCTCACTTCGCCATGTTGACGCCCTTGTCGATCTTATCGCCGCTTTGGTCGGCCACGATCTGGTGACCGTCACCCGCTATTCTGCGACCCATCGCCCCGAATTTGTCCTTCATCGCAATTTTTCCGATCGAATGGTTCGAAAATATCTCCAGATCTTCTATCCGTATGATCCTTTTTACCGATACTGGCGCACGTACCGGCAGGCCGGCGTGATGCCCCTTAACAGGCTGGCGATTCGCGATGTAAAGCGGGGCCGCTATATCGCGGAGTTTCTCAACCAGTCTGTGATTACCGATGAGCTTGGTGTCATGCTCCAGGACGACTCGGACTGGTGTCTTGCGATTTTCCTCGACCGAAGCTCGGGCAAGTTCAAACCCGTCGAGATCGCCCGGCTTGAGGCTTACTTTCCGATTCTATCCGCTCTGCATGAGATGCATCTGAGGCTTCGTAGCCCGCAGCCAGTCACTCGTCATCATGGATCAGCCGCACGGTTGGCCTCCAACCTCGACGGGATTACAGGCCTTTGGCCTGAACTTTCGGCGCGAGAAAGGCAATTGGTCGAACTCGTGCTTGCCGGCCACCCTTCGGCAGCCATCGCCGCGCGCTTGGGCATTACGCTGGGCACGGTCAAGAACCATCGCCGGCGAATTTACCAAAAGCTGGATATCACGACTGAGCGCGAGCTTTTTCTACAATATTTCGAATATCGTCAGCACTCTCACATCATAATTTGACTGCGCTAATCTCCCCGCATGCCGATAGCAAGTGAAGCAAATCCAAGCAGAGTGACCGTCACTGCCGCTGCACCCACGAACGAATGGAAGAGCGCTCCTAATCCGATGCCATGCTGCACCTAAAGAAAATTGAAGGTGTACTCAGATGGCATTTTCACGATGACCTCAGACAAATATGGCTTGCGAGGCGCCGATGAGCAGCAGATACTGGGCGAGCTTTCCACTGGCTGTAAGGATAAGGAAGGTGGCGAAGGGCACTCTCAGCACACCTGCTATAACTGTGAGTGGATCGCCGACTATCGGCACCCAGGAAAAAAGGAGCGACAATTTGCCATAGCGGCGAAACAGGTGACTAGCCTGCTCTAGTCGCTTCGCGTTAGCCGGGAACCATGGACGATCAACATAATGTACCGGTCACCGCCCAAGTGCCCAGTTGATGACTGCGCCAAAGGTGTGGTGGCAGCAAGCGCCGAAACGAAAAACAGCACGCCATGCGTCGTAAGCGCGTCCATGGCGTGCTGCTCTTCCAGTGCCCTTATGTGTGTTTTTCCAGGGCACGAAAGGGTGGGACACTCTTAATAAAAAGCCCTGGAATACAGCGGAACGCGATGGTGTCCCACTTTCTTCTAAATTATTGTATTTATAAGGTTGTAGTGCCCCTCCCGGGCCCACCATCAAGTCTCATATTCCTGTAGTCCTTAGTCGGTTTGGAGGGAATCACAAGGCCCGGAGGATCGGATGGTTCAAGCTCTTGTCTTGGAGGAAAAGCACAGGCTGTCGCTGCGCGAAATCGCTGTCGAGGAGTTGCTCGGACCCCGTGACGTGCGCATTTCGCTGCGCACCGTGGGTGTCTGCGGTAGCGACATTCATTATTATACGCATGGAGCGATCGGCCCTTTCGTGGTGCGGGCGCCGATGATACTCGGTCATGAGGCAGCGGGCGTCATTGTCGAAACCGGGAGTGAGGTGCGGGAGCTGAAGCCCGGCGATCGGGTGTGTATGGAACCGGGAATTCCCAATCCCACCAGCCGCGCTTCGCGCCTTGGCAAATACAATATCGATCCATCCGTACGTTTCTGGGCGACGCCTCCGGTTCATGGAGTGCTGAGGCCGACGGTGGTTCATCCGGCTGATTTTACCTTCAAGTTGCCGGACAACGTTTCATTTGCCGAAGCGGCCATGGTCGAGCCCCTAGCCGTTGGCGTTCACGGCGCGACCAAAGCACAGGTGCAGCCGGGAGACTTAGCGGTGGTAATTGGCGCAGGGCCGATCGGTCTCGTCACGGCGCTGGCCGCGCTCGCCGCCGGATGCGCGCGGCTGATCATCAGTGACATCGATGATGCGAAACTTGCGCTTGCTCGCAAGCTGGGTGCGATCGAAGCTGTGAACATCCGCGACAGCAAGCTTGTGGACGTGGTTCACCAGCAATCCGAAGGCTGGGGTGCCGATGTGATCTTCGAATGCTCCGGTAACGAGAAGGCAGCCGCAGAAGTGTTCGACCTCGTCTGCCCCGGTGGACGTGTCGTCTTCATCGGCATGCCGCTTGCGCCCATCTCCTATGATGTCACGCGGGCGGCGGTCAAAGAGACCCGTGTCGAGCATGTCTTCCGCTATGCGCATGTGTTTCCTCGCTGCATTGCCATGCTCGCTTCCGGCAAAATTGATGTCAAACCGCTGATCACCAAGACATTCAGGTTTCAAGATAGCGTGGCTGCATTTGATTATGCCGCGCAGCCACCGCCGGGTACTGCGAAGATTCAAATCGAAATGACCGCCGCGTAGAAACGGGAAGCCAGAGCCGCTACTGTGCGGTGAATCCACCATCGGCGAAGATTATCTGGCCGGTGATCAAATCCGAAGCTGGTGAGGCCAGGAACAAGACCAGGTCCGCGATTTCCACGGGCCGGCCGAAGCGGCCGAGTGGAATCTTGGCCCGCATCGGATCACCCACGGCCGGGTCGCCCCACACCATTTCGCCCATGGGTGTCATGATCACCGTGGGACAGATGGCGTTCGACTGAATATTGTGCCGCGCCCATTCGACCGTCATCACCTTGGTCAAGGCGTTGAGCCCACTCTTGGACGACATGTAGGCGGCATGCTTTTCGAGGGCCACTTCGCTGGTCTGCGAGCTGATATTGATGATCTTGCCGGCACCCCTCTCGATCATCTTGGGCGCAAGAGCCTGTGCCAGCAGGAACGGAGCGCGAAGATTGACCGCCATGATCCGGTCCCAGCTTTCGACCTTGGCCTCGAGAATACTTTCGATGGCGGTAATTCCGGCGTTGTTGACAAGAATATCGATGATGCCCCAGGCGCGAACGGCCGTGGCCGCCGCCGCCTTCGTATCCTCAACCCTTTCAAGATCTGCTTTCACTACCAGGCAGCGGCGTCCCGAATTTTCCACGTTGTCCTTCACCTCTGCCAAGCCTTCCTCATCTCGCGCTACGGCCACGATGTCCGCACCGGCGTCTGCCAGCACGCGACAGATCTCCCGGCCAATTCCCTTGGAAGCGCCAGTCACCAGGGCGTTCTTGCCGTTGAGCGAGAAGCGTTTGACGAATTCGGCCATGAACTTCCTCCTTGGACGAGTAAACTGCTACAATATCGTGCCGCAGGCCCTGATTGACTCCCTTCGCTGGTTGCTGTGAATTGTTACTCCCAAACCGTCAACTGCGAATTTAAAGCTATGCCAAACGACGCTTGCCGCAAGCGGCAATGCGCACCTAGGGAGAAGGAGTTTCGAAAATGTCGAGGAAATGGTTGTTGTTTTGCACGTGCGTGTCCGTTTTGGGATTAGGAGCAGTTATTGGACCTGCTGCATACGCAGACGAAATCAAACGTGGGGGCACGCTTACGGTCGCGCGACTTGAAGAACCACAGACTTTCGATCCTTTCATCCCTTCTGATAACGGCTCGATCTACGCTATAGCGCAGGTCTGCGAACCACTTATTTCTGCCGATGCGACAGGTACGAAGCTAGAGCCGGGACTAGCCGAATCCTGGGAGGCTGCTGCAGATGGCATGGCGATCACATTTAAGATTCGCCAAGGCATTAAGTTCAACGACGGCACCTCCATGACGATTGACGATGCTGTCTATTCGCTGCAGCAAGTTGCCAATCCGAAGGCTTCTTATGGATTTGCCTTCGAGCCCGTGAAGAGCATCGAGAAACTCGACGAGAGTCACCTCAAAATCACCTTGAAAACGCCCTATGCTGCTTTGCAGTCCGCCCTATCGCTTTTCTCTTCGTCGGTCGTATCTCAAGCCGCCCATTCCAAGGATCCTGCTGCTTTCGGGTCCAAACCAATTTGCACTGGTCCATGGCAGGTAGAAAGCTTCGAGCGGGGAAGCCAAGTGGTGCTCGTTCCCAATCCTCACTATTGGCGAAACGGCGAAGACGGCAAGCCATTGCCTTATCTGGATCAGGCGGTTCTGCGGTATATCCCAGAGAGTAACTCGCGCGTTCTGGGCCTACAAAATGGAGACTACGACGTCGCGCTTAATTTACCGCTCAATCAAGCTGAGCAAGTCAAGGCCATGGACGGTATCACGCTTGAGGTATCTCCAGCCTACCGTCTCGACTATGTGTATCTGAACCACGCAAAAAAGCCGCTTGATAATGTTAAGATTCGACTTGCGTTGAACTATGCCGCCAATCGCGAAGCGATCATGAAAGTCGTCTATTTTGGCTATGGCGAAATCCCCAATGGATTCACGCCGAAGATGAACTTCTGGTCAAACAACGTGGAAAAAATCCCTTACGACATCGAAAAGGCCAAGGCTTTGGTTAAGGAAGCTGGGTATGACGGAACACCC
>Ga0075421_100001968_pt1 | contig 24350 bp, 24 predicted proteins | sample SoiMetdeltSBSDD5_FD_75292 | JGI IMG/M metagenome (GOLD analysis project Ga0075421, IMG submission 75292) | Bulk soil microbial communities from a Populus tree surrounding site in Tennessee, USA - Soil MetaG P. deltoides SBSDD5 | ecosystem: Environmental > Terrestrial > Soil > Tree plantation...
CGGACATTCAGCCCCGGCCACTATTTCTGCCCGGCCGCCTTGAGGATCGCCTCGGTATCATTGAGCCAAACCTCGTCAGCCTTCTTGAGACGCGAGAGAACCCGCCGCAAGGCTGCCGCCCCGTCGGGCGTCCCGATCACAAAGGGATGGATTCCAATGACCACGGTCGTGGCCCCTCGCGTTGGGTCGGCGCGAGCCTCGCTCGCCAGCTCCAGCACGTAATCGAGCCAGAGCGTCTCGAGGTCCGCGGGCGTCTTCATCCGCGCGAGATACTGTCCCATGTCGACCGTGCCGACCGGATAGGGCAGCAGGATCAGCGAGCCATCCGGTGTCTTCAACCGTGAAATGATGTCGGAGTCCATCTGGTCGATGGTGTAGGTGATGCCCTCGGCGGCCATCGCCTGCATCGTGTCTCCGTTGGAATAGACGCTCGGACTCGACCAGCCGGTGGGTCTGATGCCGGTCGCGCTGGCGATCAGGTCCAGCGTCTGCCGGATGTAGACCTTCTGCGCGGCGAGCCCCCGCCCGAGCGGGAGCATGTGGTTGGTGTTGTTCATGCCGTGGGCAATGATCGGGGCGTTTGGCTGCGTGGCGCGAAACTCCTTCCAAACGCGCGCGTGCTTGGCGGGAAATTCCGCGTTCAACACGACGGTGAGCGGAACATCGAGCTCCTTGAACAGCCGGCCGACGCGCGCGATTCCCCAGTCGATCGCGTATTGGCGAAATGCCTCGTTCACGAGGTCAGGACTCCGGCTCGCGAGGTCCGGACGCAGCACCGGGCCCTGCCCGAAGCCGAACTCCTCGACGAACAGTGCGAAGCTGACGGCGACCTTTTTGCCGACGGGCCAGGCGGCGACATGGACCGGCTCGCGCGGAAGCGCCGTGACCCAATCGGTACCATCCTGAGCCGAGACCGTGGAGGGAAAGTCAACCGCGAACAGCACCGCTGCCGCGCTGCCGAGAAGTGAGATGCACTCGCGTCGCCTCATCTGCTCCGTCAGTCCATTGGATCATACCCGACCACATCGTTGCAGAACGAAGCTCCGGGCGCAAACGCAACGCCACTCCCGCCACGGCTGCGAACCTCAGGCGAGCTTCGCGCCATAGCTGCGTTCGGCGCGCCGTCGCGTGGGGATGCGGTACGCCATGCGGACATGTCCCGCGCAGTAAGACATGCCTGCCACAGCGTCATTCCCACAGAAGGCGAAACCCTCGTCAGCCGGATCGTCGATCGGCCAACGACACTTGCCGTGCGCGAGCTCGAGCAGGGAACAGCAATCCGCGCTCGCGACAGGTCCTACCTCGAGCGCCTCCAACTCCGGCACGTGGCTTGGTGGCGCGCAAATCGCATGCACCATCCGGCGCTGGGTCATGGGCGCGCGAATGCGTTGCGGTTGTCGGAGCGCGGACGCGGCGACGGGACCGCCCGGCGACAGGCCGAGGCGATGGATCTTGCCGATGACGGCATTCCGCGTCACCCCGATCTCCAGCGCGATTTGACCGCAGGTCAGTCCGGCAGCGACGTAGGCTCGGAGCTGCTCTACCCGCTCCGAGGTCCACTTCTGGTAAGTGCTCATGGGCCATGGCCTCCTCAATGCCGGCGGCCTGCTGGGCCGCCGAACGGGCGAAGGCCGGCGCACGGGGCGCCCCATGCGGACCGCAACGACGCAAAGCGCAAATTCGGTGCGCGACGGCGCGCATGGCGCCGCGATCACCGAGCCGCATCCGCGCTTTCGGCGTTCCTACCGCAGCTCTGTTTATGAACCGGGTCCTCGCGGGCCCGGTATCAGCGACGAAACCCTCGCCGACATTGATCGTTTCACGATTCGAGTCGCGCGCCAAGAGTTTTAATGGCATTATAATCCGATTGTAACGCGTGAGGCGACGACATGGCGCGACCCGAAAACCGCTCAGAGGCGCGGGCTCTGAGCCTGACGCTGCCGATCGAGACGTTCAACTATCTGGCCCTACTGGCCACGCTCGGAAAACTCGGCCGCACCGAGAACGAGGTCGCTACCCACATCCTGGTGCGCGAGGTCTATGCAATGCACGAGCGCGGCTTCCATGACCTGAGAATCCCGGCACCCGACGATCGCGATTAAGGACTGCCCCGAATTTGCGGGGCCAAGCGACCAAAGCAGTGTACGACTCCCTTGATCCTCCCCCGGTTGCAGAGCGCGCGCGCCCGGGCGACCTCGGATGCTGGGTCGCCTCCATGTACTGCACGGCGTCGGCAGCGGCCCGTTCTCGGCGACGCCGCAGCGCAAAGGCTTGCAGCCGAGCGAACAGGCTTGGAACCCGGATTGCCACCCACGTTTAGGAACCTTACCCTGTCTCATCTTGTTGATGGGCGGGGCCTGTCGATCTGGCGGGAGGAATCGATGAGGAAATTCGCACTGTTCGGCGCGATGGTACTGGCAAGCGTTGTCAGCCTGGGCGGCGCCCAGGCCTTTGTCGGCACACCCGGCCTTTCCGGGATTGAAGCACTTCCGGGCGTAACGCCCGCCGCGATGTGCGGCCGTTCGTGCGAGGGCGGGGGCCGCTACATTCCGGGGCCCCCGGAAGTCTGCTACGAGCGCGGGCTGCGCTACTGCGGATCATCCCGCGACCGCGGTCCAACCGTCCAAGTTCCCGGGGTTTCGATCGAGCTCGGCCGCAGCGGCCCGACCGTGCGGCGCGGCGTCGACTGCCAAGAGCTGCGCGCCGCCTGCCTCAACAAGGACCGGCTGGGCGAGCAGGGCGAGGGCAACTGCCGGCGATACCGGCAACTGTGCCGCTAGGCAGCGCGATTCCGTAGGGTGCGCGAGGCGCCGCCCTGGCGGCGCGTGCGCACCCGCTGCGATTGGTGTTCAAACGCGCGCCACGCACGCGCTTGCGTGCCTTGCGCACCCTCACATCTTTCCATGCAGATGGCACGCGACCGCGCGGCCGCCGCCGACCTCGGTCAGCGCCGGGTCCTGCGTGCGGCAGATCTCCATTGCCTTCGGGCAGCGCGGGTGGAAGCGGCAGCCGGGCGGCGGGCGTAGCGCGCTCGGGACCTCGCCCTTGACGATCACGCGCGGGCGCGCCGCCTCCTTGACCGGATCGGCGACCGGCACCGCCGCCATCAGGGCTTCGGTATAGGGGTGAAGCGGCGCGCGGTAGAGCTCGGCGCGGCCCGCGATCTCGACGATGCGGCCGAGATACATCACCGCGATGCAGTTCGAGATGTGGCGCACCACCGCCAGGTCGTGGGCAATGAACAGGTAGGTCAGCCCGAGGCGCTCCTGCAGCTCCATGAACAGGTTGATGACCTGCGCCTGGATCGAGACGTCGAGCGCGGAGACCGGCTCGTCGCAGACGATCAGGCTCGGCTCGAGCGCGAGAGCGCGCGCGATCCCGATGCGCTGGCGCTGGCCGCCGGAGAATTCGTGCGGGTAGCGCTCCGCCATGTCGGGCAAGAGCCCGACCATGCGGATGAGCGCGGCGACGCGCGCGCGCAGGTCCCCGGTCACGCCGTGTACCTCCAGCGGCTCGGCGATGATGTCGCGCACGCGCATGCGCGGGTTCAGCGATCCGTAGGGGTCCTGGTAGACCATCTGCATGCGGCGGCGGATGCCCTGCATGCGCGCCCTGTCGTAGCGGGTAACGTCCTCGCCCTCGAACACGATGCGGCCTTCGGTCGGCTCGAGCATGCGCAGCACGGCCAAGCCGGTCGTGGTCTTGCCGGAGCCGCTCTCGCCCACGAGGCCGAGCGTCTCACCGCGCCGGATTGCGAACGAGACGCCGTCGACCGCCTTCACCGAGCCGACCTGGCGCTGGATCACGATCCCGCGGGTGACCGGGAAATGCACCTTGAGGGCGTCGACCCGCAGGATCTGGTCGGCGCCGCGCTCACGCGCCGGCGTGGCGGCCGCCGTGGTGTCGAGGACGTCAGAGCGCATCGGCAAAGCAGGCCTTGAGGTGGCGCGCGCCGGCGCCGGCGATCGCTTCGAGCGCCGGGCGCCTGACGCGGCAGGGGTCGAACGCATGCGCGCAGCGCGGCGCGAACGCGCAGCCGGCGGGAAGCACCGCGAGGTCCGGCGGCTGGCCGTCGATCGGCACCAAGCGGGTGCGGGCGTCGCCGTCGAGGCGCGGCACCGAGGCCATCAGGCCGCGCGTGTAAGGGTGGCGCGGATCGGCATAGAGCTCGCGCGCCGGCGCGGTCTCGACGATGCGGCCGCCGTACATCACCGCGACGCGGTCGGCATAGCGCGCCACCACGCCGAGGTCGTGGGTGATCAGGATCAGCGCCGCGCCGGTCTCGCGCGTGAGCTCCTTGAGCAGATCGAGGATCTGCGCCTGAACGGTGACGTCGAGGGCGGTGGTCGGCTCGTCGGCGATCACCAGGCGCGGCTCGCAGGCAAGCGCCATCGCGATCATCACGCGCTGGCGCATGCCGCCGGAATACTGGTGCGGATAGGACGACAGCCGGCTCGCCGCATCGGCGATGCGCACGCGGCCGATCAGCTCCTTGGCCTTCTCCAGTGCCGTGGCCCACGACGCGCGGCGGTGCAGGTTGATCGGCTCGCCGACCTGCAGGCCGACGGTGAGCGCCGGATTGAGCGACGACATCGGCTCCTGGAAGATCATCGCGATCTTGTTGCCGCGGATCGCCTGGATGCCGGTATCGTCGAGCTTGAGCAGGTCGCGGCCCTCGAAGATGACCTCGCCGCTCTCGATCCGGCCGGGCGGATTCGGGATCAGGCGCAGGATCGAGAGCGCGGTCACGCTCTTGCCCGATCCCGATTCGCCGACGATCGCCACGGTCTCGCCGGCGGCGACGTCGAGCGACAGCTGGTCGACCGCGGTGACGGTGCCACGCTCGGTGCGGAAGCGGGTGGTGAGGTTGCGGACCTGCAGCAGCGGGGCGGTCATTGCGGGCGCGGCTCCAAGCCTCGGCGAGGACGAGGATGGTTGCTTACAAACCTCCTCATGCCGAGGTGCTCTCCTCGACGAAGTCGAAGAGAGCCTCGAAGCACGCACCGTGGCGCTGGCGGCGACTTCTGGAGCACCCTTCGAGGCTCGACCGCTTCGCGGTCTCGCACCTCAGAACGAGGACGTCCATGTGGTGTCCCGCCAGAGCGACCGCCCTCAATGCCCCATCTTCTTCTTGAGCTCCTGGTCGATCCAGATGCGGGCGTAGATCGGCCCCGGCCGCACCGCGCCGGCCCGCAGCTCGCCGGCGTAGTTCTTCACCCACGGCCACCACGCCGTATAGACATACGGCGTCGGCAGCCAGATATAGGGCGCCTTGTCGACGATCTCGCGGGTCATCTCGCGGATCATCTCCACCCGCTTCTCCTCGTCGCGGGTGCGGTACATCTCGTCGATGCGGGCGTCGAGCTTGGGGTCCGACCACATCGATGGATTCCAGGTCTGCCCGGTGGCGAAGCTCTTGCGGATGGTGGTCGTCGGGTTGGTGTGGCCGTTGTTCATGAAGTAGCCGGGCGCCAGCGTCTTCGAGGTCATCGCCGACAGGAAGGCAGCGTACTCCATCGGCTGGATCTCCATCTTGACGCCGACCTGCTCGAGGTAGGCGGCGACCAACGGCAACAGGTCCATGTGATCCGGGCTGCAGGCGCACACCTGCACCTTGAAGCTGAAGCCTTTCGGATATCCGGCTTCCGCCAGCAGCTGCTTGGCCTTCTGCGGGTTATGGGTGAACAGCTCCTTCACCGAGTCCGGCATCGCTTCCAGCGGCTCGAAATAGCCGAGATAGTCCGGGTGCTGCGGATAGGCGAACAGCTCGGCGTGGCCGTCGTAGTAGGCCTTGACGATCTCCTGCTTGTTCACCGCCATGTTGAGCGCGCGGCGCACCCGGATGTCATCGAACGGCTTGGTGTCGACGCGCATCGACAGGAACGTGCCCGACATGAAGAGCCATCTCGACCACTGCAGCTGCGGCGCGCTCTTCTTGAGCGGCTCGACATTCTGCCAGCGGATCGCCTCCAGCATGTCGAGCTTGCCGGTGCGCAGCGCGGTGATGAAGGTCGCCTCGTCCTTGATGGTGCGGTAGACGATTCTGTCGACGAACGGCAGCTTGTATTCGCTGCCGCCGATCTTGTCCTTGTCCCAATAGTTCGGATTCCGGGTATAGGTGTTCGAGTTGCCCTGCACGAAGTCGGTCAGCATGAACGGCCCGGTGCCGTTGACGTTCTTCCAGTTTCCGGCGCCGGCGGCGACCACCTCCTTGGGATAGATCGGCGAGTAGTAGCCGTAGCCGAAGCGGTAGTCCCACTCGGCATGGAAGTCCTTGAAGGTGAAGACCACGGTGTGGGTATCGGTTGCCTCGACCTTGTCGACGTGGTCGAAGTAGCTGGGGATCTTCTTCGGGCTCTTGTCGAGACGGTTGTAGCTGAAGACCACGTCCTCCGCGGTCAGCTCGCGCGCGGCCATCACCCCCGGCTTCTCCGGGAACATGATGCCTTTGCGCAGCTTGACCTCGACGCGCAGCGGGTTGTCCTTCCACTCCCAGCTCTCGGCGAGCTCGCCGCGGGTCGCATCCGGGGGCAGCCAGGCGTCGGCATAGAACGGATGCTTGCCCTTGTTGCGCTTCGATTTGCTCAGATCGGCCGCGAACAGCTGCTCGTAGAACTGGCCGGTGTCGTGGTTGAGCTTCCAGTTCCAGTCGGCCGGGTCCCAGGACAGTGCCGACAGCGTCACGTAGACGGTGCCGATCTCGAGCGTGCCGCCGTATTGCGGCTTCTCGGCCTGCGCAAGCGCCGCGCCGGCGCCGAGTGCCAGCGCGAGAGGGGCGGCCATCAGGCTCGCTCGCAAGCATGCTGCTATCATCGTGTCCTCCCTTCGGATGTTTCCGGGCTTCCATCCGGATTGCTTTGCTTCGCCTCGTTCGCCGTGACCGCAAAGGCCGTCACCGCGAGGAGCGTAAGCGACCAAGCAATCCGGGCCAAGCATTACGTCGACCCGCGCATGCGCGGATCGAGCAGGTCGCGCAGCGCGTCGCCGAACATGTTGGTGGCATAGACCACGACCGTGAGGCACAGGCCCGGCGCCAGCGCCAGCCACGGCCCCTGGAACATGAAGGTGCGGCCCGAGCCCGACAGCATGCCGCCCCAGGTCGGCAGCGGCGGCGGCACGCCGAGGCCGAGGAACGACAGACCGGACTCGGCGAGGATCACGGTGCCGACCCGGGTGGTGAACAGCACGATGATCGGCGGCATCACGTTCGGCAGGATGTGCCGCCACAGGATGCGCCGCGTCGACGCCCCGATCGACTGGGCGGCGTGCACGTACATGTTCTCGCGCACCGAGACGACCGCGCTGCGGATGATGCGCGAGCCGCCGATGCCGAGCAGCAGCCCCAGCGTGCCGATGATCTGCGGCATTCCGGGCCCGACCACCGACACGACGACGATGAGGATGACGAGATCCGGGAAGCTCATCCAGGCGTCGACGAAGCGCTGGCTGACGAGGTCGAACTTGCCGCCGAGGTAGCCGGTGACGATGCCGACGATCACCGAGATGACGGTCGCGAGCGCCGCCGCCGAAAAGCCGATGATGACCGAAAGCTGCGCACCGTAGAGGCAGCGCGAGAGCATGTCGCGGCCGAGATTGTCGGTGCCGAACGGGAACTGCCAGGACGGCGGCTTCAAACGGTTGATCGGGCTGATCTGGTTCATGCCGTAGGGCGCCAGCACGTCGGCGAAGATGCCGCACAAGAGGAACAGCACGAAGATCACGCCGCCGACCGCGCCGAGCGGCTTCTCACGGAACAACCGGCCGACAAAACGCACGACCTCGCCGCGGGCCGGCGCCGGCGCGGTATCGGTGATCGCGACCATCAGCGGTACCTCACGCGCGGATCGAGCACCGCGTAGCTCAGGTCGACCAGGAGGTTGATCAGCATCACGGCGACGCCGACGGTGAGGAACACCCCGGTGATGATCGGGTAATCGCGCTGATTGACGGCGTCGAGCAGCAGCAGGCCCATGCCGGGAATGACGAAGATCTGCTCGACGATCACCGCCCCGCCGATCAAGAGCGGCGCTTGCAGCCCGACCAGGGTGACGACCGGGATGAGGGCGTTGCGCAGCGCATGCCGCATCACCACCAGCTGCTCGCTCAAGCCCTTGGCCCAGGCGGTGCGGATGTAGTCCTGCCGCAGCACCTCCAGCATCATGGTGCGGGTGAGCCGCATGGTGATGGCGGAGAGCGCCATGCCCAGAACCGCCGCCGGCACGATCATCTGCTTGAGGTTCTGCAGCGGGTTCTCGCGAAACGGCACGTACCTGACCTCCGGCGACCAGCCCCACCAGATCGACGGGAACACCGTGATCATGGTTCCCATCCAGAAGCTCGGGATCGCCAGCAGCAGGATCGAGAACGAGCGCGCCACGTAGTCGCCGGCGGTATCCTGGCGGATCGCCGAATAGACGCCGATCGGCAGCGCCATGGTGAGCGCCACCATGAGCGCGAGCAGGCCGAGCTCGAACGTCACCGGCAGGCGCGCCAGCAGCTGCTCGGCGACGGGCGTGCCCTGCCACAGCGACTGGCCGAAATCGCCGCGCAGCAGGATGCCGGCGATCCAGCGGAAATATTGCTCCCACATCGGGCGGTCGAGCCCGAGCACGCTGACGAGCTGGTCGCGACTGAGCTTGCTGGCGCTGACGTCGTTCTGACTCAGCATCAGGTCGATGACGTTGCCGGGGATGAGGTGAACGGTGACGAAGACGATGACGCTCGCGAAGATCAGGGTCGGGATGAGCGCCAGCATGCGCCGGGCGATGTAGGCCTGCATGGCGCTACGGCTCCCTGCGCACGGTCATGCGCGTGCATGGACGCGGTGCCAAAGCGGTCATCGCGGCGGCGTTTCCCCCGAAGCCGGATCCTGCGTCTTCGCCGCGCAGTCGGCGGAGCCTAGCACCGCGGCATCGCGGTGCAACCGCGATCCGCCGACGTCCATTCCGCCGCGCGAAACGGCCGCCCTTTAGCCGTCCTTGTCATGGCTAGGAGCGTCAGCGACGAGGCAATCCGGCCCGACACGGCCGTCCCCGGATTGCTTCGGCTCGCAAATGACGACCTTAGCGGACGATACTATGATGCTCAGCCCAGTGGAGGTGCGAGCATGGACGTGCGTGGCAAGGTCGTGGTGGTGACCGGTGGGGCGGACGGGATCGGCAAGGCGCTGTGCGAGCGGTTTCACAAGGAGGGCGCAAAGACCGTAGTGGCGGCCGACCGCAACGCCGAGGGGGCGCGGCGGGTGGCCGCATCGGTTGCCGGCCTGGCATTCGCGTGCGACGTCGCCAAGGAGGACGACATCTCGCGCGTGGTCGCGGAGACCGAAGAGCGTGCGGGCCCGATCGCGCTGTTCTGCTCCAATGCCGGGATCGGCGATTTCAAGGGCACGCCGGAGAGCTCCGCCTCCTCGCCGAACGAGCAATGGGAACGCGGCTGGGCCGTCAATGTCATGGCGCACGTCTATGCGGCGCGCGCACTGGTGCCGCGCATGGCCGCGCGGGGTGGCGGTTATTTTCTCAACACCATCTCGGCCGCCGGACTGCTCAACCAGATCGGCAATGCGGTCTACGGCACCACCAAGCACGCTGCCGTCGGCTTTGCGGAAAACCTCGCCTTCACGCACCGCGATCAGGGAATCCGCGTTTCCATTCTGTGCCCGCAAGGCGTCGACACGGCGCTGCTGCGCGCCGGCGGGCGCGGACCGCAGCACCTCGACGGCGTGCTCACGCCCGAGCAGGTGGCCGACAGCGTGATGGAGGGATTGGCCCAGGAGCGCTTCTGCATCCTGCCGCATCCGCAGGTGCTGCAGTACATGCGCAACAAGACCGAGAACTACGACCGCTGGATCGCTGGCATGGCGAAGCTGCGTCGCTCGCTGGCGGCTCAGGCGGGGTGAGCATCGCGCGAAGCGCGATGGGGTGCCCGTAGCGCTGCCGATTTATCGCCGAACCAGGTTGCGCGCCCACTTGCCGACATCGATGGCGGCGCCGCGTAACCCTTCGAGGCCGCACGCGAGCTTGAAGCGGCCGCCGGCCCCGGGCTGGAGCGCGATCAGTTGATCGGCCAGCACCAGACGGGCGCGCCAGAGGTGATCGATCAGGCGATCGGGCGTGGCGCAGCAATCGACGCGGTCAATGGTCGGATCGGCGAGCAACGACTCGGTGAGCTCGAGCACGAGCTGCACCTCGGGCGAGGCGGGCGCGAACCCCTCGTCGTAGCTGATCTTCCAGAACCAGCCGGCCCAACCGCTGCGCAGCAGGATGGCGGCCGCGATCACGCGGTCGCCGAAGAAGAGGCGATCGATGCGCGCCTGGCCGGCGGCGGCGAGCGCACGGATAGCCCGACGCATGAACCGCTCGACGTCGGGGTTGAGCGCGGCCGCAGTCCGGGCGCGGCCCTTCCTGCCCTTCGACTCCAGCGCGACAAACGCATCGAGTGCTTCGACGATCCGCGAAGGCTCCGAGGCGGTCACCGTGCAAAGCTTGCCGTGCTCGACGAGGCGGCGCGCCTGGAGTCGCAGCTCCTCGTGTTTCTTTGCCGTCAGCGCACCGGCGGGATCGTTCGCCCGCGCGAGCGAAGGCGCGAGCAGCGCGCGCGCATGTTGCGCGAACCAGGCGATGCGGCCCTGGCGCTTGAACACGGCGAGCGCGAGCGCGTTCGCGAACTGACCGGCGGCCGGCGCGAACGGCAACAACAGCAGGTCCGGTAGGCCGGCGTCGGCGGCAACGAAGTCGAAAGCGGCGTCGATTGCACCCTCGGCACAGTCGCGATCGACCAGCGGCGTGCCCAACGGCGCATAAGGATGCGTCCATCCGATCACGAGGGGCAACCGCATGCCATAGCGTCGCCGTTCGACGCGGACCGGGAACAGCCCCTCGAGCCGGTTCGGCTCGCTGTCGGACCAGACCAGAATGACTCCGACCTCGCGCCCGAACGCGGGCGCGGCCGCGAGCGCGAACGCCGGCTCGTAGAAGATGTTGGGCTCGAGCGCGCGCGCCGCGAGCGCCCTCCATGCATCGGCGATATCGGCGAGCGACGCCAGCTCCCGCCATTCCGCATGCAGCCGGCGACCGGCCGATTGATGTGAAGGCGATGGCGCGTCGGCGCGCGCCCGATCGTCGAGCCCAGTCTCTGGATATAGCGTCGCGACACCCGTCATGACCACAGACCGTCAGCTTTGCCGATCAGCGCCGCCGCACCAGCCTCCACGTCCCTGCCTGGCGACCAGATCATGGTCAGGAAGCAATTAACGTTTTGTTGGGATGTCGATCGATAGTGACAAGTAATTGAAACAAAAAGGGAAATTGTGGCCCCCTGCACGCCGCTGCCGGATCGCCGCCGTCCGCCGCCTGCGGGATGACAGTGCGTGTCAGCCGGCGAAACCGCCGCCGTCGAGGAACGCCTGCTCGGCCGGCGTGGTGTCGCGGCCGAGGATCGCGTTGCGATGCGGAAAGCGGCCGAACCGGCGGATGATGTCGACGTGCTCCTGCGCGTACTTGATCAGCTCGGCGTCGCCGGTCGCCGTGAACAGGGCGAGGCCTCGTTCCTGGTCCTCGATGTCTTCGGAATGCTCGAACGGAAGGTAGAAGAACGTCTGCTCGGCCGGCGCAAACTTTTGATCGAACCCTCGCCCGACCGCGCGCGCCGCTACCTCGCGGGCGAGCGGATCGGCCGCATAGGTCCGCGCGTCACGACGGAATATGTTGCGCGGGAATTGGTCGAGCACGATCAGCAGTGCAAGCGCATCCTCGGGCGTTGCCTCCCACACCCCCAGGCGGCCGGCGGCGGCCGCCTCGTAGGTGGCGAGAAAACGCCACTTGATCTCATCGTCGAACGCGGCATCTTTCTTGAACCACTTGTCGGGACCCGCCGCCCGCCAGAACGCCAGCACGTCGGCCGCCGTCGCAACGGCACTTTGGGAGAGACCTTCAGCCATCGCGAGCTGCTCCGTCACTAGCCTCGGTCGCTGTGTCTTTACGCCTGCGGCAGCCTGGCCGGCTACGCGGCGGCAACGGCTTCGACCTCGAGCTTCCATCGAGGATCCAACAGCCGACAGCAGACAACGGTGGACGCCACGCGATGCGAGCCCAGCTGCTTTTCACGCATCCGCGCGTTTGCTTCGTCGTACTTCGGGTCGGCGAGATAGGTGCGTAGCGAGACGAGGTTGGTCACCTGCATGCCCGCCGCCGCCAGGATCGTGCGCAGGTGCTGCCAGATCAGCTCGGCCTGCTCTTCGAACGGATCAGGCATGGTCTTGCCGTCCTCCTCGAACCCGTTCAGGCCGCTGATGAAGAGCAGGCGCGTGCCCTGCACGACCTCGGCGGCATGCACGTAGCCGCGATAAGGCGGGAACACTCCAGCCGGTGTGTGGGGAACGATGGGCATGTAGCGGTATCCGAGTCGAACTCCATGTCGCCGGTCTATTTGCTATCGTATTGCCGCTTGCGCGCGTTCGCCGAACTCGCCATTCAGGCGGCAGTGGGTCAAACTGACAGCCGGACACCCTCGGCGACAAGGCGAGCGTAGCCGGACGGATCGAGGCGGACGAAGGCCTGCGCCTGCGGGTCGTCGAAGAAGATCGGGTCGCTGCAAGCCGCTGGATCAAAACCTTCGCGCGCGAGCTCACCCTTCTTGAGCTTGAACGTGCCGGTGACGTCGAGCCCTGCGGCAAGGCGCACGAACATCGGCCGCGCATAATCCGGCAGCTCCGCCCGCAGATGCCGGCGCAGCGCCGCAAGGTCGAGACCATCGTCGGCCACCACCGCCGCCATGCCGGCCTTGCCGTCATGGCCCGGCAGCGCCACGCCGTAGACGTTGGCCTCCTTGATGCCGGGGAAGGCGGTGATCGCCTCCGACACCTCCGATGTGGCGACGTTCTCGCCCTTCCAGCGAAAGGTATCGCCGACCCGGTCGACGAAGAAGAAATAGCCGTTGCGGTCCTTGCGCAGCAGATCGCCCGACCGGAACCAGGCATCGCCCGGCTCGAACACGTCGCGCAGGATCTTCCGCTCGGTCGCCGCTTTCTCGGCGTAACCCTCGAAGCGACTTCCGGGTTTGGCGGGATCGTTCAGGATCCTGCCGATGATCTCACCGGTCTCGTTCGGCTCGCATTCGACGCAAAACCCCTCGGCGTTGCGCACCGGCTGCTCGGTTTCGACGTCGAAGCGCACGACCTTGATCGGGAAGCGGCGGGCCAGAAACCACGGCAGACGCCCGACCGCACCCTCCCTGCTCTCGAAATTGAACAGCGTGCAGTTGCCTTCCGTCGCGGCGTAGAATTCCAGGATCTCCGGAATGCCGAAGCGCCGCCGGAACGCCGGCCACACGTCCGGCCGCAGGCCGTTGCCGCAGGCAAGCCGGACACGGTGCCGGCTCTCGCCGGGACTTGCCGGAGTGTTGACCAGGTAACGGCAGAGCTCGCCGATGTACTGGAACATCGTGCAGTCCCAGCGCACGATGTCGTCCCAGAACTCGCGCGCGGAGAACTTTTCGCGGATCACCGTGGCGCCGCCGCTCGACAGCATGGCGCCGGTCGCAACCACGCCGCCCACGGTGTGATACATCGGCAGGCAATCGTACATCCGGTCGGTCGGCTTGGCGTCCATGGCGCCGGCAAAACCTTGGCTCGCGAGCAGCAGCCGGTAGTGGTTGACGTTGGCGGCCTTGGGCAGGCCGGTGGTACCGGAGGTGTAGATGTAGAGCGCGCGGTCCTCGATGTTGAGCGGCCGTCGCTCGCTCGGCGACAGCGCGTCACCCGGCAACGCGCCGACCGCGCCGTCGATGCGCGGGAAGTCGCCCGCGCCCTCCCCATGCAGCCAGATGCGGGCGTTGGCGGCGAGGTGCGGTTGCGCACCCGCGAGCGCCGGCCACAGCTCGGCGGCCACGATGATGTGCCTGGGCTCGACGAGGTTGATGCAGTGGGCGAGCGAGCGGCCGGCGAGGTTGGTGTTGAGGAGCGCCATCACTCCGCCGACTCGCGTCACGCCGAGCCAGATCGCCATGTATTCCGGCCGGTTCGGCATCAGCAGGCAGACCGTGTCGCCCTTGCGGACGCCGTTCTCGAGCGCCCAGCGCGCGTAGCGGTTGGCGCGCGCGGCAAGCTCGCGATAGGTGAATCGCTCACGGTCCGAAAGCAGCGCCGGCGCATCGTTGAACTGATGGGCGACCCCCTCGATCACGACCGGCAGGACATGGTCGGGTTGCTCGACGACCGGCTTGACCTTCTTGAGTGTGCGCAACGCGCCTTTCAGGCACGTCACGTCGCCCTTGATCCGCTCGATCAACCCCATTGGCGTTCCGCCCCTCAGTCCGCCCTTTAGGATCGGCGGAGCAGCCGCGCTTGGCAATAGCTGACGGCTTCGACCGCTCCGTCACTGCGAGGAGCGTGAGCGACGAAGCAGTCCAGAAACCGCCCTGCCGCCTGGATTGATTCGCTTCACTCGCAATGACAACAGTGGCCGCGACGCGCCGTGTTAGCGATCGCGGCCGCCGAACGGGACCAGCGGATTGTCGGCGAGTGCCGCGGCGTCCGGCTGATCGACGCGGGCGACGCCGAGGAACGCGGCGAACAGACCCTCGATGACGTGCGGCGCGATATCGCGCGTGATGAACACCAGGCGCGTGCGGCGGTCGTGGTCCGGCCAAGCCGGCAGGCTCGCGGGCGGATGAAAGACATGCTGCACACCGTGGATGACCACAGGGCTCTCCGGCATCTCGGCGAGCCGCACGATGCCTTTGACCCGCAGCAGGTTGGGCCCGTGCATCGAGCGCAACAGGTCGAGGAACATTTCGAAGGTTCCGGCCGGTAACGCGTTCTCGGCCGTGAGCGTGAATGCGCGGATGCGATCGTCGTGCCGGTTCACGTCGTGATGATGATCGTGGGCGTGGCCGTGCGCGTGCGCCGCCTGGTAGGATTCCGCGGCGAGCCAGCGTCCGACATCGGGGATCTTTCCGCCCGGATCGTAAAGCCCGCAGTCGAGGAGTGCCGGCGCCGGCGCCTCGCCCGCCGCGGCATCGAGGATCGGCGCGGCCGGATTGAGCGCGCGCAGCCGCTCGCCGAGGCGCCGCATTTGCTCGGCGCGTTCGGGCGCCGCAAGCAGATCGGTCTTGCTCAACACCAGGCGGTCCGCGACCGCCGCCTGCTTCACCGATTCCGGATGCGCGTCGAGGGTGGCGAGGCCGTTCACGGCATCGACCAGCGTGACCACGCCGTCGAGCCGGTAGCGCAGGACCAGATACGGATGCACCATGATGGTGTGCAGCACCGGCGCCGGATCGGCGAGCCCGGTGGTCTCGACCATGACGCGACGGAACGAGACGCGGCCGTTGTCGAGGTCGCGCAGGAGCTTCTCGAGCGCGGTCACGAGCTCGCCGCGAACCGTACAGCACAGGCACCCGCTCGAGAGCAGCACCATGTCGTCCGCGACCGCCTCGACCAGCAGATGGTCGAGGCCGATGTCGCCGAACTCGTTGACCAGCACGGCGGTACCGGCGAGCGCCGGGTCGCGCAGCAGCCGGTTGAGCAGCGTGGTTTTGCCGGCGCCGAGGAAGCCGGTAAGGACGGTCAGCGGGATTGGCGCGGGCGGCAGACGCCGCGAGCTCGGCGACGTCATCTCTTTGTGCCGCTTGCGATCAGGGATTTGGCTTGGCGCCTGGTTTGGCGGCGTCGTTCGCGGCCGGCTTCTTCGCGGCCACCGCCGCCGGCTTGGGCTTGGCCGCAGCCGGTTTCGGCTCCGGCGCGATGATGGTGGTGCTGCTCGCCGCGGCGGGCTTCGGTTTGGCGGCTTTCGGTTCGGACGCGGCAGCGGTGCTGCTCGCCGCGGCAGGCTTCGGCTTGGCGGCAGGCTTGGGCTTGCCCGCAGGCGCGGCCGCCTTCGGCGTGGGCGCCGCGGCCGCGTTCGGCGCCGGCGTTGGATTCTCGGGCTTGGCGACGGCAATGACCGCGCTCTTGCGCGCGCCGCCCTTCAGTTTCGCGCGCGCCGGCGCCTCGAGCGCGGCAGCGGAAACACCCTTGGGCGGGATCGCCGAGACCTTGATCGGCGGCATCGAGGGCGGAAGCACGGTCAGTAGCGACCCGTTGCCGCTGGCGGCGCGGAAGTTCGGGAGCGTCATGGCGTAGGCGGCCGAGCCGGAGTCGGGCTGGGCACCCGCCGGCTGATTTTCCTCCTCGCCGTGATCGGTGCGGACGCGGCGCCGATTCTTGCCGCACACTTCGTCGCGCAGGTTGGGCGGCGCGGCCGCGATCGGCTGCAGGGCGTCCACGCTGGCGAGCGAAGGCATGAGCCAGGACAGGCCGATACCGGCGCCGAATCCTCGCTCCAACAGGCGTGCGGTCTTCTCCGCCCGCTCGGTCGCCGACGGCGCGCCGAGCACCACGGCGATCAGGCGGCGGCCGTTGCGGCTCGCGGTGGCAACCAGATTGAAGCCGGACGCGCAGATGAAACCGGTCTTCATGCCGTCGGCGCCCGGGTAGCGATCGATCAGCTTGTTGTAGTTGCGCAGCACCCGGCGGCCGAACTTGATCGCCGGAATGCGCCAGTACAGCTCGTGCTCCGGAAACTCGCGGATCACCGCGCGGGCGAGAATCGCCATGTCGCGCGCCGACGTGATCTGGTTTTCCGCCGGCAGGCCGTTGGGGTTGACCCAGCTCGATTGCGTCATGCCGATGCGCGCGCCGGCCCGGTTCATCTCATCGGCGAACTTCTCCACCGATCCGGAAACGCCCTCCGCCAGCACGACCGCGACGTCGTTTGCGGACTTCACCATCAGCATCTTCAGGGCATCGTCGACGGTGATCTGGGTCCCGACCGGGAAGCCCATCTTGGACGGCTGCTGCGCCATCGCGTTCTCGGACACCGTGAGCAGGGTATCGAGTCGCAGCCGGCCCTCCCTCACGGCCCGCAACGTGACGTAAGCTGTCATGATCTTGGTGATCGACGCGGGATACCACGGATAGGTGGCGTTCTCGGCGTGCAAAACCCGGCCGCTGTCCGCCTCGATCAGCAGCAACGCATCGGCCCCGGCGCGCGACACGCCAAAGGCCGCCATCGCCGTCACGATGACGAGCAAGCGGGCGAGGAGCGGCGCACCAAATCGAAGCAAGGGCTCGGTCCGCGGTTGGTTCGCCGTCCGGCGAAGCTTACAATTGGACGCAATGCAGGAGGCACACTATCTAGACCGAACCGGCCCAGAGACGCAAAGACGCCGTTTCTGATATGGTGAGCGCCGCCCTCATCGATCGGGATATTGATCCCCGGGAAAGCGTCGAAAGTTCGGCAGAGGAGAAGCGTTCATGACCGCTTGCATCGTGGGCTGGGCCCACACCCCGTTCGGCCGGCTCGATACCGAAACCGTGGAAAGCCTGATCGTGCGTGCGGCGACCGGGGCGCTGGCTGACGCCGGCATCGAGGCGAAGCAAGTGGACGAGATCGTGCTCGGGCATTTCAATGCCGGATTTTCGGCGCAGGATTTTACCGCCGCGCTGGTGCTGCAGGCCTCGCCCGACCTGCGGTTCAAGCGCGCGACCCGGGTCGAGAATGCCTGCGCGACCGGCTCGGCCGCGGTCCATCAGGGGCTCAAGGCGATCGAGGCCAAGGCCGCGCGCATCGTGCTTGTCGTCGGCGTCGAGCAGATGACGACCACGCCCGGCCCGGAGATCGGCCGCAACCTGCTGAAAGCTTCCTATGTCCGCGAGGAAGCCGACATCGAGGGTGGATTCGCCGGAGTGTTCGGCAAGATTGCCGGTGCGTACTTTCAGCGTCACGGCGATCAGTCCGATGCGCTCGCGATGATCGCCGCCAAGAATCACAAGAACGGCGTCGGCAATCCCTATGCGCAGATGCGCAAGGATCTTGGCTACGAGTTCTGCCGCACCGAGAGCGAGAAGAACCCGTTCGTCGCCGGCCCATTGAAGCGCACCGACTGCTCGCTCGTCTCCGACGGCGCCGCCGCCCTGGTGCTGGCCGACGTCGAGACCGCGCTGCGGCTCAACAAGGCCGTCATCTTCCGCGCCGCGCAGCACGTGCAGGATTTCCTCCCCTTGTCGAAGCGCGACATCCTCAAGTTCGAAGGCTGCGCCGAGGCATGGCGGCGCGCGCTCGCGCAGGCGGGCATCACCGTGCGCGACCTGTCGCTGGTGGAGACGCACGATTGCTTCACGGTCGCCGAGTTGATCGAGTACGAGGCGATGGGGCTGGTGCCCGAAGGCCAGGGCGCGCGTGCCGTCAAGGAGGGGCTGACCATGAAGGACGGCGCGTTGCCGGTGAACCCGTCCGGCGGCCTCAAGGCCAAAGGCCATCCGATCGGCGCGACGGGCGTCTCGATGCACACCCTCGCCGCCATGCAGCTCACCGACACCGCTGGCGACATGCAGGTGAAGGATGCCAAACTCGCCGGCCTGTTCAACATGGGCGGGGCGGCGGTCGCCAACTACGTCAGCATTTTGGAGCGGATCCGGTAAGAGCCCGGAAACCCGCATACCGCTAGCCCCCGCAACCGCTGCATGGACCGCACCGGTCTCCTCATCGCACTTGCGATTGCTGCCGTTACGGGCGCCGTGTTCGGCTTCTTTCCCGAGCTCGACCTCGCGATCTCGCGAATGTTTTTCGAGCCCGGCAACGGCTTCGCGCTCCAATCGCACGGGCTGTGGAACTGGGTGCGCGACGGCATCATGGTGGCCGTGGGCGCGATGGTGGGAATCCCGGTCGGTGCGGTGGTCGCGCACCTGATCCGGCCGGGCGTGCGACTGGCAGTCCCGGGCCGCGTCGTGGTGTTTCTGCTGGCCACAATCCTGCTGGCGCCACTGCTGACCGTGAACGTGATCCTCAAGGACAACTGGGGTCGACCGCGCCCGCGCGACGTCGCGGCGTTCGGCGGGCCGGAGCAGTTCGTCGCGTGGTGGGACCCCCGTGGAACCTGTCAGGCCAATTGCTCGTTCGTCGCCGGCGAGGCGTCCGGCGCGTTCTGGACCATTGCACCCGCCGCGCTGGCGCCGCTGCCCTGGCGGCCGCTTGCGTACGCGGCTGCAATTGCCTTCGGTGCGGTCGCGGGCACGTTGCGCATGGCGTTCGGCGGCCATTTCTTCAGCGACGTGGTCTTCGCCGGCGTAATCACGTTCCTGGCCATCTGGCTGGTGCACGGCGCGCTCTATCGCCGGCGCGGCGGATTGCTGACCGACGAGGCGATCGAGCGCGCGCTGACGCGAGCGGCATGCTGGCCGCGCGGGATTTTCGGCCGACGAACCGCCGTGTCCTCCGATACCTCGCGAACCGCGCGTCCGAAAATCGCAAAGGAGCCGCAGTGCTGAAGGCGTGGACCTCACTGTGCCCGGATTGCTTCGCCGCCGGCTTGCAAGAATGACGGCGCGGGCCCTTATTCCGCCGCTTCCGACAGCAGCGTCTCGCCCGGCCGCACCCGCGTGAAAGCGACGGGCTTGCTCTCCACCGCCATCTGATCGTCGCGCAGACGCACCGCGACATAGCGCGACGTGCCGAGATCCGATGGGTTCGGAAAATCCTCGCGGAAATGCGCTCCGCGGCTATCGAGGCGCACGGCCGCGGCCGCGCAGATGGCGCGGCTCACGAGGATGAGGTTTTCCAGGTTGAGGCGGTCCATCCAGGTCAAGTTGTAGCGCCGGTCGGCGTCGGCGACGCCGATCGCGGCGAGCTCGTCCTGCATCGACTCGAGCGCAACGCGGCCGCGGCCGAGACTTGCGCCGGTGCGCAGGATGCCGACGTCGTTCCACATGGTATCGTGGAGCGCGCGGCGGATGCCTTCGAGATCGCCGCGCGGTTTTTCAAGCGGCGCGAACGCGCGCTCGGTCGCGCGGGCGAGTGCGGCCGTGTCCACGTCCGGTAGCGCCCCGGTCGGCTGGACCTGCGCCGCCATCGCGCTGCCGGCGAGCGCGCCGAATACGGTGGAGTTGGCGACCCCGTTACCGCCCAGCCGGTTGGCGCCGTGCACGCCGCCGGTATCCTCGCCCGCCGCATAGAGCCGCGGCAGCGGCGTGGTGCAGTCGGGCGCAAACACCACGCCGCCCATCATGTAATGGGCGGTGGGCACCACCTCGACGCGCCCGCCGGCGAGGTCGAAGCCGCAGTCGACGCAACGCTCCACCATGCCCTTGAACTCGCGCCTGACGCGGTCAGGGCCGAGATGGCTCATCTCGATCCACACACCGCCGTTGGGGCTGCCGTGGCCGCGCCGCAGCCGATCCATGATGGCGCGGCTGACGATGTCGCGCGTGGCGCGCTCGGCGCGCGGGTCGTATTCGAGCATAAAGCGCTCGCCGGTCGCATCGATTAGGTAGCCGCCGGAGCCGCGCAAGCCTTCCTCCAGCACCGTGCCGGTCATGCGCGTGTCGGGGCCAGCGAGCAGCCCGGTCGGATGGAACTGCACCATCTCCATGTCGCGCAGCGGCAGGCCGGCGCGCAGCGCCATCGCCATGCCGTCGCAGGTCTTGTCGCCGGACGGCGTGTGGTAGCGGTACATCGTTGGCCCGCCGCCGGTCGCCAGCAGGGTTACGCGCGCGCACACCAGCACCGGCTCCCCGGTCCGCATGTCGAGCATCAGGACGCCGGCGAGCCCTGAGCCGTCCGCGGCCGCGATGAAGTCGAGCGCGCGCACGTCCTCGAGGCGGCGGATGTCGCGGCGCCACACCTGCTCGGTCAGCCGGTTGATGATCTCGATGCCAGTAAGGTCGCCCTTGTGAACGGTGCGGTCAAACGTCTGGCCGGCGAATGCCTTTTGATGAATGGTGCCGTCCGGGTTGCGGTCGAAGAAGCAGCCGAGCTCGGTCTCGAGCTCACGGATGCGGATCGGCGCCTGCGTCACCAATAGCCACGCCAGCTCCTGGTCGTTGAGCCAGGCGCCGCCTTCGATCGTGTCCATGAAGTGCCGCTCGATGGAGTCGCCAGGCGCCAGCGCGACGTTGTAGCCGCCCTGCACCATGCGGGTGCAACCGCATTTGCCGAGCAGCCCCTTGACCGCGATGGTGACGTCGAGCTCGGGATTGCGCTTCTTGGCGTGCAGCGCCGCGAACAGCCCGGCGCCGCCGGCGCCGAGGATCAGGATGTCGGTGTCGAGCCGGTTCATCCAGTGCGCCCGCGCCCTGCGTCCGGTGCACCGCAGACCTGCGGATAGAGCATGATCACTCCGCCGCCCCGATGCTGGCGAGGACGGCGGCGCGCCGGGCCGCGGCGTCGTCGAGCACCCGCCGATGCAGCGAGTTGCCGTGCGAGTCCATCGTCACCAGTAGCGGCCCGAAGGCGCGGATGCGGAACTGCCACAGGCTTTCCGGATGCAGATCGTCAAGATCGACATCTTCGATCGCTTCGATCCAGGTGGTTTGCAGCGCCGCGGCGCCGCCCACCACCGCCAGATAGGCGCCGCCGCGATGGCCAAAGGCCTGCAGCGTCTGCGGCCCCATGCCGCCCTTGCCGATGATCAGCCGCACCCCCTCGCGCGCCATCAGCTGGTCGGTGAAGCGCTCCATGCGCGCCGAGGTGGTGGTGCCGATGCAAAGCGGCGCATAGCCCGTCGGATTCTCGGCCGAGGCGTCGACCTTGCGCACGTTCGGGGCGGTATGGACCACCGCATGGCCGGCAAGGTCGAGCCGCGTCGTGCGGCCGTGGTCGAACATGTGGATCAGCGTCGCGTCGCGGATACCGAACAGCCGCCGTTCGAGCGTGACGGTGTCGCCGACCTGGAGCGCACGCGCCTGCGCGTCGGTGATCGGCATGTCGAGCGGATGATGAGTCATGGTGCAGCTCCCGTGTCCCGCACGCGGTGCAGCACGAAGCGATGCGCCGCAGATGCGGGAGCCCGGTTGTTTAGGTCGTCGAGATCCATCACCGGAACGCGATGCCACCCGGCGTGATGACCGCATTGGCACGGCGCGCCGAATGGCACTGGATGTTCACCGCCACCGGGTTCATGGTGATGTGGGTAGCCGCCATCTCGACGTGCACGCGGAACGCGGTCGATCGCCCGCCGAGCCCCTGCGGCCCGATGCCGAGGGCATTCACGGCCGCCGAAAGCTCCGCCTCGATCTTGGCGCCCTCGGGATCGGAGCACGTGGTCCCGAGCGGCCGCGTCGCCGCGACCTTGGCGAGATGCATGCACAGATCCGACGTGCCGCCGATGCCGACGCCGACGATGGTCGGCGGGCATACGCGCCCGCCGCATTCGATCACGCGATCGATGACGTAGCGCTTGACCGCCTTGGTGCCGTCGGCCGGGATCAGCATCTGCAGGAACGATCCATTCTCGGAGCCCGATCCCTTCGGGATCATCTCGATCTCGACCGTCTCCTCGCGTCCGTCGAAGTCGACATGGATGATCGGCACCCCCGCGCCGCAGGACGTCTGCTCGTTCTTGCGGGTGATCGGGTGGACGACCGACGAGCGCAGCGGGTGCTCGCGCGTCGCCCGCTCGCAGCCGCGGCGAATCGCCTCCTTCATCGCCACGCCATCGAACTCGACATTGCGCCCGATGGTGACGTTGTAGATCGGGATCCCGGTGTCCTGGCACAGCAGGTTGCCGGTGCGCTCCGCGACCGCGATGTTGTCGACCATGGTGCCGAGGATGGTGCGGCCGGTCGTGTCGGTCTCGGCCGCCCGCAGCCGGGCAAAGCCGGCCTTGATGTCGGGCGGCAGCAGCTTCAGCGCGCGCACATAGAGCGTCTTGGCGAGCTCCTCGACTTCCTGCGGATCAAGCTGCATCGAGGTGCCTCCTAGCGCGTGATCCCGAAAAGTGGGAACCGGTTTTCGGCAGAGATCATGCGCAAAACCCCCTTAAGCCACCAGCACGGCGCCCGATGCGACCAGCAACGCAGCTAGCAACCGCCGGAAGCGGCGCTCGTCGAGCCGCCCGTAGATCAGCCAGCCGAGCAACCCGCCGGCGACGAGCGCCGGCAACGCCGCGATCAGCAGCACGACGGCCGTGAGGTCGACCGCAACGAAACCGACAAGGAGCAGCGTAGCGAGATGCGCGAACAGAATGAAGGGCTGATAGACCCCGCGCGCGACCTCCTTGGGCCAGCCGCGCAGCTGCGCCCACATCGCCGGCAGGAGGCCGGAATAGCCCCCCAGGCCGCCGAGCAGCCCGCTGACGAGGCCGATCACGGCATCGGCCGCGCGGCCGCCGACGCCGACGTAGGGCAGCCGCGGAGCCAGCAGGGCGTAGAGCCCGTAGGCGAGCAGGAACAGGCCGAGCGCGAGCTTCAGGCGCCCGGTGTCGCTTTGTACGAGCAGACCGACGCCGATCGGAATCCCGACGGCGCCGCCGAGGATGAACGGCAACAGCCGGCCGCGCTCGATGCTGCGCCGCGCCGGCCACAGCGTGCCGAGCTGCAGCAGCGCGCCGCACGAGACCACCAGGAAGGTGCTCTGCGCCGGGCTGAGCGCATGCAGCCAGATCGAGGATGCCACGACACCGAAGGCGAAGCCGGCAGCCCCCGCCGCCAGGCCGCCGAGAAACGTGCCTGCCCAAAGCAGGACCAGGCTCGGTGTGCCGAGCGCCGCCGCAATGGCTGGGTCACTGAACATTGAGGGCGAAGAGGAGACCGACCGCCGAAGCTGCTGCGACACAGACGGCGACGGCGAGCGCGGTGCGCTCGCGCAGGTTCAGGAACTCGATCGCCAGCACGCGCAGGCCGAGCGCCATGTGAAGCGCGAGCGCGACCACGATGGCGAGCTCCGCACCCTTGACGATCGGGGCGTGGGTGGCCGCGAAGAACCCGTCGAGCGCGTCGGCGCCCCTGAGCGCGGTGCCCAACGCCAGAAAATGGATGGGCAGAAAAACTGCAAGCGCGATGCCCGACAGTCGATGCAGCAGCGCCGCCAGGAAGCCGGACTGACCGTGCGAGGCGCGCATCATGCGAGATAGACCGCAGCCACGGCCCGCATCCCGAGCGCCAGCAACAGCAGCGCGAAGACGCCGGCGGCGAGGTCGGCGGCGCGGTCGCCGCAGCGGGTCCACTCGCGCAGAATGTTGCGCACCCCGATCGGCGCGTGCACGGCGACCGCGACCACGAACAGAGCGTAGAACGCCAGGAACCAGCCGTTGCCGCGGGTACGCCCGAGCACCTCCGCGGCGGTCAGGCCGCCGCGCACCGCATAGATGATGGTCGCCAGATGCACCGCGACCGCAAACGCCAGCACGCCGGCGCTCGCGCGCTGCGCAAGAAACAGGATCGCGCTCATGCCAGTGCGCCCTCAGCCGTCATTACGAGGGGCGAAGCGACGAAGCAATCCAGGCGCGTAGCGCGTTTCTGGCGTGCTTCGCTTCGCTCGCGACGACGGCGACGGCGGTCACGCCGACCTCCGCAACGCGCGGCGCACCATCGCGCGCTT
>Ga0075421_100001970_pt1 | contig 24340 bp, 27 predicted proteins | sample SoiMetdeltSBSDD5_FD_75292 | JGI IMG/M metagenome (GOLD analysis project Ga0075421, IMG submission 75292) | Bulk soil microbial communities from a Populus tree surrounding site in Tennessee, USA - Soil MetaG P. deltoides SBSDD5 | ecosystem: Environmental > Terrestrial > Soil > Tree plantation...
CGGTATCGGCGCCCTGGGCGAGCAGCCGGTCAGCCTCGGTCAGCTTCCGGACCACCTGCTCAGGAGTGTGCCGCTTCCTCTTTCGTCGACATGGTGTGAGCCTTCCCGCCCGCTCCCGCGGGCTGCAAAGACTCTCACAAACGATGGACCGACTAACCGGGGTCACGCCAGTGGTCTCGAAGTCCAGGAGCTTCGCCCGGTGGGTCGGACCCTTCCCGATACCATGCGCCAAGTCCACGAAAGGCGAGCAGCGCGATGCCAGACGACGAGCGGTATGAGAGGGACGAGGGCGAAGCCGAGGCGCTCGACCGCCACTGGCAGGAGATCCTCCAGGAACTGCGGCTTGCCCAGACTGGCACGCAGATCATGTTCGCGTTCCTGCTCACCATCGGATTCACCACGCCCTTCCAGGCTTCCGACGACTTCACGTACGCGCTATACGCCGCCACCCTGGTCACGACCGCGATCGCCATGGGCCTGTTCCTCGCACCGGTGGCCTTCCACCGTGTGGTGTTCCAGGAGCGACTCCGGGATCGGATGGTCCCGATCGCCGATCGGTTGGCCAGCGTCGGGCTGTTGTTCCTCGTCGCCGCGATCGCGGGCGCGCTGCTGCTCGCCCTGGACATCGTTATGGGCCGGGGTGCCGCGATCGCACTCGTTCTGGGCGTTGTGACGATCACCGTCCTGCTGTGGTACGCCCTACCAGCTTGGGTCCGCCACACGACCTGATCAACCGATCAGCAGCGGGCCTTCCGGCTCATGCCCGACGGCACGCTGGCACACCGCCAAGTCGCTCCCGAACACGGCTGGGTCACTCTCCACGTCGATCTGCAGGCAGAAATCCCACGTTCGCCAGCTGCGAATTAACCGTGAAACGGCCGAGCACAAGCGAAAGTTGTGTGCTCACTGACCAACCATCTTCAGAACGCCCTTCGCCTTTCCGACCCTGGTTCTCTTGGTGTCAAGGGTGCGCCCTCCGGGCGCGCCCGGTCGGCGGCCTCCTCGCTCTGGGCGATACGTCCGGCCGCCGTCCTCGCTCGTGCCGCCCGCCCCACGAGCAGGACGCGGCGATGACCGGAGCGCCATCCGGCATGACCAGCTCGCGCGAGTCCAGCGAGCGCACGTGCGAAGGCCCTGCTCCCCGTAGCACCAGTCTTCGGCCTCCACTCCGCACGTCAAGAGCGTCCGTGACGTTACTGAGTGATCAAGCAACTCACCCATGTCACCGGGGAAGAGGTCCATGGCTCGTCGGGCATCCTCGGGGCACCCCACGGACTCCACGCTGTGCCAACCCGATGTGTGCGGACGGGTGACCCTGGTCCTGTCGGCTTGAGGACTTTCGGCTCTGACCAGATTTCAGCATTTGCCGGGACGCTTTGGCAGGAGTATGTGCGTTCACAGCACCTGCCCCGCACCTGACCGACATCACCGTTGGGCCGGACCGAGCCACGCTGCATCGTCAACCGGGCTGCCAGGTGACGTCCGACGACTTGCCCCGCCGATAACTGTCGGCGGACATGGGGCTGCCGATCGGTGCTAGCCGACGCGAGGGACGACCACTATTTCAGGAGGACGCACGACGGGATTGTTGGACAGGCTGCGCGGCAGTCGGTCGAGAGGCATTGGTCAGACTCCACAACCGGCGTACTCCCCGGGCCAACCACGCTTCGCTGTGATCGATGTCGAGACCACAGGTCTGCGGTCTGAGACCCATCGGATCATCGAGCTCGCTGTAGTCACGACCGACCCGTGGGGCCCGAACGGTGTTTTCGCAGGTCAGACGCCGTTGGTGGGCGCAACAGGGATCGAACCTGTGACCCCCTGCTTGTAAGGCAGCAGCCGCTCAACGCTGTGCAGACCAGCAAAACAAGCGTGAAACGGTCGAGCGCGAGTCGACGTTATGGGCTCACTGATCACACCGCCGGAGGTCCGCCATCCTCTGGCAGACCTCCGGCATGACGTCGCGGTACCAGATCAATCCTCGACTCCCTGGGCACTACCGGCTCCGCGATTTCGTAGCGAGAAGGAAACACTGCGCCACGTGTCAGCGTGCGGACTGGCTCAGCTGTGTCGGACTTCGTAACGCAGGTGCAACGTTCGGGGAGCCTGCAGCGTGCGCACCAGGTTGAGTTCGATGTGCTCCGGTGGGAGGTTGTCGAACAGTCGCCTGCCTTGGCCGAGGAGAACGGGTCGGAGCTGGATTTCGATGGCGTCGAGCACCCCGGCTTTCAGGCATGACTGGGCGGTGTAGGCGCCGTGCAGCATGACGTCGCGGTCACCGGCTGCGTGTTTGGCTTGCTGCACACAGGATTCGATGCCGTCGGTGACGTAGTGGACGCGGTCGTAGGGGTTGTCCGCCGGCGGTCGGTGTGTCGGAACGAAGATCGGGACGCCGTTGTGGTGGTCGCCTGCCCAGTAGTCGGCGAAGTCGCCGGTCCGCCGCCCGGTGATGACGGCCCCGCTGGACATCGCTTCGTCGAAGACGATGCGGCTGTTGGGATCCCTCGGCCGGTAGTCGTTGGGATCGTTGGTGTCGTCGTCGCCTCCCCCGAGCCAGTCCATCAATCGCATACCGTCGATCCCGGCCGGATTCTGGGCGTCGTCGTACGGTCCGGTGATGAAACCGTCAAGCGACATCGCCATGGTGACGAAGACGTCTGACATTTCTTTCCTCCTCTACTGACCAGGGCTCGCATCCGCCGATCGCACGTGAGCGGCCCGAGTGGTTGATACTTGGCCGGGACTCCGGCTCAAGGTTCGAGTGCGAACAGTTTCCCGTGGCGGTCTCCGACCTGGACGCTGTCGCCCGTCAGGGCGAGAACCTGCCACAGCAGGACCTGGTTCGAGGTGATGACGGGCCGGTCGAGACCGGCTTCGAGCGTGTCGACCGATTGCGTCGCTCGGAAGCCGTTGCCTCCGATGAACACTGCCTCGGCAGAATCCTCGACGTGGCGGAGCACCCACTCGGCGAGGCCGCCAGTGTCGACGCCGCGCGGGTCTTGTGGCAGGTCGGCCGAACGAGAGGAGACCACCCGGAATCCTTGGGCGGTGAAGTACGCGGCGCCGAGTTCGTTGTGTTCTGGGTCAAACCACGGTGCCCCGATCAAAGCGATGCGCATTGCACCCAGCACGTGAAGCGCGTGGACGGCCGCCGTACACGTCGCAGCAACCGGTAGCCCGGTCAGCTGCGAGAGCCGGGACACCATGGCAGTTTCCGCCTCGAATCCGATCGCGTACCCGGAGGTCGTCGACGCATGGACAACAACGGCGATCGGCTTGGCGGCAAGAGTCCTGGCGGCATCGTCCAGCACCGGAGACTTGGTCAAGTCGGCCAACAGCGACGGTGAGGTGGGGGCACGGCCACTGTGCAGTTCGTTGCTGAGTAGTCGCACAACGTGTGTCATGATCTGGCCAGGTGCCATCGCCGGGAACTCCGCCTCTGGTCCGATCGCTTGGTGTGGCGTCAGTACACCGATGCGGACTTTGGCGTCCATCAAAACCTCCAGTCAGGCCGTCTCGTCACGATTCGGCGAGTGGGCGGATCACTTCCGCGGCTCAGCCGAATTCCGCCTCGGTCGTCATCCGACCCGCTCAGCATGCCCAGCACCACGAGATCTCGTCATCGTCAGAACGGGAAACCCGCATCAAGCCGGAGTGAACGATGAGCGAGGCTCGCGGGCCTAGCATGGTCGTGTGGAGCTCCGCGACATCGAAACCTTCCTGGTCCTCGCCGACGAGCTGCACTTCGCCAAGACCGCGGAGCGCCTCTACCTGAGTCCAAGTCGGGTCACCCAGACCATCCAGAGACTGGAGCGGGAGGTGGGTGGACCACTCTTCGAGCGCACCAGTCGCCAAGTGAGCCTCACCGCGCTGGGAGAACGGTTCCGGGAGGCAGCCCAGATTGGCTTCGACCAGTTGCAGACCGCACTGCGAGACGCGCAAGCCGCCGCACGCGGGGTCGAGCTGGTCCTTCGGCTCGGCTATCAGTACTCCATCGGACCGGAGATCGCGCTAGAGCTCGCCGCCGCATTCGAAACGAAGCACCCCGGAAGCGGCGTCGTAGTGACCACGCTTAACGAAGTGTTCGACTTCACCTCCATACGTAACGGGCATGTCGACGTACTGCTCACCTGGTCACCAGGCGACCCGGCGCACGCTGCCCTGGCCGACGACCTGACCGCCGGCCCTGTGCTCGGCTCCGACCAACGCGCCGTACTCGTGGCCAAAGACCACCCGCTCGCGACCCGCGAGTCGATCACCACGGACGACCTCATCGGATACGACATCCGCAAACCGGACCCGCTAGGCACACCAGCATTCGCAGACGCCTGGGCACCACGACAAACCACCAGCGGAAACCCCATCCACCAAGTCGACGGAGGACGACAGTTCCTGTCTGCCCTCGACCTATTGACGACCGTGGCACGCAGCCAAATGGCACACTTCACCATCCAGTCCATCCTCGACCGCTACCCACACCAGGGCGTCGTCGCCGTACCGATCACCGACCTACCACCATGCGTGATCGTGCCGGTATGGCGAACCTCAGCGGAGAACGCCACCATCCGAGCCCTCGCCGACCTAGCCAGCCAACGACAGCCCGCATGACCGCCAGCAAGACGGAGGAGCCGACGCCTGGATTCGAACCGAGAACCGTCCAATTACAAGGAGGATCGGAGTCGTTGACTCCGGTTGCCGCCAGGCGTCTTCGGCCTCCACCGCGTCAAGGGCGCCTGTCGGCGTCACTACGTGATTGGGCAAGCCGACCCCTTGACGCGCTCCGCTCATCCACCGCCTGCTCGGGCCGACCCAGCGTGATGCCCTATTGACCAATGCTTTGGCAACCTGCTCCCGCAGCATTTCGGGCTTGGGGACGTCGCCGTACTCGGCGATCACCTTGTCGAGGACGCCGACCGCCTGCTCGGGCCGACCCAGCGTGACTCCCTTATCCACCAACGCTTTGGCAACCCGTTTCCGCAGTTCGAGCTCGGGGGCGTCGCCGTAGTCGGCGATCACCTTGTCGTAGGCGTCCACCGCCTCCTCAAGCCGACCCAGCTGCCCGAGCGTGATTGCCTTGCTGCCCAGTGCCATGGCGACCAATTCCCGCAGTTCGGGCTCATGGGCGTCGCCGTAGCCGGCGATCATCAGGAAGACAGCTCACAGGACCCTTACGGTCGTATCGACGCCGAACGGGCGCACGCATTCTGGACGGGCGTGCAGGGGCCGTCCCTAGACGTCGACGTCTACCGGTACGCCTTCCCCGGCTGGGCGAAGCTCGCCTTCCGGGTAGACCAGCCGCCGCACGTGTACGACTGGCCCAACATCAACGACGAGCGTTCCACGCTGGACTTCGCTCCCCAGGCGGACGCCCAGCAGGTCTCCTGCGGCATCGGCGACGCCGGCAACTGCATGATGTGGTTCATCCGGCTGCGCTACGGCCAATACTGCGTACTAATCAGCTACATCAGCCACGACGGCCCCGAGCCCGGGCCCGATTCGATGTGGCTCACCGATACAGAAGCACGCCAACTAGCCGCTCCCCTCATCGAGCAGGTCGAGAGCCAACTGGCATAGCCCCTCCCCTACCAGGCTGCCTCGACAGCGGCCGGATGACGGTCTAACTGACGGCCTACGGGGTCGCACAGTGGCGCACTTCCCCGCGCTCGGTCGCCCAATCCGGAGGCTTAGCAGAGGCTTTCGCCACCCAGGTAAGATCTTTGACACGGAAGAGGTCACAGGTTCAGTTCTTGTATCGCCCACCAACAACACCCCAGGTCAGAGGCCGTCTTCCGGATTGTCCTCGGCATCGCACTCCCCCGAGTCCGCAGCCTGACGGTCTAATTGACGGTCTATCGGGACGGAGCACGCCGCCGTTTATGCCGCATCCACCCATCCGATCCCGCACTAGGTCACCGGTCGTGCCGGCAGTGGGCGGATAGCTTCGTCGACCGCCAGGACGGCACTCCCCTCCACCACGCACCTGAAGCGCCCGGCCGGTAGCGGCGCAGCAGGCGATGTCGCATTCACAACGCGTTCAGGGAAGCGGCGGCGCGATGTGTACAGGAGCTGCTAACTCTACGTGTCCAGCGCTCCGGAGGCTGTCAGCTCTCGTGCGAGATCGGTGCGCGTCCTGACGCCAAGTTTCCGGTAGATCCGGGTCAGGTGTGCTTCGACTGTCTTTCGGGAGACGTAGAGGGCTGCTGCGGTCTCGATGTTGTTTTTGCCAGCCGCAACTACTCGCGCGATCTGTAGCTCTTGAGGGGTCAGCCCATCGATTACAGGGCGTCGCGCTGGCTCTGGGGCGGTGTCCCCCGCAGACGCGAGCTCGGCGGCAGCGCGTCGGGCCCACGGCTTTGCACCCAATTCCGTAAACGTGGCCATAGCCTTTCGTAGATAGCCGCGAGCATCGGTCGCGTGGCGGTACCTCCGAAGTATCTCGCCGCGGCATAACTGGGTCCTTGCGAGCTCGAATGGCATCTGCGCACCTGAGAATGCGGTCTCCGACTTCTCGAATAGGTCATCCGCCTCGGCCTGAGACGATGCGAGTAGCCCGAGGCAACGCGCGAGGGCACCTGCCGGCCAAGCGCAACCTGAGCGATCTGAGGAAACCTCCAACCACCGGAGAACTGGTTCGTGACCTGGCAGACGTGCGTGGACCATCGCTTCAACGAGGTCGGCGGCAAATGGAACAGCATTCGGAATGCCAAGTCCGTGAGTTTCAGTTATCGCGAAGGAGCGAGAGAGTTTCGCCGCTGCCACATCAGGCTGTTGGCTTGCCAGGGCAGCGAATCCTGAAATCGCACCGACGTAGACCTGCAGCGACGGTATTGACACAGCCTCGAGAACTCGTCGAGCTCGGTCGAGCACCCGTTCGCATTGGCGTGTGTTACCAAGCGAGGCTTCAAGCCGCCCTAGGCACAGTAAGGAGAAGGCGTTCGCCGCTGGCTGACCCAGCTCTTCTGCCCAGCTGATCGCCTCGGTTGCGTCGGCCAGCCCCGGTCCCCATCGGCCTATCCACCACGATGCTTCACTTCGAGCGGCAAGCGCATAGGACAGCGCTGCGGGTGCTCCTCCCGTTCTTGAGGCCTCGATCACGAACCGAAGGAGATGCCTAGCTGTCTCGAACCGCTCGGAAAACAGCAGGAACTCGGCCTCGTAGCAAAGCGGCAGCAATTCGCTTGTAGGCGTACCTGCCGGGTCTCGATGTCCACTCGCCTCGAGGACTTGCGCTTCGCCGATGTACCCGTTGACTATGAGCGCCCAACGCAGGCATCGAACCACACCGCTCTTGTCGGCGGTATCGGCCAGCTCAACAAGCCGCTCGGCCTCCCGCGCCTCGGCAAGCGCCAGCGGGACCCGAGCGTCCATGACGGCTGGAGGTATAGCCTCGGCGAGCATGGAGGCCGCCTGCCCAGGATCCTCATCCTTTCTGAGGTTCGCGCCTGCTACCAAAAGGTCGTGCGCTTCCCGTGGGTCGCCAAGCCAGGTGTACGCTCGAGCGTTCCAAATGTCGATATCGCCTCGCAGGCGTTCATCGGCAGCGCGTGCCCGGGCACGTTGGCAGAGAGTGGCGGCCTGTCCAGGCGACCCTGCAGTGAACGCATCGATTGCGGCTGCAAGCAGCCGTCGCGCCATTTCATCGTCTTCTGGGCAGAGCTCGGCGCTTCGGGTCAATGCCCGTGCCGCAGTCGCGAAGTCGCTACGAATCCGCGCCCGCTCCGCCGTGTCCGATAGTTCGTCGGCAGCGCGTTGATCCGCACCCTGTGCAGCCGCAGCCATGTGCCATGATCGCGAATCCGGATTCGTGGCGTCGGCCAGGCGTTGATGGATATGTCGCTTCTCGGCGCCCGTCGCCCGAGTCTGTATCGCCGAACGCAAGATCGGATGGCGGAATCTCACCCGTTCGTGGGGGCTACTCGTCGTCTTCGCCGTACGTGCCGGTCTTTCTCCGCTCGAGCCGCCAGTGGACCTCGTGGGTGTTCGGGTGCCGCCATTCGCGCATCCGGTACTCGAATCCCGGTAGCAGCACGACCGGGATCGGATCCGGGGACGCCGGAGCGACCGCGCCCACCACGATCTTCGCGTCGGCCGGGATGAACGGCGACTGCGCGGGGACCGGTTCTGTAAGGACCTCCACTGGGTCTTGATAGGGGCGCGCCATGGAGTGAACCTAGCACATCGACGCGACTGTGACACGCGATACAGTCGCTTTAAACCTCTCATAGAGGTACGTTAGAGTCTAGGAGTCGGCGCGTTTGGAAGCCATCCGCCGCACCAGGGTGATCCGAGGCGCGCCGACACCTCCGCTGAGAACGCCCACCCCCCGATGCCTTCACCGCTGCCGCTTGACGTGCCGCGCACCGAACGCCCCGGTTCCGCGACTGGACCCGGTGCCCGGCTCGTGAGGCGGACAGTCCGACCTCGTGTCAACCGGAAGAAGTCCATGCTCACCAACGAGATCGCAACGGCCGCCGCACTCGCCCGAACCGTGCTGATGGGCGTCTGCGGCAGTGTCAAGGACGCGCTCGGGCAGAGTGATCCTGCGCCAAGCCCGCATCATGCATGACCACGACGCGTTAGATTTCGCCGAACTGGCGGCGAGTCTCCAGTCCGCTCCGACGCCGACCGAGACGGCCGAGGACATCGTTCGCTATGTCCAAGGGCAACTCGACGCCGACCAGGCCGCCATCTGTGTCATCCGCTCCCGCAAGCAGATCGAGACGATCGCGGCCACCGATCCCCTGGTCGAACAGCTCGACCGGCTGCAATCCGAACTTGGTGAAGGACCGTGCTATGGCGACGCCTGGCCGGGCCAGACCCTGACCGCGTCCAACCTCGCCGCCGACGAGCGTTGGCCGACCTGGGCCGCCAAGGCCACCGACCTGGGCGTCGCCAGTCTGCTCACCACCGCATTGACCGACGTCGAGGGCCGCCGGATCGGCTCCATCAGCGCCTGGTGGATCCAACAGCGATGCTTCACCCAAGACGACGTCGCGTTCATGGTCGTCTTCGCCCGCCACGCCGCACTCGCCCTCGCGAAGTCGTGGAGAGAAGCCGGACTCAACACCGCACTCGACACCCGCAAACTCATCGGCCAGGCCCAAGGCATCCTCATGGAACGCCACAACCTCGACGAAACCCGAGCCTTCGAAGTCCTGCGCCGCTACTCCCAAGACCACAACGTCAAACTCTGCGACGTTGCCGCTCACCTGATGGAAACCCGGCAACTCCCCGCGCCGATCGAACGATCGCCACGCTCGCCATACCACGACAGGAACGCACCACAACCATGAAGATCCTCCTGGGCCTCGTTGCCGCCACCGCCGTGGCCGCGCCGATCGCCCTGTCCGCTCCCGCCGACGCGTCACCCGCCAACGCCGCAGCCATCTCCAAGACGAAGGTCATCGACAAGTGTCACCGAGCCCATGTGCGGCCGACCAGGATCATGGTCGCGTGTGGTGACGGAGGCTTTCAGCTGCACCACCTGCGGTACCGCCACTGGGGCACGTACCGCGCGAGCGGTGTCGGGATGGCGATGACTCACGACTGCACTCCGAGCTGCGCCGAGAGCGACTTCGAGAGTCATCGCGTGAGGTTCACCTTCAACAAGACGGCCAGGATCCACGGTCGTCGCCTATTCGTACACGGTCGGATCCGTTACATCGCCGACAAGCCGGCCTGGTCACCCAGACGCGTCGGCTTCCCGCTGCCCCGACCGCTGGGGCGACCGTGACTGGCGAAGGCATCGACGTGAGCGGCGGCGACAGGACCAGGTGCCGCGGCATCAGCGACTACCGGGCCGCGACCGGCAAGCAGTTCCTGCGCAAACGATTGATTGCGTTCGTCCTGCCTGCTGTCGTCGCTCTGCTTGTCGGCGGCTCCCTCCTGGTGGCACCGCCCGCATCAGCAGACGTACTCGTTAGCTCGCCTGAGTCTCGGGTGTGCCGTGGTCATGCGTTCCACGTCGGGGTCGTGTACCAGTCCTACAGCGGGGGTCCCCACCGGTACCGGATCGACGTTTACCAGCCAGGCGGCCGGCGAGTGTTCCATGCCCACGGTCGAGTTAAACGGGCGCGGGACTGGCGCGTCTGGGCAGACCGGCTCGGGCGATACCGCGTCGTGTACCACGCCAGCAGCTCGCGGGGTCCGTGGAAGCGAGTCTTCCGCGTCCGCTCCCGGCGCTGTTGACCGACTAATGAGCCAACCGAGATCGGCAAGCACGCTTCACCGGCCGCATTCCGACGAGCAGGCGGAACCGCGCCGCCGACGTGCAATACGGCTGCCTAGCCTTCCGACCATGACCAGTGTCGAGCGCTATGAGCGGCGGTCTGAGTTTCCGATGATCGGGCTCGCGGTGGCCTTCCTGGTCGCCTACGCCTGGCCGGTGCTCGACCCGCAGATGGACCCGGACCTCAGGTCCAGCCTGACCGTACTGTCCTGGGCGGTCTGGGTGGTGTTCGCGGTCGACTTCACGATCCGGCTCAGCCTCGCCGACGACAGATGGCGGTATGCCGGGCGGCATTGGTACGACGTGGCGCTGATCGTCCTCCCGCTACTCCGGCCCATGCGACTGCTGCGACTGCTTGCGTTGGCCCGCGTACTGAACCGCTCCGCGACCAGCTCGCTCGTCGGCAAGGTATCGATCTACGTAATCGGCACGGCAGTGATCGCGGCCGGGCTCGGCGCGGTCGCCGTGCTGGACGTGGAGCAACATGCCGAGGGCGCGAACATCACCACGTTCGATGATGCGCTGTGGTGGTCGGCGACGACGGTCACAACGGTGGGCTACGGCGACCACTTCCCGGTGACGGGTCAGGGCCGGCTCATCGCGGTGGCGCTCATGGTCATCGGCATCGCCATGGTCGGCGCCGTCACCGCGTCAGTCGCCGCGTGGCTGGTCGGCCGAGTGTCAGCAGCCGACGAGCACTCGCAGGCCGCAAGCCGCCAAGACCTCGCCGACCTCACCGCCCAGGTCGCAGCACTCCGGTCTGAGATCGCGCCTCGCGGGTAGGCGATCGAGGTAGGGCTTGGGCTCGCGGACGCGACCGTGTGCTCGTCGGCGTCCGTGCGCGAGGCAACACACCGCAGGCGTGGGGTAGTCGAGGCCCGTCACACGAGAAGCGGCGGCACTCGAACACATCAACAACCACTACCAGTACCAGCAGCCGCGCCGTCTGGGGGGTTCGAAGCCATCCGCCCAGCTTGTGGTCGTCCCGTAGCAGACTTCGATGAAAATCGCGCCATTGAGGTTGGCGTCGAGAAGGTTTGCGCCGCGGAGATCCACGGCGATGACGTACGCGTTGGCGAGGTCCGCCCCGGAGAGGTCTGCGCCGGAGAGGTCGGCGTTGTCCAGGTCCGCGCCGGTGAGGTCCATGCCGGAGAGGTCCAGGCCGGAGAGATCCGTCCCCGAAAGGTTCAACCTGGATAGGTCGGCGCCATCCAGGGTTGTGCCGACCAGGGTCGCGCCAGCCAAGCTCGCGCCGACCAGGGTCGCGCCGTCCAGCTTCGCGCCGTCCAGGTCTGTGTGGGCCAGGTTCGTGCGGGCCAGGTTCGCGCCGGAGAGGTCCATGCCGGAGAGGTCCGTCCTCGAAAGGTTCGTCCCGAGGAGGTCGGCGCCGGAGAGGTCCATGTCGGCGGGCAGGTCCGCGCTGATCAGGGTCGCGCCGTCCAGGTCAACGCCGGAGAGGTCCGTGTTGGTGAGGTCCGTATTGGTGAGGTCCGTGTTGGTGAGGTCCGTATTGGTGAGGTCCGTGCTTGAGAGGTTTGTGGTGGAGAGGTCCGCGTTGGTGAGGTCCGTGCCGGAGAGGTCCGCTTTGGGGAGCAGCGCCGCGGATAGGTCAATGCTGGAGAGGTCCGCATCGGAGAGGTCCGCATCGGAGAGGTCCGCATCGGAGAGGTCCGCACCGGAGAGCAACGCGTCAGAGAGGTCCGCACCGGAGAGCAACGCGTCAGAGAGGTCCGCACCGGAGAGCAACGCGTCAGAGAGGTCCGCACCGGAGAGCAACGCGTCAGAGAGGTCCGCATCGGAGAGCAACGCGTCGGAGAGGTCGGCGTCGGAGAGGTCCGCGCCGGAGAGTTCAAGGCCGCTCAGGTTCTGACCCTGCAGATCCATATGGGCGAAGGGCCGCGCCAACGCCGACGCGGAGGAGCGCCCACGAACGAACCGCAGGTCCTCCAACCGTTCGGCACGCGTGGTGGCGTCGCGTTCTAGCTGCTGGGCTCGGTCTACGCGCTGGCTTTCCAACATCCACGCGGTCCCGAGGAGGGCGAGGCCGATCACGACCGCGAGGACTATCTCGCGGAACCACCACGGCGGGTCGGCCCAGAACTCGCGGTTCGGCTGCGCTTCAGCGTCCCGGGTCAGTTCGGCCCTACGCCACCCGGCGACACGCGCTGGCCTCCTGACCACACCAAGATCACCCAAATCACGTAGGCACGTTCTGAGATCAGGATGCCTGCAGAGCACACAAAGCGGGACCCTCCGAACGTCTCTACGTCGATGGGACCTTTGGCCCGAAACACAATGTTCGGAGGCCCGCATGAGGATGCCGGGGCCTCGGTTCTCGGCTCAGTCGGTCGCCGTGTCGCCCTCGTCGCTGTCGATAGCCAGGGTCAGCCAGACCGTCGCCTCGGCCAGCGCGGATCGCAGGTGCTCGTCGGCGTCGCGGGCTCGGGCCAGCGCCTCGCGGGCCGCCTGCACCTGCTCGGCGCCGGTCACGATGCGCCGCCGGTGGTGGGGTGGTCTGATGTGGTCACGGTCGGACCTCGCTTGTCCGGTCGAGGCCCGGTCGCTTGAGTGGGTAGCTCGCGGCTGGGCCGCTTTGGATGGCCTCGCGGAAACGCACACAGATTGCACGCGCTAGGCCGGACTACTCCCGAAACCCCTTCTGACCTGCACCGATGTGTGTGGGCGCAACAGGGATCGAACCTGTGACCCCCTGCTTGTAAGGCAGGTGCTCTACCGCTGAGCTATACGCCCGAGTCTCCCCGGATGCCGTACGCCACGACGCTCACTCCGCCGGACGCTCCATCGGCGCCACAGCGTAGTCCCCGACCGGCCTCGGCAACCAATCACACCCGGGTTCGCCACAGGAGCCAGACGAAGTAGGGGGCGCCGATCAGCGCCGTCATCAGGCCGGCCGGCAGCTGATCCGGCGCGATGATCGTACGGCCGATGGTGTCGGCGAGGCACACGAGCGAGGCGCCGAGCAGCGCCGCCAGCGGCAGCACCCGGATGTGCCGGCCGCCGACCAGGGCCCGCGCGGCATGCGGGGCGACGAGGCCGACGAAGCCGATCATGCCCACAGCCGCCACTGCGGTCGCGGTCAGGGCCGCCGCACCGGCCAGTGCGAGCAGCCGTACTCGCTCCAACGGCACGCCCAGCACCCGCGGCGTGTCGTCGTCCAGCGCGAGCAGGTCGAGCTCGCGGGTCGCGAGGGCGAGCACCGGCGCCAGGAGTACGAGGGCGATGGCGACCGGAATCGCTTCGCTCATCCCCCGCGCGTACGTCGAGCCTGACAGCCACGTCAGCGCCTGGGCGGACAGGATGGTGTCCTCGAGTACGAGCACCGCCGTGATCGACGCGCCGAGGAAGCCGACGCCGACGCCGACGAGCACCAGTCGGTCCGAGTCGAGGCCGCCGCGCCAGGCGAGCCCGTAGACGGCGCCGAAGGCGATGACGGCGCCGAGCCCGGCGGCGCCGGCCATCAGGCCCACGCTGGCACTCGGCACGAGCACGAGCAGGCCGACCGCGCCGACGGAGGCGCCGGCCGTGACGCCGATGATGCTGGGCTCCGCGAGCGGGTTGCGGCAGACCGCCTGCACGGTGGTGCCAGCGACCGCGAGGGCGACTCCGGCAAGGACGCCGAGGAGTACGCGAGGCAGCCGGCTGTCGAGCAGGAAGGTGATCGCCGGCCCGGACTGGCCGGTCAGCCAGTTCGTCAGGTCGCCCAGCAGCAGGTTCGTGTCGCCGAGCAGCAGGCCGGCGGCCATCGACGCGAGCACCACGACGCCGGCGATGGTCAGGATCACGGCGAAGCCGAGCCGCCCGCGCAGGGCGCCCTGCCGCGACGACGGCGAGCTACGGGTCGGCGACGAGCCGCGATGCCGGGCGGCGAGCCAGACCAGGAACGGCGCCCCGAAGATCGCCGTGACGACGCCGGTCGGCATCTCCGAGCCGTACGGGCCGGTGAGATAGGCCCGGACGATCAGGTCGGACGCCAAGACGACGACACACGCGACCGCCGCGCTCACCGGCAACAGCCACGCGTGCGCGCCGAGGCCTCGGACCCGGCGCGCGAGCAGCCGCACCATCGCTGGCGCGCACAACCCGACGAACGCCAGCGGCCCGGCCACGGTGACAGCGGCCGCGGCGAGGAGTACGGCGATCACGATGGCGGTGAATCGCGTGAGCCGCACATGGACGCCGAGCACCGCCGCTCCGTCGTCGCCTAGCGCGAGCAGATCGAGCCGACGCGCCATGAACATGGCAGCGACGACGCCGACGGCGATGATCGGACCGAGGTACACCACGCGCTCGAGGCCGGTCTGAGCGAGCGTCCCCCTCCCCCACGCGTACAGCCCGAGTGTCTCTTCCGGCTTCATCAGCAGCAGCGTGTTGGTCATCGCCAGCATCGCCAGGGCGGTCGCCGAGCCGGCGAGGATCAGCCGCGTCGGTCCGGACGCGCCTCCGGCCGACACCGCCATCGCGAGCCCGGCGGCCAGCAAGCCGCCGAGCATCGCCGCCCCGGCCGACTCCAATGGCGACAGGCCGCCGATGAACACGGCCGCGGCGACGACCGCCAGGTAGGCACCGTCATTGACTCCCAGGGTGTCCGGCGCCGACAGGCTGTTGCGGGTCATCGACTGCAGCAGGGTCCCGGCCACGCCGAGCGCGACCCCGACCGCGAGGCCGGCGAGCATCCGCGGCAGCCGCGACGCGACGAAGACCGCCTCGGTCTCGTCGTCGCTGCGGCCCACGAGGAGCCGGAGCAGATCCGACGCGTTGACCGACGAGGTGCCCTGCGTGACGTGGACGGCCGCGAGGAGGACGAGCAGAGCGAGCGCGCCGACCAGGACGGCGGCCGCGGTCCACCGCGTACCCTCCTGCGCCGCCTCGCGCGCCGTACGTTCGACGGTCGACGACTCGACCATCGTCACGACGTGACGGCTCCTACGATCTCGTCGACGAGCTGCTGGCACGACATCGGACCACCGAACGCCCAGGTGCCGCCGTCGAGCTCGTGGACGTTGCCGTTCTCGACGAACGGCAACCCCTGCCAGATCGGGTTGTCGGGCAGCTCTTGGGCGAAGACGTTGTCCTCCGGCGCGATATACATGAAGTGCGTGTCACCGAGCTGGGTCATCGCCTCGACGTCGGTCGTGGTCAGCCCCCACTCGTCGACCCTGCCGGTCCAGGCGTTCGACAGGCCGAGCTCCTCCGCGATGTCGGAGAACAGCGATCCCTCGCCGAACATGCGGATCGCCACCGAGCCGCCCTCACTCCAGCCGTGGGCCGCGGCGAACGTGGCGTCGTTCATCCCCGCCTCCTCGATCGCCTGCCGGCCCTCGTCGATGCTGGCCTCGAAGTCGGCGAGCAACTGATCGGCGACATCTTCCTTGCCGACCGCGGTGGCGATCATCTCGAGGTTGGTACGCATCTGGCCGATGTTGTCGGACTGGTCGGTCCCCTCGGTCACCAAGACGGGCGCGAACTCCTCGAGGTCCTCGATCTGGCTGCGCGACCGGTCGGCCTCGGTGATGATGAGGTCCGGCTGCAGCCCGGCGATCGCGTCGATGCTCGGCTCGGACCTCAAACCCACGTCGGTGACGCTGTCGTCGAGCTGCACGGTGTTGACCCAGGTCTTGAAGTCGTCGACCTGGGCGACTCCCACCGGCATCACGCCCAGCGCCGCGAGGTCCTCGGCCTCCGACCACTCCAGGACGACGACCTCGTCGGCCGGCTCGTCGAGCTGGATCTCCTCGCCACGCGAGTCGGTCACGGTCACCGGACCACCACCGGACCCGCTGTCGGACGACTCGGTGTCGTCCTCGCTGGATCCACAGGCGGTCAGGGCGAGCGCCAGGCTGGCCAGCGCGGCGGTAGCGGCACGCGTCATTCGCATGGGGAAGACCTTTCTCGTACGGAGCAGGGACGATGCTGTCGCGGGTTGTGAATTCAGGCCGATCGGCGCGGCCGGACGCTGTGGCGACCGATCGGCTGGGTCGTGAGCTGCTCGGTGGCAGGGTCGAATGAGACGTCGATGCGGATGCCATAGACCTCCGAGAGCAGCGCGGGCGTCAAGACGTCGGCTGCGGCACCGGTGGCGCGTACTCGGCCCTCGTCCAACAGCACGATCGTGTCGGCGACGGCGGCCTGGTCCAGGTCGTGGAGGACGACTCCGACGGCGACGTCGTGGTCGTCGGCCAGGTCGCGGATCAGGTCGAGGGTCTCGACCTGATAGCGCAGGTCGAGGAAGGTCGTCGGCTCGTCCAACAGCAGGGTGTAGGTGCGCTGGGCCAGTGCCGTCGCCAGCCACACGCGCTGCCGCTCGCCGCCGGACAGCTCGTCGACCGGGCGCTCGGCCATGTCGGTGACTCCGGTGACCTCCATCGCCCACGCGATCGCCTCGGCGCCACGCGGGTCGACGCCGCGCCACCGGGCCCGGTGCGGATGCCGGCCGTATCCGACCACCTCGCGGACACACACACGCCGGTCGGGGTCGGCCGGGTCTGTGCCAACAACGTCACCTGGCGGGCGAAGTCGCGCGGCGACAGGGTCAGTGCGGACGAGCCGTCGGCGAGGAGTACGTCACCGGCGTCGGGAGCGTGCAGCCTGGCCATCGCGCGCAGCAGGGTGGACTTGCCACTGCCGTTGGGGCCTACCAGGGCCGTCACCTGGCCCGCGGCCAGCGAGAGGCTGGCGTCGTGAACGACCCGTTCGCCCCGATAGCCGAGATCCAATTGGGGAGCACGCAGCGGAGTCTCGTGACCGGCCATGAATGTTAGGTTAGCCTAACCTAAGCAGATGTGCCTACCCGGGCGGAGGAGCCTCGCCAGAAGAGGTCGTGGCCGCCGGCGTCTCGGGTCACCGGCGGCCACGACAGTACGTATGGAACACCCAAAAGGGGTCCGAGCGCTACTGATTCTGCGAAATTTCTGTCACCGATTGGTCACAGAGCGCAGCGTGTGTCCCGATCCGGACAGATCAGACAAGACTCGGCGCAGGTCAGCGGGGTCACGGGCCTCAGAGATGGCGTTTCTGACCTGCCACGCCAGGATTCCGTCGGGTCGGACGACGAAGGTCGCGCGGACCGCGCACCCGAGTTGCTCGTCGAAACAGCCGTACGCCGTCGCGACCTCGCCGTGCGGCCAGAAGTCGCTCAACAACGGGTATGTGAGCCGCTCCTGCTCCGCGTAGACCCGCAGGGAGTACATCGGATCGCACGACACCGCGAGCAGCTGGACGTCGTCGTTGACGAAGCTCGGCAGGTCGTCGCGGATGGCGCCGAGCTCGTTGGTGCAGATGCCGCTGAAGGCGAACGGGTAGAACAGCACGACCGCGATCCTGTCGCCGCGAAACGCCGACAGCGTGACGTCTTGGCCGTGCTGGTCGCGGAGCGTGAAGTCCGGCGCGGGCTGGCCGACCTCGACCGTCATCGTGCCTCCTCGGAGCCGGGTGCTCGACCCTTCCATCCTGCCACCGGATCAGGTGGCCGCGACGGGCCTTAGCACCCTCGGTCGGCCCACGGCCTTACACTCACGCCGTGGATGTGGGCAGGCTTGGGCGCCGGGTACGAGTCGGATTCACCATCGCTCTCGCCGCGGCCGTCTTCTACGGGTCGCTTTGGGGCGACGACGACGATTTCCCCGTGGGCCCGTTCCGGATGTACTCGACGTCGCGCGAGCTCAACGAGCCCGTGGCCGACACCCAGCTCTACGCCGTCAACGCCGCCGGGCAGGAGTTTCGGTTCACCGAGGGCTACACCGGCGTCCGGCGCGCCGAGCTCGAAGGCCAGATGGAGCATTTCGAGGCGGACCCCTCCCGGCTCCGGTTCCTCGCGGAGGCCTACTCCAACCACTTCCCCGATCGGCCGCCAGTGACCGAGATCCGCCTCGTCATCGAATGGTTCGAGATCCGCAACGGACTTCCGACGGGTGAGAGCACGGTGGAGGAGGTCGTCTCGTGGCAGAAGTGACCGCCGACGTCAGGGACGAGCCGGCCGCCGAGCCGACGTCCAACCGGTTCATGCGGTGGCTGTTCGCACCGGTTCCGCTCGGCCGGGTGGCGGCCCTGCGGACGCTCGTCTATCTGTTCATCGTGTTCGACGTCCTCGTCTACACCGAGACGGCCACCAATCGGGTCTACGTGCCCACCGACCTCTACGTGCCGCTCAACGTCGACGAGTACCTCTTCCCGTTCATCCCCGACCCGAGCACGGCGGTCGTCCAGATCTGCACCTGGGGCCTGCTGATCCTGTCGCCGATCGCGGCGATCGGGATCTTTCCGCGGCTGCTCGGCTCGGCCATCTTCCTGCTCTACTTCGAGTGGATGCTGATCTTCAACAGCTACGGCAAGGTCGACCACGACCGCTTCGCCTTCCTCGTCGCGCTGGCCCTGCTGCCGACGATCGGCCGCGCCAGACATGGCGACTCCCGGCTGTCGGAGAAGGCCGGGTGGGCGTTCCGCGTCATCCAACTCTCGGTCATCGCGACATACTTCCTCGCCGCCTGGGCCAAGTTCCGCTTCGGCGGTCTCGAGTGGCTGTGGGGTACGAGCCTGACCTGGGCGATCCTCCGACGCGGAACGGAGTGGTCCAACTGGATGCTCGACCATGTCTGGATGATCAAGACGTCCCAGGTCGGCATCATCGCCTTCGAGCTGTTCAGTCCGATCATCTTCTTCGTCAACGAGCGGATCCGGCCCTACATCATCGGCTACTTCTATCTGTTCCATCTGTTCACCTGGCTCGCCATCACGATCTCGTTCGCGCCGCATCTGGTCGCGATGGCGAGCTTCCTGGCCCTCGAACGGTTCCGGCCACTGCATTGGGCCAAGCGTGGGCTCGACCGGGTGACCGGCCGGCTCCGGCGGGAGCCAGCGCCGGTCACTGATGCCGCTGGTTAGCGAAGAAGACGCCACCGCGGAGATCGCTCACCCGGCTCCCGCAGTCGCCCCCCGGAAGTGAGCAGGTCACGATGGTCGCGTCGCCTTTCGACGGATGCTGCAGTGCGTAGGCCACCTCGCCGTCGTCGGTGAACGTCATCGCGAGCGCGAATCTCGGCCCCTGACCGGCCTCGTAGTCCGGCGTGATCCGCTCGCCCGTCATGGTGTCGTAGACCTCCATGCGGAGGTCCCGAAGGGTGCCGAGGTAGCGGCCGTCGTGGGAGAGGAAGCCGTCGTAGAGATCGCCCCGGATCACGGTCGCCGGTCGCATCGTCCCGACCGGCATGATCTCGGCCGACGGACGTCCGTCGCCATAGCGCAACACGACCTGTCGACCGGCGCGAACATCGAGCAGGTAGTCGTCCGAGGTCGTCGGGTCGCCCTCAACCGGCAGGATCCGCTCCGGATCGGCAGCGGTTTGTGCGGGTCGCCAGACGAAGTCGCCTTCGCCCGTGCAGTAGTAGACAGCTCCGTCATCAACAGCGAACGGGCCGTAGCTCGTGGTCCGCGCCGTGCCGCACTCTCGGTCGCCACTGAATCCGACGCGAAGTCGGTCGACCTCTTCGCCGTACGCTCCCTCGGTGGTGTCGTAGACGACCATGTCGCCGTAGTCCTGACCACCGGGCTCCTCCATCCACGCCACCCATCCGGTGTCCGGATCGGAGGCCACGTCCGGGAAACGCTCGGAAATCGGACCTTGATGGGTGTCGGCATGGTCGCCGATCTGCCGCTGTGTGCCGTCTTGGGTGAGCAGAACGATCTCGCCGGTCTCGGTGGCGTAGACGACACCGTCAGGCACCACCGCCATGCGGTCCGCGAGTCGCTTCTCGGTCACACTGACCCCGTCGCCGACGTAGATCGTGTCGCCCACCCGATAGGGACCCCACGACGGGGTCGGACGGTACGGAATCGGCCGGCCGGTCGACCGTCGATCCCTCGCCTATCCAGCCGATCGCCCATGGCCCAGCCACGGCCAGCACCGCGAGCGCCGCAGCCACAGCGGTGGCGCCCAACCGACGGTGACGAACCCGGGTCTGTACATCGGTCAGCATCGCGTCGATCGGTGGAGGCGACGGGTGCACCCGCTGGGCCTCCCGGCTCAGGAGCTCCTTGAGATCTGCGCTCATCGCGAATTCCCCTCGTCGTGACTGCTGTTGCCGCTCGCGATCGGCATGTCGTCGCCCATCACGTGGCGAAGCTTCTTCAGGGCCTCGTACGTCTGCCGCTTCACCGAGCCTGTCGAGCAGCCGAGCTGCTTGGCGACGTCCCGTACACCCAGGTCCTCGTAGAACCGCAGCACCACGACGGCTCGCTGCTTCGGCGGCAGCGTGGACAGTGCCTCCAAGACGACCGAGCGCTGCGCCAGTCCCTCGGTCGAGTCGTAGGCGTCGATCGTCGGTGGATCCTCGCTCGGCAACTCGTGCCACGAGCTCTTCCGCCGCCACGAGATGTACGTGTTGAGCAGCGCCTTGCGTACGTAGGCGTCGGCGGCCTCACGCGCCCGGAGCCGCGGCCACGCGACGAGGCACTTGGTGAGGGCGGACTGGGCCAGATCCTCGGCGTGACCGTGATCGCCGGTCAGCAAGAATGCCGTGCGCACCAACGACGGCCACCGCATCGCCACGAAGTCGCTGTAGTCGGCGACATCCCGCCTCATGAGCTCTCCCCACCGTCGTCGGTATAGCCAGGCTCTGAACGTCAGACGCTGCGACGAGGCGGAGCGGTTGTATGGCCGAAGCCCACGGGCTTTAGACCGCCCGGTCCCGCTCGGCCTGCGGCAGCGCGCAGGTGGCGGTTCCGCCGGGCATCTTGTCGCGGTTGCGCGCGACCCAGCGATAGACCGGCCACGCCGCCCACAGCACCGGCCGCAGGCTCAGCAGATGTCCGGCGACCCGCCACCAGGGCCGGCTGCTCTTGAGCAGGTCGGCGATGGCCTCCGGGCCGGAGCTGTGCTGCGTCGCCGAGGTGGACCACTGCACGGCCGCGTCACACTCCGCGACCGTCAGTCCCAGCGCCGCGATGTCGGTCAGCTGCCAAGCTTCGACCCGGGCCGGCGTCGGGATCCAGCGCTGAACGAACCGGGCACACGACGAGCAGAACGCGCAGTCGCCGTCGTAGACGAAGGTCGGAAAGGTCGGACTGGCCATGTCTCCAGTCTGTCACCGTCGTGGAACGTCGATCCGCAGAGCCTCGGCCAGCACCGTTGCGACACCGTCGTCGTCGTTGGAGGCGCACCGGTCGGTCGCCACCACGGCGACGTCGGGGTGAGCGTTCGCCACCGCGTACGACTGGCCCGCCCAGCTGAGCATCGGCACGTCGTTGGGCATGTCGCCGAATGCCCAGACGTCGGACGCGTCGACGCCGTGTTCGAGGCACCAGTCGGCCAGTGCCGCCGCCTTGGTGACGCCGAGTGCGCTGATCTCGGCCAGGCCGCCGAGTCCGGAGTAGACGACCACAGCGCGGTCGCCGACCACGCGGGTGACGGCGGCGACGAACTCCTCCGGGTCGAGCTCCTCGTGGCGCGCCAGAAGCTTGCCGGGCAGCGGGTCGATCAGCTGCTCGAGCACCGCGATCGGGCTGCCGGGCGGCACGGGATGAAGGTCGACGTAGTCCGGCTCGCGCCCGATACCCTCGCGGTGCTCGACGGCGAAGGCGATCCCGGGCAGGGCATGCCGCAGGTCGGCGGCGATCTCGGTGACGACGTCGCGGGTCAGCGTGTGCTCGCTCACCACCCGGCGGCCGACCACGTCGTAGACGAAGGCGCCGTTCGCGCAGATGGCCAGGCCGTGCTCGCCGATGACGTCGAGCAGGTCGTGCATCCACCGCGGCGGCCGCGCCGTCACGACGACCAAGCGCACGCCCTCCCGCTCGACCGCGCGCAGCACCTCCACCGTCCAGTTCGACACCGTGCCGTCGGTGCGCAGCAGGGTGCCGTCGAGATCGGTCGCGACTAGGCGGGGCCGGCCGGCGGCAGTCGGCCGGTTCACTGCTGCGCCGCGAGCTGGCCGCAGGCGCCGTCGATCTCGCGCCCCCGCGTGTCACGCACGGTGGTCGGGACGCCCTTCAGCCGCAGCCGCCGGACGAACTCCGCCTCGTCCTCCGGGCGCGAAGCGGTCCACTTCGACCCCGGCGTCGGATTGAGCGGGATCAGGTTGACGTGGACCCACCCCCAATCGCCGAACGACGTGAGGACGTCGCCGAGCAGATCCGCCCGCCAGTCCTGATCGTTGACGTCCTTGATCAGCGCGTACTCGATCGAGACCCTTCGCCTCGTCGCGTGCGCGTAGTCCCACGCGATCTCGACGACCTCGTGGACCTTCCAGCGCGTGTTGACCGGGACGAGCTCGTCGCGAAGCTCGTCGTCCGGCGCGTGCAACGACAGGGCCAGCGTGACCGGCAGTCCTTCGGAAGCGAGCTGCCGCATCCGCGGGACCAGCCCGACGGTCGAGACCGTGATGCCGCGCGCCGACATGCCGAGACCGTCCGGGGCCGGCGCGACCAGCCGGCGGACGGCGCCGATCATGGCGCGGTAGTTGGCCATCGGCTCTCCCATGCCCATGAAGACGACGTTGGAGACCCGCCCCGGACCGCCCGGCACCTCGTCACGGGCCAACGCGCGAGCACCGGCGACGACCTGCTCGACGATCTCGGCCGCCGACATGTTGCGCTGCAGCCCGGCCTGGCCGGTGGCGCAGAACGGGCACGCCATGCCGCAGCCGGCCTGGCTCGAGACGCACATCGTGACCCGGTCCGGGTAGCGCATCAGGACCGACTCGACCAGCGCGCCGTCGAACATCCGCCACAGCGTCTTGCGGGTCGTACCGCCATCGGCCTCGAGCGTCCGCAACGGCGTCAGCAACGGCGGCAGCAACTCGGCGACGAGCTTGTCGCGTACGTCGACCGGAAGGTCGGTCATCTCGGCCGGGTCGTCGACCAGCCGGACGAAGTAGTGCCGCGACAACTGCTTGGCCCGGTAGCGCGGCTCGCCCCACGCCTCGATGGCGTCGGCGCGCTCGTCGAGCGAGAGGTCGGCCAGGTGCCGCGGCGGCTTGCGCCGACCGACAGGCTCGTCGAAGACCAAGGGCAGGGTGCTGGACATCGCGACGAGTCTCGCATGCGACCCAAATCCACGCCGATGTGTACGCTAGGTGTATGACGCGCACCAACGTCGACCTTGACGACGAACTCGTCAGCAAGGTGATGGACAAGTATGGCCTCGACACCAAGAAGGCCGCCGTCGACTTCGCGTTGCGTCGGGCCGTGGGCCCGCCGCTCACCAAGGAGTTCCTGCGCGGCCTGGAAGGCATAGGCTGGGAGGGCGATCTCGACGAGATGCGCGACAGCCGCCGCGTCGAGGACCGTTGAGCCGTGCTGCTGGTCGACAGCTCCGTGTGGATCGACTACCTGCGCGGCTACAAGACCCGGGCGCGCGACGAGCTGCGTCGCACGCTTCGCACCGGTGATCTACCTGCGATCACCGAGCCCATCGCCATGGAGCTGCTTGCGGGCGCGAGCGGCGAAGATGCATGGACCCGGATCGATCGGCTCGTCACCGGGCTCCCGCTCCTGGCGATCGATCCGGCGCTCGACTACCACGATGCCGCGCTCATCTTCCGAGCCGCCCACCGGGCCGGACTCACCGTGCGCCGGCTCAACGACTGCCTCATCGCGACGATCGCCATTCGCCACGGCGCGGATCTGCTCCACAAGGACGCGGACTTCGAAGCGATCGGACGGGTCACGGTGCTCCGGGCGCGCTCACTCGCCTAGCCAAAACCCGTGGGCATCGCCGGCGCCGCGGGCGTAGCGTCCAGTACGCCGACTGTGTCGAGGAGGTGAGTCGATGCCTGCGCCCGGCGTACGACAGGCGCACGCGTACGTCCGGTAGGGGACGACGCCGACGCCGGTGCGAGCGGAGCCACACCTACTGGTGGCAGCTGGGGATGCCCGGCTGACAGTGGTCGGGACAGCGGTCGACAGCCGTAGCTGCCGGCCCAAACCCGATCGTGGTCCTGATCCACGTGCCAGACCGGCCGTGGTGACGTCGGAACCAGAACTAATCGCGGCCGCGGAAGCGGACCGCGGTGAATCGGTCCACTGGCCGCTCCAGCCCGGGAGCCGCGGCACTGCCGTGGCGAGAGCGAACGGAACCCTACGCCTTCGAGTCAGCTCGCG
>Ga0075421_100001973_pt1 | contig 24316 bp, 23 predicted proteins | sample SoiMetdeltSBSDD5_FD_75292 | JGI IMG/M metagenome (GOLD analysis project Ga0075421, IMG submission 75292) | Bulk soil microbial communities from a Populus tree surrounding site in Tennessee, USA - Soil MetaG P. deltoides SBSDD5 | ecosystem: Environmental > Terrestrial > Soil > Tree plantation...
GCCGGGCATCTCGGTGAACTGGTGGGCGACCTCGGACGCGAAGGACGGAGCGCTGCAGGCGGTCGGACCGGAGTCGGTGTTCACGGCTGCGAAGGGCGACGCCCTGCGCGTCGATGCGACCGCGACGTCGCGGTTTCTGGCATTGCTCGACGAGCGCAAACCGCGTTTCGCGACGGTGTATCTCCCCGCGCTCGACGTCGTGCTGAATCGCCTCGAGCTCGATCAGTCGACGAAGCTCGCGCAATCGCTGCGCGCGCTCGAAGGCCTCGGCAACACGATCGCGCTGGTCCGCGCGCGCGGCTACGACGTCGTGCTCGCCGGAATGCCTGGCGACGGTCAAAGCGGCAACGCCGTGATCGCGTCGACGCTGCCCCTGCAACGTGCGACGACCGCATTCGACGTCGCGCCGACACTTCTCGAAATTCTGGGCTTCCCACTTTCGAACGAGATGCCCGGACGCTCGCTCCTGTCCGAGCGAAGCGAGCCGCGCATCGACAGCTACGGGAACCGCACCGCCACCACCACCGCCCCGCAGGTCAACGACGAGTACTACGAGCAATTGAAATCGCTGGGATACATTCGATGAGTCCAAGGAGCCATTGATGAAAAAACTAGCACTCCTCGCGATGCTCGCGATCGCGACCGTCGCCACCGCCCACCCCATGTCCTTCTCGGACCTCGCGGCGGTGAAGCGCATCGGCACGCCGGTGTTGTCGCCGGATGGGAAGTGGATCGCGTATGACCTGACCACGATCGACCTCGCGAAGAACTCGCGCAGCAACGCGCTGCGGCTCATGCGCTCCGACGGCACGGACGAGCGCAAGATCGCGGACGGCGACGGCGCCGCGTGGTCGCCGGACGGGAAAACCATCGCTCACATTTCCGGTGGACAGATCGCGCTGTACGACGTCGCGACCGGGAAGTCGCACAAGCTGCCGGAGCTCAAGGGCGGCGCGGGCTCGCTGAAGTGGCTGCCGGATGGCTCGGGCCTGCTCGCCGTCTCCGACGTCGAGATTGCAAGCAAGAACAACATGCCCTCGCCTGATTCGAAGGCGCGGCTCATCGACAACCTTCTCTATCGCCACTGGAACGTGTGGCAGGGATCGACGCGCGCGCACATCCTCTACGTCCCGCTCAGCGGCGCGGCACGCGATCTCACGCCCGGCCCGTTCGACGCGCCGCCGTTCTCCGTCGGCGGCGGGAACGAATTCGACATCTCCCCCGACGGCAAAGAGCTCGTCTACGCGAGCAACACCGACGTCGACGCCGCGCGCTCCACGAACGCGGATCTGTTCCTCGTTGCGCTGACCGGTGGCGAGGCGAAGCGCATCACCAGCCGCACGGGCGCGGACACCTCGCCGGTCTATTCGCCCGACGGCAAGTGGATCGCGTACCGCTCGCAGGCGCGCCAGGGATTCGAGTCGGATCAGTGGGAGCTGTGGCTCTACGACCGCGCATCGGGCACGGCGAAGCGAATCGCCGCGGACTTTCCGAACTACATCGACTCCGCGACGTGGGCTCCCGACAGCAAGTCGATGTTCATCTCCGCGCCGCTCGAAGGGCGTCACGCGATTTACGAGATGACGCTGGATGGGCGTGCGACTTTGGTGCACAACGTCGGCTCCGCGGATGGCATCCAGATCGCGCGCGACCGCACGCTCTACTTCCAGATGTCGACGCTCTCGCGTCCCGCGGACATCTACTCACTGCGGCAGGCGACCACCAAGAAACTGACAATGCACAACGACGCGCTGCTCGCATCGCTGACGATGGCCTCGTACGAGTCGACGTCGTGGACGGGCGCGGACAACGCGCGCGTGCAAGGCTGGCTTCTGAAGCCGCCGAATTTCGACGCGACGAAGAAGTATCCCGCGGTGGTGCTGATCCACGGCGGGCCGCAGGGCGCGTGGGGCGAAGGTTGGTCGTATCGATGGAACCCGCAGATGTTCGCCGCGCGCGGCTACGTGGTGCTGATGCCGAATCCGCGCGGCTCGACGGGCTTCGGGCAGAAGTTCATCGAGGAGATCTCGAAGGACTGGGCCGGCAAGGTCTACACCGATCTCATGAACGGCGTGGATATGCTCGCCGCACAGCCGTACGTCGACGCGAACCGCATGGGCGCGGCCGGCGCCTCGTACGGCGGCTACATGATCAACTGGATCCTCGGACACACGAACCGCTTCAAGGCGCTCGTCTCGCACGACGGCGTTTACAACCTCGAGTCGATGTACGGTGCGACCGAGGAGCTGTGGTTCCCGGAGTGGGAGTTCGGCGGGACGCCGTGGGACAACCCGGAGCTTTACGAGAGCCTCTCGCCTCACAAGTTCGTCAAGAACTTCGCGACGCCGACGCTGGTCGTGCACGGCGAGCTCGATTACCGCGTGCCGATCGGCGAGGCGTTGCAGCTCTTCACCGCGTTGCAGCGCCGCGGCGTGCCGTCACGGTTCCTGTATTTTCCGGACGAAGGGCACTGGGTGCTGAAGCCGCAGAACTCGAAGGTGTGGCACCAGACGGTGCTGGACTGGCTGGACGGGTACTTGAAGTAGGACTTATGGGACGAATGAGACGAATAGGACGTATAGGTCCTATTCGTCCCATGAGTCCTATAGGTCCTACGTTCTCGTCGTCCCGACCGTCGACGCCGCGGTTCCCACGCCCGTTCCGCCTTCTCCCGGCCCGAGGGCCGGACGGGCGACGGTGGAGGTGATGCCGACGGCTTCGGCGTACTTGAGGTACGTGTCGATCGAAGCGATGACGACGCGTGCTTCGACCGTGATCAGGTCGATGCCGACGAGGGAGATGCGGACCCACGCGTCGATGACGATGCCCTTGTCGAGAATTCGATCGAGGACATCGATCAGACTGGTTCCGCCTGGTGCGCGTTCAACGGCCATGTGCGTTACCTACCTTTCCTCTCTCCCGGCTTCCCCGTGGGAAGCTCACGAGCGGTGAGCTTGGTTTCGAGCTCGGCGATGCGGTTCCTCAACTCGTCGTACTCCGCGGCCTGTACGGCCCTCGGGTCGCTCGAATAGAACCGGTCCGAGCGCCACCAGTTGATTCCGATCGCCTCCGCCTTGTCGATCGAACAGATCACGAGGCGCAACTGAATCGTGAGCAACTCGACGTTCGCCAGCGACACTTTCACGTCGCCCGCGATGACGAGGCCCTTGTCCAGAATCTTGTCGAGGATGTCCACCAGCCCTTGCGGCTGTCGCTGGAGCGATCCTCGATCTTCGATGGGCAATCAGGAACTCCTTTCGGTGGTGCGGTTTGGAGATGTACCACATCACTCCCACATCTTCAAAGGTCCGAGATTGAGGTTGAGGTCCTGATCCGAAAGGCCGAACGTCCGCTTCAGCTCCGCCATCTTTTCTTCGAGCTTCATCAGAGCATTGCCGAGACGCTCGATCTCTTCTTCGGTCAGATTGCCGCTGTCCATCCGCCGCAGCGCCTGCTTTTCGAGGAGGCGGCGCACGAGCTCGATGATGGAGAGGACGAGCTTCGCCAGTCCGTTCTCCACGATTTCCGGATCTGCGGAAATGCGCTCGGGCACGACCGACTCCGTGAACGTCAGCGCCTCGCGCAGCTCGTCTTCTTCATTCGTGATCATCATCGGCGAAGACCTCCAGCGGCCAGGGACCGGACAGCAGGAACGGCACGTGTGGCGCGATACGGCGCAATTCCTCGCCCGCCTGCTTCACTTCGTCGAGCCGCTCGCGCGCGACGAGCGCCGTCAGCTCGACCGACTTTTCATCCCGATGCGACCAGCGATGCCGCCGCGCAAGCGGCACAATCAGGCGCTCCGCGGCCTCGCGAAAAGCGGGATCGACGTTCGCGGCCTGCGTCGCCGCGTGCAGCGCGCGCAGATACTCCGCGCCGCTCGTGAACGCGTGACGATCGGGACGCGCTTCCGGCGACGACGCAGCAACCTTGAGCGTCATTTCGACATGATCGCGATTCGCGGTGAGCACGCGCCTCCAGCGTTCGAGATGCGCGCCGCACTTCGACCGCGCCTCCTCGGCGCTCGTGAACGCGAATCCGTAGCGGATCGCGATGAACGTCGCGACGTCCAGCAGTTTCGCGCGGATGCCGGCGACTTGCAGCAGCAGCTCGCGGTCGCCGAGGGGCTGATCGTCCGCGACGGAGAGCGCGCTGAGAAAGAGATCGCCGACCGGCACGGCCTCGGCGAGCGGTTCGACGTCATCGCGCAACAAATGCGCGCCGATGGCGATGGATTTCATCGCTTCGACACGCGCATGACCGCGTCGACATTGGCGAGAACGATGTTCAGGCCGAGGTAGAGAAGGTCCACGTCGCCGATCGAGATCACGGCCTCGCCCGCGATGACGACACCGCGATCGAGCAGGTGATCGAGCGTTTCGAGCAGCGGCAGCTCTTCCAGTTCTTCGTTCATCGTTCGTCACTCATCGCCGCAAAACTGTACGGCGGCCATGGCCCCGTGAGCCCCAGCGTCACGCCCTCGGACGCATACCGCGCGGTCATCGTGTCGTGCAGCTCCTGCAAGGTCGCTTCCTCGTCGCGATTGATGAGGACGTTGATCTGCGGGAACCCGCCGTCGCGGCGCTCGCGCGTCTCGGACACGGTCTCGCAGCGCAGGCTCTCCACGACGAGCTTCTCGATCTCGCCGACGACTTCCTGCTCGGCCGCGTGCGAGGCGCGCTTTTTCTCGTCGTCGAGTTTCTTGCGCAGCAGAAACGCCTTCCCCGGCGCCGCGGTCTCGATCTCGTTCTGCAGGTCGCGCAACGACTCGACCCGCGCGGCCAACGACTCGCTCCAGCGCTCGGCATCGAACTCCACGCGCAGCGTCCACTCCTGCTTGCCGTCGAGCCGCTCCAGCACGCGCGAAAGCATCTCCGCATGCTCGTGCAGATACGACCGTAACGCCTCGTCGGACGAGAAGAGCGTGAACGCGCGCAACGGAACGATGCCCGTGCGTTTCATCAGATCGCTGACGACGTCCTGATGCCGGTACCCGATTGCGCCGAGCCACTCGAGATCGCCCGCGCGGCGATCGATGACTTCCTGCGAGAACTCGTCCGCGCTCACGCGCGTGAAGACCGCGGAGACGCCGTCGATCGTGACCGTCCCGAACCGCTGCGTGCCGTCGATCCCGTCGACCTGCGGCATCACCGCGTCGCGGGTCACGCAATACACGTAGATCACGGCAGCATCTTACTCGGGGACAGGAACGAGCGTCGCGAGCTCCGCGAGCGTCGTGGGCGGCGACTCGCGGCGCTCGATGAGCGTTGCTTCGCCGAGCTCGCCGAGGATTGCGAGCTGGTGTGTGCGCGTGGATCGGTCGCAGGCGCACTCGTTCTCCGGCGCGACGTAGTTCGCGATCACCCCGCCGATGTGCAGGCCGCGCTCGCGGAGCGTGTCGAGGAGGCGCTTCGTTTCGTCGACCACCGCGCGCTCGGGGCGAGTCACGACGATGACCGTCGTCTCGTCGGAATGCAGAGTCGACTCGAGGTCCTTGAGCGCGCGCGACGCGCGGACGAGCTCCTCGCCGAGGGAGCCGGGGGGGATGAGGTCTTTGTAGCGGAGGAGGAGGCGCATGAACTCGCGCACCCACTCCCCCGCCGCGCGCGGAAGTTCGAGAAGACGGAGGAAGTGGCCCGTCGGTGCCGTGTCGACGATGACGCCGGCGAGCGATTCGTCGTTCACGAGATCGGCGAGGCGCGTGATCGCGAACAGCTCGTCCGCGCCCGGCGGCGCGATCTCGATGAGGCTGCGCATCGCCTCCTCGTCGTGCGCGACGGTCATCCCGCGCGGTGCAAGCGCGTTGAATGCGTCCGCGATCTCGTTGCCGAGGGAGTCGCGGAACTGGCGCCATTTGGCTTTCGTGTCGATGGTCTCGACGGTGAGGTTGGGCGGCGGGGACTCGTGCGCGAAGACGTCGCGAAGGGAGTGGGCCGGGTCGACGGAGATGATCGTGTAGCGAAGTTGCGGGTTGCGGGTTGCGAGTTGGAGGGCCATCGAAGTAGCGCAACTGGTTTTGCCGACGCCGCCCTTGCCGGCGAAGAAGGTCATGTGGAGTGCGGAGGCAACGCCTCCGCTTTTGAATGCGGGCGAATTGGAAAGCGGAGGCGTTGCCTCCGCACTCCACATGCAATCGCGCGGGAAATCCACCACCCGCCCAAACCGCGCGCGAGCCGCCTCATCACGCGCCACCCGCGCCTCGTCGAGCTTGCAGTCCGGGTCGAGCACGGCGCGATTGAGCACGACGAACGGAACGTCGATCCCGACCTCTTTGATGAGACGAGCAGTCTGCTCGACGACGAGCGGCTCCGACAACGTCACCGCGATGAACGACGTTCGCGCGGGATCCGTGAGCAGCTCGCGACGTCGCGTGGCGCGCGCGTCGAAGTCTTCGATGAACGTGTCCAGCGCATCGCGCACGTCACGGCGCGTGAACTGGCGCACCATCGCGCGATGCTTCTCCTGCATCGAGTCGAGTGCGAGCGCGAGCTGATGGAAGTGCTCCGACGACGACAGCATCCGCAGCGTGTGTCCCGTCGGCGCGGTATCGACCACCAGCAACGACTCCGGCTGCTCCTCGGCAAGCTCGCCGATGTGCATCCAGGTCATCAACTCGTCGACGCCGGGAATCGAGAGCTCGAACAGGCGCCGCAGCTCCTCGCGATCGAGATACGTTCCGCGGTCGCCGATCTCGAGGAATGATTCGAGATGCTGACCAAGAAATCGCGCATAGAGCGCGGTGGCATCGAGCGACGCGACATCGAGAAATGTGGCATTGGGGAAGTGCGCCGCGGCCGCGTTCGCGAGCGTCGTCTTGCCGACGCCGCCTTTGCCACCGAAGAGAAGCACGCGTCGGCCGGAAAGCTCATCCAGCGCGGCGGTGAACGCGCTCATCGATCGCCGTATCCGGTGTGGATCCCGATCCCGCCTTCTTCCTCTTCGCGCTCCGCCGCGATCTGCCGGGCGATCTCCTCGCGGCGCGCGCGGATGTCGCGCAGCGCCTGGAACACGATCGCCTCTTCGCGCGTGTAGTCGTCTTCCGAGATCTCCCCGACCTCGAGCATCATCTGCAGCTCGATCAGCCGCTCCTTCCACGGCTGATCGTTCATCAACTCCTCGTCGGCCATCTTCTGGATCGTGCGCATGACCCACTTGATGCCGGAGATCGGCGCCGTGAAGGGAAGAAGGAGGATGTCGTCGATGAGGAAGGCCATGACCGAAGTCTCGAAGGCGACTACCTCTCCGCGCGCTCCAGCTTGAGGCGGATGTTCACGAAGTTGTACGGCGGCCACGGCCCGGTGTAGAGGAACGACAACTTGTTCTCGTACTTCTTCGCGATCTCGGAGATCTGGTCGTCGAACGCTTTGGTCTTGTCGCGCTCGACGAGGAAGGCCGCGTTCATGATCATCTTGTCGCCGATCGGCTTGTTCGAGCGGGACGCGATCGCGGCGTCGCGCAGGGCTTCGTAGATCTCCGTCAAGTACGCGTCGGCTTTCGCCTGCAGCGCCGACTCCACGACGCGGCCGAGCTGCATGCGCGAGAAGTACGTCGAGGTCGACGTGTTCGACTGGATCTCCTCCTTGAGCCGGCGGATCTCCTCGTTCTCGTTCTCGATCTCGCGGACCACCGAGTCCTTGTCCCAATTCACTTTGAGACCGAACTCGATCTTCCCTTCCATCTTCTGCAGCACGTCGCTGAGCGCCTCGTACGTACCCTTGAGGAACTCCTTGATGTCGTTCTCGGTGCGGAAGACCGTGCCGAAGCTCATCGGCAAGACGGTGAAGTCCTTCATCACGAGCTCGTTCACGTGCTCGTGGGCGAGGGCGTTCTCGCGCGTCGGATCGAAGACGATCAGCGGACAGTTCGAGACGACTGCCGCGAATTCGCGGTACGGCACGGTGTACACGCGATCGCCGCGGCCTCCGATGCCAACCGTTCCGAAATCTTTGGGCGTCTCCGTTTTGATGATGCAGTAGACGTATTTACCCTGCTCGGTCTCGGTCATGGGGCCATGTGCCTGATCGCTCATTGTTTTGTGAAGAATACAATAAGGCGTCCATTGCCATCCCCCGACCTCCGCCGCGCAGCCCGGCTCATCGAGCGCTGGTTTTCCCGCCATCAGCGGTCCCTTCCGTGGCGCGTCGCGTACGAGCCGTATCCCGTGTGGGTGTCGGAGGTGATGCTGCAGCAGACGCGCATGGAAGTCGTGCTCCCATACTTCGCACGCTTCATGGAGCGCTTTCCGGGCCTCGCGGCGCTGGCCGCGGCGTCCGAGGACGAGGTCACGACCGCGTGGTCGGGACTCGGCTACTACCGCCGCGCGAAGATGCTCCGCGCGGGCGCGATCGCGGTGATGGAGACGTTCGGCGGCGTGATTCCGTCGACGGTCGAGGAGTTGCTGACGATCCCGGGCATCGGCCGCTACACGGCGGGCGCCATCGCGTCGGTCGCGTTCGAGCAGCGCGCGCCGATCGTCGACGGCAACGTAGCGCGCGTGCTCGCGCGTATCTTCGCGCTCGAGACCGACGCCTGGCCGCGCGCCGAGGCGCTCGTGCGCGTGAGCAAATCGCCGCGCTCTCTGAATCAGGGGCTGATGGAGCTCGGCGCGCTGATCTGCAAACCGCGCAATCCCACGTGTCTCGTCTGTCCGTTGCACGAGGTCTGCGTCGCACGCGCGACCGGCCGCATCGACGAGCTCCCGCCGCCGAAGCCGAAGAAGGCCACGCGCGAGCTGACGATTCCTCTTTATCTCGTGCGCGACCGCCGCGGCCGCGTGCTGATGCGCCGCGCGTCGGGAACGCTGATGGACGCGATGTATCACCTCCCCCACGGCAACACGTCCCTGCTCGAAGGCGAGCCGTTCGCCACGACGACCCTCGAGCTCCTCGGCACGTTCCGGCACACGGTGACGACGCGCAAGATCGAGTTCGTGGTGTACGCGGCCACGATCTCGCGACGCGCGGCGGGATACGAATGGATCGCGGACGTCGACGCGGTGCCGCATCCGTCGTATGTGAGGAAGGCGCTGAAACTGGAACGATGAACGCAGAACGATGAACGATGAACCGGGTCGGATCTCTCGTTCATCGTTCATAGTTCATCGTTCATCGTTCGTTCGGTACACTCTCCCCATGCGTGGGCGTGTGAAAGTGCTCCTTCTCCTTCTCTCGGTTCTCCTTACCACTCCGGCCCTTCCCCAGTGCTCGTGGACGCCGCGGGCGTCGGCGCAGTTTCGCGACACGGCGCTCGACGTCGCCGTGCAGGATGGATTCATCTGGCTGGCCACCGGCTATGGCGTCACGCTGATCGACGCGGCGACGCTGGTCATCGCCGACTCGGTCGCGCTTCCGGGCAACACCCGCGTCGTGCACATCGACCCGCGCGGCGTCGCGTACGTGGGCAGCGGCTCGCGTCTCTACATCCTCACGCGCAGCGGCAAGAGCCTGAACGTCGTCCGCTACGTCGACGCCGGCGGCGCGGTCAACGACATCGTGGGTGCGAGCACATATCTCTTCGTCGCAACGGCGAACGGCCTGTTCCACTTCGACGTGATCGAAGCGACAAACCCGATCCGCTCGCAGAACACGCTCCCCACGACGTCCGCGAACGTGACCTCGGTCGCCACCGCCGCCACGAAGCTTTATGCCGCGGACGGAGACACCTCCCTCGACATCTTCTCGATCGGCACGCCCGCGCTGCCGCAGCGCACGGGTGAGCTCGAAACGCTCTCGCGCGCGGCGGCCGTCCACACGGCCGGCGACAACATCTTCGTCACCGACGCCTTCGGTCAGAACACGGAAGTCTTCATCGGGACAACTCGCGTGGCGCAGCTTCCTGTCGGCGCGAACGCCTTCGCCGCGTTCGCGAACGGCGTGCACTTCACCGCCGGCAACGACCGCACGCTGCGCGTCGTCGACTTCAACTCCACGGCCGCGGTGAAAGAAGTCTTCGAGCACCAGCTCGCGCCGACCGGCGGCACGGACAACGTCATTCACGAGATCGTGCGCTCCGGCAACAAGCTGTACGTCGCCGCGGGCGACATCGGCCTCGCGGTCTTCGACGTCGGCACGCTCGCTCCGCCGTATCCGATCGCCGGATACCGCACGGCCGCGACCACGAGCACGGTCGTCTCCGGCGACCGCGCGTGGTTCGCGAATGCGGCGGGCACGATCACGGAACAGAAAATCGTCACCTCCGGAATCACGCTGACGACCGAGCGCACGTGGAACGGCGGCATGTTCGTGCACGACGTTGACGGCACGAACCTCCTCACGTCCAACGGCTCCACCGCGACGATCTGGCTGCTCGCCGGAACACCACCCACCCCAACGCAGACGTCGACGTTCCGCACGACCGTCAAAGCCGCGAGGTTCCACGGCGAGAACATGGTCGCGCTGCTCGTCGACGGCTCGGTCTGGCGGGGAGGCGCAACGCCGCAGCAGGTCACGCTGCCGAACATCTCGTTCCTGGACCGCGCCGGCACGAGCTGGATCTTCGCGGAGATCCGCGACACGGGAAAGACGAGCACGACCACCCTCCATCACTTCGCCACGAGCGACTTCTCGATCGCGCCCGTGACGCAAACGATCGCCGGCGTCGCGACCGGCCTGGCGATGGACGCCACGCGCGCGGCGGTCTTCACGTTCGAGGGCATCCGCGTCGTGAACCTGAACGGCTCCGCCGGGCGCACGCTCGCTTTCCCGAACATCCCGCGTCATTTCGCGTTCTCCGGCAACGACCTGCTCGTCCTCGGCAATCGCACGCTCTCCGTCTACGAAAACGCGCAGACGCTCATCCGCGAGCACGCGCTGCCCGCGGACGCTCTCGCTGTCGACGGGGTCGCTTCCGTTGCCGCGATCGCAACGAGCGAAGGGACCATGGCCGTCGCGTACCTCGGCCAGACACAACCCGCGCCGATCATTCCGTACGCGAGCCGCTACTACACGAAGGTCCTCGCCGCCGGAGACCGTGCGTACCTCTTCGGCTTCGGCGGCATCGACGTCTTCTCGACCGTCAGCGGCGATTTGCCGCGCTACATGACCACCGTCAGCGCCGCGGGCGTCGTCGACGTCGCCGCGCTTCCGACAGGATTCTTCACGCTCTCCGCGTCGGGCATGATCACCGCGTACTCGCCGCACGGCGTCGCGATGCTCCAGACGGCGATCAACGAAGGAAGCGACGCGCAGCCGCTCGCGATTGACGTCGCGGGGAACGCGGTGTGGGTGTCGATCTCGAAGGGCTGCCTCAGCGGCGGATGCCAGAACAAGACGCTGGTGCTCGATCCCAAGACGCTCGGCGTCACGGCGACGATGAACGGGGCGGTGCTCGACGTGGTCGCCGGGACGAATCGCGCTTACGCGTTGTTCGAGCTGCCGAACGAGGTGCGCCTGATCAACATCCTGAATCCGCTGCAGCCTTCGCAGATGCTCGCGATCGCGTCGCCGAACCGCGCGACCTCGGTGAGCGCACATCAGGGACGCGTGTTCGTTCTCGGCGATCGGCTGTACGAGTACGTGGAGAACACGTTGGTCCTCAAGGCGACGCACTTCCCCGCGATCACGCCGGACAAGGCGCAGCAGGTGCGCGTCGACGGGAACTGCCTGCTCATCACCGCGCGCAACGCGAATCCGGAGACCTACAACGCCGCGACGGTGATCCCCGCCCCGCCGCAGCATGACGTGCCGTCGAGCGTGCGCAGCGTCGCGTTGCTGCCCGGCAAGTTGCTGTTGTTGACGACGCACTCACTCGAGGTGTGGTCGTCGGTTCCGTCCGAGTCTCCGAAGCGCCGCACCATGCGATGAAAGTTCTCTTCTCCTCCGACGCGAACGCCCATCGCATCACCCTCAGCGATCCTCCGCTGAACATCCTCGACATTCCGATGCTCGACGAGTTGCGGAACGCGCTCGCACGCGTGCGGCCGGACCGGCACGCGCTGATCATCGACGCCGAAGGCACACGCGCGTTCTCCGCGGGTGTGGCGGTGCAGGACCACCTCGGCGATCGCGCGGCGGTCATGCTCTCGAAGTTCCACGACTGCTTCCGCACACTCGCGCGGCTCGACATCGTCACAGTCGCGCTCGTGCGCGGTCTCGCCCTCGGCGGCGGATGCGAGCTCGCGATGGCGTGCGACTTCATCCTCGCGAGTAACACCGCGAAATTCGGCCAGCCCGAGATCGCCCTCGGCGTCTTCCCACCCGTCGGCGCGTATCAACTCTCACGACAGCTCCCGCCGCGTCAGGGACTCGAGATGATGCTCACGGGCGAGCCGGTGAATGCCTCTGTCATCGCGAACGCCGTCTTTTCCGACGAAGAATTCGAGGCGCGCGCGGAGGAATGGCTGGCGCGCATCTTCCGCCACAGCGCGTCGTCGCTGCGCATCGCGAAGAAAGCGTTCCGTCTCGCGCGGGCGAATGACTTCGACGAGCGTCTCGCGGACGTCGAGCGCGTGTATCTCGAGGAGCTGATGCGGACGGAGGACGCGACCGAGGGACTGAACGCGTTTCTGGAGAAACGGAAGCCGCGCTGGCGCTGAGCCGGCACCGGCCGCGCTGGCCTGGGAGCTGCGCGGCAAAAGCAGCCTCGGAGGGACCGCACGTGCCCAAGGCTAGGCCAACCAGCGCTGCCGGCCGTGCCGGCTACTTCGCCTGCTCTTCGAACGTGACCGTCGTATCGGCGTTCAGCTTCACCAGCATCTTTTTCGACGGCGTCAACGCCGAACCGAACTGGGCGACGAGGACCACACCCGAGGTCTTGCCGTCGCAGCCGACGGGCATCGGACGGACGACCTTCAGTTCGCCGTACTGCTTCGCGACGGACTTGCCGGCGTCGTTGATCCACTCGAGCGGCGGTGCCTGCTTCTTCTGGATCGCGGCGGCAAGCGCCTGCGCCTCCTGGAACGTCAGCTTGCCGGTGAGGAACGTGACGACCTGAAGCGGGCGCTCGGTACGGACGACGAAGCGGTTGACGCACTCGGCGGACGCGGCTTGCGCGCCGAGGATGACGAGGGACAGGGCGAGAAAAAGACGGGCGATTTTCATGATGTACGCGGGGTAGACGACTCGAACTGCTGCGTAGACAATGCGTCCTCCGTAGGAATTCCGCAACCCTCGGCCCCGGGTAGCGTAAACAGGGTGGGGCGCGGGGCGTGTGCGCGCGCCGTGTGTCATCATGAATCCAATGGACGTTGGCCCGTCTCCGAAACGGCGACGCATCTCGCCGGCGTTTGTCGTCTGGCTCGCGGGCGTCGCGACGATCCTCGCTCTCGAGTACCTCGATCGGCTGCTCGAGCGGTTCGATCGCGACCTCGGCGTCCTCGGCGTCTTCTCGTTCTTCGCCTGGCTCCTGGTCATCGGCCTGACGCTGTACGGCTTCGCCGTCATGACCCGTTGGGTCCTGAGCAAACTCTTCTGGACCGTGGGGCGCCGGCTTTTCCTCAGCTACCTGCTCGTCGGCGTCATGCCGTTTTTCCTCATGACCATCCTGCTGTTGACGGTCGTGTACATGTTCGCGGCGGTGATGACGCAGGCCGCGCTGCGCGGCGACCGTCAGGCGACCCTCGGGCAGATGGAGTCGTGGGCGGCCGAGTACGCGACAAATGGCCGACGCATCTCCGGCGGACTGCCGTCGCTCGAGGTCTATGACACGGCCGCGCCATCGGGGGCGAAGCTGCCCGACTGGCTGCGCACGCGCAGTTTCAGCGGTATCGTCGAGCGCCACGGCAAGCCGTTGCTCGTCGCGTCCCGTCCATTTGAAGAGTCGGCACGGTCGGTGGTCCTGGTGCAGCCGCTCGACGGGGCTTGGGCGGATCAGCTCCGGGACCGTTGGGGCATGATCGTCAAGACGGGAACCGCGCGGGAGCAACCAAAAGCTGGAAAGAATGATGGGGACATCACGCTCGACGCTGATGATGGTCTCGGAGAAACATTTGCTACGCACTTTGGGCGGGGAATCATCTGGGGAGACATCGCGGACCTGACCGACTGGAACACAGGTGAGGCGATGACCGACCACAGCCTCTTCACTCTCATCGTCAATCCTCCCCGCAGACTTTTTTCCTATCATTTCGGTTCGGCTGCCGGCGAGTACTCCAAGGTGCTCTTGACGGTCATCGTCACGCTCTCGGTGATGCTGATGATGATGTACGCCATCGCGGCACTGTTCGCCGGTGTGCTGATCTTCTCGATCTCGCGCGCGGTGAATCGCATCGAGAAAGGAACGCGCGCGGTCGAGCGCGGCGACTTCTCCTATCGCATTCGCATGCGACGCAACAACCAGCTCGGCGCGATGGCGCAGTCGTTCGACAGCATGACCGCGTCGATCGCGTCGCTGCTCTCGACGGTCTCGGAGAAAGAGCGCCTGCAGAGCGAGATCGCGATCGCGGCGTCGATCCAGCGCAACCTGCTGCCGAAGGAAGGACCGAAGTTCCGCGGCGTGTCGTTCTCCGCGCACTTCGAGCCGACGACGTCGATCGGCGGCGACTACTACGACGTCTTCAATCTCGACAAGTCGCGGCTGGCCGTAGCTATCGGCGACGTGTCGGGACACGGGTTGTCGACGGGCCTGGTGATGGCGATGGTCAAGGCCGCGATGACGACGCTCGTCGAAGAAGGAGCGGACGAGGTGTCGCTGTTCCGTCGTCTGAACGAGCTCGTGTACCGCTCGACGGAACGGCGCGCGTTCATGACGCTGGCGTTCACGATCTTCGATCTCGAGCGCGGCACGATCCGCCACACGAACGCGGGGCATCTGTATCCGTACCTGCTTCGCGACGGCGCGAGCTCGGCGATCTCGATCGAATGCCCGTCACTGCCGCTGGGCGTACGCGAGCAGATGACCACGCGCACGGTCGAAGTGCCGCTGCAGGAAGGCGACTCGATCGTCTATCTCTCCGACGGCATCGTCGAGGCGCAGGACGAGAACGGTGACCCGCTCGGATTCGATCAGCTCGAGTCGCTGCTCGCCGCGCAATCGGATCGTTCTCCCTCCACCCTGCGCGACACGATCCTCGACGCGGTGGCGCGCCATTCGGGCACGCGCCCTGCGGACGACGACCGCACGGTGATGGTGCTGCGGTTCGATCGGCTGCTCACGGTTGCTGAGGCGGAGCCGGTGCTCGAACAGAACGCCGTCCTCGCCAGCTAGCGAACGTAGGGCGTGGCTTCAGCCCGCCCACCCCGCCACCGCCGGAGAGGCGGGCTGAAGCCACGCCCTACGTTTAACGCGAAGCGCCGGCCACGGTCACGGACGTGACGGAGGGATCGCCCGGGATGACGTTCGCGTCGATCGCCTTGCGGATGTGCTTCGAGATCCGGTTGATGTAGTTCACCGTCTCGCGGAACGGCGGGACGCCGTCGTACTTCCACACGTTCCCCTCGCCGGCGTTGTACGCGGCGACGGCGAGATCGGCGTTGCCTTCGAACGTCTTGAGGAGCCAGCGCAGATAACGCGTTCCCGCGTGGATGTTTTCTTCGGGGTCGAAGGAGTTGGTGACGCCGAAGCGCTTCGCGGTGGCGGGCATGAGCTGCATCAGCCCACGCGCACCTTTGTTCGAGACGGTCCGCGGGTTGTAGTCGGATTCGGCTTTGATGACCGCGGAGACGAGCGCGGCATCGACGTCGAACTTCTGCGCCGCGGCGACGATGATGTCGTTGTACTTCGACTGCCACAGCGGCTGGCTCTGCTCGCTGTACCGCCAGGAGCGCCTTGGGAAAACGCCGCCCTGCTCCTCGACGATCTTCCGCACTTCCTCGACGACCTCGGCCGGCACGATCTCGTCATCGACGATGCGCTCGATCCGCGTCAGCGGCAGCGACATCTTCCCGCCGCCCAGAAGCGTGAGGTGGATCAGGTCTTCCTCGACCGCATACGCCTCGATCTTCGTGTTCCGCCCGTCGGCAAACACGGCAATGCTCGCGCTCGCCGGGATGGCGAACACGAGTACAGCGAGGGCGGCTAGCGTACGCATGAGAATCGGTTCAACGGTGTTGGTGGGACGATTATGCCTGCAAAACGTTACTCGTTACTCGTTGCTGGTGCGATGCTGTCCGAGCAACGAGCTACGAGTCACGAGCAACGTTTATGCGCGCGGATGAAACGCCTCGTACATCTTCTGCAGCCGGGCCCTCGACACATGCGTGTAAATCTGCGTCGTCGAGATATCCGCGTGGCCGAGCATCATCTGCACGCTCCTCAGGTCCGCTCCGTTCTCGAGGAGATGCGTCGCGAAGGAGTGGCGCAGCACATGCGGCGAGATGTGCGCCTTGATCCCCGCTTCGCGTGCGTAGCGGACGATCTTCATCCAGAACGATTGGCGGGTCATCGGACGTCCGCGGCGGGAGAGAAAGAGGTGCGGATCGGCGTACTTGTCGAGATCGGGACGTCCTTTTTCGACGAATTGCACGATTGCGTCGCGAGCGGTATCGCCGAACGGGACGATGCGCTCCTTCGAGCCTTTGCCAATCGTGCGAAGAAAGCCCGCGTCCATCACCACTTCGTCGATGCGCACTTTGATCAGCTCACTGACGCGCAAGCCGGTCGCGTACAGCAGCTCGAGCATAGCCGCGTCGCGCAGACCATCCGCCGTCGCGCGGTCGGGCGCGGCGAGCAAGGCCTCCACTTCCTCCGGCTGCATCGACTTCGGCAGCGTCGACCAGAGCTTCGGGTTCTCGAGGTTCTCGGTCGGATCCTTCTTCAGATGCCGCTCCGCGACGAGAAAGCGGAACAGCCCGCGGATCGCCGCCAGCGCACGCGCGACGCTGCGCGGAGAAATGCCCGCGGCGCGAAGCGATTGAAAGTATTTGACGATGTGGATGCGCTCGACGCGCTCGAGCTCGAGCGAGGCGTCGTTCAGGAAATGGCCGAAGTGGCGAAGATCGATCGCGTACGACGAGAGCGAGTTCTTCGCGAGGCCTTTCTCGACCGCGAGGAAATCGAGAAAGATCGGCAGGTAGGTGACGAAGTAGGGCCCGCGTTCTTTCTTGTCAGGATCGGTCGTGCGCGGATGTCTGGGCATGGGTCGCCGAGTCTTCGAGTCGTCAAGTCGTCGAGGCAGTTCTTGTCGACTCGTCGACTCGACGACTCGACGACTCGCTCGCCACCACATCCGCCATGTACGAACTGCGCACAAACGGTCCCGAGAACACCGCGCGGAACCCCATCTCCTCGCCGAGAGCGCGGTACTCGTCGAAGACGTCCGGGTGCACGTACTCCACGACGTCAAGCTTCTCGCGTTTCGGCTGGAGGTACTGTCCGATCGTGACGATCTCCACGCCTGACTCGAGCAGGCGCTGCAGCACCTCGAGCACTTCGTCCCGGCGCTCGCCGAGGCCGAGCATCAGGCCGGACTTGGTCGTGATGGTCGGGTCGACGTTCTTCGCCTCGCGCAGCACCGTGAGCGAGCGCTCGAAACGCGATCCGGGACGCACGTAGTCGTACAGACGCGGCACGGTCTCGACGTTGTGATTGAAGTAGTCGGGGCGCGCCGCGACGACCGTGCGTACGGACTGCAGATTGCCGCGGAAGTCCGAGGTCAGCACTTCCACTGCCGCGAGCGGGAGTGCGTTGCGCAGCTCGCGGATCGTCTCCGCGAACTGATGCGCGCCGCCGTCGGCAAGATCGTCGCGCGTCACGCACGTCACGACCACGTGTGCGAGCCCGAGCCGCCGCGCCGCTTCCGCCACCGCCTTCGGCTCCTCCGGCGACGGCGGCGCATACGGCCGTCCCGTGGTCACGTTGCAGAAGCCGCACGAGCGCGTACAGACGTCGCCGAGGATCATGAAGGTGGCCGTGCCGCGGGAGAAACACTCGGTGCGGTTCGGACAGGCGAGAGATTCGCAGACGGAGTGCAGCGAGCGATCCCGCAACATGGTTTTCATGTCGCGCAGAGAGGCGAGGTTGAGCTTCTTTTCGCGGATCCAGGATGGCAGGCGTTCTGTCATGACGAATTGAAAATTGAAAATTGAAAATTGAAAAAGCGCCGCTGCACGAGCGACGCTCCCATTTTCAATTTTCAATTCTCAATTTTCAATTTCGGCCTCAACAAAAATGCCGCCCGAGGGCGGCACTTGCGCGTGCTCGAAAGCGCTGAAGGTCAGTGACCGCCGACAGACAGCGGGGCGCCCAGCGACTTCTCGATGCACTTGTAGATGAGCTTCTCGGCTTCCGGCTCGGGGATGTTCTTGACGATCGCGACCTCGGAGACGAGGAGGTACTTCGCGCGGTCGTACATCTTCTTCTCGCGGAACGAGAGGCTCTTCCGTTTCTGGACTTCGCTGAGGTTCTTCAGCACGTCCGCCACGTCCTCGAGGCGACCTGTCTTCATCTTCTCCAGGTTCTCGCGATAGCGGCCCTTCCAGTCCGTATGGCTCTTGATCGGCTTCTGCTCGAGCAGACCGAGAAGTCCTTTGACCTCTTTCTGCTGGTACAGACGCCGCAGTCCGACGCGGCTCTCGTTCGTGATCGGCACCATCAGCCGCGAGTTATTCGCAAGAAGCCGAAGGTGATAGTAGCTGTCCCCCGCCGGCATGATCGACGATTCGCCGATATGCTCCACGACCGTGACACCGTGGTTCGGATAAACGAGCTTATCCCCGACCTTGAAACTGACTTTCATTGACGACAAGTGAGACTCCTTTCGGAATGTGCAGGTAAGCGACAACAAGAGGGACGGGCATGATACGTCACCAATCCATGGGCGTCAAACCAACAAAACTGTTAGCGGCGCGACAGGTGTGCATCGCGTGCGGTCCCCGCGATGCAATTTTCGCGCGCAGCGGTTTACCGCTCTGTGCGGTGCGGCACCCGAGGTCGTGACCTACTGACGCATCCGCCGGAGCAGTTGGTGCAGCCGGTCCATCCCCTCGCGCCGCTCCTGCTCGGTTCCCGTCAGGAGATCCTCGATCGTCTGCAACTCGTTGCGAAGTTCCGGCTGTGGCGCGGACGCCGCCGGCGCGGGCTCTTCGCGGCGTACGGCGACAGGCGCCGCCACCGCTCCGCCCACCGCCGACCGCATCCGCTGCGCCATCGAGCGGATCGACGGCACGTCGCCGTTCTCGAGCGCGCGCTGCATCGCCTTCGCGCTCGCCACCGCGTCCGCGAACGGGCTGTCGGCGTTGTCGACAATCCTCGCCTTTACCAGCGAGACGTTCAGATTCCCATAGCCGTTCTTCTCCTCCGCCCGCGCGGCGATACGCACGGTCGCGCGGCGCGCGACGTCGGGAAAATCGACCGGCCGGAACTCTCCCGGCTGCAGCCACTGCTTGATCTCAACGGATTCCCGCGCGTTCTGCGTTCCGCGCTCGCCGACGTAGTCAATGTCGACACGGTCGACCCATACGGGCTTGTTCTTCCGCACGAGCATCTTCCGCCCCGGCACTTCGAGCACGACGCGATAGACCCAGTCGCCCTTGACCTCGACGGTCTCCATCTTGTCTTCGCCGCGCGGCTGGATGGAGAACGAGCCGTTGATGCGTCCGGAGTCGAAGCGCTCGAAGGTCGCGTACTGATACGTGCCGTCCGGGCGTTTTCCGCGCAGCAGGTCGATGTCTTCATCGACGATGCGCTTGAGGAGGTCGCGCGGCAGATCGCGCTTGCTCGCCTGCGCCACGCGATCGAACACGATCGCGTCCTCGGCCACTCTTTGCATCACGTTCTGCTGCGCGTGCAGCGTCGTCGCGAGAAAAAACAGGATCCACAGCACACGTTTCATCACTCCACCCCCAACTCAGCGAGGACGCTCGTCCCCGCGAGTCCTGTTTTCGGTAGCTCCAGAAGATCGCACAGCGTTGCGCCGAGATCGCCGAACGTGTTGCGCGTGCCGAGCGGACGCGCGCCACGGATGCGCGGCCCAGCCACGATCAGCGGCACGTACTCGCGCGTGTGATCGGTCGAGACGTCCGTCGGATCGCAGCCGTGATCGGCGGTAATGAACACGAGGTCGTTCTCGCGCAGCGTCTCGAGCAGCGCCGCGAGCTCGCCGTCAAACGTCTCCAGCGCCTTCGCGTAGCCCACGGGGTCATTGCGATGGCCGTACTTCGAATCGAAGTCGACGAGGTTCGTAAAGATGAAGTCCGCGTTCGACTCGCGCACGAGGTCCATCGTCTTGCGCATGCCGTCCGAGTTCGACTCCGTGCGGATCTCGGTGCTGATGCCGACGCGGTCGAAGATGTCGGCGATCTTGCCGAGACCGATCACCTCGCGTCCGGCTTTGTGCGCTCGCTCGAGAACGGTCTCGCCGGTCGGACGCACGGAGAAGTCCTTGCGGTTCGCGGTGCGCTTGAAATGTCCCGCGCCCGGGCCGACGAAAGGCCGCGCGATGATCCGTCCTACGTTGTGCTCTCCGCGCATCAGCTCGCGCGCGACGCTGCAGATCCGCCACAGCTCGTCCACCGGAATGATTTCCTCGTGAGCCGCGACCTGGAACACCGAGTCGCCCGAGGTGTAGACGATCGGCGCGCCGGTGCGCATGTGCTCTTCGCCGAGCTCGTCGATGATGACCGTGCCCGACGCGGGCTTGTTGCCGAGCGTGTTGCGCCCGATGCGCCGCTCGTACTCTTCGATGACCTCGCGCGGGAAGCCGTTCGGATACGTGCGGAACGGATCCTCGACGACGAGGCCCATCATTTCCCAGTGACCGGTGGTGGTGTCCTTCCCCGCGCTGCGCTCAGCCATCCGCCCATACGCCGCAGCCGCGTGCTCTGTCGTCGCCGGCATCGGCAACGTGTGCAGCAGCCCGAGGCGCGTGAGAGTCGGAAGGCTCGGATGCTGGCTGTCGAGAACGTGCCCGAGCGTGTTCGAGCCTTCGTCGCCGAAGTCTTTCGCGTCCGGCAGTTCACCGACGCCGAGGGAGTCGCAGACGAGGACGATTGCGCGGTTCTTCATCGAGCGATGAACGATGAACGATGAACGATGAACAGTCAATCACCCTGGGTCATGCGCTTGCCCGCACGTGGGTCAGCGGCTGCGCGCGCGCTCACTTTCTGATCCGCTGTCCGCGAGCGCGATCCGTGAATTTGCGAGGGCTTTCCGCAGTGGCGCCCGCGGCACTTCCATTGCTCCGTCGCGCAGCATGTTGAAGAAAACTGCGCTGCTCCTCATCCTCACGCTCACCGTCCCGCTCGCCGCGTCGGAGCTCACCGCCGAAGCCGCACAGATGAACCGCTGGTTCGCCGAAGCTTCGGTGGAGTTCGATGTTCCAGTGGAGGTACTGCAGTCGATCGCGTTCGTGGAGAGTCGCTGGAAGCACATGGTGCCTTCGAGTGATGAGCTGCGAGTTGCGAGTCGCGAGGGAGTCTCCGATCACCGTCCGGCTCTCGCAACCCGCAATCCGCAACTCGCAACTCATGATCATCAGCCGCCGGCATTCGGCGTCATGGGTCTGCGCGACGACGACCACTTCGGCCATTCGCTGCTCGACGCTGCCGCGCTTCTCGGCCGGACGCCGGAGGAGTTGCGCCGCGACCCGCAGCTCAACATCCGCGGCGCCGCGGCTCTCCTCGCGCAATACGGCGCGGGGCTCGGTCGCGCGGATGCGGTGGAGTTGTGGGAGCCCGCGGTCGCGCGTCTCAGCGGGATTCCGCAGGCCGCGATCGCGGAGATGCACACGTACGACGTCTTCAACGCCATCCTCTCCGGCCGCGCGAGCGAGCAGTTCCGGATCGCGCAGCGCGAGATCTCGCTCGAGGCGATCTATGGAAGCGAAAAGCTGGAGACCCTCTCGGCTCCGCGTCTGACGATCGACTTCGATCGCGGCGGCATCGAGGGCAACTCCGTCGATTACGCGCCCGCGATCTGGAACGCCGCCGCGACCTGCAACTACGGCGCGGGGCGCTCGAGCGCGATCACACACGTGGCAGAGCACATCGCGCAAGGCTCGTATGCCGGCACGATCTCGTGGTTCCAGAACTGCAGCGCGAGCGTGAGCGCGCACTACGTCGTGCGCTCGTCCGACGGGCAGGTCACGCAGATGGTCCGCGAGAGCGACACGGCCTGGCACGTGGCCAGCCACAACAGCTATTCGATCGGCATCGAGCACGAGGGATACGCGGACAACTGCGCGTGGTACACGACGGCGATGTACAACGGCTCGTCCGCGCTCACGCGCGACATCGCGGACTCCCACGGCATCCCCCGCACCGCGACGTACGACGCATCGCTGGGCTGGGACACGGAGCTCCCGCAGAGCTCTCCGTTCAAGATCAAAGGCCACACGAACTTCCCGACGACGAAGACCTGTCCCGGCGCCTGCTTCGACTGGCCGCGCTTTCGCTCGCTGGTGATCGGCAGCACGTGGTGGCAGATCGTCGACAACGCCACCGCCGGCCGCTTCACTGCCAGTGGGAACTGGGGCGTGTCGACCTACAGCTCGCAACGCTACGGCGCGGACTACCGCTACGCGAATCCCGTCGCCGCGAGCGATGCCGCCTGGTTCAAGTTCAACATTCCGAGCAGCGGCAACTACGAGGTGTACGTGTGGTACCCCGCGAACGCCGGCTACAACGCCTCGACGCCCTTCGTCGTCGCGACGTCATCAGGCAGCGTGACCCGCGTCGTGAATCAGCAGGTGAACGGCGGCACGTGGGTGAGCATCGGCATCCACAACTTCGTCGCCGGCGACTACAACGCGGTCGGCGTGAGCCGGTGGACGTCGGGGGCGGGGTATGTGATTGCGGATGCGGTGAAGCTGGTGCAGCGGTGAGCTAGGCGTGAGCTAGGCGTGCGTTTTCTTGCGCGGCGCGGTGGCGCGCCGCGCACTGACCTTTTGCGGGCGCATGCGTGCGGCGGCCTCGGCGACGGTACGGAGCGCGGCGTTGACGGAAGCGTTGTCCGGAAACAGGTCGACGAGATCCGGCTCCAGAATACGAATGACCTTCGCGCCGTGATACGCGACGAAATACGGATTCGGGCGGGCGTCACTGAAGTCGATCTCGCGGTCGAGCGGATCGTCGTCAACTGGTTGCTTTTTCTTCATAGGCTTTTCTCTCGCGCGTAGTCGCCGGACGAGCGCTGATCAATCGGAATGTCTCTTCGATTCGCTCCACATACACAACGCACAACACGCGGTGCAACTCCGACACGCCAATGATGATAAACCTCTCCTCATCCCAAGAATGTGCACCATCGTAACGATGAAGTGCATGCGCGTCACCGAAGACGGTTTTCGCCTCCTCGAATGACACTCCGTGCTTTCGCTCATTTGCGTGAGCCTTCGCGTCGTCCCATTCGAAATTCATGCTCACGTCAAATGCTCGTGAACAAGCGGCCGCTCCGCCGGCGCTTCATCTCCGATCTTCACGAACGACAGATATCGCGCGCGCAGCTCCTCCGCGTCGCGGCGGGCGCTGCCAAGCTGGATGCGGGCGATCACGTCGCCGGCGCGCACTTCATCTCCCGTTCTCCGGTCGAACAGCACGCCGGCGGCGTAGTCGATGACGTCGTCCGCTTTCTTGCGGCCGGCGCCGAGGTCGACGGTGAACATGCCGGCCTGATACGTGTCCATCGCCGTGATGAAACCGCTCTGCGGCGCCTTCACCTCGATCACTTCGCGCGGCTGCGGCAGCAGCGAGTAGTCGTCGACGATCTCGGGATTGCCGCCCTGCGCGGCGATCCACTTGCGGGCCTGCTGCAGCGCGGCGCCGGTCGTCAGCGCCTCCTGGAGCGCGCGGTTCGCGGACGCCTCGTCGAAGCGGCGCGACATCACGAGCACGCGCTCGGCCTGCGCGCGCGTCACTTCCATCACGTCCACGGGGCCGACGCCCTTCAGACAGTCGATCGTCTCCACGATCTCGTTCGCGTTGCCTGCCGCAATGCCCAGCGGCCGGTCCATGTCCGTGATCAACGCCTCGACCTTCGTGCCCGAGCCCGCGGCTGCGGCGATGAGACTCTGCGCGAGCGCCTTCGAGTCCTGGTAGATGCGCATGAACGCGCCGCTGCCGGTCTTCACGTCCAGGATCAGTCCCGACGCGCCCATGGCCAGCTTCTTCGACATGATCGAGGCCGTGATCAGCGGCAGCGACTCGACCGTGCCGGTGACGTCGCGCAGCGCGTAGATCTTCTTGTCCGCCGGCGCGATGCCTTCCGTCGACGTCGAGATCACACATCCCGCGTCGGCCACGCAGCGCTCGAAGTCCGCGCGCGAGAGGCGAGCATTGAAGCCCGGGATGGCCTCGAGCTTGTCGAGCGTGCCACCCGTGTGTCCGAGTCCGCGGCCGGAGAGCATCCCGATCTGCACGCCGCACGCAGCCACCCACGGCGAGAGCACGAGCGAGACCTTGTCGCCGACGCCGCCGGTGGAGTGCTTGTCGGCGATGAAGTCGTACTC
>Ga0075421_100001975_pt1 | contig 24313 bp, 25 predicted proteins | sample SoiMetdeltSBSDD5_FD_75292 | JGI IMG/M metagenome (GOLD analysis project Ga0075421, IMG submission 75292) | Bulk soil microbial communities from a Populus tree surrounding site in Tennessee, USA - Soil MetaG P. deltoides SBSDD5 | ecosystem: Environmental > Terrestrial > Soil > Tree plantation...
CGACCCGGCCGCGATCCGCCTGCTCGATGAGGCGACGGCCCGACGGCTCGTCGCGATCCCGCTGTCGGTGGCCGACGACGGTGTCGTGATCGCGGTCGCCTTCCCACACGAGGCCAACGTTCGCGCGCTCGCCGCGGCGGTCGGAGGGCGGCCGGTGACCGTACGCGTGGCCGCGCCGTCGGACATCGTGCGGGCCATCGGCAACAGCTACCGCGCGCTGACCGGGATCTCCACGCAGGTGCGGGTGTTCGAAGCCCAGCACTCCGAGCGTCGCGACCCCGTCCGCATCGAGGCTGGGACGGGCGACGACGAGGCGCCCGTGGTGCAGGTGGTGCAGCTCATCATCACCCAGGCGCTGCGTGACCGGGCTTCGGACGTCCACATGGAACCGCACGAGGACCTGGTCCGCGTGCGGTACCGGATCGACGGTGCGCTGCACGATGTGTTGGAGCTGCCCGTCTCCATGGGCCCGGCCGTCGCCAGCCGCATCAAGATCATGGCGGGCATGAACATCGTCGAGCGGCGGCGCCCGCAGGACGGCCAGATCAGCCTGGAGGTCGAGGGGCACGCCGTCGACATCCGCGTCTCCACGACCGGCGTCATCGAGGGCGAGAAGGTCGTCCTGCGGCTGCTGGACAAGAGCCGCCCGCTCTACCGGCTCGAGCAGCTGGGCATGCCGGAGGACATGGCGCGGCGATACTCGGCGCTGCTGCGCTCCCCGTACGGGATGGTCATCTGCGCCGGACCGACGGGCAGCGGCAAGACCACGACGCTCTACGGTTCGCTCACCGAGATCAACAGTCCGGACCGCAACGTCATGACGATCGAGGACCCGGTCGAGTACCGGATCCCGTCGATCAACCAGATCCAGATCAACGAGCAGGCCGGCATCACGTTCGCCAGCGGGCTCCGGTCGATCCTGCGCCAGGACCCCGACGTGATCCTGGTCGGCGAGATCCGCGACGTGGAGACGGCCCGCATCGCCGTGCAGTCAGCGTTGACTGGCCACTTTGTACTGTCCTCTTTGCACGCCACCGATGCGCCGACGGCCTTGCACCGTCTGCTGGACATGGGCATCGAGGGCTTCCTCGTCGCCTCGTCGGTCTCGGCGGTGATCTCGCAGCGCCTCGTGCGGCGGACGTGCCATCACTGCCGCGAGGGCTACCAGCCGACGCCGGAGGAGCTGGCCTTGCTGCAGGCCATCGGCGGCCGGGCTCCGCTGGGCGGCTTCGTCCGGGGCCATGGCTGCAACTTCTGCGCGCACACGGGTTATCTCGAGCGCACCGGAGTCTACGAGATGATGCCGGTCTCCGACGCCGTCCGCGACCTGGTACTCGCCCGGGCCTCGCACGAAGAGATACGCACGGTCGCCCGCAAAGAGGGCATGCGGACGCTCCAGGAGGAGGCCGCGCGCCTCGTCGAGTCGGGCGTGACCACCCTTGCCGAGGTTCTGCGTTCTATCTATGTCGTTGGGGGCTGACGTTGTCCAAGTCTGTTCAATTCACGGCCGCGCCGGGGGTGCCGAGCACGGTCGCCCCGGCGGCCCGGAAGACCTTCCTCGGTCTGGAGCTGCGCTCCTCGCGCGTCAAGCGTGAGGAGATCATGCACCTGTCCCGGCAGCTCGGTGCGTTCGTCCGCGCCGGGCTCCCGCTCATCGATGCGGTGCACACCCTTGGCGAGGAGGCCACGAACGCGACGCTGCGTCGCGTGATGCGCGACGTCGAGGACGGCCTGCGTCGCGGTGAGCGCCTCTCCGACTGCCTCGAGCGCCACCCGAGAATCTTCCCGGAGTTCTACCGCGGCATCCTGCGCTCGGCCGAGCTCACCGGCCAGCTCGACACCGTGCTGGACCAGCTCGCTCGCTACCTCGAGCGCGACCTGGAGGCCCGGCGCAAGATCAATGCCGCGTTGATCTACCCGGCGATCATCGCCGCCATGGCCTTGGGAACGATCGCCATCCTGGCAACGGTCGTGCTGCCCCGGTTCAAGGTCTTCTTCAAGAGCCTGAACGCCGAGCTGCCGCTGCCAACGCGGATCCTCATCGCGATCACCGACTTCTTCACCGAATGGTGGTGGGCGGTGCTCGGCGGGGCGATCGTCCTCGGCCTCATCTGCTACCTGGTGGTGAAGACCGAGGGTGGACGGTACGCGCGGGACCGGATGATCCTCGGTCTGCCGGTGATCGGTGACGCCGTCCGCTTCGCGCTCGTCGAGCGGTTCTGCCGGATCCTCTCCTCGATGGCAACGGCCGGCGTGGCGCTGCCGGAGGCGCTCCGCGTCGCCACGGCGTCCTTGCGCAACCGCGTCTTCACGCGGGCTCTGGCCAAGGTCTCCGAGTCGATGCTGCACGGTGAGGGGCTCGCCGGCCCGCTCGCCGCGACGAAGCTGTTTCCCGGCACGGCCGCTCGGATGATCCGCGTTGGCGAGGACACCGGCACGCTCGACCACCAGCTCGAGACGACCGCCAAGTACTACGAGGGCGAGCTCGACTACAAGCTGAAGAAGCTGACCGCGATGTTCGAGCCGGCCGTCATCATCGTGATGGGCCTCGTGGTGGGCTTCGTGGCCATCGCGCTCGTCCGGGCGATGTACGGCGTCTTCGACACCATGGGCACGCCATAATGACCGCGCGTCGCGACCGGGGCGAGACGCTGATCGAGCTGCTCGTCACCGTGGTGGTGCTCGGTACCGCCGTCGTGGCGCTCGTCGCCGGCCTCGCGACGGCGGTCCGGATGTCCGACATCCACCGCAAGCAAGCCACCGCAGGCGCCCACGTCAAGGCGTTCGCGGAGAAGATCGAGGCGGCGGTGGCCGCGAGCCCGACGACGGGCTACCAGTCGTGCGCCGACGCGAACACCTACTTGGGGCTCTATCCGGTGCCAGCGCCGTACCAGAAGGAAGTGATCGTCGCCTACTGGGACGGGGTCTCCGCGTTCACCGGGCCCGGGACCTGCACCACCGACAAGGGCGTCCAGAGGTTGACGCTGACCGTCACCGCGACCAACAGCCAGGTGTCGGAGACGCTCGACATCATCATCCGCCGACCGTGCCGGCCGGGGGAGGTGGACGCCGAATGCGTGTGAAGCGCGACGACCGTGGTTTCACCCTCCCCGAGATGCTGATCGCGATCGTGCTGCTCGGCGTTATCGCGGTGCCCCTGGGCAACGCCCTCATCACGTTCTTCAAGCACAGCGACGACACCACCCGACGGATGAGCGAGTCGCACGATGCCCAACTCGCGGCGGCGTACTTCGCCCAGGACGTGCAGAGCATAGGTGTCCGCGACTGGGTCAACCCGCCGTACAAGATGAAGCCATCGGTCGAATGGATGCCGGCGGCGGACACCGGCGACTACCCGTGCCGCTACCCCGGAGACCCCAACCCCTTGGTCCGGTTCGGCTGGGATGACCCGACCGACGCGACCAGCACACCCCGGATTGTCCGGGTCGCCTATGTGGTCAAGACGGTGAGCGGCGAGAGGCAGCTGCACCGGCTCGTGTGCGTCGACTCGAACACGCCCAGCGTCGACGTGGTGCTCGCCCACAACGTCGCGGCCACCGACCCCGTGGTCGCGTGCGCCCCGGTTGTGGACTGCACCGGGACGAACCTGCCGCAGTCGGTCACGCTCACGCTCACGGTACAGAGCCAGCCACCCGGCAAACTCGACCCCTACACAGTTGTCCTCTTTGGACAGCGGAGGCAGACATGACCCGCAAGGCCCGCGTTCGCCTGGGTGACGACAGCGGTGCCTCGCTGGTGATCGCGCTCCTCTTCGTCACCGTCGTCGCGCTCGTAATCGGCGCCGTGTTGTCCATCGCCGACACCAACTTCCGCGCGACGGTGGCGATGCGCGAGCAGGCCGCGCAGGGCGCCGCGGCCGACGGCGCCGCGCAGCTCGCCATCGACGCGTTGCGTCACGGCACCTACAACGGGCAGAGCGGCGCCTGCTTCGGCAGCGGCGTAGGCGCGTCCAACACGTTGAACCTGAGCGGATTCGCCGGGGCCACGTCGCCGATGACCGCCACGGTGACCTGCCAGGACGACGACGCCAAGAGCTTCTTCGACGAGGTTTCCAACGCGCCCGGCCGCTCACTGCTCACGCTGGGCGGCGCGGCCGACGGCATCTACCTCGACATCAACGGCTCCGGCGGCGACAAGGTCTACCTCGTCAGCGGCAAGGTCCACTCGAACTCCAACATCCGGGTGTTCAAGGGCGTCCTGAAGGCGGGCTCCACCAGCTCCGTCTCCGGCTGCACCGCCTACCCGGCAGTCCAGCCGGCGTGCACCACGGCGGCGACGGTGGCCGACCCGGACTACAAGGTTCCGGACATCACCACGTATCCGACCACCAAGGCCGTCGACCCGACGCCGTCCTCGTGCGCCAGCAGCCCGAGCAGCAACAAGAAGGTCACGTTCACGCCGGGGCGCTACTCGGACGTGGCAGTCCTCAACAGCAAGACCAACCTCGGCAACTGCACGATCTTCCACTTCACGCCCGGCGTGTACTACTTCAACTATTCCGGCACGTGGATCATCAACAAGGGCACGCTCATCGCCGGTACGCCGACCACGTCGATCCCGTCGACCGGCACGATCTCGGTGCCGAACGCGTGCAAGAGTCCTATCCCGCCCGACCCCACGCCGGCGACCTGGGCCGAGCCGCCCGGCGTCCAGTTCGTCTTCGGTGGTTCGGCCCGACTCGATGTCCGCAACGGCGCCGGGATCGAGATCTGCGGCCGGACCGCGACCGCCGACAGCTCCGGGCCGCCGATCGCGATCTACGGCCTGAAGGAGAAGATGGGCTCGGGCACCGACGAGGTGGCCGCGCAGCCGAAGTGCGGACCGGTCATCACGAGCTGCTCGGTGCTGCACACCGACAAGAACTCCGACCTGCCGTTCTACATCCAGGGCACAACCTACCTGCCCTACGCCGGATTGGACCTGGAGTTCAAGAAGGAGGCGACCACGTACTTCCGATACGGGGTCGTGGCCAACTACTTCCGGGCGTCGGGCCCCGGCAACTCCGATCCGACCACGCCGGCCATCGACGTGCCCACGCGCTCGCCGCAGCCGACGCGGACGGTGGTCTACCTGACGGTGCGGCTGTGCCCGGACGGCGGGGCATGTGGCGCGGGTGCGGTGAAGCTGCGGGCCAAGGTGGCAATCGGCGACCCGAATGGCCTGGCGACGATGGGCAAGCGGGAGATCACCGTGCTCAACTGGAGCGTCCAGCGATAGCCGGTCCACTTCGGACGGTGGAAGCAGCCTCGATGATCTGCGACGCGGTCAGGGAGTTGGTGGGGTGGGACGCGGCCGCCAGCGCCGAGGCCGCTTGGGTCATGCTCGTCCGGGGCGGGACGACGAGAAGCTCGATCGTGCCGTCGGGCACCGTGACGACGACCAGATGCTCATCCTGCGTCGGGACCCAGTCCAGGCTGACGGTGTGGCCGTCGACGGCGAGCGACGCCGGCGCCGACGCCCACCCCGCGGGGTTGAGCGTGATCCGGGTGACGGCGCCGCGGCTGGCGAGTGCGGTGACGAGGCCAGGGAGTTCGGTCTCCGGCTTCAGTGAGTGTGGCCACCATCCGCCGTCGAGCGCCCGGGGCCGGTAGGCCCGCGGCCGGAGGCTCAATCGCAACGGCCGGACGTATTGGGTCGGTGCCATACCTGTGCTTGCGGCCGACGTCATGTCGTCGCTCCTATCCCAGCCCTCGGCGGGGCCGGTGGTCCATCTGGCTCAGGAGGCCCGGCAATGATACCTGGGCGAAACCGATGGCGCCGTCGCTGATGCCGTACGGAATGGTCAAGACCTCCCCGTGCAGCAAGGGACCGCATGAGTACACCACGTTGGGCACATAGCCGTCCCGCTCGGCGGCGTTCGGCACGAGCAGGGGCGTCGACAGCGTGGCTCGCACGACCGAGGGGTCGGCGCAGTCGAGCAGCATCGCGCCGAGCGCGTACTGCCGCATGGGTCCGACGCCGTGGGTGACGACCAGCCATCCGTCCGGGGTCTCGACCGGCGAGCCGCAGTTGCCCACCTGAATCTGCTCCCAGGCCTGGGTCGGCGCGTACAGCGTGGTCGGTGTGTCCCAGATGCGGCAGTCGTCGGAGCTGACCAGTGCGATGTTCTCCCGGTCCCACCGCGACAGGGCGTGCAGGCGCCCGCCGATCGGGCGTGGGAACAACGCCAGGCCCTTGTTGCGGGCCGCCTGACCAGACATGGGCGAGACGTGGAAGCGCCGGAAGTCCCGAGTGGCCAACAGGTGCGGCTCGACCCGCGCACCGTCGTAGGCGGTGTAGGTCGCGTAGTAGGTGACGGTGGCATCGTCGTCGACGAAGCGTACGAGGCGAGCGTCTTCCATGCCGTGACTCTCGCTGGGCGACGCCGGCCACAGGAGACGCTCCGTGAGCTCGGTGTCGGAATCGAACTCGACGTCATAGGTGGCGGCGGTGATCTGACGGACGTGCTCCATCATGCGCTGGAACCGGTCGCGGTTGACGGTGTGTTCGTGGACGGCGGCCAGCGCGTCGGCGAGTTGTTCGGCGGTGAACGCCTCGGGCAGCTGGCCGAGCAGGTGCTGGCCGTACTCATGATCGTCACCGAGGTCGGCCAGCCGGCTGAGGAAGAGCCGCCGTTGAAAGGTTGTGGGTCGCGGGCCGGCGACGGTCAGCAGCGGCTCAGGGTCGGCGACCTCGAGCGCGCCGTCTGGTCCGAGAACCCCTGTGCGGAACCCGATCGACGAGAGATGACCCTCCCCGACGCTGCGTACGGTCATGAGAAACCGGAGCTGCCCTGGCCCCAGCCCGGACTGGTCCGGGTGGGCGACGAGCGAGGGGTTGAACAGCGCCGCCCCCTCGGGCGCGTACTCCATGGTGAAGCACGCGCCGATCAGCATGCGGCGTTCCGCGGAGAGCCGGCGTCGTCCGGGAACCTCGTGGGCGACGACGGCGAAGTGTCGGGCGAACGTGCCGGTCAGGTCGCGGTGACGGCCGCGGAAGCTGGCGATGATCGCTTCGCTCGACGACGCCACCTCGGCCTCGGTGAGTGCCAGCACGCGGGCGATGACCGCCTTCGCCCGCGATCGCCCCTCGGGTGTCTCCTCACCGGGCACGAACAGCCGTGTGATGACCCGTCGAGGGTCCGGGCACAGCCGGTGGGCCGATCGCACGGCCAGCTCAGTGGACATGGGTCCGCAATCGCGCGTTGCGGCCGTGCTGAAGGGTGGAGATGAGCGCCAGAGTGGCCTCGGCTCCCTGGTTCAGGCTGCGCCCGGTCGGTCCGAGCCCATCACTGGCGCCCCCGGTCTCCGGGTCGATGAGTTCCACTGTGGAGTCGTTGTCGCCGAGGAACCATCCGATCGCCAGGCGTAGCCCTTCACTCCACCGAGCGTCGGCCGTGAGGCTGAACGCGCGGACACACGCGTCGGCGATGGCGGCCGCCTCGATCGGCTGCTGGTCGAAGGCCGGCCGCGGCTCGCCCCTGGCCCAACCGTGGGCCGGCGTGGTCGACAGGTGCCCATCACGGACCTCGACCTCGAGCAACCAGCCGAGCAGCCGCAACCCGATCTCGATTGCCCGCGGGTCGCCGAGGCGTTGCCCGGCGGCCAGGTGGAGCTCAGCGAGGGCGGCGTTTGCGTAGGTGAGGCGCGCCTCGGGCCATGGCCAGTCCGCGGCATGCCCCGGGCGCCCGACCGTCGTGGCGGCGTCCGCGAGAAGTCGGCGTGCGGCCTGATGCTCCGGATCCACGCCGAGCACCTCAGCGGCCCCGAGTCCGGCGAAGGCCATCGCTCTGGGCCAGCGGGATCGCTGGTGTGCGGCCCGCGCGAAGCTCACCAGGGCGGCGTCCCGCATCCCGGTGTGCGGGGCGTAGACGGCGGCGGTCCCGAGTCCCCAGATCGCCCGGCCCCACCAGTCCCCTGTGTCCGAGCTGTCACGCCACCGCCGGTCGACCCCGAGGCGGTTGTGGAAGGAGCCGTCGGCCGACTGAGCGCGCAGGAGGAACTCCAGATACCGTTCAGCGAGCTGAATCCCGACGGCCGAGGGTGTCGGTTCGCGGCAGACGACCAGAAGCCCCCGGGCCACGTCGTCGACGCAGTAGCCGTGCTCAGGGAGCGGATCCGATCCTCGAGCGTGCTCGAACAGGCCGGTTCCGTCGGTGAGCCTCGCCAGGTGCGCGAACGAGGGCTCCGGATACCAGGTCATCCGGGCACCGGTGTCCGGGTCTCCAACAGCCCGGCGACGACCCGGCGGTACATCTGCGCGATCGAGGTCCACAGCAGCGCGGGTGCGAGGCGGGCGGCTTCCGTGGCCATCCGGCGCGCCTGCTCCGGTTCGGTGAGCACGCGGTGGAGCGCGGCACCGATGGCCGCGCCGTCGTGGTGGGGCACGAGCAGGCCAGCGCCGCCGGAGAGAATCTCCACGGCGTGCGGGAAGGTCGTCGCGACCACGGGTTTACCGGCGGCGACCGCCTCAACGAGCACGCCCGACGTGACCTGGTCGTAGGAGTCGTAGGGCAGCACGATGACGTCGGCGCGGCGCACGAGCCTCGTCAGCGCCACATCGTCCATATAGGAGCCCGTGAACCGCACGTGGCTGGCGACACCAAGGGCGCGTGCCCGCTCGCCCAGGTGCAGGCGGTAGGACTCACCTTGGATCCGCCGCACCCGCGGGTGGGTCAGGCCGGCGATGATGTAGGCCGGGTGCGGCCGCAGGTGTCGGAGCACGTGCAGGCCGTCGATGGCCCATTCGATGCCTTTGCCCGGCCCGAGCAGGCCCCACGTCAGAATGAGCGGCTTCCGTCCCGGCGCCGGCATCCCCGTAAGGCCCCGATACGGCGCACCATGCGGGATCACCACGACCTTCGCGTGGTCGATGGCATAACCGGCGACGAGCCGTTCGCGCGCCACCTCCGTCATCGCTACGACCACATCGACGCCGCTGATCGCGTGCTCGAGCACGTACCGCTGGTGCGCGGTCGGGCGCGAGAGCACGGTGTGGGCGATGAGGACGGCGGGCACGCGGACGCCGTCAATCACGGCGAGAATCTGGTCGCCGTCCTGGCCACCGTAGATCCCGTACTCGTGCTGGATGACCGCTACGTCAAACGAGTTGAGCATTTCGGCTGCGGCTCGGTGCGAACCGGCCGCTTGGGTCTGCAGGTGACCCACGACCTCGGGCGCCCGCGACGTTACCGCCGTGTCCAGCACCCGGACGACGCCGGCCCGATCTGCGTACGGCGGGGCGGTCAGGCTCCGCACCAACGCGGACGTGAACGTCGCCAGCCCGCACTGGGTGGGTGGATAGGTGCTGAGGAAGCCGTACGAGTGTGGCAACGAGGCCGCCTTCTGATCAGGTGCGCGGATGAAGCCTTGCCGGCGTCGCGACCTGGGTGGCGGCTCAGGCGCCGTCGGTGCGCCCGAGCCGCTGCGGTCACCTCAGATGAGGCGGATGTTGGACGCCTGCGGGCCCTTGGGACCCTGCGTGACGTCGAACTCGACCCGCTGGTTCTCGTCTAGGCTGCGGTAGCCGTCGGCGGCGATCGCCGAGAAGTGGGCGAACACGTCTTCGCCGCCGTCGGTCGGGGTGATGAAACCGAAGCCCTTGTCGGCGTTGAACCACTTCACTACACCGATTGCCATTTCGTCTCCTTTAGAGGCTGGGAACCACGCTTCGTGCGGGTTCCTCGTCGCGTCCTGATCGCCCTCTCCGGAGAACCCGGCAATACAAATGGGCGCCTGGGGTCACAATCCCGCAGGCGCCCGAAAGCATCTGGAAACCAAAACCGCAACGTGGTACGGGGCCCAGCGTAGCACATCGCCCGGTCGGTCTCCCGACCGCTGCTTGGCGAGCCAATGCCAGGCTGGGCGATCGCCATCCTGTCGGTCGTCGTGGTGCCCTTCCTGGCCCTCGTAGCGGCCGTTCCCCTGCGGCTGGGGTCTGTCCTGGGTGGACCCTGGCGCCCGGCCCGGTCATCTCCCTGCCATGGCGTCCAGATAAAGCTGTGCCAGGGGCTCGGCGAAGAAGATGCCGAGCTGCGCCCCGACGATCATGAACGGTCCGAACGGCACGGCGGTCTTGCGATCGCCGTGCCGGATCGCGATGACCACCACCCCGACCACGGCCCCGAGCAGGAAGCCGGCGAAGGCGCCGACGACGACGGCCGCCCACGACAGGTAGGCGAGCACCCCGCCGATGATGCCGGCGAGCTTGACGTCGCCGAAGCCCATGCCGGCCGGGTAGATGAAGGCCAGCGCGAAGAAGAACGCGAAGAGCGCCGCGGCGCCGATGCCCGCGCGCCCGAGCGACCACCAGTCCCGCTGCCCGGCCGCCGACGCGGCGAGCAGCACCGCCAGCACGCCGTAGGAGGGCAGCACAATGGCGTCGGGCAGCCGGCGGCAGTCCAGGTCGATCACGGCGAGGGCGACCCCGATCGCGCCGAAGTAGAGGTACGCGGGCAGCGCGCTGACGAGGTCCAGCTGGACCATCCGCACCGTCAGCGCCGCGAACAGGACCGCCGTGCCCGCCTCGACGAGCGGGTAGCGGACGCTGATCGGGGCGCCGCAGTCGGCGCACCGGCCGCGCAGCATCAGCCAGCCGAGCAGGGGCACGTTGTGCCGGGCCCGCACGGGCCGGCCGCACGCCGGGCAGTGCGACGCCGGCCGTACGAGCGACTCACCCCGGGGCACCCGATGGATCACGACGTTGAGGAACGAGCCGACGGCCAGCCCGAGCAGGGTGCTCACGACGACCAGGAACGCCACCGGTTCATCCTCGCTGCCGTCGTTTCATGATCGTGAACCTTAGTGCCGCTCCAGCGGCACCAATCCTTCGCGATCATGAACAGGAGTCACTGTGGCGGGCGTGCGGCGGGTGGCCAGCGCGGAGCCGAGCAGGACCAGCACGAAACCGACCAGGATGCCCATCGTGAACGGCTCACCGAGGAAGATCACACCGAGGGCGATGGCGACCGCCGGGTTCACGTAGGTGATTACGGTGGCGCGCACCGGCCCCACCTCGTCGATCAGCCGGAAGAACACGAGGAACGCCACGGCCGTGCACACCACGGCGAGCACGAGCACCGAGACGACCGCCTCGGCCGGTGGCCACGCGCGGGGCAGTTCAACGACCGCGGGCGGGATGTAGATCACGGTCGTGATCGCCAATGACGCCGCCACCACGCCGAGTGCGGGGGCGCCGCCCAGATAGCGCGCCAGGACCCAGGGCCCGACGGCGTACCCGACCGCAACGATCGCCATCTGCAGCACCGCGAGGGTGTCGTCGCGGCCGAGGTCGAGGCCGACGAGGGCGGCGACCCCGGCGATACCGATCGCCAGCCCGAGCGTCCGCCGCCAGTCCAGTCGATCGATCTTGGTGAACCAGCCCAGGAGCGCGCCGACCAGAGGTATGGCCGCGAGCAGCAGGCCCGTGAGCGAGCTGGACAGGCGCTGTTCGGCCCGGGCGAGGAACAGCCACGGGATGGCGAGCTCGACCGCGGTGTAGACCAGCAGCGGTCGCCAGTAGGGCAGCAGCGGCCGCAGTTCGCCCCGCCACGCCGCGATCGGCATCAGGAGCAGCGCCGCCGCGGTCGTCCGCAGGAACACCAGCGAGGCCGGCGTCAGATGCTCGACGGCTACCTTGATGAACAGGTAGGGGATGCCCCAGATGACGCCCATCGCCAGAAACAGCAGCCAGCCGCGGCGCGACATGACACCCCCTCAGCCGATCAACGGCATCGACGCTACCCGCCGCCACCGACCGTCCGACCCGGCCGGAGGGCGCCCCGGGAGTAACACGCGTCACACCGGCCTGGATGGCGTGGCCAACGATGTCCACCGACGTCTGGCCGCGTCCAGGATCAGCCACCTAACGCGGTGGGGGCAGGCGAACATGCCACAGTGAGCAACGGCGACCAGCCGAAGTAGGAGACCGTCAGGCGGGCCAGCTTCCGGTCAGGCGGCGAAAGCCGGTCGCGCCGCCCCGGTCGACGGCCGCCTTCACGATGGCGAAGATCATTCCTTGGAGCGCGGCGGCGGTCAGGATCTCGCCCCAGCCACGGTCCTCGTCGGTCGCGTTGGGTGCGTCATCCTCGCCCGCGACCGTCTGCCAGACCCGCTTGAACGCCACTCCCGCCAGGCCTCCAGCGACGGCACCGAGCACGATGCCCACCGGCTTGTACGCCAACTTGCCCATCGTGCGGTTCATCGGTCCGCCTCCTTCGACAGACGCTTACCCCAGCCCAGCCTCCTCCAACCTCCGGGGCGGCCGGGAGGAATTCCCGGTCCCGCCGGGAACGCGCCCGATGTGCCGGGCCAGGCCGGCGGGCAGCCTTTCGGTGTGGCCGGGCCACCGGCCTGCCCCGATGCGGCCGTGCTCGTGCTCACGATGCTCGACGACGAGGCGTCCCTCGCGGCCGCGCTGCGCGCCGGAGCGCGGGGGTACCTGCTCAAGGGCGTCGGTCAGGAGGAGCTGCTCGCGGGTCTGCGCACGGTGGTGGATGGCGGCGCCGTGTTCACCGGCGCCGTCACCGACCGGGTCCGGTCTGCGTTCGTCGAGCAGCCGAGGCCCGCCGCCGAACTCACCGACCGGGAAACACAGGTGCTGCGTTTCCTCACTGACGGAGCCGACGCGGCCGAGATCGCGCGGTCGCTCGGGCTGTCCACCAAGACGGTGCAGAACCACGTCTCCCGCATCCTCGCGAAGTTCCAGGCGCGCGACCGGGTCGACCTGGTGCTGCGCGTACGGGGGATCAGCGCCTCGTCGAGATCAGTCCCACGCGGTGGCCGCGACGCTGGTGTGCACGCCCATCCGCCGCAGCAGGTGGTCGCCGACGCGCAGCGCGTTCGCCATCGCCGTGAGCGCCGGGTTGACCGCGCCGATGCTCGGGAAGCAGCTCGTGTCCACGACGTAGAGGTTGTCGAGGTCGTGGGCGCGGCAGTCGCGGTCGAGCACGGAGGTCGTCGGGTCGTCGCCGAAGCGGCACGTGCCCGCCTGGTGGGCCACGCCGGCGATCGGGATGTCGCTCTTCAGGTAGGCGAAGCGGTGGATCAGGTGCTCGGGGTGCATGCCGAGCGAGCCGAGCATCGACTTGAACTGGTGGTAGAGGCGCTTGGCCGCGGTCGGGTTGCTCGGTGCGTACTCCAGGCGGATGTTGCCGTCGCTGTTGACTGTCACCCGGTTGTCGGCCCGTGGAAGGTCCTCTGTGGAGAGCCAGAAGTCGACCGCGTGCCGGGCCACGTCCCGCAGGGCCCAGCCCGGTGCGAGCCGGGTCTCGATCGGCTTCTCGCCACGGAACATGTCCGCCTGGGACTTGCCGATCATCTGGATGTTGCCCATCGGGTAGTCGAAATCGGGTCCGCGGAAGTAGAAGTCGTTGACTCCCAACGTCTTCTGGAAGACGGTCGGGTTCTCCTCACGCGACAGGGCGAGCACGGCCTGACTCGCGTGAAACATGTAGTTGCGGCCGACCTGGTCCGAGGCGTTGGCCAGGCCGTTCGGATGCCTGTCGTTGGCGGAGTTCAGCAGCAGCTTGGCCGAGTTCGCGGCGCCGCACGCGATGACGATGATGTCGCCGGCGTAGCGCTCGAGGTGGCCCTCGTGCTCGACGACGACCTCGGTCGCGGCCCGGCCGCTCGGGGTCGTCTCTATCCGCACGGCCTCGGCGTGGGTGAGCAGGGTGACGTTGGGATGCTCCAGTGCCGGCCGCACGGCCAGCACCTCGGCGTCGGCCTTGGCGTGAACCAGACACGGAAAGCCGTCGCAAGTGCCGCAGCGAACGCACGCGCTATAGGCCATGTTCGGCTCGTTCAGCAGGATGCCGCACGGGGCGTGGAAGGGGTGCAGCCCCGCCGCGGCCAGGTCGTCGGAGAGCTGCTGGATGCGGGGCTCGTGCGAGACCGGCGGATACCGGTAGGGCGCGCTCGCCGGCGGTTCGGTGGGGTCCTCACCCCGGGCGCCATGCACGCCGTAGAGATGTTCGGCCTGGGTGTAGTAGATCTCCAGGTCGTCGTACGAGATCGGCCACGCGGGCGAAATGCCGTCGTGGTGGCGCATCTCGCCGAAGTCCTCCCGGCGCAGCCGGTAGAGGGCGGCGCCGTAGAGCTTCGTGGCACCGCCCACGTAGTAGTGGACCTGCGGCTGGAACGCTCGCCCGTCGAAATCGGTCCACGTGTCGGGTGAGATGTAGCGGTTGTCGATGAAGACCTCGGCCGCATCCCAGTTCTGCGGTTCCCGGGGCAGCCAGTCGCCGCGCTCCAGCAACAGGATCCGCTTGCCTGACGGGGCCAACCGGCGGGCCAGCGTGCCTCCACCCGCCCCGGTCCCGATGATGATGACGTCATATGCGTGCGGGGCGCTGGTCATCTCAGTTCCTCCAACCGTTCCGCGAGGATGATCCGTGCGGCCGCCTCGATCATCGCCAGGTGCGAAAAGGCCTGCGGGAAGTTGCCGAGGTGTCGCCCGGTCTCGGCCTCAAACTCCTCTGCGTAGAGGCCGAGCGGCGAAGCCACCCGTAGCAGCCGCTCCATGAGGTCACGGGCCTGCGGCATCTCACCCACGATCGCGAGCGCCGACACGAGCCAGAACGAGCAGATGAGGAAGGTGCCTTCCTTGCCCGACATCCCGTCGTCGGTCTCGTCGGTGCGGTAGCGCAGCACGAAGCCGCTCTCGGTCAGCTCGTCGGCGACCGCGTCCACCGTCTTCCGCAGCAAGCTCGGGATGCACAGCCACTCGACCGACCCGTCCGGCGCCACCAGCGCTCCGGTGTGGCAGTCGGAGAGGAACGCGTAGGACTCGATACGCGGGAACGGGGCAGGACCGACCGGCTCCGGCCGGGCCGCCGTCGTGGGCGAGACCGCGGTCTCCGGGCGGGTCCGGGTCCGGGTGCGGGTCCGGTTGGCCGTGGTCGTCATGACGGCATCCACGGCTCGTGCCAGCCACCGTGCTCGGCCACCAGCCGGTCGGCGCTAGGCGGACCCCAGGTGCCCGGTTGGTAGCGCTCGATCGGCGGCGGCGAGTCCAGCAGCGGCTGCATGATGCGCCACTGCTGCTCGACCCCGTCCTGCCGGGCGAAGCGGGTGCTGTCGCCGGTGAGCGCGGCGTTGAGGAGAACCTCGTATGGTGTGGGCGCGTCGGTGCCCTCCCGCCCGAGCAGGAGTTCCAGAGTGCTCGTCTGCGGGTCGGTGTCCCAGGCCTGGCGGGTCTCGAACTTGAGGCGTACTCCCGCCGACGGGTCGAGCCGGATGACGAGCTGGTTCGGCTCCGGCGGGCGCTGATTCAGGCGACGCAGGCCCAACCGGGGTGGCCGCTTGAAGATCAACCGCAGCTCGGTCTGCGTCACCGGCATCCGTTTGCCGGTGCGGATGAAGAAGGGCACGCCCGCCCACCGCCAGTTGTCGATGTCCAGCCGCAGCGCCACGAACGTCCCGGTCTCCGAGCCCGGTGCCACGCCGTCGATGTTGAGGTAGCCCTCGTACTGGCCGCGCACGAAGTTCGCCGGGTCGGCCTCGTTGACCGCGCGCCACAACGCGACCTGGTTGTTCTTGATCGTGTCGGGCTCGTGGCCGGCGGGCGGCTCCATCGCACCCGCCGCGAGCAGCTGCAGCAGGTGGTTGACGACGACGTCGCGCAGGGCGCCGACGGCGTCGTAGAAGTGGCCGCGGCCCTCCACGCCGAAGCTCTCCGCCATCGTGATCTGCACCGAGTCGACGTGGTTGCGGTTCCACACCGGCTCAAGCAGCGTGTTCGCGAAGCGGAGGAAGAGGATCTCCTCCAGCCCGATCTTTCCGAGGAAGTGGTCGATGCGGTAGATCTGCGACTCGTCGACGTATTGGTGCAGCTCCTCGGCCAACTCCTCGGCCGAGGCCCGGTCGTGCCCGAACGGCTTTTCGATGACGACTCGCGCCGTCTTGGTCAGGCCGGCGTCCGACAGTCCCTTCACGACGGTGCCGAAGAGGAACGGCGGAATCTCCAGGTAGAACACGGGATTCTGAGCACCGCGCAGGGTTGTGGCGAGGTGCCGGTAGGTCCCGGCGTCGGTGAAGTCGCCCGGCAGGTAGGACATGCGCGCGGCGAGCCGGTCGAAGACGTCGGGGTCCAGCTCCTCGCCGGTCGCCTCGATGGCCTCGCTCGCGTGCTTGCGCAGATCGTCGGCGCTCCAGTGGTCAACGGCGACCCCGACGATGGGGCAGTTGAGCAGCCCGCGCTTCTCGAGACGGTAGAGCGAATGGAACGTCATCACCCGGGCCAGGTCTCCCGTGATGCCGAAGATCACAAGTACGTCCGCGGTCATTGCCGCTCCCTCTTCCAGTCGATGCGCGGTGTGTCGAAGGCATCTCGTTGGCCTCCGTCTTCCCTCTGCTCATGCTGGTGCCCGCAACATGCGCGCCGGGGTCGAATCGGCGGATCGGCATCGACCGGACCGGACGCGACCGCACTCATGGGAATCGTGGGACGGATGGTGCCTCGTCCTTCCCGACACGGGTTCACGGCCGGAGCGCTCACCACGGTTGTGCATCCGGACCGGCTCTTCGGACCGGCGTTCGGCCCGCTGGTCGGCTCGCCGTCGCGGTGATCCTCTACCGGCGGAGCGGGCGCAGCGCATCCTCGGCTGGGAGGGCGTGATGGTCGACCCCGTAGGACTCGAGGGTACGGTCGACGGACCCGTCTACCGGCTGGCCCCGCGCCGGGGCAGCCACGGCGTCGTCGAGCCTTCCACCGGCGGCGATGTGGTGTTTCCCAACATCAACCGCTCCGATGTGGACCGTCGGTACGCCGACGGGGACACGGTGGTGACCCGGGTCGGGGGAACCGTGCCTTCCGGCCACGACCTGCTGTGCGTCGTCCATCCGGACGGGACCCTCGTGCCCGCGACGGGCGAGCAGGCGGTCACTCCCGAGCCCGCCGACACTCTCGTCCTGCTCGGCCGGGCGGTTGGCTGACCTGAGTGCTTGGCGGGTTTGTGCTGTGGCGGTTTCCTGCCACGCGCCGATCTTCCGCGCTCGGTCGGCCGCCGGTAGGACCTACGCCTCGGCTTGAGCGTCGACGGTCGGCTTGAGCGTCACGAACGGCGCGGGGCGCCGATGCCCTGGCGGTCGGGAGTACGCGCGTGTGCCAGGTCTTCGGAGCTGAAGTGCTCAACCACGGCACGGTCCAATTTGGACAGCTCTTCGGCCACCACGACGCGGTCCGCCGGAGTGCAGTGCGGGGCGAGGTCTTCCAGCATCGCCCGCAGCCTTCGACAGACCTGAATCGACGTCGGGCCGTAATCCCGGATCTCGGTCACGGCGAGCACGAGGTCCAGCACGATGAGACAGTCGGCGCGGACGGCCTCAGCGACGAGGCCGCGCACGTTGACCGCCAGCACGGCGCCACCGTCACGCTCGAATCCCAGCTTGGCGCTGGGCCGCCCAGGCGTCTCCGGCTCGACGACGTGGTCGAGTTGCAGTCCGGCCGCGACCGCCGCCCGGGCCGAACGCGCCGCCGCCGCCTCGCGCAGCCCCTGCCGGGCGACCAGCGCACCGACGCCGACGGGGCGGAGATTGTGGGCGAAACGGTTGAGGTAGAGCAGCAGCAGGATGAGGCTCGTGCCGAACAGGAGGCCGGCGACAGTGACGCCCAGGCTCGGCACCGTGTCCTCGTCGATCGCGCGGAGCAGCCGGAAGGCGAACGCGACCGTCCCGATGAACAGGGCGAGCACGAGCTTCTGCAGCCGGTCGCGGTACCACAGCCGCATGAAGCGGGGTGACAGCGTGCCGGTGGCCATCTGGACCACGAGCACGCTGATGGTCACGACGAACCCAAACAGGCCAACCATCGCGCCAACGACCGCGGTGAGGATGCCCGTCGCCGTCGACGCCGAGTACTGCCACGACGCCGGCAGGTTCACCCTGGCTTCGGCCCATGAGTCCGCCGTGGCCAGAAGCGCGCCGGCGACACCACCGAGCAACGGCAGGATCCAGAGGCTGCCCTTGAGGTACTGCCGCGTACGGTAGCGCCGCGACCACGAGCCCGCCCGGGCTCGGGCGTCACGCCGGGCGAGTCGGTGACGCCGGGGCGAGTCGGTGACGCCGGGGCGAGTCGGTGTCGCCGGGGCGAGTCGGTGTCGCCGGGCGAGTCGGTCACGGTGGACGTGAGGTCGCCGGGTCCTCCCCGAGGTTGCCGCGCTGGTCGAGCACGTAGAGCAGAGCGAGCGCGGGGACGACCGCGACCACAGCCACGAGCGCCCAGATCAGCAGCCAGCGCAGCGTCGCCCCAGCGCCCGCTCCGTCGGCGATGGTGAGGCTGAACGGCAACAGGTAGGGGGACTGGGCGATCGCCCACGACCAGACGAGCGCGGCCACGCCGACCGCACCGAGCACCCGCAGTCCGCGCAGCCGACCGCGCCGGGCGAGCACGAAGGTGACCGCGAGGGCCAGCACGCCCACCGCGACGAGCGGAAGGCTGCGGTCGATGACCCGCTCGGCCATGTCGCGCTCGTCGAACCACAGGGCCGTCAATGCGGCGCCGCCGAGCAGGAGCCCCACGATTCCGGCGGAGACGGCCCGCAACCGGAAGTAGGGCTCGAGGTCCGGCATGTTGCGCAGCCGCGCCTCGGCGGTGAGGTAGACGGCCGACAGGTAGGCGCCCATCGCGAGGGCGAGCCCGCCGATCGTGACCGACGACGCGTTGAGCCAGCTGGTCAACTGGTCGCCCGCGGCGTTGCCGACCGGCACCCGGGCCGAGGCGATCCCACCCAGCGCCGCGCCGAGGCAGAACGGCGTCAGCAGCGAGCCGATCCCGAACAACCAACCGGCCAGGTGCCGCCGGCCGGCCCGGGCCGCGTCCTTGCGCAACGCGAAGCTCGCCCCGCGCAGCACGATCCCCAGCGCGGCCAGGCTCATCGGGATGTAGAGCGTCGTCATGATGGACGCGAACGCCACTCCGAAACCGGTCCAGCACACGACGAACAGGAAGATCAGCCACACGTGGTTGGCCTCCCACACCGGCGTCACGGCGGTGTCGATGAGCTCGCGGGGACGCCGCCCGGGTTCGCGCCCGCCCGCGGTCAGGTCCCACAGTCCGGCGCCGTAGTCCGCGAGGCCGGACCACGCGTACAGGGTGATGCCGAGCACCAGGACCGCGGCGACGCCCTCACCCGCCGTCATGTGTGGCCTCCGGGACGGGGCGCGGGCCGTAGGGCGCGGTGGAGTCGGCGTCGTCCTGGCGACGCCAGCGCCGCGACATGGCCCGGAGCGTGGCCACGGTTCCGACCCCCAGCGCGAGGTAGAGCAGGGTTACGACCGTGAAACTGACCCAGACGCCGTCGGCGTGGGTGACCGCGTCGGAGGTCCGTTCGACGTCGTAGACGATCCAGGGCTGGCGGCCGACCTCGGTCACGATCCAGCCGGCCTCGATCGCCACGTAGGTGAGGACGCCCGCCGAGGCCGCGAGCCACAGGAAGAGCTTCGAGTGCGGCACGTCTCGGCGCCGCCAGTACGCGATGGCGAACCACACCACCAGCAGCACCAGGAGCGAGGCGATCCCCACCATGATGTCGAACGCCCAGTGAACGATGTTTACATTGGACGGTCGATTCTCGGGCGGCACCGCGTCAAGGCCCTGAACGACCGTGCTGCGGCTGCCACCGGTGAGGAATGAGTTGAGGCCCGGGATGCGCACGCCGCCGGAGACCGTGTTCGACCCGGGGTCGTAGCGTCCGAAGAGGATCTCCGGCTGGTCCGGGCCGGAGTCGGTCACGACCTCCATCGCCGCGAACTTCGCGGGCTGGTTGTTGGCGAGCCAGCGCGCGATCGTGTCTCCGGCGGCGAACTGTAAAGGGGTCAGGACGGCCGCCACCGTGAACGGGATCAGGAAGCCGAGTCGGTGGTAGCGGTCACGCCGGCCGCGCAGCCACCCCACGGCGTAGATCGAGGCGACCATGAAGCCGGCCGCCATGTACGCCGCGAGCAGGAAGTGGATCAGCTCGTACGGCAGCGCCTTGTTGAAGATGGCCGCAATGGGGTCCACATTGGTCGGAGTGCCGTCCGGGCCGACCGTGAAGCCGGCGGGGGTGTTCATCCAGGAGTTCGCGGAGATGATCGAGAACGCGCCGACCAGCGCCACGAAGGGGATCGGGAACCCCAACCAGAAGTGGGCCCACGGTCGAAGGCGGCGCCAGCCGTAGATGTAGATGGCAACGAGGATGGCCTCGAGGAAGAAGGCGATGCCCTCGATCGCGAACGGGAGGCCGAAGACATCGCCGTATGTTCCGGTCAGTCCGGGCCACAGCAGGCCCATCTCGAACGAGAGCACGGTGCCCGAGGCGGCGCCGACGGCGAACGTGAGGGCGGCCGCGTGCGACCACCGCCGGGCCAGTGTCAGCGCGACCGGGTCGTTTCGCCGCAGGCCCTTGAAGTTGGCGATGAGCATGATGGCGGGCAACGCGACGCCGATCGGCACCAGGATGATGTGGAACATCAGCGTGAGCGCCATCTGCGACCGAGCGGGCAGCAGTTGCGCTGGCTCGGCCAGCACAATGCCTGCCAGCGACTGCGCCGCCGACCACAAGCCGTTCACCCCGTTATGGCCTCCCGTACGCAGTATCGCCGGGGGCCGTCCGGCCGCGCGGGCGATTCGTGGATCGCGTGCCCTAGCATTGACCCGTGATCCACCTTCCGAGCCTGTCCAAGGATCCGTTGCTGGCTTTGGGCATTCGAATCGCGGCGGCTGTGGGTCTCGTGCTGTTTGTAGTGATCGTTGTATATGTCGACCGGGACGGCTACCGCGACGTCAACGAGGACGGGCTCAGCCTGCTCGACTGCTTCTACTACGCCGTCGTGTCGCTCTCGACGACCGGCTACGGCGATGTCACGCCGGCGTCGGAGTCGGCGCGGCTCGTGAACGTGCTGCTGGTGACGCCGGCCCGTGTGCTCTTCCTGATCATCTTGGTGGGTACGACGCTGCAGGTGCTCACGGAGCAGTACCGCCGGAGCGCCAACATCTCACGCTGGAGAAGAGCTTTGAAAGAGCATGTGGTCGTGTGCGGCTACGGGACCAAGGGCCGCAGCGCCGTGCGGGCTCTGGTCGAGAACGGGTTCGACCGCAAGCTGATCGTGGTGATCGAGCAGCGGCCGGAGGGGGTTCGGCAGGCGACGGCGGACGGCCTCGTGGCGGTCGAAGGCTCGGCCACCAGCGCGGCAATTCTCAAAGAAGCACGGATAAAGGACGCGCGAAACGTGATCATCGCGACCGACTCGGATGAGGCCGCCGTGCTGGTGACGCTGACGGCCCGCCAGCTCACGTCCGGAAAGGTGCGGATCGTCGCTGCGGCTCGCGAGGACGAGAACGCTCCACTGTTGCGCCAGAGCGGCGCCCACCACGTGGTCGTGTCGTCCGCCACCGCCGGCCGCCTGATGGGCCTGTCAACCACGGCGCCGCCGCTGATCGACGTGGTTGAGGACCTCCTGACGCCCGGCGCCGGAATGGCGCTGGCGATGCGGTCGGCGACGCGGGACGAGATCGGCCGGTCGCCGCGCCAGGTCGACGACGTGGTGGTCGCGCTGGCCCGGCGGGGCCGGATCCTCTCGTTGACCATGCCGGGCTGCGGGGTCATCGAGAACGGCGACCAGCTCGTCTACATCCGGGACCAGAGCCCGTCCTCGACGATCATCGCCGAACCGGTCACTGGTTGAGCAGCCGACGCTTCTGCTCCTCGAACTCCGCGTCGGTGAGCACACCCTGCTCCCGCAGCTCGCCGAGCTGCTTGAGCTGCGCGATGGTCGCGTCCATGTCGGATGGGCCGGGTTCAGACTGGGCGTACTGGGGCTGCGCGTACTGCTGAGCAGCTTCTTGCTGTTGGTACGCCTGAGCCTGCTCCTGTTCGGCCCAGCGGCCGGCCTGGCGGCGGGAGACGCGGTTGGAGACGGCGGTCGCGGTGCCCGCGATGACGGCGGTACGCGCGACGCCACGAATGAGACCGGGCATTGTGCGCCCTCCTCTCAGTTGTTCGATTCGATGGTGTCGAGGGCGGCCAGGATCGCCTGTACCGGGATGCGTCCGCTCGCGACGAGCTGACCACCCGCCCGTCGCAAGGCGGTGGCGAACGGTGCCGCCCAGCGGTTTTCAAAGATCAGGATGCCGGCCATGGCGCCGGGCACGAGCGCCTCGCCCACCTCCTCGAAGTCCTCTAGGCCAAGCAGGTCCGAGGTGGCGCCGTCGAAGATCGCGAGCTCGTCCTTCAGCCGGCCGTCGAGGTCGCCGAGTCGCAGGCGCGTGAGCTCTCCGTCCTCGCGCTTGATCAGGAGGGCGAAGTCCAGAATGCGGATGATGCCCCGGTCGACGAGGTCGATCAGCATGGGCAGCGTTTCGCCGGTCAAGCGGCTCTCGGGAAACTCGACCACCAGATAGTCGATCGGCCCCATGGTTTCCACGGTGCCGTCAACGCCAGCCTTCATCACGACCACCCCCGTCATCCGCCAGCAGTAAACCCATCGTGACTCCCCGACTACGCCCGCGTGCGAGTTTTACTTGAATGGTGGGCCGATCGGGGTACTCGGATCAGGTAGAACCTTGGCAGCGACCACGCATCGGCGTACCGTGCCTAGCCATGCTCTTCTCCCGGCGCCGCAAGCCGGTGGGCTCACCCATCGAGGATTTCTGGGTCTGGTGGAGCGAGGCCCGTCCACGCGTGGAGGCGGCGATCGCCGTCCATGAGTGGAGCGACGACCTGGTGGCCGACATCGCGGCGCGGGTGCAGGCGATCCACCCCAACCTCGAGTGGGAGTTCGGCAAGGGCTCGATGGCCAAGCATGTGCTTGTCGTCAGCGGTGCGGGCAACAGTGCCCTGCGGGCGGTCACCGAGCGTTGGCGTCGGGCGGGCCCGCCGGCCGACGGGACCTTCGAGTTCGCGCCCGCCCGCCAGGCAGATCTATCCACAATGGAGGCAAAGCTCGCCCTCGATGGGCACACGGTGGAGCTCGCCGAACTGCGGTTCGCGTTCGAGGTCGACGATTCCCGAGCCCAGGTCGACGTGCGGGTGTGGCACCCCGACTTCGTCGAGCTCTCACCGGACACGAGGCTGCGGGTGACGTTCCTGTCGCTGTCGTGGCTGCTAGGTGAGGACGGGGTCGAGATCTGGATCGGCGAGATCACCACGGCTACCGAGCGGCCCGCGGACGCGGTATCCGGCACCGAACTCGCGACCGCCGTGGCTGACCTCGCCGCGCACCACCGCGAACCCCGCTGGGCGCTCCTGCAGGGCTTGGTCCGGGGCGCACCCCTGATCGCGATGATCCAGGTGCCGCTCAAGGCCGCCCGCTGGCCACTGCTCGACACTCACATCGGGTTGACGGTGGCATACGAGCTCGCCAACGACGCCGGCTTTCCAATCGAGTCCTCATTGGAGGCATTGCGGGAGCTCGAGGACCGCATCATCGCCTATGTGGACGGTGCGGTGGTCGTCGCTCACGAGACCTCCGCCGGGGTCCGGACGTTTCATCTGTACGCCGATGGTGCCGTGCCGGCCGAGGCGATCAAACCTTTGATAGCGTCCTGGTCCGAGGGTCGCACGGACATGCGCGTGTCGCCCGATCCGGACTGGGAGAAGATCAGCCACCTTCGTCCTTGACCGACTCAGGTCCGTGCGGCAGATTCACCACGGTGAGGGCGAATCTCTACCGCATTCCCGCGCCCGTCGCTGGCGCACTGTCCACGATGGCGCGGCCGCGGGGCGACGACTGGCTCGACGACGAGATGGCCGCGCTGCGCGAGGCCGGCGTCGACGTCCTGGTGAGCCTGCAGACCCTGACCGAGCGGACCGAGGTCGGCCTCGCCGACGAGCCGGCCGCCGCCGAGCGGGCAGGCATCCGGTTCCACGCCTTCCCGGTGGTCGACTTCGGAGTGCCCGACCGGGCGGAGTTTCAGCCGCTGTTGGTCGCGCTGCTGGACGACCTCACGGCCGGTCGCCACGTCGCGATCCACTGTCGCGGCGGGATCGGGCGATCGTCGGTCGTCGCGGCGGCGCTCCTCGTCGGACTCGGGGTCGCGCCCGCCGACGCCTGGGCGACCATCAGTGAGGCCCGCGGCTGCGTCGTGCCCGAGACCGACGAGCAGCGCCGCTGGGTGGACCCGACGGCTTGACGCTGGCGCGCCCGCCACCCCCCACCACTCCCGCCACCCCCTGCATGATCGCGGTTTTCCGTGCAAACGTGCAGTCTCGCTTGATGTCATGTGGCGGGAGACCGGTAACACCGATGTGTCAGGACTTCGGTAACACCAGAGGGTAGTTGGTGCGGCCGGGCTGAAGGGTGATGACTCGCACCAGCGTGGTGCTGTCGAGGAT
>Ga0075421_100001978_pt1 | contig 24289 bp, 23 predicted proteins | sample SoiMetdeltSBSDD5_FD_75292 | JGI IMG/M metagenome (GOLD analysis project Ga0075421, IMG submission 75292) | Bulk soil microbial communities from a Populus tree surrounding site in Tennessee, USA - Soil MetaG P. deltoides SBSDD5 | ecosystem: Environmental > Terrestrial > Soil > Tree plantation...
CACATCAAGACCGAGTACAAGCTGCTCGTCGGCCAGCAGACCGCCGAGGAGATCAAGCTGGAGGTCGGCTCCGCCTTCGACCTTCGCGACGAGGTTCAGGCCGAGGTCCGCGGGCGGGACATGCTGACCGGCCTGCCGAAGACTGTGATCCTAAGCAGCGAAGAGGTTCGGCGCGCCCTCGACGGCCCGGTCACCCAGATCGTCGACGCGATCAAGTCGACGCTCGACAAGACGCCGCCCGAGCTCGCGGCCGACATCATGGACCGCGGCATCGTGCTCGCCGGCGGCGGTGCACTCCTCCACGGGCTCGACGAGCGGCTGCGCTACGAGACCCAGATGCCGGTCCACCTGGCCGAGAGCCCGCTCACCTGCGTGGCGGTCGGCTCCGGCCGCAGCCTCGAGGAGTTCGAGGCGATCCACCGCAGCGCCTCGAAGGCCCGGCGGAACAATCATCGCCCGTACTAAGGCGAACCAACCAACTTCTGTAACGACTTTCCGATTCCTTCCCTAAACTAATTCGCTTCGTGCCTCGCAACCGCTCAGCAAGGCTGGCGGTCTTGGGCGCGGGTGCACCGCGCTCGAGGCCGGTTTCGTACTCGTCACGTCAGGCCAGCGCCGTCAGGCGCCGGATCGTGGCAGGCGTGCTCGTACTGCTCTCGATCGGGCTGATAACGATCTATTTCCGCGAGTCGTCGGGCGGCGGCCTGCACCAGGTCCAGAGCGCCGGTGCGACCGTCCTGCGGCCGTTCGAGGTCGCTGCCGACCGCGTCTCGCGTCCGTTCCGCGACGCCTACGGCTACTTCGCCGACCTCGTCAACGCCAAGTCCGAGAACAACCGCCTCCGCAGCGAGGTCGACCAGCTCCGCCAGCAGGCGACTCAGAACGCCGCGGCGGCGAGTGAGAACGTCACCCTCCGCAAGAAGCTCCATTTCGTCAACAGCCGCAGCTTCCCGCGTAACTACACCTACGTCGCCGCCGACATCGATGCGCAGCCGTCGTCGGCGCTCGTGCAGCAGGTCGTGATCGGCGCGGGCTCGGCGAACGGCGTCCAACTGAACGATCCGGTCGTGACCGATGCCGGCCTGGTCGGCACCGTCGTCAAGGTCGCGAAGCGCCAGTCGCTCGTGGCGCTGCTTACCGACGACACGACCTGGGTCTCCGCGACCGACGTCAACACCCGGGCCCGCGGGATCGTCAAGGCCGGTAGCAGTTTCGAGCACGTCAGCAAGGACCAGCGCGTGGACCTGGGAGACGAGCTTGTCACCGCCGGCTGGAAATCGGGCACGCTCAGCTCGATCTATCCGCCCAACATCCCGATCGGACGGGTCACCTCGGTCGGCCAGAACGACGTCGCGCTCTACAAGAGCGTCCAGCTTCAGCCCTTCGCGGACTTCAACACGCTGAGCTCTGTGCTCGTGCTGATCCCGAAGAACCGCCGATGATCGGCGACGCCGCCAAGGCCGCCGCGGTCCTGTTCGTCGCCGCGATCGTGCAGGTCACGCTGCTCGCGCAGATCGACGTCTTCCACGGCGCGCCCGACCTCGTGCTGGTCACGCTTGTGTCGATCGCTCTGTTGCGAGGGACGATCTTCGGCGCGATCGCAGGGTTCGCCGTCGGCCTCGTCGTCGACACCGCGACCCTGCAGACGCTCGGCGTCACCTCGCTACTGCTGACGATCGCCGGCTACTGGATCGGCCGCTACGGCGAGACGACCGGGCGCGACCGGACCCACGCACCGTTCGTCTCCGTCGCGGTCGTGACGTTCCTCTACTCGCTCGGCGCGCTGATCCTCCACTACATGCTGGGGGACAACGTCTCGGCTTCCCGCGTGCTGCTCGACGCGTTTCCGTTCGAGCTGATCTTCAACCTGATCCTGACGCTGCCGGTGTACGCGCTCTGCCGCCGGCTCTTCCGCCGCGCTCCGACTGGCCTCGAAGAGGTGCAGTTGATTGGCTAGCACCGAGATCCGGCCCGGCCGCACGAGGCGTGCCTCGACCAACGGGCACGGCTCTCGTCCCTTCCTGCCTCCCACGCCCGGGCTCGACGAGCCGTTCCGGCTGACACCCCAGCTGGCGCTGCGGATCGCGATCCTCGGCGGCCTCGCGATCGCGGTCTTCGGCGTCCTCTTCTTCCGGCTCTGGGCCTTGCAGGTGCTGTCCGGCCCGCAATATCTGCACGCGGCGCTCAACAACCAGCTCCGCTCGATCCCGCTCGAGGCCCCGCGGGGGCCGATCATCGACCGTGACGGGAAGACGATCGTCGACAACCGCGCCGCCACCGCCGTTCAGCTTCTGATCGCCGACCTGCCGAAGACTTGGTCCGCAAGGCTCAACGAGCTCCGCCGGCTCTCGAAGATCATCAACGTGCCGGTGTCCGAGATGGTCACGGAGCTCAAGAAGCGCGGCGGCGACCCCGGCATCCCGGTCACGGTCCAGGAATCGATCCACAGGGCGCAGTACCTCTACCTCAAGGAGCGCGAGCGCGTCTTCCCGGGCGTCGAGCTTGTCCCGACCTACCTGCGCGGCTACCCCTACCAGTCCCTCGCGGCACAGATCCTCGGCAACGTGGGGCCGATCTCGCCGGCGCAGTACAAGCTCTACCGCCGCAAGGGCTACAACTTGAGCGACCACGTCGGCCAGGGCGGTGTCGAGGCGCGCTACGACCCCTACCTGCGCGGCAGGGACGGTCTGACCCAGTGGCGCGTCGACGCGCTCGGGCGGCCGATCGGCCAGAAGATGACCGAGCAGGCGGCGGTCCCGGGTGAGGCCGTTCGTTTGACGCTCGACATGGATCTCCAGCGCGCCGCAGAGCGCGGCATCCGGGCGGGCATCGCCGCCGCCCACGCCTCCGACTGCGTCGGCTGCTGGGCGGCGAACGGGGGCGCGATCGTGGCGCTCGACCCCCGCGACGGCTCGATCCTCGCCCTTGCCTCGAACCCGACCTTCCAGCCGGGCATCTTCAACGCGCGTGACCCGAAGAAGCTCGCGCCGCTTCTGAACGCGCGTGTCGCACGCGAGGACAACTACCCCGCGGTCGACCGTGCGATCTCCGGGCTCTACCCCGCCGGCTCGACCTTCAAGCCGGTGACGGCCCTCGCGGCGCTCGAGGAGCGGCTGGTGACGCCGTTCACGCCGCTCGCGTGCACCGGCGTCTACCACGTCTACGACAAGCAGAACAACGTGATCCCGGGCGGCACGTTCAAGAACTGGGACCCGTTCGTCAGCCAGCAGATGACCCTGCCGACCGCGCTCGGCGCATCCTGCGACACGTACTTCTACGAGCTCGGCTACCGCTTCTACAAGCTGCCGGCGGCGCGCCGCCATCCGTTCCAGGAATGGGCGTCGCGGTTCGGCTTCGGCCGCGCGACCGGCGTCGACCTCCCGGGAGAGTTGCCCGGCCTCCTGCCGACTCCGGAGTGGCGGAAGGCGGCCTACACGGCAAAGACCGACCCGAAGGAGTGGCGCGTCGACCGCCTCTGGAAGCCGGGTGACTCCATTCAGCTGGCGATCGGTCAGAAGGACCTGCTCGTGACGCCGCTGCAGATGGCGCGCTTTTACGCACTGATCGCGAGCGGCGGCAGGCTCGTCCAGCCGCACATCGCCTCCGACGTCGAGGAGGTCAGCACGTCGCGTGCCCCCGGTCGCGTTCTGCACAGCTTCACGCCGCCGCCCGCGCCGACGGTGCGGATCGACCCGCTCTACCTCGACTCGGTCCGGCAGGGCCTCTACCAGGCGACGCACGCCTCCTACGGCACGTCGACGTCGATCTTCGGAACCTTCCCCGTCCCGATCTCCGGCAAGACTGGCACCGCGGAGAAGAACGTCAGCATCCCCGGGTTCACCGGAAAGATGGACCAGTCCTGGTGGTGCGGTTACGGGCCCTCCGACGCGCCGACGATCGTCGTCTGCGCCGTGATCGAGAACGGCGGCCACGGCGGCACTGCCGCGGCGCCGGCCGCGCTCAAGGTCTTCGAGTCGTACTTCAAAGCTCACCCGACGGTTGTCGCGGTGCCGGTGAAGAGTGATTGAGGCCGTCGACACCAGGGCCCGCGGGTTGCGGAGCCGCCGTGACGAAAAGGTGGAGGTCGCCTCGATCGTCCGCCGGCTCGACTGGATCCTGCTGGCGGCGACCGGTGCGCTCGTCGCCTTCGGCCTGTGGGCGATCTCCGGGATCACCCGAAACGACGTGCCCGGCAACGCGGACTACTACGTCTTCCGGCAGGCCGTCTACGCCGGGCTCGGCGCGCTGGTGCTCGTCGCGGCGGTGTTCGTCGACCCGGAGCACTACCGGCGGCACCGAAGGGCGATCTACGGCGGAACGCTCGGGCTGATGGTGCTCGTGCTGCTCGCCGGCGCCGTCACGCGTGGGTCGAAACGCTGGCTCGACCTCGGCTTCTTCAAGTTCCAGCCCTCGGAGTTCGGGAAGCTGCTGTTCGTCCTCTTCCTCGCGGGGCTGCTGGCCGACCGGGCGAAGCGGATCGGGGACAGCCGCACGGTCCTCGCGGCGATCGGCTTCGCGGCCGGGCCGATCCTGCTCGTCTTCCTCCAGCCCGATTTCGGCACCGCGATGGTCTACGCGGCGGCGCTCGCAGGCGTCCTCTTCCTCGCCGGGACGCGCTGGGTGCACCTCGCGGCGTTGGGGGTCGCGGCGGTCGTGGCGGCGCTACTCGTGCTCTGGATCCTGCCCGCCACGGGCCACCCGGTCCTCAAGCACTACCAGCAGCAGCGTCTGACGGGGTGGACGAACCCGAACAGCGATCCGAGCGCGGCGACCTACAACGTCCAGCAGTCGATCAACGCGGTCGGCGCGGGCGGCGCGACCGGACGGGGGGTCAAGGGCGCGACGCAGACCAATCTCAACTTCCTGCCGGAGCATGCCACCGACTTCGTCTTCGCCTCGGTCGCCGAGCAGCGCGGCTTCCTGGGCGTCTCGGTCCTGCTGCTCCTCTACCTGCTCGTGGTCTGGCGCGGCCTGAGGGTTATCTCGGTCGCCAGGGATGCTTTCAGCGCCATCGTCGCGGGCGGGATCGTCGTCGCCCTGCTCTTCCAGATCTTCATCAACGTCGGCATGACGATCGGGATCGCACCGATCACCGGCATCCCGCTTCCGTTCGTCTCGGTCGGCGGCTCAGCGATGATCGCGAACCTGCTCGCGATCGGCGTCTTGGAGGCCATCTACGTTCGCGGCGTCTCGGCGAGACGCCGCCGCCTCTAGTCCGTCCGGCCCCGGTCCTACCCTTCGCGCATCGACCCGGAGGTGGACGATGGCCGCCACGAACGAAGCCGAAGAGCTGCTGATGATCGAAGAGGCGGACGCCTGGTTCGAGTACCTGGAAGCCACCCGCTCCCAGTCCGAGGTGCGCTACCAGGAGGTCGAGCCTTGGGCCTGGGCCCGCCTCTCGCAGCGGCTCCGCGCGGTCCGCGCGCGGATGGCGAAGCTGCGGCCGGCAGAAGCCGCGTGAACCGGCGACAACCAGGGCCACTGCTAGGCTGGGTCTAATGGTTTTGCATTCGCAGCGCGCGCTCCGCCCCATCCTGGGCGACGCCAGCGCGCGCGCACGAAAAGGAGATTTCATTTGCTGCAGTTCTTCCGGCGCCGGAAGCGCCAGAAAGACGCGCCCCCTGAGGGCGCGACCCAACCCGAGCCCGTAACGACAGAGAAGCCCGCCCCGCCGGCGGCGGGTGACCAACCGAAGCCCAAGCGCCGACGCGGAAGCCGCGGCGGCCGGGGTCGCAAGAAGAAGACCGACGCGACGGCCACCGCCGAGACCAAGGCGGCGCCCGCGAAGAAGGAAGCGGGGCCTGAACGGAAGCCTGCGCAGCGCTCGCGTCGCAGCCAGCAACAGCAGCGCCGCCGCACGCCGCCGCGCCGCGCGCCGCTGCCGGCCGCGAAGCGTGAGCTGCTCGTCTCCGTGGACGTCGGCGAACAGCGCGTCGCCGTCATCGAAGACGACAAGGTCGCCGAGGTCTACCTCGAGCGGCCCGAGCGCCGCTCGATCGCCGGCAACGTCTACAAGGGCGTCGTCGACAACGTCCTCCCGGGGATGGAGGCCGCCTTCGTCGAGATCGGCCTCGAGAAGAACGGCTTCCTGTACGTCGATGAGATCGTCGTGCCCGAGCTCGAGGGCAAGCGGCACGGCAAGAAGATCCAGGACCTGATCAGTCGCGGCGAGGAGGTCCTCGTCCAGGCGGTCAAGGATCCGATGAAGTCGAAGGGGGCGCGCCTGACGACAGAGATCTCGCTGCCCGGCCGCTTCGTGGTCTACGTCCCGAGCGGCGAAGGCCTCGGCGTCTCGCGCCGGCTCGAAGACGACGAGCGGATCCGGCTACGCGACATCGTGAAGGCCCTCGACGTGAAGAAGGGCGGCGTCATCGTGCGCACGGCCGCCGAGGGCGCCTCCGCGGAGGACATCGAGCGCGACCTCGTCTTCCTCCAGCGCCTCTGGAAGGAGATCGAGACTCGCGCCAAGTCGGCCAAACCTCCGGCGCTCCTCTATCAGGAAGCCGAGCTGCCGCTCCGCGTCGTCCGCGACCTGTTCACCGACGACTTCGAACGCCTACTCGTCGACGACGAGAAGACGCAGAAGCGCATCGTCGGCTACCTCAAGAAGACCTCGCCGCACATGGCCGAGCGCGTTTCCCGCTACCGCGAGAAGACGCCGTTGATGGAGGCTTCCGGAGTCGACGCCGAGATCCGCTCCACGCTCTCGCGGCGTGTCGACCTGCCCTCCGGCGGCTACCTCGTCTTCGACTACGCCGAGGCGTTCACCGTCATCGACGTCAACACGGGCCGCTTCGTCGGGTCTCGCGGCAAGGGCTCGGGGGCCCGCCTCGAGGACACGATCACGAAGAACAACCTCGAGGCGGTCAAGGAGGTCGTCCGGCAGCTCAGGCTCCGCGACGTCGGCGGGATCATCGTCATCGACTTCATCGACATGGCGAACCCGAAGAACCGGGCCACTGTCGAGGAGGCGCTGAAGACGGAGCTCGAACGCGACCGGACGAAGACGTACGTCGTCGAGATCTCGCCGCTCGGGCTGGTCGAGATGACGCGCCAGAACGTCACGGACGGGCCGCGGGAGATCCTCACCCGCAAGTGCCCGGTCTGCGAGGGCGACGGTGTGATCGTCTCCGACGCGTCGGTGGCGATCGACGACGAGCGAAAGCTCCGCGCGCTGGCCGCGGGCTCGCGTCACCAGGCCTTCAAGGTCGCCGTCAACGACCACGTCGCCAGCATCCTCGTCGGGCCGAGCGCGCGCCGGCTGATGGAGATCGAGGCCCACACAAGGCGCCGGTTCGTCCTCGAGCCGCGCGCGGGCGTCCCGCACGACTTCTTCGAGGTTCTCGGGCAAGGCACGCTCGAGAAGCTGCAAGGCGACACGCCGGTCGCTGAGGGCACCGAGCTCCAGGTGAAGCTCGTCGAGATCGGCAAGCACGATGTGACCTCGGCGATGGGCTCGCGCGAGGGCTACACGATCTGCGTCGGCAACGCCGCCAAGATGGTCGGCAAGAACGTCAAGGTGCGCATCGAGCGCTTCGTCGACGGAACCGCCTACGCGTCGCTCGTCTCGAGGGCACAGGCCGAGCCCGAGCCGATCACGGCCGAAGGCCAGGCGGAAAAGCCGACCCGGAAGCCGCCGACCCGCAAGATCGCGAAGGCTGAGCCGGCCGAGGCGAAGCCCACCGAGGAGAAGCCCGCCAAGGAGAAGCCCGCCGAGGAGAACCCCGCCGAGGAGAAGCCGGAGCCGGTTGCCGAGGAGGCTGCGGCAGAAGAGCCGAAGCCGAAGAAGAAGACGAGGCGCGGCTCGCGAGGCGGACGCGGCCGGAAGAAGAAGACGACGGCTTCGCTCGCGGACGGCGCGGCTCAGGACGGCGCAGCGCCGACGCCCAAGATCCACATCCCCGAGCCGACGCTCGGCGATGCGCAGCCGGAGCCGGAGCCGGTTTCCGCGAACGGCGACTCCGAACCCGCGGCCGAGGAGCAGCCGAAGCCGAGGAAGAAGACCCGGCGGGGATCCCGCGGCGGGCGCAACCGGAAGAAGAAGACCGCTGCGGCACCGAGCACGAACGGCGGCGACCAGTCCACGACCACGGTAGAGCCAGAAGCCGAACCGGTCTCGGACGAGTACGTGCCGATGTCGGAGTGGATCGACGAGGTCGAGAGGCGCTAGCCCTTCTACACCCTTCGCGCGAAGGGCTCCCGCCGGGGCCGCAGGAACAACGCATAGATCACGAGGCCGCAGCCGATCATCGCGGCCCAAGCGGCCGACAGAGACGGGTGGAGCACCTCTGGGATATCCCACTTCGTCCAGCCTCGCTTGACGACCTGCTCGGTCCAGAGATCCTGGGCCTGGTTCGTCAGCCCGTAGACGAGCAACAGCGCCAGGTACACAGCGGTGACGGTGCGCAGAACCGGGCGGCGGATGGAACCGACGAGCCGCGAGAGAAGCAGAGCGGTTGCCGCGAGCAGGAAACCGTCCAGCCCGTGGTGATGCCCGTGGTGGACCGCGGCGTGGACGTACGCTGCGCCCGGCTCGGGCCGGGCTGCTCCGGTCAGGAAGAACCAGCCGAGCACGGGCACGCCGTCGAGGAAGAAGCCGAGCTCGGCCGCGATGTACGGCGCGGCGAAGAAGAGCGAGACGCCACCGACGATCAGCCGGGCGATGTCGCCCCGCCTGGTCGCACGAGGGAACTCCCGCCGCCCCGTGCGACTTGCCCAGACGGTCAGGGCGAAGGCGATCCCCACTCCGAGGACGGCGGGGAGGTTCGCCCACTTCGGGTCGAGGTGGCTCTCCGTCTGCACGCCGGGAAGCGCGACGGTTAGGCAGAGCACAAGGGCCGCGATCCCGGCGAACTCCGCCCGACGGTTTCCGAGCCGGTCGACCACGATCGGCAGGACGCCGATCGCGGCCAGCGCGCACGAGAAGCTGAGGAAGACGAACGCGCGGCCGGCGCCGCCGACGAAGCCCGTGTTGTGCACCTTCCAGGTTTGGCTCGGCGGCAGCCGCCAATACGTCTCGAACACGGCCACGGCGGCCAGGAAGAACAGCGCCCAGACCACGTAGACGTCGCTCAGACCCGCCCTTTGCGGCCTAGCGGGGATCACGGCTAGACTGCCTCCCCGCGGGCGGAACGCCCGCGTTTCTATGGCTGACTACGCGATCATCTCACTCGGCGGAAAGCAGTACCGCGTCCACGCGGGCGATCGCCTACTCGTGGACCACGTCGCCACCGCCGAGGGTAAGACGTTCCATCCGGACGTGCTCCTCACCGGCGGAAACGGCAAGCCCGATCTGTCTCCGCGCGTCCAGGTGACGGCGAAGGTGGTCGGCTCGCCGCTCGGCAAGAAGATCCGCATCGGCAAGTACAAGGCGAAGAAGGGTTACCGCCGGCACACCGGCTTCCGAGCGAAGCTCTCCGAAATCGAGATCCAGTCGATCGGCGGGGCGGCGAGGCGAGAGGCCGCTCCGAAGAAGGAGATGCCCGTGGAGGCGCCGGCGAAGCTGCCCCAGGGCTACGCGGAGATGACAATCGCCGACATCAACGAGAAATCGCCTGGCTGGTCAGCCGAGCAAGTCGAGGCAGCGCTGGACTACGAGCGGGCGCACGCGGCCCGCAAGGGCGCAATCTCCGCGCTCGAGGCAAAACGAGAGAAGGAAAGCTAGATGGCTCACAAAAAAGGTCTTGGTTCCTCCCGGAACGGCCGCGACTCGAACGCGCAGCGCCTCGGCGTCAAGCTGTTCGACGGCCAGACGGTGAAGGCCGGCATGATCATCGTCCGGCAGCGCGGCACGCGCTTCCGCCCCGGCCCCGGAACGGGGATCGGCAAGGACGACACGATCTTCGCCAAGCGCGACGGAACGCTCAGCTTCCGCCAGAGCGGCGAGCGGCGGACTGTAACGGTCGTAGCCGCATCTTCATCCAGCCCGGAATGACGTCTGCGAGCGGGTTTAGCGGCCGCGCGGCAAAGCCACGCGGCCTCTTTGGCGGCATCGCAAGCGACGCCTTCTGGCTTTACCCGGTCCGGGACTAGACCCGTGTTCAACGACCGCGCCCGCATTCGCGTGCAGGCGGGGCGCGGCGGCGACGGCGCGCTGAGCTTTCGGCGCGAGAAGTACGTCCCGAAAGGCGGCCCCGACGGCGGCGACGGCGGCCGCGGCGGCGACGTCGTCCTCGTTGCGGATCCCGACCTGCGGGATCTTTCGCGCTTCCGGCGGCAGCGCTCGTTCGAGGGCGGCCGCGGCGGCCGCGGCGGCGGCTCGGGAAAGCACGGGGCCGACGGCGAGAAAATCGAGCTCCCAGTCCCGGTGGGGACGCAGGTCGTCGACTCGGACGGCAACCTCGTCATCGACCTGGCGCACGCCGGCGCCCGGGCTGTGCTCGCGCGAGGCGGCCTCGGCGGCCGCGGCAACCGCCGCTTTGCCACGCCTACGCGCCAGACACCGCGGTTCGCGGAGGTCGGCACGCCCGGCGAGGAGGCCGACTACGAGCTGCAACTGAAGCTGCTCGCCGACGCCGCGCTCGTCGGGCTGCCGAACGCCGGCAAGTCCTCGCTGCTGAGCCGGATCTCCAACGCGAAGCCGAAGATCGCCGACTACCCGTTCACGACGCTCGAGCCCGTCCTCGGGACCGTCGATGCCCCGGACGGCCGCCAGCTCGTCGTCGCCGACGTGCCGGGCCTGATCGAGGGCGCGAGCGAAGGAGTCGGCCTCGGCCACGAGTTCCTCGCGCACCTGGAGCGGGCGCGGCTGCTCGTCCACGTGATCGACGCCGCAGCGGGCGACCCTGTCGAGCCGTTCCATACGATCGACCGCGAGCTCGGCGAATATGGAGCCGGTCTCGAGTCGCGGCCGCAGGTCGTCGTCCTCAACAAGCTCGACCTGATGTCCGAGCCGCCGGCGTTCGGGCTCGAGGACGGGCGCATCCGTCGCGTCTTCGCGGTCTCGTGCGCGACCGGCGCCGGGATCGAGGAGTTTCGGCGGGCGCTGTTCGAGCTCGTCCCGGACCCGGAGGAGCGCGCGGCCGACGACGGTCTCGCCGACTTTCTCGTCTACAGGCCGGCGGCCGGCTCGCGCCCCTTCAAGATCCTCCGCACCGACCGTGGCTTCCGCGTTACCGGCCGTGCCCCGGACGGCGACGAGCTGGAGGCCGCGCTTCGTGCCGCCGGCGCGAAGACGGGTGACGAGGTCGAGGTCGAAGGCGAGCTCCTGGAGCTCGATTGACCGGGATCCTGGGCGGCACCTTCGACCCGCCGCACAACGGCCACCTTGCGCTGGCGGAGGCGGCGCTGGGCGAGCTCGATCTCGACGAGCTCGTCGTCATGCTTGTCGCAAGGCCCGCCCATCGGGGCTGTGCCGAGGACGCCGACACTCGCGAAGACCTGGCCCGCGCCGCATTCGCCGATCTTTCTCGGGTGCGGATCGTCCGCGACGAGAACCCCTACACGGTGGACGCCGTCCGCGACGGCCGCTTCGGCGACGCCGTCTTCGTCGTCGGGGCGGACGAGGGGGAAGCCTTTCCGCGCTGGAAGGATCCGGACGAGATCCTGCGGTGGGTGAAGCTGGCCGTCGGCACCCGCTCCGGCTATCCGCCGCCCGACCTCGAGCGCTACGGCGATCGCGTCGTTCCGTTCTCGCTCTTCTCGCCGAACATCTCGTCGAGCGACGTCCGCGCGCGGATTCAGCGTGGCGAGCCGATCGACGAGCTCGTGCCGTCCGGCGTCGCGCGTCTAATCCGAGAGCGTGGCCTCTATCGAAACGGCGGCTAGACTGAGTGTGCTGCGGAAAGGACCTGATCAGACACTGACGCCTCTCGAACAAGCACGCCGAATCGCCGGCCTTGCCCAGGAGAAGCTGGCGGAGGACGTGGTCATCCTCGACATGCGGCCCGTGTGCAGCTACACCGACTTCTTCGTCATCTGCACCGGTCGCAACCCGCGCCAGACGAAGGCGATCTGGGACGAGGTGCACGAGCGCCTCAAGCACGACGAGCGGCTGTTGCCCCAGCACGTCGAGGGCGGAGCCGAGGGCACCTGGATCGTCGGCGACTACCTCGACACCGTGCTCCACGTCTTCACCCCCGAGGCGCGGGATTACTACCGTCTCGAGGAGCTGTGGGGCGACGTCCCGTCGGTGTCCGTCGAGGCCGCGTCCGCTACGGCGTAGTCCGTTTCGACAACGTTGTCGTCCGGCAGGACAACTACGCTGCCGAAGTGTTCACGACCGATGAGAAGGGAGCGATTGCCGAGCTCGGAATCGCCCACGCAGCGAGCAAGCTCAACATCGGTGTCTTTAAGCCGTTAACGGACGGCGAGCGATACGACCTGATCTTCGATCTAAGGCCGAGGCTCGTGCGTGTGCAGTGCAAATGGGCGACGAGATACGGCGATGTCGTCATCGTCCGCTGCTACTCCTGCCGGCGGACCGCGAAGGGTCTTGCTCGGCGCGGTTATTCCTACGATGAGATCGATGCCGTCGCGGCCTACTGCCTCGAGCTCGACGCCTCGTTCTTCATCCCCTTTGAGGCGATTAACGGCCAACGCGCACTGCAAATCCGCCTCACACCGACGCGAAACAACCAAAAGCGAGGAATCCGCTGGGCGTGCGATTTCGATTTCGAAGCTACACTTCGCCCTCAAGTTGGGGCCGTAGCTCAGCTGGGAGAGCGTCGGCGTGGCACGCCGAAGGTCACGGGTTCGAGCCCCGTCGGCTCCACTACTTGATCCCGGCCGGCTCGGCTACCCAGTCGCGGGTGACGTAGAGCCAGAAGGCGAGCCCGGCGTAGCGCTTGTAGCGCCGGAAGCGTCGCTCGATCGTCTTGTCGCTGGCCTTGCGGCCGCGCAGCTTCGCGTACTTGGGGCGCGACCAGGAGTCGAGAATCAGGCGTGAGTAGCGGCCGAGCAGCATCAGCATCTGCGCCGTGGCGTAGGGCCCGACGCCCGGGAGTGCGAGCAGCCGCGCCTCGACTTCGGCGTCGGGCAGCTCTGGATCGAGGAGCGCCTCGAGGTCGAGCCTCTGCTCGGCCACGTCGACGGCGATCGTGCGCAAGTAGGGGCCGCGGTAGCCGGCGCGGACGACGTCCGTGTAGAACCGCTCGTCCTGCTCGGCCATCGCCTCCGGTGTCGGAAACGCGTGACGGCCGCCGGGTGCCGCCGGGCCGAGGTTCGTGACGAGCGCCGTGACCATCTTGGTCGTGGCCGACCAGACGGTGTTCGTCGTGCAGATCGTCTTGATCACGTCTTCGAAGACGGTTGGGCTCCGGACCAGTCGGCCCGCTCCGGCCCGCGCCCACGCGAGGTCGGCGTCGGCTGAGACGAGCTCGTAGAACGCCGACAGATCCTGGTCGAGCGCAAGCACGTGGCGCGCGCGGTCGAGCAGCTTCTCGGCGACGCGCTGCGACGGCGCCCGGCCGAGCACGGTGATACGGGCGTGGCCCTTGCGACCGGCACGGATGTCGATCGTGCGCGCGGTGCGTCCGTCCGCAAGCAGCGTCACCTCGAGCGCGGGGACCTCCTCGTCGATCCGCATCGGCGGCAGCTCGACGAAGCCGTGCGAGAGCAGCGTGCGCCCGAGGTCGACCGGCTCGCCGCCGGCGCCGACTAGCTTGACCTCCGCGGACCACGTCGCTTTCACGCTCGGTCCCAACGTCGCCGCCCTAGGCCGTGTTCCCCGCCGGCTCGTACGCGTTTGCTTCGCCCACCCGCGGTAGTTTCGCGCGATGGCGATTCTCGGCGTCGACGTCGGGGGCACGTTCACCGACGCGGTCCTGCTCGGGGACGAAGGCGGGCTGCGGACGGCCAAGGTTCCCACGGCCGGGAACCAGGCGGAGTCGGTGCTCGCCGCGGCGGCCGAGGTCGGCGCGGTCGGAGTCGAGCGGTTCGCGCACGGGACGACGGTCGCGACGAACGCGCTGCTCGAGCGCAAGGGCGCGCGCACGGCGTTCGTCGCGACCGACGGGTTCGAGCATCTCTTACATCTGCGGCGCCAGAATCGCGCCGACCTCTACCGGCTCTGCGTCGACCACCCTGAGCCTCTCGTGCCGCTCGAGCGCTGTTTCGGCGTCCAGGAGCGCATGGGGCCGGACGGCGTGATCACGCCGCTCGACCTCGACTCGCTCCCGGAACTCGACGCCGAGGCCGTCGCTGTCTGCCTGCTGTTCTCGTTTCGCGAGCCGGACCACGAGCTGGCCGTCGCCGAGGAACTGCGGCGCCGCCTGCCCGAGACCCGGGTTGTCGCCGCGCACGAGATCTCGCCGGAGTTCCGTGAGTACGAGCGGGCCTCGACGACCGCGATCGACGCCTACCTCGGGCCGTCCGTCGCGAGCTACCTCGGCACTCTCGGCGACCGAGTCGCAGCTGCGGGGCTGCCCGAGCCGCTCGTGATGCGGTCGTCGGGCGGCGTCGCCTCCCTCGACGAGGCCGCGGCGCATCCGGCGATCGCGCTGCTGTCGGGGCCGGCGGCCGGCAGCGTCGGCGCGGCGCTGCTCGCCAGGCGCGCCGGTTTCGAGAACGCGATCTCGTTCGACATGGGCGGGACGTCGACCGACGTCTCGCTGATCGAAGACGGTCGCGCCGGCCTTGCGGCCGAGCGCGAGGTCACCGGCCTCCCGCTGCGGCTTCCGTCGGTCGACCTGCACACGGTCGGCGCCGGTGGCGGGTCGATCATCTGGCGGGACAGCGGAGGCGCCGTGCGCGTCGGGCCGGAAAGCGCGGGCGCCGATCCGGGCCCGGCCTGCTACGGCCGCGGCGGGACGAGGCCGACGGTGACGGATGCCAACCTGCTCCTCGGTCGGCTGCCACCGACGCTCGCGGGCGGCCTGGCGCTCGACGCCGAGGCGGCAGAACGCGCCTTCGCGGGCATCGATCCGGCGGATGCGATCGCGGTCGTTAACGCTGAGATGCTCCGCGCCCTGCGCGTCGTCTCCGTCGAGCGCGGGCACGACCCCCGCGACTTTGCCCTGGTCGCCTTCGGCGGCGCCGGCCCGCTGCACGCGTGCCCGCTCGCCGAGGAGCTGGAGATCGGGACGGTGCTCGTGCCAGCGGCGGCCGGCGTGCTCTCGGCGCTCGGCCTGGTCGCGAGCGAGGAGCGGCGCGACCGCGTCGTCCCGTACGTGCGGCCGCTCGACGAGGTCGACGACCTGCCGGCCGAGGGCGCTGCCGACCTCCGCTACGCCGGCCAGTCCTTCGAGCTGACCGTTCCGATCCAGTCCGGTCTCGCCGAGGCCTTTCACCGCGCGCACGAGGAGCGGTACGGCTACGCCGACCGCGGACGCGACGTCGAGCTCGTCGCCGTCCGCACGGCAGAAACGACCCCGGGACCCGAGGTCGAGCTACCGCCCGGCGAGCCGCTCCACGTCGAGGGGCCCGTCACCGTCGAGCTCGCCGGCGCGACGTGCTTCGTTCCCCCGGGGTGGGTGGGGGCTAGGGATGGGTCTAGCACGCTGGTGCTGACGAGAGCGTGACGCGAGAGTGACGAGGCCATGCAAATAGAGCTCCAGGTCCTCGGCAGCGCGCTGCACTCGGTCGCCCAGGAGATGGGCGCGGTGCTGATTCGCTCGGCGTTCTCGGCCAACATCAAAGAGCGCCACGATTGTTCGACGGCGCTTTTTGACGAGCGTGGCCGCATGGTCGCGCAGGCCGAGCACATCCCCGTCCATCTCGGCGCGCTGCCCGACGCGGTCGCCGCGGTCCGCGAACACGATCCCGGCCCGGACGACGTCTTCGTCCTCAACGACCCCTACACGGGCGGTACGCACCTGCCCGACATCACGCTCGTCTCCCGAACTCCGGTCGGCTTCGCGGCGACGCGCGCGCACCACGCCGATGTCGGCGCCGACGAGCCGGGGAGCCTCCCCGCGACCTCGCGGAGCCTCGACGAGGAGGGGATCGTGATCCCGCCCACAAGGCTCGACGCCGCGACGATCGATTCGCTCACCGGACGGATGCGCAATCCCGACGAGCGGCGCGGCGATCTCCGCGCGCAGCTCGCTGCCAACCGGCTCGCCGCCCGGCGGCTCGAGGAGCTCTGCACACGGCGCGGACGCGATCTCGTCGTCGCCGCGATGGACGAGCTCCACGACTACGCCGAGCGGCGCGTGCGAGCGGCGATCGCCGAGCTCCCGGACGGCCGTTACGAGGCGCGCGACCTCCTCGAGGCTCTCGAGGGCGACCTCGAGCTCTTCGTGACGCTGACGATCGAAGGCGACGGGCTCGAGCTCGACTTCGGCGGAACCGCGCCCCAGCACGACGGCAACCTGAACTGCCCGCTCGCGGTGACGCGCTCGGCCTGCTACTTCGTCGTCCGTTGCCTGACCGACCCCGATACACCCGCCTCAGGGGGCGCCTTCGCTCCGGTGACCGTGCGCGCACCGGTCGGCTCGCTTGTCAACGCCCGCTCACCTGCGGCCGTCGCCGCCGGCAACGTCGAGACCTCCAGCCGCATCGCCGACGTCGTCTTCTGCGCCTTCGGACAGGCGATCCACGTGCCTGCCCAGGGCCAGGGAACGATGAACAACGTCACGCTCGGGAACGACGGATTCACCTACTACGAGACCATTGGCGGCGGCCAGGGCGGTTGTCCGGACGCAGACGGGCCATCCGGCGTGCACGTCGCGATGTCGAACACGCTCTCGACGCCGACCGAGGCGCTCGAGCTCGGCTATCCGATCCGGGTCGAGCGACACGCGCTGCGCCTCGGCTCAGGGGGGGCGGGGATGCATCGCGGCGGCGACGGAGTCGTCCGCGAACTGCGCGTCCTCGAGGCCTGCCGCCTGTCGATCGTCAGCGAGCGGCGGCGGCACGCGCCGCAAGGCCGAGACGGCGGCGAGCCCGGCCGCGTCGGTCGCAACCTGCTGAACGGCCGCGAGTTGGCCGGGAAGGTCAGCCGCGATCTCGCGCCGGGTGACGTGGTTCGGATCGAGACGCCCGGCGGGGGCGGCTACCGCTCGGCAGGGTTCAGCTCTTCGTAACGCGGCAGGCCGTCGTCGGGCAACTCGTCCCACGGCGCGCGCGAGCGGACGAACGTGTGGTACTCCGGCCGGATCTGGGGATCCCCGTCGAGCGCGCCCAGCCGCACGGAGACCTCGTCGCCACCCGGCCAATCCGCGCCGAAGAGCGACGAGCCGCACTCGGCGCAGAACGCCTTCACCTTGCCGCCGTCGGGCCGAAAGACGCGGATCGACTCCTCACCCGAGAGCAGCCTGAACTGCGAGCGCGGCACCCGTCCCTGCGTGAGGCCGAACGCTCCGGAATGCTTGCGGCACCGCGAGCAGTGGCAGTGATTCGCGCGGCGGAACGGGAGCACGACCTCGAATGTAACGCGCCCACACAGGCAGCTACCACGTACCGAGTCGACCACGGTGCGACGTTACACTTCGGGTGCCGATGTGGGAGCTGATCTTCATGATGCTGATCCTGAAGATCCCGATCGTCTATCTCTGCGCGGTCGTCTACTGGGCCGTGAAGGCGGAGCCGAGGCCGCCGGAGCCCGCGCTACTTCCCGCCCTGCCGCAGACGCCGCCCGACAGACCGCATGCGTGGGTGGCGCGACGGCGGCCGCCACGTCGCCCTCCGCGCGGCGGCCCGCACACCCCGCGCGGCCAGCTCAGGCGGGCGAGCGCCCGCGCTAGGTGAGCGCGCCGGCCCGAGCGGGCGAGGGGCCTGCTGAAAGCGTCGCCGGCATCCTCGCGGCGCTCGCGATCTTCGGCAGCTGCATCGCGCTCGCGTACCGGCCGGTGCGGATCACGCCGTTCACGATCCTGATCTCGCTGATCGCGGTAGGAATCGGCGGACGCCACCAGAAGCTCGCAGCGGCGGCCCTTGCGATCTCGGGGGCCTGCTTCATCGTCGGCACGTTCTTCGCGATCATCACGAATCACCCCATCTTCTAAGGCACGCTCCGAGAGGAGCGGGCCCTGCTACAACAAACAAGACGATCCATGCCTGACGTCGACGCAGTCAATTCCGGTTACGCGCGCGCGCTGCTCGAGGAGTACCTCGAGAACCCCGAAGCCGTCCCGTCCGAGTGGCGGACGCTCTTCGAGAGCGGCGACGGCGACCTGATCGAGGCGCTGCCGGGCCTCGCGCGCCTGCTGGAGAACCTTCGCGAGACGAACGGCCACGCGGAAGCCGCCCAGCCACCGCCGCCGGCGCCCGCTCCCGCGCCACCCGAGCCCGCAGCCGCGCCGGTCGCCGACGACGAGCTGATCGCCGGCGTCGCAGCGGCGATGTCGCTCGTCAAGGCGTTGCGGATGCACGGGCATCTCGCCGCCCATCTCGATCCACTCGGCACGGAGCCGGTCGGCGATCCCGCCCTCGAGCCGGAACGGATGTCCCCGAAGCTGACGCCGGAGCTTCAGCGCCGCATCCCTGCGCGCATCCTGCGCGTTCACGCGCCGGGCCAGACGCTCGCCGACGTGCTGCCGAAGCTTCAGGAGACGTACTCCGGAACGAGCGCGTACGAGATCGAGCACATCTCCGACCACGAGCAGCGCGTCTGGCTGCGCGAGGCGATCGAGTCCGGCCGCTACCACCGCCCGCTGAGCGCCGACGAGAAAAAACGGTTGCTCGCGCGGCTTTCCGAGGTCGAGGGTCTCGAGCACTACTTGCGCCGCGTCTTCCTCGGCCAGAAGCAGTTCTCCGTCGAGGGCCTCGACGCACTGATCCCCATGCTCGACGAGGCGATCGACCTCGCCGCCGAGGGCGGCGCCCACGAGGTCGTAATCGGGATGGCTCATCGCGGGCGGCTCAACGTCCTCGCCCACGTGATCGGCCGACCGTACGAGACGATCCTGCGCGAGTTCGAAGGCGAGCGGACGATCGAAGCCGTCGCGGCCGACCCAGAGGGTGGCACCGGAGACGTCAAGTACCACCTCGGCGCCGAAGGCACGCGGAAGTCCCCGGCCGGCGACATCACCGTGACCTTGGCGGCCAACCCGAGCCACCTCGAGGCTGTCGATCCCGTCGTCGAGGGTCGAACTCGCGCCGAGCAAACCGACCGTTCGACCCGCGAGGGCCGCCACGACCCGCGCGTCGCCCTTCCGGTGCTCATCCACGGCGACGCCGCCTTCCCTGCACAGGGGATCGTCGCCGAGACGCTCAATCTCGCCGAGCTCGAGGGCTATTCGACCGGGGGCAGTCTCCACCTGATCGCGAACAACCAGATCGGCTTCACGACCGACCCGGTCGACGGGCGCTCGACCCGCTATTCGAGCGACCTTGCCAAGGGCTTCGACTTCCCGATCGTCCACGTCAACGCCGACGATGCGGAGGCTTGCGTCGCGGCCGTCAGGCTGGCGATGGCCTACCGACGTCGCTTCCAGAACGATGTCGTCATCGACCTGGTCGGCTACCGCCGCCACGGCCACAACGAGCAAGACGAAGCCGCCTACACGCAGCCCCTGATGGCGGCCCGGATCGCCGAACAGCCGACTGCCCGCGACCAGTACGCGGACGAGCTCGTCGCCGAAGGCGTGCTCTCGGAGTCGGACGCCGAGGCGCTGCAGCGCCAGGTCGAGACGATGCTCAAGGAGTCCCACCAGCGCTTGAAGGACTCGTTCGCGCAGGCATCGGTCGCCACCGAGGGCCGGATCCCGCGCAGCTCGTCGACGGAGGTCGTCACCGCCGTCGCCGCCGAGCGCCTGCGCGAGCTCGACCGGGAGCTCGTCACGGTGCCCGAGGGCTTCACCGTCCATCCGAAGCTCGCGAAGCAGCTCGACCGACGCGCCCAGGCGCTCGAGCAGGGCGGGATCGACTGGGGCCAGGCCGAGTCGCTCGGCTTTGCGAGCCTGCTCGTCGAAGGGATCCCCATCCGCCTGACCGGCCAGGACACGGAGCGGGGCACGTTCTCCCACCGGCACGACGTCCTGCACGACGTGCAGACCGGTGAGACCTACACGCCGATCCAGCACGTCCGCGACGCGCAGGCGTCGTTCGAGCTCTTCAACTCGCCGCTCTCCGAGGCCGCGGCGGTGGGCTTCGAGTACGGCTACTCGGTCGCGGCTCCCGAGGCGCTCGTGCTCTGGGAGGCCCAGTTCGGCGACTTCGTCAACAACGCCCAGGGGATCATCGACCAGTTCCTCGTCGCCGGCCTGTCGAAGTGGGGACAGACGTCACGACTGACGCTGCTGCTCCCGCACGGCTACGAGGGCAACGGCCCGGAGCACTCGAGCGCCCGGCTCGAGCGTTTCCTTCAGCTCGCCGCCCAGGAGAACATCCGCATTGCGAACCCGACCACGGCGGCCCAGTACTTTCACCTGGTCCGCCGCCAGGCGCTCGACGCCGCGGCGCGGCCGCTCGTCGTGATGACGCCGAAGGGCCTCTTGCGGCTGAAGCAGGCCGCCTCGACGCTCGCCGACCTCGCGGAGGGCACCTTCCGGCCGGTCCTCGACGACCCGGCCGCCGACAAGGCCGAGGTCCGGCGCCTCGTCCTCTGCTCGGGGAAGATCTACTACGACCTCGCCGGGCATGAGCTGCACGAGGGGACCCGGCACGTCGCGATCGCTCGGATCGAGCAGCTCTACCCGTTCCCGGTCGAAGCCAAGGCCGCGGTCGTTGCCTCCTACCCGAACCTCGCTGAGGTCGTCTGGGCGCAGGAGGAACCGCAGAACATGGGCCCGTGGCGCGCGATTCGGCACCGCCTGGAGGAGAACCTGCCCGAGGGCGTCAAGCTCCGCTACGTCGGCAGGCCCTGGCGCGCAAGCCCGAGCGAGGGCTACCCGACCGCACACCTGCGCGAGCAGGACCGGATCGTTCGCGAGGCGCTTTCCTAGCTTCCTAGCGCTTGCGCGTGCGCTGATACTCGACGGCGCGCTTGGCGAGCCTCGGTCCGTGCTTGCGGGCCTGCCTCAGGATCGTCTTGCGGTGGCGGGGCGGAATCCGGCGCCAGATGTCCCACGCCGTCATCGCGAGCCCGACCACACCGGCCTTCCGGGTCAGCATCCGAGCCATCCGCGACACGGCGGGATCCTACCCGCGAAGCCTCGCGCCGACCGTCACAAGGTTGATTCGTCGGGCCTGGGCGCTATCATCCGCCGCTGTTCGGGAGAACGGCCCCAATCGATCGCCCAGAGGAGGACAATGTCGGTAGATACGCCTACGCTTTTTTCACAGGTCATCCAGGAACACCTGGAGCTGAAGGAACAGAACTCCGACCTCGACGGACAGCTTCCGATCGAGCGTTACATGAACGAGGATCCGTTCAACAACCATCCGCTTTTCAAGACCGAGGAGCAGGCCCGCATCGAGGACACGATGGACGGCACCGAGCCGGCCATCCCGGCGGAGCCGACGATTGCCCTCAAGTGGCCCGGTGAGGAGGACGACGAGCCGGTGGAGGCGCACGACAACCTCTGGACGCGCTCGCGCGACTTCGACTGGGGCGACTAGCGTCGCGGAAAATCTCTCGATTTTCCGCGAAATTGGGTTGAACCGGCGCCCTCGTCGGTAGAGGGTTCGAGTTGGCTATCCGCGGGTAGCCGACGCCGAAACCGACCGAAGGAGTCTCGATGCCGCTTTACGTCCTCGCAGCAGCCATCGGCGCCGCGATCGCCTACCTCTTCGACCCCGAGAGCGGTCGGCGCCGCCGCAAGATCCTCAGCGACAAGGCGGGCAAGTTCGCCCGGCAGGGAGGTCAGCGGGCGCAGGACGCCGCCGCGCAGGCCGGCGGGATGAAGCAGAAGGCGACTCATCTGAGGGAACAGGAGAAGCCGCAGCCCGACGACGTCACGCTCGCGCGCAAGGTCGAGAGCGAGATCTTCCGCGACGCCGACGTGCCGAAGGGCAAGATCAACGTCAACGTCGAGGACGGCGTCGTCTACCTGCGCGGGGAGCTCGAGCAGCCCGACCTGATCCAGGACCTCGAAAGCCAGGCGCGCAAGGTGCAGGGCGTCCGAGACGTCGAGAACCTCCTGCACACGCCGGGCGACGAGGCTCCCGCGAAGGCCGAGTAGCACCGCCCGCCTCGCATTGCGAGGCTAGACACAACCGACACGTCGTTGTGCGCAGTTGCGCGCGCGGTTGATAATCGCGTTGCGTAGTGGCTATTCAGGAACACGCTGCGTCCGGGGTCGCGCAGCCTGCGGCTGGGCAGGCGCCCGACGTTCGACTTCTCGGCGTGCGTAAGTCGTACGGCGACGTCGTCGCCGTTGACGGCGTCGACCTCGAGATCGCTTCAGGCGAGTTCTTCACGCTGCTCGGCCCGTCCGGCTCCGGCAAGACGACGACACTCCGTCTGATCGCCGGGTTCGAGCGCCCCGACGCCGGTCGGATCGAGCTCGCCGGCCGTGACGTCACGGGTCAGCCGCCGTACCTGCGTGACGTCAACACCGTCTTCCAGGATTACGCACTCTTCCCGCACATGACCGTGGGCGAGAACGTCGCCTACGGGCTGCGCATCAAGGGGATTGCGCGCGCGGAACGCCGTAAGCGCGTGGATGAGATCCTGAATGTCGTCAGGCTGCCCGGGCTCGGCGATCGCAAGCCGGCGCAGCTGTCGGGCGGCCAGCGGCAACGGGTCGCACTCGCTCGGGCGCTCGTCAACCACCCCCAGGTGCTGCTTCTCGACGAGCCGCTCGGCGCCCTCGACCTGAAGCTGCGTCAAGAGATGCAGATCGAGCTGAAGCGGATCCAGCGCGCCGTCAGCGAGGTCGGGATCACCTTCGTCTACGTCACGCACGACCAGGAAGAAGCACTGACCATGAGCGACCGGCTCGCCGTCTTCAACGAGGGCCGGATCGAGCAGATCGGCGCGCCGGAGGCGGTCTACGAGCGGCCGGACAACGCGTTCGTCGCCGGCTTCGTCGGCGCGTCGAACGTCCTGAGCCGCGGAGGCCGCACCTTCACGGTGCGGCCGGAGAAGATCCGCCTGACGATCGACGGCGGCACCCGGCGCGACGACGGGAATGCGGCCACCGGCCGGATCCGAGACGTCGTCTATGCGGGGATGTTCACCCGTTACGTCGTCGACCTCGACGACGGCGGCGAGCTCGTCGTCGTTCGACAGAACCTCGAGACATCGTCGGCCGAGGCGCTCGACCAGCGCGGCCGCAGAGTCCTGCTCGAGTGGAGTCCGGAGCACGCAATCGAGACCCGGGAGGAGAAATGAAAAAAGCACGGCGCTACCTGGGGTGGACGGCGACAATCGTCGTCACCGGAGCGCTCGCGGTCGCGGCAGCAGGCTGCGGCGGCAGCAGCGGCAAGTCGGCATCGAAGTCGACGACCTCCAACCTGCCGTCGTCGATCGGCCCGGGCGAAGGCGCGCTCAATCTGATCGAGTGGCCGTACTACTCCGACCCGAGCTTCGCCAAGAAGTTCGAGCAGCAGAGCGGTTGCAAAATCCACCGCAAGGACGCCGGCTCGTCGAACGAGATGGTCGCGCTGATGCGGGCAGGCGGGGGCGGCGGGGGCGGCCAGTGGGATCTCGTCTCCGCCTCGGGCGACGCGAGCCTGCGGCTGATCAAAGGCGGCGACGTCAGGCCGGTGAACGTCGACCTGATCCCGAGCTGGAAGGACTTCATCCCGATCTTCAAGTCGCCGGCGCACAACACCGTCGACGGCGTCCACTACGGCGTCTCCCTCCAGTGGGGCCCGAACGTTCTGCTCTACAACAAGACGAAGATCAAGCCGGGCCCGACGAGCTGGGCAGCGCTCTATGACCCGAAGTACAAGGGCCAGATCACGATCCCGAACAACCCGATCCAGATCGCCGACGCCGCGTTCTACCTGCAGCACTCGCAGCCGGACCTCGGCATCAAGGATCCGTACGAGCTGAACAAGAAGCAGTTCGACGCGACGATCGCGCTGCTCAAGAATCAGCGGAAGCTCGTCAAGCTCTACTGGAACTACGACACCGACGGCAGGGCCGCGTTCGCGAACGGCGACGTGTCGCTCGGCGCCATCTGGCCTGCCGACACGGCCGCGCTCCAGCAGAAGGGAGTGCCGGTCAAGGAGGTCATCCCGTCGGTCGGCGCCACCGGCTGGGCGGACACGTGGATGCTCGCGAAGAAGGCGCCGCATCCGAACTGCGCCTACCTGTGGATGAAATACGTGACCACGCCCAAGCCGGAGGCGCAGCAGGCGCTGATCTTCCGTGAGACGCCGGTCAACCCGAAGGCGTGTCCGATCATGGACAAGATGGAGGCGGGCTCGTGCGCGAAGTTCCACCTGGACGAGCCGCTCCCTTACTACAACACGATCAAGTTCTGGAAGACACCCATCCCCGACTGCGGCAACGGCAAGAACGACTGCATGAACTACAACGCCTGGCAGACGGCTTGGACACAAATCACGGGATAAC
>Ga0075421_100001979_pt1 | contig 24286 bp, 26 predicted proteins | sample SoiMetdeltSBSDD5_FD_75292 | JGI IMG/M metagenome (GOLD analysis project Ga0075421, IMG submission 75292) | Bulk soil microbial communities from a Populus tree surrounding site in Tennessee, USA - Soil MetaG P. deltoides SBSDD5 | ecosystem: Environmental > Terrestrial > Soil > Tree plantation...
GTGTGGAAGTGCACGAGGATGCGGACGACGCCGGTCATCGAGCCCTCGACGGGGATCTCCTGCGCGCACAGCAGCGGCAGCCGCCCGAGTCCCATCCGCCGGGCGGCCTCGGCCGGGAACGCCGACCGGAGGTCCTCGGTCACGGTGAAGAACGCGCTCACGAGGTCGTCGTGCTCGATCTCGTTGCGCTGCAAGATCGCCTCGAGGAGCCTCGTGGTGGACGCCAGCACGGTCTCGGCCGTGTCCTCGCTCACGCGGATCGCGCCGCGCGCCGCTCGCACCCTCATCCCGGCGAAAGGCTATACGGCTAGAGCCCGGCGGCGCGGTAGAGCGCGCGGACCTCCTCCGGCTCGAGATCGCGGACCTCGCCCGGCCTCATCCGCCCGAGCCGGACGGACCCCACCCGCACCCGAACCAGGCGCCGCACGGGCAGCTCCACCGCCTCGAGCATCCGCCGGACCTCGCGCTTGCGCCCCTCGACCATTACGACGCGCACGCTCCCGCGCCCGCGAGCTCCCCCGGCCGGCCGGGCGTCCACCGCGCGGGCCACGCCGTCGGACAGCTCCACCCCGCGCCGCAGCCGTGCCAACCGGCGGCCGGAGGGAGCCCCCTCCACCTCCGCCAGGTACTCCTTCTCGACCCCGTAGCGCGGATGCGTCAGGCGATGGGCGAGGTCGCCGTCGTTCGTGAGCAGCAGGAGCCCCTCCGTGTCGCGATCCAGCCGGCCGACCGGGAACACGCGGGGACCCGACGGGAGGAGGCGCGTGAGGTCCCGGGCCGCGTGCGGGTCGCGCATCGTGGTCGTCACGCCTCGCGGCTTGTTGAGGGCGAGGTAGCGCAGGCCCGGGTCCACGCTGATCCGGCGTCCGTCCACCCGGACCTCGTCGCGCGCGGGATCGACGCGGTCGCCGAGGGTCGCGGTCTCCCCGTTCACCTGGACGCGCCCGGCGGAGATCAGCTCCTCTGACGTGCGCCGCGAGCCGAGCCCCGCCCTTGCCAAGGAGCGCTGGAGCCGCTCGACCGGCACGGAGGGTCAGTCTTCCGCCGGCGCGTCCTCGGCGCTTCGCGAGAGCAGCGGCGCGAGCGAGGGAAGCCCCGAGAGCGAGGGCAGCCCGAGCCGCTCGAGGAACTCGGGCGTCGTGCCGTAGAGCACGGGGCGTCCGGGGGTCTCCTCGCGGCCGACCTCGGCGACGAACCCGCGGTCGACGAGCGCGCGCAACACGCCGTCCGAGTTCACACCGCGGACGCTCGAGATCTGATGGCGGGTCACCGGCTGCTTGTACGCGACGATCGCGAGCGTCTCGAGCGCCGCCTTCGTCAGGCGCGTGTGGCGGGAGGCGAGCACGTAGCGTTCGACCGCCTCGGCCGCGTCGGGATGGGTCGTGAGCCGCCAGCCGCCGGCGACGTTGCGGAGCGTGATCCCGGCGCCCCGCTCCTCGTACGCCGCAGCGAGCTCCTCGCACAGCCGGTCGACCTCCTGCCGCGAGGTCCCGAGCGCCTGCGCGAGCGCGACCGAGGCGACCGGCTCGTCGGACACGAACAGCAGGGCCTCGACCTCGCGCACCGAGCTCACGCCGCCTCCCCCTCCCACCGCACCTCGATCTCGCCGAACGTCTCCGCCTGCTCGAGATCCACCTTCCCCTCGCGGTAGAGCTCGAGCAGCGCGAGGAAGCGCACCACGATCTGGATCCGTTCGTCGCAGTCGGCGACGAGGTCGCGGAAGCTCGCCTGACCGAGCCGGTCCAAGTGTCCCCGGACCGCCTCGACGGCCTCCGCCATCGTGTATCGGATCGGCGTGACGTGCGAGAGGTCGAGCAGCGCCGGCGGTCGCAGCACGGCCGCGGCGATCCGCGCGAGGTCCTCCGCCTGGATCATCTCGAGCACGTCGGGGTACAGGTGCGCGAGCTCGGGCGGAGGCCCGGCCTCCCGGGGGAAGCGCAGGGACTCCTCCTCGAGCAGGCGGCCGAGCTCGACCGCCACGATCCGGAACGCCGACAGCTCGATCGACCGCGCGTACACGAGGTCCGGCGAGACGCCGAGCAGGTCCTCCTCGTCGACGACCTCGTGACGCGGCATCAGACGCCCCACCTTCAGCTCGAGGAGGATCGCGCAGACCGCCAGGAACCAGGTCGCCTCTTCGAGCGACCACTCCTCGGTCTCCTTGCCGTAGGCGATGAACCGGTCGGTCACCGTCGCGATCGGGACGTCGCAGACGTCGATCTTCTGATCCAGGAGCAGGTCGGCGAGCACGGTGAATGGCCCGCTGAAGACCGGCAGCTCGACGGCGAACGCCGCGCGCTCCTCCGGTCGGTCGTCCGACCCTGCCGACGGCGTCACGGAGCCTCCGAGCCCGGCCCGAGGCCCATGCGGTCGGCCGCGATCTCGACCGTCTTCGATGAGATCGCCCGGGCCTTCTCGGCCCCCGCGCGCAGGACCGATTCGAGCTGCGTCTCGTCGGGCCGGATCGCCTCGTACCGCTCCCGGATCGGCCCGAGGTACTCGGCCACCGCGCTCCCGGCATCCTCCTTGAACCGCGCGTACCCGGACCCGTCCGCGTACTCGGCCTCGACGGCCTCGGGCGACACGCCGCGCGCCACCGCCATGATCTCGATCAGGTTCGAGACGCCGCGCTTGTCGGGTTCGCGCCGGACGTCCCTGCCCGAGTCCGTCACGGCCGACTTGAACTTCTTCGCGATCGCCTCGGGTGGATCCAGGATGTACACCGTGCCTAGCTCGGATCCGCCGGTGGTCGACATCTTCCTGTCGGGGTCCTGGAGGTCGAGGATCCTCGCGCCCACCTCCGGGATCCGGTGCCGCGGCAGCGTGAACACCTCGCCGAACCGCGAGTTGAACCGTTCGGCGACCTCACGCGCGAGCTCGATGTGCTGCTTCTGGTCCTCGCCCACGGGGACCTCGTCCGTCCGGTACGCGAGGATGTCCGCCGCCTGCAGCACCGGGTAGAAGAACAGCCCGGCGGACACGAACGCCTTCTGCTGCTCGGACTTCTCCTTGAACTGGGTCATCCGGCTGAGCTGTCCGAACGACGTGACGTTCGCGAGCAGCCAGCACAGGTAGGGGTGCTCCCAGACGTCGCTCTGGCGGAACAGGATGCACCGCGCCGGGTCGAGCCCGGCGGCCATGAGGATCGCGACGGTGTCGCGGACCTGGCGACGAAGGCCGGCCGGATCGTGGTCAACCGTGAGGGCGTGGAGGTCGACCAGGCAGTAGATGCTCTCCCCCCGGTCCTGCCCCTCCACGTACTGCCGAACCGCCCCGATCAGGTTGCCGAGGTGCTTGGCGCCCGTCGGCTGGATCCCCGAGAAGATCCGGATCGGCCCGCCCGACTCGTTCGCGGCGTTGCTCACGATGCGGCCGATGATATCGTCCGCACCCGCGTGGCCCGGGAGCGCTCAGACCGGACAGTCGATGCCCGCCGCCAGGTTGCAGGCCAGGTCCGCGAAGACCCTCACGATCGCGAGTAGCGGCCCGGCGAGCAGGAAGAAGATGACCAGGATGAACAGCACCAGGTACTGGTCCAGGTTCGCGTACAGCTCCCGCGCCCTGGGCGGCAGGAAGGGTGCCAGGAGCTTCGACCCGTCCAGTCCGGGCACCGGCATCAGCTGGAGGCCGAACATGAACGCGTTGACCAGCAGCCAGGCCACCGCGAACAACAGGAGTTCCCCCGAGACGCCGGCCCTGATCACGAGGCCCGCCGGGATCGCGAGGCCGATGTTCGCGCCCAGGCCGGCCAACACGACCCACGCCATGTCCCGACGCGGGTTCCGGAACGACGTCGGGTCCACCGGCATCGGCTTCGCGTAGGCGAACACCGGCAACAGCATCGAGCCGCGTGCCGCCACCAGGATCAGGGCGAGCGCCGGCAGGATCAGCGACCCGAACGGATCGATCAGCGGCTTCGGGTTCAGCGTGAGTCTTCCCCAACGCCGAGGATTCTGGTCTCCGAAGCGCGTCGCAACGAACGCGTGCGCGTACTCGTGCAGGACGAGCGCGGGCACGAGCGCGATCGCGAGGTACACGGCGAACTTCAGGTTCTGCATCAGCCGAACCAACCGTAGACGAGCGGCGGGGGCTCGACGTCGTGGTCCACGAACGTGAGTGCCGCCTGGATACTCGCGAGGCACGCCTCCGCGTCGGCGTCGCTGCGGGCGTGGACCTCGCCCATCGCCTGTCCCGCCTCGATCCGGTCGCCGACCTTCGGATGGATGACGATCCCCACCGCGGGGTCGATCGGATCGCCCTTCTTCCTGCGTCCGGCCCCGAGGTCTGCGCTCGCGCGCCCCAGGGCCTCGGCGTCGACGCCCGCGAGCGAGCCGGACGCGGTGGCCTCGATCGTCTGGCGGACCGGCGCCGTCGGGAGCACGCCCACGGGATCGTCGACGACCCGAGGGTCCCCGCCCTGGGACTCGATCATGCGCCGGAAGGCCTCGAGAGCGTCGCCGCCGTCGATCGCTCCCGCGGCCCGCGCCCTCCCCTCCCCCATCGCGTCGCCCGAGAGCCGCGAGACCGCCTCGCCCGCGAACATCACGATCGCGTCTCGCAGCCGGCCGTGCTGCTCGCCCCGAAGTAGCCGCACGGCCTCGAGGACGTCGAGCGCGTTGCCGATCGCGTCGCCGAGCGGCTGCGACATGTCGGTCACCGCCGCGCGCGTCGGGCGCCCCCAGTCGTGCGCGAGCGCCGTGCACGCGGAGGCCAGCGCCTCGGCGTCCTGCGGCGTCTTCATGAACGCACCACTGCCGGCCTTCACGTCGAGCAGCACGAGGTCCGTCCCCACGGCGAGCTTCTTCGACATCACGCTCGCCGCGATCAGCGGGATCGACGGAACCGTCGCGGTCGCGTCTCGGAGCGCGTAGAGGGCGCCGTCGGCGGGGACGAGGTTCGCGGTCTGCGCGGCGACGGCGCATCCCACCTCCTCGACCTGCCGCTCGAACGCGTCGGGCTCGAGATCCGTGCGCAGGCCGGGGATCGACTCGAGCTTGTCGAGCGTCCCCCCCGTATGGCCGAGCCCCCGCCCCGAGAGCTTCGCAACCGCGAGGCCGAGCGAGGCCGCGAGCGGCGCGAACACCATCGTCACGCCGTCGGCCACGCCGCCGGTCGAGTGCTTGTCCACCTTCGGCCGCGAGATCCCCTCGAGCGGCAGCGTGTCGCCGGACTCCACCAGCGCCCGGGTGAGCGCGAGCGTCTCGACCTCGTCGAGACCGTTCACGAACGCCGCCATCAGGAAGGCCGCCGCCTGGTAGTCGGGGACGTCGCCGCTGGCGTGCTCGTGGACGAACCACTGGAGCTGCTCGGGATCGAGCCGGCGGCCGTCGCGCTTGGCCGCGATCACATCGCGCGGGTCGAGACGGCTCACCGGCCGACCTCGGCGGCGAGGCTCGACCCTTCCAGACCCCACGGGACGCCGAGGAGCTCCGCGGCCGTCGCGCCGAGATCGGCGAACGTCGACCGAGCCCCGACGTCGAACGGTCCCCCGTCGAGGCCGGCGGCAAGCAACGGCGTGCGTTCGCGCGAATGGTCGGTCGACGGGGTCGTGGGGTCGCACCCGTGGTCGCCCGTGAGGAACAGCACGCCCCCGCCGAGGGCGCCCACGAGGTCGGGGATCCGGGCGTCGAGCGCCTCGATCGCGTGGGCGTACCCCTCCGGGTCGTTGCGGTGTCCGTACTTGCTGTCGAAGTCCACGAGGTTGCTGAACACGAGCGCGGGGCCCGGGCGGCGCAGGTAGTCGATCGTCAGGTCGATGCCGTGATCGTTCGAGTCCGAGTACCGGGCCTCCGTGAGTCCCTGCTGCGCGAAGATGTCCCGGATCTTCCCGACGCCGTACACGGCGACACCGTGCTCCTGGCATCGTTCGAGGAGCGTCGGCCCCGGCGGCGGGACCGAGAAGTCGCGCCGCTCCGGACGGCGGACGAACGCGCCGGGCTCGCCGTCGAACGGCCGCGCGATCACGCGCCCGACGTTGTGTGGGCCCGTCAGCAGGCGGCGCGCCGTGCGACACCACTCGTACAACGTCTGGAGCGGTACCACGTCGACGTGCGTCGCGATCTGGAACACGGAGTCGCCGCTCGTGTAGACGATCGGCCTGCCGCTCCGAAGCTGCTCCTGGCCGAGCTCGGCGATGATCTCGGTCCCCGAGGCCGGGACGTTCCCGAGCACCTCGCGGCCTATCTGCGCCTCGAACGGCTGGACGATCTCCGGCGGGAAGCCGTCCGGGTACAACGGGAACGGCTCGCCGAGCACGATGCCGGCCATCTCCCAGTGGCCGGTCGTCGTGTCCTTGCCCGCCGAACGCTCCGTGCAGCGCCCGTGCGCCGACCCGGGCTCGGCCCCCGGGGGTACGCCCTCGATCTCGGTGAGCGTCCCGAGCCCGAGCGCCCCGAGGTTCGGCGCGTGGATCCCGCCGACGGCGGTCGCGGTGTTCCCGAGGGTGTCGGAGCCGGCGTCGCCGTAGGCCTCCGCGTCGGGCGCGTCGCCAACCCCGAACGAATCGCAGACGAGCAGGAGGACTCGAGGGACCTTCGCCGGGCCGGGTTCCGCCACCTAGCGACCCTCGCCGAGGTTCGCGCAGTCGATGCAGAGGATCGCCCAGGGCAGGGCGTCGAGGCGTTCGATCGAGATCGGGTTCCCACAGCGCTCGCACGCGCCGTAGGTCCCCAGCTCCATCTTCGTGAGCGCGCGGTTCACCCACCGCAGGTTCGCGCGGAGCGCCTTCATCACCGAGAGGAGCCGCGCGCGTTCGGCCGTGGAATGCGCGCTGTCCGCGAACCCGCGCTCGACGTCGATGGCCGCGTCGTCCGAGTCCGGGTCCCCGCCCTGCTCGACGATCTCCTTGCGGAGGTTCTCCCGTTGCTCCTCGAGCGCCTCGCGCAGCTCGGCGAGCTTGGCTGCCTCGATCATGCGGTGACCCTCCTCCCGCCGCGGGCCCGCGGGTGGGACGTGAAGTAGACCTCCCGCAGATGCTCCTTCGTCACCAGCGTATAGACCTGGGTCGTGGCGACGCTCGCGTGCCCGAGCAGCTCCTGCACGACACGGATGTCGGCCCCGCCCTCGAGCAGGTGGGTGGCGAACGAGTGCCGCAACGTGTGCGGGCTCACCTTCTTCTCGATGCCGGCCTCCCTGGCGCGGGCCGCGAGGATCCCCGCGCATCCCTGCCGCGTGAGCCGGCCGCCGCGCTGGTTGAGGAACAGCGCGGACCGCGATCGCGCCGTGGCGAACTGCGGGCGGACCCGCGTCAGGTAGGCCGAGACCGCGTTGCGCGCGAACCGGCCGAGCGGCGCGTCGCGCTCCTTCCCGCCCTTGCCGAGGACCCGGACGCTTCCCTCCTCGAGGTCCACGTCGTCGACGTCGAGCCCCACGAGCTCGGAAATCCGGAGCCCGGCCCCGTACAGGGTCTCGAGGACGGCGCGGTCGCGCAGCCCCTTCGCCGAGCCGTCGGGCGTCGCGAGCACGCGGGCGACCTGGTCGACGGAGAGCGGCTTCGGCAGCGAGCGCGGCAGCTTGGGTCGCACGACGGGAGCGGTCGGGTCGGTGCGCACCTGGCCCTCGCGCAGGAGGAAGCGATGGAACGCACGGACCGACGAGAGCGCGCGGACCACCGAGGTCGCGCGGTACGGCTTGCCGTCGCCGTGCGTCGATGCCGAGACCCGGGCGACGTGCGCGGCCACCGTCGGCTCGTCGACCCTGCGGCCGTCCGTGATCCCCCGTTCCCGCAGGAACGTCGCGTAGCGCTCGAGGTCGCGGCGGTAGGCGGCGACCGTGTGCGGCGACAGCCCGCGTTCGACCGTCAGGTGATCGAGGAAACGCTGGATCTGCTTCGCCAGGGCGTCGCGCATCCGCGTCGGCTCAGCCGAGCCGGTCGAGGACCTCGGCGAGCGGCGTGAACGGCAGGCCGTGTGCCTCGGCGACGCCCTCGTTCGTGATCTCGCCGGCGGCGACGTTCACGCCGAGCGCGAGGGCCGGGTTGTTCCGCACCGAGGCCGGGAGCCCCTCGTTCGCGATCTCGAGCGCGTACGGCAGCGTGACGTTCGTGAGCGCGTAGGTCGAGGTGTTCGGCACGGCGCCCGGCATGTTCCCGACGCAGTAGTGCACGACGTCGTGCACCACGTAGGTGGGATCGGAGTGCGTGGTCATCCTCGCGGTCTCGACGCACCCTCCCTGGTCGATCGAGATGTCGATGATCACCGAGCCCGGCCGCATCGAGGCGACCATCTCCTCGGACACGAGCTTGGGGGCCTTCGCGCCCGGCACGAGGACCGTGCCGATCAGGACGTCGGCCTCGGCCACGCGCTGCTCGAGCGTGAGCTGGTCCGACATCAGCGTGATGATCCGGCCCTTGTGGATCTGGTCGATGTAGCGGAGCCGGTCGAGGTTCTTGTCGACGACGACGACCTCCGCCTCCATGCCGGCCGCGATCCAGGCTGCGTTCGCGCCGGCCATCCCGGCGCCGAGGACCACCAGCTTGGCCGGCCGCACGCCCGAGACGCCCCCCAGCAGCACGCCGCGCCCGCCGTGCTCCTTCTCCTGCAGCCTCGCCCCGACGTGCGGCGCCATGCGGCCGGCGATCTCGCTCATCGGCGCGAGCAGCGGCAGCCGCCCCTGATCGTCCTGGACGGTCTCGTACGCGACCGCGAGGACGCCGCGCTCGGCCAACGCCTGCGTGAGCTCGCGACCGGCGGCAAGATGCAGGTAGGTGAACAGCACCTGCCCCTCGCGCAGGTGCTCGAACTCGGAGGCGATCGGCTCCTTGACCTTGAGGATCAGGTCCGACTGTCTCCAGACCTCGGAGGTGTCGGCCACGAGCTCGGCGCCGGCCCGCTTGTAGCGCTCGGCGAACAGGGAGGACCCGTCGCCCGCGCCCTCCTCGACGAGCACCCGGTGACCGGCGCGGGTCAGCTCGCGGACGCCCTCGGGGGTGGCGGCGACCCGGTACTCGTTGTCCTTGACCTCTTTCGGGATCCCGATGATCACCGCGCGGCCACCCTCCGATCCGGGACTAGGCAAGCGTACCCGACCCACCCGACCGCCCCCGGCGGGGGCTCACGCGGCCTCCACCGCGTAGAGCTGCCACGTGCCGGGAACCCCCTTGAGGGCGTGGTCGCCGCGGTCCGCGAGGACGATCCCGGACCCGGCGACGAGATCGGCGACGGTGCGCGAGACGAGGACCTCGTCGGGGGCGGCGAGTCCCGAGACGCGGGAGCCGATGTGGACGGCGATCCCGCGCACGGTCTCGCCGGAGACCTCGACCTCGCCCGTGTGCAGGCCCGCCCGCACCTCGAGGCCGAGCTCCTTGACCCCGTCGCGCAGGGCGACCGCGCACCGGATCGCGCGCGCCGGGCCGTCGAAGGTCGCGAGGAACCCGTCGCCGGCCGTGTCGATCTCCCGGCCGCGCCACCGGACCAGCTCCCGCCGCACCACGTCGTGGTGCCGCCGCAGGAGCGCGTCCCACTCGCGGTCCCCCACGCGCACCGCCGTCTCCGTGGATCCCACGATGTCGGTGAACAGCACGGTCGCCAGCACGCGATCGGAGTCGGGACCCCGGCGGGCGCCGGTCAGGAACTCCTCCACCTCGTCGAGCACCGCATCGGCATCACCTGCCCACACCACGTGGTCGATCCCAGGGAGCTCCACGAACTTCGCACCGGGGATCCGCTCGGCGATGTACCGGCCCTCCTCCACGTGGACGTCCGCGTCGTCGGTCCGGTAGATGAGGAGCGTGGGAACGCGGACCGTGGGAAGGATCTCGCGCACGTCGATCTGCGTGTTCATGCGCAGCAGCGCGGCGGCCGCCTTCGGGCTGGCCGCCTGGCGGACGTAGCGCCCGATCCACCGCTGGAAGGCCTCGTCGTCCACCTTGCTCGGGGCCAGGGTTCGGAAGGCCTCCGGCGACCCCCACGTGGCCTCCGTCCGCTCGATCTCGCGATCCCGATCCTCGATCGCCGGTGCCCACGGGTAGTCGTCCGACCGGATCCGCCTCGCGTAGCAACCGACCAGGACGAGGGCGCGGGTCCGTTCGGGGTACGTCGCCGTGAACAGGACGCACATGTTGCCGCCCTCCGAGTGTCCGAGCAACGCCGCCCGCTGCGAACCGACGGCGTCCATGACCGCGCGGACGTCGTCCATCCGCTGCTCGAGCGTGGGGAGCTGATCGATGGGCACCGGGTCCGAGAGCCCCGTTCCGCGCTTGTCGAAGATGATCAGCCTCGAGAACGACGCAAGCCGTTCCAGGAAGGCGGCGTAGCCGGGCTCGTCCCACATCAGCTCGATGTTCGACACCCAGCCGGGGACGTAGACCAGGTCGAAGGGACCCTCGCCCGCGACCTGGTACGCGATGCTGACCTCGCCGCTGCGGGCGTACCTTGTCTCCGAACGCTCCACGCCTCGCTCCCTGCCCGGGACAGGTGGAGCCTAGCCGGGCAGCACGACGGTGCGGTGCGGGGCTCCGTGCGCGACGGCCTTGGCCGCGCCCACGAACTCGCGGAACAGCGGGTGCGGCCGCGTGGGCCTGGACCGCAGCTCGGGGTGGAACTGGCCCGCCATGAAGAACGGGTGGCCCTCGAGCTCGATGATCTCGACGAGCCGGCCGTCGGGGCTCATGCCCGAGAACACCATGCCGTTGCCCGACAGGGCCTCGTGGTACGCGGGGTTCACCTCGTAGCGGTGGCGGTGGCGCTCGTAGACGACGGGCTCGCCGTACACCGCCTCGGCGCGCGTCCCCGGCACGACGTGGCAGGGTTGGGCGCCCAGCCGCATCGAGCCGCCGAGGTCCGTCACGTCCTTCTGCTCCGGGAGCAGGTCGATCACGGGGTGTGGCGTCGCCGGGTCGAACTCGGACGAGTTGGCCCCCTCGAGGCCGCACACGTTGCGGGCGAACTCGATCACGGCGCACTGCAGGCCGAGGCACAGGCCGAGGAACGGGACGCCCTGCTCGCGCGCGTGCCGGACCACCTCGAGCTTGCCCTCGACGCCGCGCCAGCCGAACCCGCCCGGCACGACGATCCCCTGCACCCCCCGGAGGAACTCGGCGGCATCGCCCTCGTCCACGTCGTCGGAGGACACCCATTCGATCTGGACGTCGGCGCCGTGGTGGAACCCCCCGTGCTTCAGCGCCTCGATCACGGAGAGGTACGCGTCCCGGAGGTTCACGTACTTGCCGACGATCGCGACCCGCACCGGGTCGGTGGCAGCGTCGATCCGCTCGACGAGCGCGTTCCATTCGGACAGGTCGGGTTCGGCGTCGATCCGCAGGTGGTTCGCGAGCTCCCGGTCGAGCCCCTCACGCGCCAGGATCAGCGGGACCCGGTAGATCGAGTCCGCGTCCTGCGCCGAGATCACGCCGCTGATCGGCACGTCGCACAGCAGGCTGATCTTCTCCTTCAGGTGACGGCCGATCGCGCGGTCCGAGCGGCACACGATCACGTCGGGCTGGATACCGATCGAGCGGAGCTCCTTCACCGAGTGCTGCGTCGGCTTGGTCTTGAGCTCCCCCGACGGGCCGATGAACGGCATCAGGCTCACGTGCACGAACGCGCACCGGTCGCGTCCGACCTCGTTGCGGAGCTGGCGGATCGCCTCGAGGAACGGCAGCGACTCGATGTCGCCAACGGTTCCCCCCACCTCGACGATCACGAGATCCGCGTTCTCCGCGACGGCGTGGTTGCGGATCCGCTCCTTGATCTCGTCGGTGACGTGCGGGATCACCTGGACGGTCTTGCCGAGGTAGTCGCCGCGGCGCTCCTTCGAGATGACCGCGCTGTAGATCGCGCCGGTCGTGAGGTTCGAGCCCTTGTGCAGGTTCTCGTCGGTGAAGCGCTCGTAGTGTCCGAGGTCCAGGTCGGTTTCGGCCCCGTCGTCGAGCACGAACACCTCGCCGTGCTCGAACGGGTTCATCGTGCCCGGGTCGACGTTGACGTAGGGGTCGAGCTTCTGGAGGGCGACGCGGAGCCCGCGTGAGCGGAAGAGTCGACCGAGCGAGGCGGTGGTGATCCCCTTGCCGAGTCCCGAGGCGACCCCGCCGGTCACGAAGACGAACTTCGGTTCTTTCTGCACCTCGGGAAGGCATCGTAGCAGAGCGGGGTGACGCGGTCGCGCGTTCGCGCCAACGATCTTCCGTCAGGGACTGCGGCCGAGCCCGTCCAGCCGGCGGAGTGGCGGCGTCCGCTCGATCACTCGGCTGAACGAGACCGTCTCCGCCAGGGCGTTCAGCGCCACGGCGGCCCCGGCGGCGACCGCGACCCACGGATCGGGCAACACGTCGTACAGGGCGAGGCCGGCGCAGAAGCCGAGCAGGTTTGCCCCTCCGTCCCCCAGCATCGCCTGCTCGCGCAGGTCGAACGGGAGCACGACGACCGCGCCCACGAGCAGCCCCGGCAGCAGCGGCGCGTTGGCCACCTCGCCCCACACGAGGAACGCGATCGCCGGGAGCAGGAACGCCTTCAGCGACCGGCCCGGCGCCACGTCGAGGCCGTTCCACACGTTCGCGCAGGCCGCGAGCAGGACGACGCCGCACACGGCCGCATAGCCGGCGCGGTCGGGCTGCAGCGCGACGACCACCGCCGCCGAGCCCGCGATCACCACCACCTTCACGATCCCGGTCGTCATCCGTCCCGACGCGAGCGAGCGCAGGTGCGCGCGGAGGCCGCGGGGACCGGTCTGGACGAGGTCGTCCACGAGCCCGGCCGCGAACACCAGCAGCGAGCCGCCGAGCGCCCCCCACCCCGCCGCGCCGACCTCGATGATCGATGCGGAGACGAGCGTCCAGACGAGCGCGTCGAGCGCGAGCACGATGCCGAGCACCCTCGGCACGAGGACCCCCCGGTGGTTCTCGACGAGGAGCCGGCCCCACCTCACGGCGGCCCCGTCATCCGAAGAGCCGAGGCCACACGGCCCTCGCGATGTCCCAGCCCTGCCGCGCCCGGTGCACGAAGCCCGGCGCGTCGCGGTACGTGGGCCGGTGGTCGAGCCCGTCGACGGGGACCTCCACGACCCGCAGGCCGGCACGGACGGCGTCGATCGTCATCGCGGTCTCGACGCCGAACCCGGGCGCGAGCGGCCGCACGAGCTCCATCGCTCGGGCGGAGAGTGCCCGCTGACCCGACAGCGGCTCGGAGGCGTGGAACCCGCACTGGACGCGGATCACGTGGGCGGCGGCGCCCTTCACGAGACCGAACCCTCCCGCGCGCGCCGGCGGGAACGCGGCGATCGCGACGTCGGCGTCCCCGGACGCCACGACGCGCACGATCGCGTCGAGCCCGGTGGCCGTGGAGCCGAGATCGCCGTCCGCGAGCAGCCAGAGGTCCGCGCCGTCGACCCGGTCCAGCGCGCCCTCGAGGGCGCTGCCCTTGCCCAGGCGGCGGCCGGCCCGGAGCACGGTCGCGCCGGCGCCCCTGGCCTCCTCGGGGGTGGCGTCCGTGGAGGCGTCGTCCACGACGACCACCTCGGTCGCCAGTCCCCGAAGCGCGGATACGCACGGGCCGATGCGTCCCTCCTCGTCGCGCGCGGCGACGAGCGCGACGATGCGGGTCACGGGAGGGGCGGGAGCGGCTCCGCCCCGTCCTTCACGCCGTAGTCCCCGCCGGCCCCGGTCGCGAGCAGGTCCTCGACGCCGAGCACGAGCGCCGTGCCGCCGATCGTCCGGTCGAGGACGTCCACGGTCACCGTCCCGTCCGGGCCGCTCGCGCGCACGAGCGATACGAAGTCGTAGTCGTTCAGCAGCGACTCGCCCGCGGCGACCGGGACGTCGAGCGCGGAAAGCGATTCGACGAGCGGGATCGCGAACGACTCGGGCGGCAGCACGGGGTCCCCGTCGCCCCGCCCGCCCGACAGCACCACGACCACCTGCCCGCTCGCGCCGATCTCCTCCAGGGTCGCCTCCGATGGGCCGCCGCCGACCGGGGCGAGGAACCCGGCCGACAGCAGGCTCGCGAGGAGGTCCTGCTCGGCGAGCGGGCTGCGCGGCGCCGAGAGCCGTTCGGCCAGCGCCTGGGCGGTGAGCGTCGGGAGCTCCTCCGCGGGTGCGGTCGGCTCGCCGAGCATGATCGCGAGCTCCTCCTGGGTCCCCGGGTCCTCGGATACGAGCTCGTCGGTGGCCGAGACGGTCGTCACGACGTCCGCCCCGGCGTTCGCGAGCGCCGCCTGGGTCTGCGCGAGCACGGAGTCCTCCACGCCGGTCTGCGTGACGACCACGACCGGCGTCCCGGCGAGCCGCCCCTGCGTGAGCGGCGCCGCGACGGCCTCGACGAACCCCCCGAGCGCGTCGAGCTCGGTCTCTCTCTCGGCGAGCTGACCGCGGAGATCGTCGGTCTGTCTGCGGAGCTCCTCGGTCTGCGCCCGGAGCTGGTCGGTGAGCTCGGGCTCGACGAACGCGCTCCCGGCGAGCAGCCCGATCGCGAGGGCGAGGAACACGGCCACGATCGTGACGATGTGGTACCGGAACGAGATCACAGCAGTTCCTTCAGGTCGAACACCCACTGCTGGATCTGCTCGAACAGCTGCAGCACGTACAGCCGCAGCGGCGGCGAGACTGCGACGACTGCCGCCATCGCCGCGATCGCCGCCGCCACGAGCAGGACGCTGTCGCGCGTCCGGATCCGCGGCGAGTAGACGCGCGAGACGCCCTTCGCGTCCATCAGGATCTCGCCGACCCGGAGCCGTACGAGGAACGTGCTCGACATGCCTTCGCGGCCCTTGTCGAGGAACTCCCGCAGGTTCCCGTGGCTGCCGACCGACACGATCGTCTCGGCGCCCTTCTCGTGGGCGAGCAGGAACGCGACGTCCTCGCTCGTGCCGGCGGCCTCCACGATCCGGAACGGCACCGAGTGCGCCAGCAGCCTGGCGCGCCCCGGCGCACGGCCGTCCTGGTACGCGTGCAGCACGAGCTCGGTCGGGTGGTGTCCTCGGAACCAGCGGCGCGACCGAGGCCGGGCGAGCTCGAGCGCCTCGTCCGACACGCTGTCCATGTCGCCGAGGATCAGATCCGGCCGGTAGCCGGCCTCGATCAGCGCGTCTGCGCCGCCGTCCACCCCGAGCAGGACGGGCCGGACGTCGCGGATGTACGGGCGCAGGACCGCGAGGTCCTCCTTGTAGTTGTAGCCGCGCACCACGACGAGGACCGGGCGGCCGGCGAGGTCGTGGTCGAGGTCGGGCAGCCCGGAGCCGCCGAAGAGAAGGTCGCGCTCGCGTTGCATGAAGTCCACGGTGTTGCGGGCGAACGACTCGAACCGTTCGCCCATCCTGAGCTGAGCCTCAGCCATCGCCTCCCGCACGGTCGCCTCGCTCTGCCGGATCCCCACCCCGACGAGCCGGTCGCCCGCGTAGACGCGATCGCCCTCGAGCCTGAGCTCTTCCCCCTCCCGGACCTTCTGCAGCACGAGCTGCCCCACCGAGTCGACGAGCGGAACGCCGGCCTCGACCAACCGGAGCGGGCCGAGGTTCGGGTACCGGCCGCTGATCGATCTCGCGCCGTTCACCACGCCGCCGACGCCCGCCGCGATCAGCGACTCGGCAGAAACGCGGTCGAGGTCCTCGTGGTCGATCACCGCGACCTCGCCGGGCTGCAGCCGTTGGACCAGTCGCTTCGTGCGCCCGTCGACCCGGGCGAGGCCGCCCTGGGGCCTGGGTCGGCGAAGCGGTCGCCTGAGCAGACTCCTCGACCTGGTTCCGGACGTGGGAGGACCTCCGTGGCCGCTCTTCCCGCTCGGCCGCGCGAGCGGCATTCGGGCCCAAGCGTAGCCGACCGGCCGTCGAGCGGGCCGGTCAGGGCGTGCCGGCCGCCTTCGTGCGTCCCGCTTCGGCGAGCAGCTCCTCGGCGTGCGCCGCGGCCGAGTCGCTCTCGGGCAGACCGGCCAGCATCCGGGAGAGCTCGGCAACGCGGGCCTCGTCGTCGAGCGCCTCGACGCTCGCGGTCCGGTCGTCCTTGCGGACCCGGACGTGCCGATCGGCGAACGAAGCGATCTGCGGCAGGTGCGTGACGACGATCACCTGCCGGCGTTCGGCGAGCCGGGCGAGCCGGCGCCCGACGGCGACGCCGGCCCGGCCGCCGATCCCCGCATCCACCTCGTCGAAGATCAGCGTCGGCACGTCGTCGAGATCCACGAGGACGCTCCGGCAGGCGAGCATCGCGCGCGAGAGCTCTCCGCCGGACGCGACCTTGGCGAGCGGCAGCGGGGTCTGGCCGGGGCCGCCCGAGAACGCCATCGCGACGCGCTCCGCACCGCCCGACGTCATCTCGCTCGACGGGGCGAGCGCGACCTCGATCGAGGCGCCCTCCATCCCCAGCTCGGCGAGCTCGCCAACCAGCGCCGCCGAGAGCGTGGGCGCGGCGCGGGTGCGTCCCTCCGTCACCGCGAGCGCGAGCGCCGTCACCTTCTCCGAGCGCTCGGCGACGTCCCCCGACCGCCGCGCGCGCTCCTCGCCGGCCCCGGCGAGCGCCTCGAGGCTCGCGCGGGCACGTTCGAGGAAGGCCACGACCTCGTCCTCGCTCTCGCCGTACTTCCTCCGGAGCGCGTCGAGCGCCGCGATGCGTTCGCGCACCTGTTCGAGCCGCGCGGGATCGAGCTCGAGCCCCTCGCGGTACCCGCGGACCTCGCGGGCGAGCTCGGCCGCCTCGGCCGAGACCTGCGCGGAGCGTTCGGCGAACTCCTCGGCGCGGGGATCGACCTCCCCCGCGGACCGGAGCTCCGCCGCCGCGCGTCCGAGCGTGTCGACCGTCCCACCGTCCTCGAGCAGCGCGCGCTCGGCGGCGGCGGCGCGTTCGAGCAGTCGCTCCGCGTGGGCGAGGCGCGCTTCCTCGAGCTTCAGCTCGGCGGTCTCGCCGGGGCGCGGCGCGGCCGCCTCGATCTCGCGCACCTGGTACGCGAGCAGGTCCATCTCGCGCTCGCGATCGCGTTCGCGCTCCTCGAGCCGGGCGAGCGCCTCGCGGGCCGCGCGGAGGCCGGCGTACTCCCGCCGCAGCGCCTCGACGACCTCGAGGTGCGCCGGGCCGGCGAACCGGTCGAGGAACGCCGTCTGCGCCCCGGCCTTCAGCAGGCGCTGCCCCTCGTGCTGACCGTGGAGCTCGACGAGCCCGCCGGCGAGCTCGGCGAGCGCCGAGACCGGGGCGAGCTGCCCGCCGATCCGCGCGGAGCTGCGCCCCTCGGCCGACACGCTCCGGGCGAGGAGCACCTCCCCCTCCTCGGCCCACCCCTCCGCGGCGCCGAGCGGCGCGTCGAACCGGGCCTGGACCCGCGCCGCGCCCGCCCCGGTCCTGACCATGGTCGAGTTCGCGCGGCGGCCGAGCGAGAGCTGCAGCCCGACGGTCACGAGGGTCTTGCCGGTCCCGGTCTCGCCCGTGAGGACGTTCAGCCCGGGATGGAGCTCGAGGTAAAGGTCGTCGATGACGCCCAGGCCGCTGATGTGCAGCTCGCGAAGCACCGGCCGATCCTAGCCCGGCCCACCGACCTGACCCGGGAGGTCGAACTTGTCCCGGACGAGCTCGAAGAACGGCGGCGCGTCCTCCCGGCGGACCAGCCGCGCCGGCGTTGGGGCGCGCCCGATCTCGACATGCGCCCCCAACGGCAGCTCGAGCGCCGTCCGCCCGTCGGCGGAGAGCAGGCCCGGCTCCTCCCCCACGACCTCGAGCCGAACCCGCTGCTCGGGCCCGAGGACCAGCGAGCGGTCGAACACCATGTGTGCCGCGATCGGCGTCACGACGATGCTCGGGACCGAGGGCGACACGATCGGCCCGCCCGCGCTGAACGAGTAGGCCGTCGAACCCGTAGGCGTCGCCGAGATCACGCCGTCGGCGGAGAACGTCGTCACGTACGCGTCGTCGACGAAGACCGCGAGCCGGATCAGCCGGTGCCGCGCGCTCTTCTCGACGAAGACCTCGTTCAGAGCCCACTGCGGCGGGAAGGTCGAGCCCTCCGCGAGGACGGCGAGGCGCTCCTCGATCCGCGCGGACCCGTTCAGGACCTGCTCGAGCACGTCGGTCGCCCGTTCGGGCTCCGCCTCCGTGAGGAACCCCATCCGCCCCACCTTCACGCCGAGCACGGGGACGTCCGAGCGCGACGCGATGAGCGCCGCCCGCAGGAACGTGCCGTCGCCGCCAACCGAGATCACGAGGTCGACGGGGACGTCCGCGCCAGCACCGCCTTCGGACCCGGGACCGTCGAGCGTCGCCGTCGAGATCCCGCGTCCCGCGAGCCACGCCTCCAGCGTCGTCGCCGCGTCGGCGGCCGCCTCCCGGCCGGGGTGCACGACGAACCCGACGGCCTTCACGCGCGCCCCGCGATCTCGAGCCCCGCGGCGAGGGCGGCGTCCACGTCGAGCACCGCGCCGGGCCGGGCGGCCTTCGTCGCGTGCAGGAGGAACTCGACGTTGCCCGCGGGCCCGCGGACCGGACACGCCATCACGCCGAGCGGCCGGAGGCGCGCGTCCTCGGCGGCCTCCGAGACGCCGCGGATCGCGTCCGCCCATCGCTCGGGGTCTCGGACGACGCCGCCCGGACCGACCGCGTCTCGGCCCGCCTCGAACTGCGGCTTGACCAGCAGCACGAGCTCGGCCTCCTCGGCCGCGACGCTCGCCAGCGCGCCGATCGCGAGCCGCAGCGAGATGAACGAGAGATCGGCGACCAGGATCTCGGGCGCGAACGGCAACGCCTCGGGCCGGAGGTCCCTGACGTTCGTGCGTTCGAGCACGGTGACCCGCGGATCGCCGCGCAGTGACCACGCGAGCTGACCGTAGCCGACGTCGACGGCGATCACGTGGCCGGCGCCGCGTTGCAGGAGGCAGTCGGTGAAGCCTCCGGTCGACGCACCCGCGTCGAGCGCTCGACGGCCGGCGACCTCGATCCCGAACCCCTCCAGCGCGGCGTCGAGCTTCTCCCCGCCCCGGGACACGAAGCGTCGGGCCGGCCCGACCAGCTCCACGGGTTCGGCGGGATCGACGAGCGTGGATGCCTTGCCGGCCGTCCGGCCTCCGACGAGCACCAGGCCGTCGCGAACGGCCGCCTGCGCCTCCGTGCGGGATGTCGCCAGGCCGCGGCGCACGAGCTCGGCGTCGAGCTGGCGGCGCGCCACGGCGACCGGGCTCAGGCCTGGCCGGTCCCGGCCGTCTTGGTGCTCTTGGCCGAGCTCCGCTTGGCGGCGGTGCGCTTGGCACCGGTCTTGCCGCCCTCTCGCTCGAGCTCGCGGACCCGCCTACGCAGCGCGTCGAGGTCGGCACGGGTGGCGACACCCATCGACTTCAGCTGCGAGCTCACCTCGGCGCGCACGAACTCGGTGAGGCGCTCCCGGTTGCGGGTGGACCACTTCAGGATCTCCTGCGCGGCCTTGGTCACTTGCTCCTTGCCCTGGCCCTGCATCAGCGACTTCGCGAGGTCCTGCGCCCCGGTCGCCGACAGCTTGTCGGTGGCGCCACCCACCGCCTTGCGAACTTCCTTCACGACCATGATCGTCTCCTCGGGATCGACATCCGTGGCTTCCCGCACAGGATACCGTCCGGCGTTGACGGGCCCAGGGGCGAACGACCGCTCCTCCCGGCCCCGACGCCCTGCGCTCAGTCGAGCAGGGCGGTGACGTCCGGCGCGACGTGGGTCGGTCGGGCCTCCGAGCCCTCCAGGTCCGAGGCGGTCGACACGCCGGAGAGGACCAGCAGCGAGTCCCACCCGAGCCGGTTCGCGCCCTCGATGTCGGTGTCGAGCCGGTCGCCAACCACGAGGGGTCGAACACCGCCCGCCCGCCGCAGCGCGGCCTCGAACAGCGGCGCAAACGGCTTACCCACGACCTCGGGCTCACGCCCGGTGGCCGCGGCGACGGCCGCCACGAGCGAGCCCGCCCCGGGCCAGACGAGCCCGCCGGGCGCCGGGTACGTGACGTCCGCGTTCGTCGCGACGAACCCGGCCCCGCCCCGGATCAGCACGCAGGCGGTCCGCAGCTTCGCGTACGTGAAGTCCTCGTCGATGCCCACCACGACGAGATCCGCCTCCGGCGCGGCGCCGTCAACGAGCCGCAGGCCCTCGCCGGCAAGCGCCCGCACGACGCCGTCGCCGCCGATCGCGAACACGGAGCCGCCGCCGCGCGCGGCCAGGAGCTCAGCGGTCGCCTGCGCCGAGGTCACAACCTCGGCGGCATCGGCCAGGATCCCGAACCCGTCGAGCTTGGCCGCGACCTGCTCGGGGGTCCGGGACGAGTTGTTCGTGAAGAACGCGAGGCGGACGCCCCGGCCGCGGAGCGTCTCCAGCGTCAGGGCGGCGCCCGGCAGGGACTCGTCGCCCCGGAACAGGACGCCGTCCAGATCGAACAGGAGACAGTCGTAGTCCTCCGCCAGCATCAGCCGGCGATCCTGCTGAGCGCCCGCTCGTAGTCCTCGGTGCCCGGACGCATCGCGAGCGCGAGCTTCAGGTGTCCGATCGCCCGGGACCGTTGACCGGTCCGCTCGCACGCGAGCGCGAGGCCGAAGTGCGCGTAGTCGTTCACGGGGTCGATCTGCAGCACCTTGGCAAACTCGCGCCGGGCCGAGTGCGCCCGCCCCGACATGAACAGCGCCCGGCCGAGGGCCTCGCGGATCGACGCCTTCTCGGGCTCGATCATCTTCGCGCGGCCGAGCAGCATGGCCGCCTGGTGCGGGTGGCCCTCGCGGAGGAACCCCATGCCACGGGCGAAGAGGTCGTAGGCGCCTTCGGGCTGCTGGGGCTCCGAGAGGTGGCTGCTATACATGGCGCGTGCCCCGCGTGTCGCCCTTCGTGGGTCTGTTGTTCGACCGATCCGTCGTCGGCTCGTACGACCTCGTCACGACCCCACCCTACGACGTGATCTCCGACGCCGAGCGCCGGCGCTTCCTCGAGGCGAGCCCCTTCAACGTGATCCGGCTCGAGCTCGGCTCCGACGACGCGGCCGAGGCGGAGGAACGGTACCGGCGGGCCGGCGAGCTCCTCCGATCGTGGCGGAGCGAGGGAGCGCTCGTGCCGACCGGCGGCCCGGCATACTTCCCGTACGAGATGCGCTTCTCGCTCCACGGCCGCGCTCGGACGATCCGCTCCCTGATCTGCGCGGTCGAGCTCGAGGACTGGGGCGGGTCGATCGTGCCGCACGAGCGGACGATGGAGGGCCCGATCGAGGACCGGCTGCGCCTCACGAGGGAGGTGCGGGCGAACCTGTCGAGCATCCACGCGCTGTTCGGCGGGCCGAACGAGCGGTTCGCGTCCTACCTCGACGCGGCGACCGCGAGCGAGCCGGCAGCGCTGACGGCCGACGAATCGGGCGTGGAGCACCGGATCTGGGTGGCGCCGCCCGAACCCGAGGTCGCGACGTGGCTCGCGCCCGAGTCCCTGATGATCGCCGACGGCCACCACCGGTACACGATGGCGCTCCGCTATCGGGACGAGATGCGCGAGCGACACGGACCCGGCCCGTGGGATCACGCGATGATGCTCGTCGCCGACGCGGCCGTGCAGGACCCGCCGGTGCTCCCGTTCCATCGGATCCAGGTGGACGGCCCCCTCGAGGCTCGCGGCGCCCGGGTCCGCGACCTCGCCGAGGTGCTCGAGACCGTGAGCGACGAGCGGCTCGTCTACGGGACGGCCGCGCTCGAGGACGGCGTGCTCGTGCACCGCGTGGCCGAGCTCGACGGCGAGCCCCCCGCCGTGGTCGCACTGCACGAACAGGTGCTCGCCGGCGCCGGCGACCGGCTCCGGTACACCGCCGACGTCGCGGCCGCGGAGGAGGCGGTCCATACCGGCGAGGCGATCGGCGCCTACTTCCTGCCCCCGACCGACGCGACGCGCATCAGGGCCGTCATCGACCGCGGAGACCGGCTGCCCCCGAAGTCGACGTTCTTCTGGCCGAAGCCGCGGAGCGGCCTGGTGATCCGGCCGGTCGACGCCTGAACGGCCCCGAGCCTCAGTCGGTCTCGGGCACCTCGAGCCTCTTCAGCCCCGCGGCTACCACCTCGGTGAGGCTCCGCGCTCCGGCCCCGCTCCGGTAGAAGCGCCGGACGAGCGTGCCGTACACGAGCACGTCGTCGCCCTTGGCGATCCCCTTCAAGGCGCGCTTGCCGACGTCGCGATGCCACGCGGCGACCGGCAGGGGGAGGAGGCGCTTGCCCGCCTCCGGAACGGAGAGCCGGATCTCGGTGACCTCGTCGCCCGACGGCATCCGGCGTTCGACCGGATCGGCGGCGACGGTGCCGGCGAGCACGACGACGTTGACCGTCACCATGCGTCCTGCATCGACATCCCGACTCCCCCCTTCGGCCGGACGGTAGCACCGCCCACCGACACACCCGGGCCGTAGACTCGCGCCCGTGGAACCCGTCGTGTTCGAGGTCGCCCCGGGGATCACCGCGATCGACACGTTCTTCGGCGGCCGCGAGCGCTACACGGCGGCGTACCTGCTGAACGCCGACGAGCCGGCGATCGTCGAGACCGGGCCGACGACCTCCTTCGACCATGTCGTCGCCGGTCTCGACGAGCTCGGCATCGGAGCGGGCGACCTCGCACACGTCATCGTCACCCACATCCACCTCGATCACGCGGGCGGCGTGGGCAGGATCGCCGAGCGCTATCCGAAGGCCGCGATCTGGGTGCACGAACGGGGCGCGCGCCACCTCGCCGATCCGTCGCGGCTGGTCGCGAGCGCCGAACGGATCTACGGTCCAGACCTCCTCGCCTCGCGGTTCGGTGACGTGGAACCGGTGGCGCCGCAACGGGTTCGAGCCGTCGACGGCGGGGCGGTGATCGACCTCGGCGGGCGGACGCTCGACGTCCTCGCCACGCCCGGCCACGCGAAGCACCACATGTCTCTCGGCGACTCCGCGACGGGCGCCGTCTTCACCGGCGACGCGCTCGGGATCCATCCGCCGGACGCGCCGGCCCTTCGGCCGGCGACGCCCCCGCCCGACTACGACCTGGAGCTCGCGGTCTCGTCGATCCGAGCGATCCGCGAACGCGCACGAGGGTCGAAGGTGCTCTTCTCGCACTTCGGACCCGTCGACGAGGTCGACAGGATCTGCGAGCTCGCGGAGCGGCGATTCCGCTCGTGGACCGAGGCCGTCGGCCGCGAACTGGAGCGGACCGACGACCTCGACGAGATCGTCCGGGTCCTCGAACGGGTCGCGCGCGCCGACACGGAGACGGGATCCGAGGCGACGCTCGACCTGGACCGGATGGAGACGCTGTCGAGCGTGCGGATGAACGCGATGGGGATCGTGCGGTACTGGCGGCTTCGCGCAGAGCGGGAGCGCGATCAGGCGAGCTGAGCCGCGCGTTCGGCCGCGTCGAACGCGCCAGGGTCGTGCCGGACGATCTTCTGGAACTCGCGGCGGGCCTCGGCCTTGCGCCCGGCCTGGTCGAGGATGCTGCCGGTCACGTACCAGACGCGCAGGACCTCCGGGCCGGCGACGTCATCGCGTGTGCGGATCCGTCGGAGCATCCCGAGCGCCTGGTCGAACTTGCCTTGGTCGGAGAGCGCGCTCGCGGCGACGATCACCGACTCGGCCTTCGCCGACAGCGGCACGCCCTTGGCCCGGAGCGCCTCCTCGGCCAGCGGCACCGCGCGGTCGGGGCGACCGACCGCTCGCAGCGAGTCGGCGATGATGTGGTTCTGGTCGGCGCGTCCGGACATCCGACGGTACGCCTGCATCTCCGAGAGCGCCTGCGGGAACCGCTCGAGCTGGTAGAGCGCCAGGCCGAGGACCTCGCGGACGGCCGGTGCCCGCGGCGCGAGGTCCTTCGCCTTCCCGGCCTCCGCCGCCGCCCCTCGGGCGTCGCCGCGTTCGAGCAGCTGGACCGCACGCTCGAGGCGCGCGATCGCGGCGTCGGCCTTGCCCGGCCGCGACATGTGCCGCAGCTCGGACACGACGTCGCGCGGCAGGCCTGCCTTCCGGCGGGGGCCGCCCTTCGGACCGGGACGAGATCGGAATGCCTCGGGCACGGCGAAAGCCTACCGGCGCCCGGAACGAGAAGAGCCGCCCCGACGGGGCGGCTCTTCTCGAACGATGTCTCGGCAGCGACCTACTCTCCCACCCGGTCGCCCGGGCAGTACCATCGGCGCTGGAGGGCTTAACTTCCGGGTTCGGGATGGGACCGGGTGTTCCCCCTCCGCTATGGCCACCGAAACGGCTTCTCCCGATCGCTCGGGAAGATGTGGGAGCGCGGCCCCCGAGCAGAGCTCGGGAACTACGATAGCGAGCGCGAGCGAAGTCAAGTCCTCGGCCTATTAGTACCGGTCGGCTCAACGTGTCACCACGCGTACACCTCCGGCCTATCAACCTCGTAGTCTGCGAGGGGCCTTACCTGGTT
>Ga0075421_100001981_pt1 | contig 24274 bp, 26 predicted proteins | sample SoiMetdeltSBSDD5_FD_75292 | JGI IMG/M metagenome (GOLD analysis project Ga0075421, IMG submission 75292) | Bulk soil microbial communities from a Populus tree surrounding site in Tennessee, USA - Soil MetaG P. deltoides SBSDD5 | ecosystem: Environmental > Terrestrial > Soil > Tree plantation...
TCCTGGGTGAAGCCCCGCACGCGCATCAGCCCGTGCAGGGCGCCCGACGGCTCGTAGCGATGCACGATGCCGAACTCGGCCACCCGGTAGGGCAGCTCGCGGTATGACCTGAGCCCGTGCTTGAAGATCTGCACATGTCCGGGGCAGTTCATCGGCTTGACGGCGAACACGCGTTGGTCCTCGGCCTCGTCGCCAGCCGACTGCGCCGCGAACATATTCTCGCGGAACCACTCCCAGTGGCCGGAGGTCTCCCACAACGACTTGTCGAGTAGCTGCGGCCCGTTCACCTCGCGGTAGCCGACCGCGTTCTGCCGGCGGCGCATGTAGTTGATGAGGCCCTGGAACAGCTCCCAGCCCTTCGGGTGCCAGAACACAACGCCCGGCCCCTCCTCCTGGAAGTGGAAGAGGTCCATTTCACGCCCGAGCTTCCTGTGGTCGCGCTTCTCCGCCTCCTCGATCATGCGGAGGTAGGCGGCAAGCTCCTGCTCGCTCGCCCAGGCGGTGCCGTAGATGCGCTGCAGCTGCGGCTTGGTGTGATCGCCGCGCCAGTAGGCGCCGGCAAACTTGGTGAGTTTGAACGCCTTGCCGATCTGCCCGGTCGAGGTCATGTGCGGACCGCGACACAGATCGAGCCACTCGCCCTGTTTGTAGATCTTCAGATCCTCTCCCGGCGGGATGGCATCCACCAGCTCGACCTTGAACATCTCGCCCTTGTCGCGGAAGAATTTCTTGGCCTTGTCGCGGCTCCACAGCTCCTTGGTGAACGGTGCATCCCGCTTGATGATCTCGTGCATCTTGGCTTCGATCTTGGCCAGATCGTCGGGATGGAACGGCTCCTGCTTGGCGAAGTCGTAGTAGAAGCCGTTCTCAATCACAGGGCCGATGGTCACCTGGGTACCGGGCCACAGGGCCTGCACCGCCTCCGCCATCACGTGTGCGGCGTCGTGCCGGATCAGCTCCAGCGCTTCCGGATCGGTGCGGGTGATAATCTTGACGTTGGCATCGGCCGCGATGGGGTCGGCCAGATCCGCCAGTTTTCCGTCCAGCGCAATAGCCACGGCCTTTTTCGCCAGGGACTTTGAAATACCGGCCGCCAGTTCGCTCCCGGTGAGCCCCTTTTTGAAGGATCGCTTGCTGCCGTCGGGAAAAGTCAGCGCAACTTCGCTCATGGCCATCTCCTCTCACTCGCTGCCAACCAAGCAGGTAAGGTGGGCGCCTGGGGCCCATTGGGGCGCCCGGCGGCGCCTTTTGTATGGGCGATGGCAGGGGTGTCAAGCAGAGGCCCTAGGGCGATACGGCGCAGCATTTTGCGCGCTACCCGCGTTTTGCCTCATATGCACTATACAAACCATCCGTTGGAGGCTTGCAGACTGGCTGCTCTGTGCTAGTTTTCTAAGCGTGCGGAAATTGTGGTGCCCATGGGGGGTCCGGTGCCGCATGCCCGACGACCGCCGTGACCTAGGTGGTTTCGAGGGGAGAGAAAACGTGAAGGAGACGCCGTGGTTCGCCGCGATAGTGTTCGCGGCATTCGTAGCGTTTGTCGGCAGCGCGTCCGCCCAGCAGTTGGTGCCGGGCAAAGTTGGCGGGCCGGCGCAGGCGGCCAAGAAGGCCCCGCTCCCGCTCACTCCGACCGCGCGCCATGCTGCCCTTACCGAGCAGCTCAACCAAAACACGGTCACCGTCATATCGGGCAATCCGAACGGCACCTACCTCTACCTGGCCTACGACATGTCGGCCGTGCTCGACGACGGCAACGACCTGCGCGTGCTGCCTGTGATCGGCAAGGGCGGCTACCAGAACGTCATTGATACGTTGCACCTGCGCGGCGTCGATCTGTGCATCACGCAGGCCAACATCATGAGCTACCTGAGGAAGACCGGCGAATTCGGCAATAACATCGATCAACGGCTCGCCTACATCGCTCGCCTTTACAACGAGGAGATGCACATCCTGGCCGGCGCCGGCATCAGCCGGGTGCAGGACCTCAGAGGCAAGAAGGTCAACTTCAGCGACGTGGGCAGCGGCACGCAATTCTCGACGCGCCTCATCTTCGAGCTGCTCGGGGTCAAGACGATCGAAGTCAATGTCGGCCAGGCCGACGGCTACCAGATGGTGAAGTCCGGCGAGATCGCGGCCACCATCCTGATTGCCGGCAAGCCGACCGGTGCCTTCGGCAAGTTCAAGCTCGAGCCCGGCATGACGCTGCTTCCTGTGCCGTATACGGAAGCGCTGGAGCAGGATTATCTGCCGGCCAAGCTAACCAGCGAGGACTACCCGAACCTGATCCCGGCGGGCACCTCGGTCGATACCGTTGCAATCCCCTCCGTGCTCGCCGTCTACAATTGGGCCCGTGACACAGACCGCTACCGTCGGGTCTCGCAGTTCATCGAAGCGTTTTTCACCAAGTTCCCCGAGTTCCAGAAGGCGCCTCGCCACGTCAAGTGGAAGGAGACCAACCTGAGCGCCACCTTGCGTGGCTGGAGGCGCTTCCCGGCTGCAGAAGAGTGGCTGGCCAAGGCGGCGGCGCACAAGCCCGCCGGTGTGACCTCCGTCGCCATCGATCCCTCGATCGTGCGCACCCAGGCAGCCAAGGCTGCGCCAAACGATGTGGCCGAGCAGGAGCGCCTGTTTCAGCAGTTCATGGAGTGGAGCCGGTCACAGCAACGACGGTAAGCCGCGCAGCCCGGTCATGTGGGGAGGTTGAAGGCCGTGCCAGAGGGAGGAGGCCAGCTCGTTTTGCACCGCACGGGGCTTGCCATTGCCTGCGTCGGGCTTGCCTTCCTGTGGGTCTCGACCGACCCGACCCTGGCGCAGCAGCCGACGCTGAGCATCTCGGCGCGCGTGTCCGCCGAGCCCGGCGTCAGCACACCGCTTGGCATCCGTCTTGGTTCACCAGCGGCCTTGCCGCGCAGCAGCTTCCTGCGCATCCGCGGCCTGCCGCCCATGGCCTCTTTGTCCGAGGGTCACGCCATTGCTCCCGGCTCCTGGGCCGTCCCCATCAGCGCCATTGAAAATCTGAGTGTGATGATGGCGCCCGATGGTCCGGCGCGGTCGGACATCGTCGTCACGCTGGTCTCCGTGGAGGGCGCGGTCCTGGCCGAGGCAAGGACCACGCTTGCCGCGGCTGCGGCAGCCTCGCCCGCGCGCCCCGCGGACGCCAACGTCGTGCGCTCGGGAACCGCGCTCGCCAATGAGGCGCGCCCCACCATCAGCGGTCCTGGCCTGCGTCTAACTCCGTCGATGACGCCAGAAGATCGAGATCGCGCCGTGCGTCTTCTGCAAAAAGGTCAGGAGCATCTGGCCGAGGGCAATGTTGCAGCGGCGCGATTGATGTTTGAGAGAGCAGCCGATGTTGGCCTGGCGCAGGCGGCCATGGCCCTGGCAGCCACATTCGATGCAACCGAGCTCGCACAACTGAGCGTGCGTGGTGGCATTCAAGCGGATGCCAAGGAGGCCCGCCGCTGGTACGAGCGCGCCCAGCAACTGGGTGCGGCCGAGGCAGAGCCGCGCCTGCGTCGGTTGGGCTCGAACTAAAGATATAGAACCTAGAGTTGAAAAAGTGAGCGTGCCTCGCCCGCTCGCCCGAAGATCTCCTCAATCTGGCCCTAAAATGTGTTGGTCAAGGACAGCGACGATATCCTTGCGAATGCGGCGGTGCGTGTGGGGCGCGCAATCTGTTCCAGGGGCCATCTATTTCCAATGCAGCAGGTAGCCGAGCCGCCGGGCTCTGACCGGTAGCCGCGGCTAGCGATGTGGTTGTTTGCAGGCGAGCATCCGCAGGGTGCTCGCAGGGGCGGCTTGTGCCTAATGCACCTCTGGGTGCGTGGGCTTCTTATCGGTGGTGGCGTCGAATGGGAGGATCACGCATGAGCACTTGGGTCGGCAGAGCCGCGCTCCTGGCGGCGGCCATCTGCATGGCAGCAACGACGGCGACAGCACAGCAAGCACCCCGCGCCCCGACCGCGGCATCGAGCGGGGAAAGCAGCACGGTCGCCAAGGTCAACAACTGGACGGTCGGCCTCGCTGGCGGCCTGCCCGAAGGCACGTTCCTGCGCTTTGGGGCAGAGATCTCGCGCAACCTGAATTTCAGCGACGAGCTGCGGGTGCTCACCATCGTCACGCCGGGCGCCACCGAGAACGTCAAAGATCTGCTCTACCTCAAGGGCATCGACATCGCCATCACGCACGCTGACGTGTTCGAGCATTTCCGCAACGTCGAGAAGATCCCCAACATCGACAAACGCGTGAATTTCATTTCGGAGATGTACATCTCCGAGTTGCACCTGCTGGTGCGGCCAGAAATCAAGTCTATCAAAGACTTAGAGGGCAAGAAGGTCAGCTTCCACACGCCTGGCGCTGGTCCATCGGTGACCGGACCGATCCTGTTCCAGCGCCTCGGCGTCAAGGTCGAGCCGGTTTACATCAATAACGCCATCGCCTTGGAAAAGATGAAGACCGGCGAGATTGCCGCGCTCATCCACACGGTCGGCAAGCCGAACGACTTGTTCACCAAAAACAAGAACGAGCACGGCCTCAAATTCCTGCCAGTGCCCTTCGACAAGTTCGAGGACTTCTATGTCCCCTCCGTGTTCACGGCCGAGGACTATCCGGGCTACGTCAACCCCGGCGAGAAGGTGGAGACGCTGGGTGTTCAGGCGGTGCTGGCCGTCTACAACTGGCCGCGGGAGAGCGACCGCTTCCGCCGGGTCTCCCGCTTCATCGACTACTACTTCGACCGCTTCAAGAACTTCCACGCCCCCCCGTATCACCCGAAGTGGAAGAGCATCAATTTGGCTGCCAAGGTGCCGGGCTGGGGCCGCTACTGGGTAGCGGAGGAGAAGCTCAAGCAGATGGCGGCACAGGGCTCGCGCGAGGTCGCCGTCGACACCCAGCTCGTACGCCAGCAGGCAGCGCGTGCCGCCCCCGGCAACGCCAGTGAACAGGAACGCCTGTTCCAGCAATTCCTGGAGTGGAGCAAGTCGCAGGGCAAGCAGTGATGTGCCCGCATGCCATCAGGGTGGGGTGAAAGCATGCGGCGAAGCCGCTTGCTTTCGGTCCTGCTGGCAATCGGGCACGACTCACGGTTCAACGCGGAGCGATCCACCTCTGAGGAGCGATGACCATGCCGGTCCAAAGGCAGCGGCCACCAGCCACGCGCGAACGGACTGCAACTGGCATCAGGGGAAAGGGCCTTGCATTTGCTGCACTGGCAGCGCTGACCGCGGCCGTTGCATTCGCTGCCGAGGGCCGCACGCAACGGCCCGAGGCGCGCATCGTGGTCGCCCAGACCATCGTCGCCGAAGCTGCCTCGCAGACCGCCGTGCAGATCCAGGCCGGCCCTGCCGAAGCGATACCCGCCAATAGTTTCATACGCTTGCGCGGCCTGCCCGCCAGCGTTTCGCTGTCGGACGGCTATTCCATCGGGCCGGGCTCCTGGGCGGTGCCCCTGCAAAGCCTGCCAACGCTCAGGGCCATCATCCCGGCCGGCATCTCGGGCCGCACCGAGCTGGTCATCAGCCTGGTCGACATTGACGGAACGCTGCTGGCCGAAGCGCAGACGGCGTTTGTGGTCGGACCGTCGGCCATGATGGCGCCGGCCGAAGCCCAGCGGCCGTCGACCACGGTACTGGCGCCACGGCCTCTGCCGGTCCGTCCATTGCCCCAGCGCGCCCCCGAGCTGCCGCCCGAGGAAAAAGAGCGCGCCGAGAAGCTGGTCGCCCAGGGCGAGCGTTTCATGTCGCAGGGCAATATCGCCGTCGCGCGCCAGTTCTTCCAGCGCGCGGCTGATGCGGGCTTCGCGCCGGCCGCTGTGCGCCTGGCCGCAACCTTCGATCCCGGCGAGCTGTCGCGTCTACAGGTGCGAGGCGTCGTGGCTGATCGTGCCGAGGCCAAGAAGTGGTATGAGCGGGCCCGCGAGCTGGGCGCGCCCGAAGCCGATGAACGGCTCGCCAGATTGGGTGGCAGCTGAGCCGGGCCTCAGCGGCCGGCTGTCCTCGACGGATCGGTCGGTTGGTGCGCACGCCAGCGCCCGTAACGCCAGGGTGCCAGCGCATGGTGCGCCGCTCGGACGTCCGGCACTGGATCATATCCGTGCGTACCCCACGGATGGCAGCGGCAGACGCGCGACAACGCCAGCCAGCTGCCGCGCCACGCACCATTGCGGTCGATGGCTTCGAGTGCATATTCCGAGCAGGTCGGAAGGTGCCGGCACTCCCAGCCGACCAGCGGCTTCAAAGTCCAGCGGTAGGCATGCACCGGCGCCTTGGCCATCTCGCGGGTCAACCGTGCCAGAAGGTGGGCCATCGGCACATCTCAGGCGCGGGCCGGCTCGGCCGTAGCCGAGCGCTGTTTGTTTTCCGCCAGCGCCAGGGCCGCCTCCACCGCATCGAACACCAGCAGCGTCGAGGCGTGCCGGCCCTTTACATCCTTGACGGGCTCCAGAACCGCCAGATCGGCCCATTTGCCCGTCGGCGGGCCGCCGCCGTCCTTCAGCATTCGCCGCATGACGGCTCCGACTTCGCGCAACTCTCGGGCGGTGCTGCCGACGATGTGGTGGCTCATAATGGATGACGCCGCCTGGCCCAGCAGGCAGGCCTTCACGGTCTGCCCGAACGCCGACACCCGGTCGTCGGCCAACTTGAGGTCGACCGTTACAGTGGACCCGCACAACTTGGAGTGGGCGGTCGCCGTTCCATCTGGATCAGCCAGCCGCTCAACCAGGCCGATGTTGGCGGACAGTTCCAGGATGCGCGTGCTGTAGATGTCGTCGAGCTGCGTCATGCGATCGGCTGATCCTCTTGCCCTGCTGTTTGCCTGTTCCTTGCCCAGGGCAGTCCGCCATATTATATGGCCATGATACCGTGGCGCCGCCGAAAGCCAAAACAGGCCGCTTGGCATATCGCGTCCGCAGTGGGGGATTTCAACGCCGCCACACCCACAGGACAGGGTTGCGTAAACTGCCGGCAGCCGCGCGCCCTTGCAACGACTGAGCCTTGCGACCACGTCCAGAGCACGCAGGATCCATGAACGACATCGCCACCAAGAAGCAAGCTGCGCCGCTCAAGCGCATCACCCCGCTGAAGCGCCCGTCCAGGGCGGAAGCTGAGGCTGCGGTGCGCACCTTGATCGCCTGGACCGGCGACGACCCGAGCCGCGAGGGGCTGCGCGACACCCCGCGCCGCGTCACCGACGCGTTTACCGAATATTTCTCCGGCTACGGCCAGGACCCGGCTGACGCGCTGAACCGCCAGTTCGAGGAAGCGGGCGGCTATGACGATCTCGTGATGCTGCGTGACATCCGCGTCGAGAGCCACTGCGAACACCACATGGCGCCCTTCCTCGGCGTGGCGCACGTCGCCTACCTGCCGAACGGCCGCATCGTCGGCATCTCCAAGATCGCCCGCGTCGTCGAGATCTTCGCCAAGCGCCTGCAGACGCAGGAGACGCTCACCGCCCAGATCGCCGATGCTATCGAGGTCGAACTGCGCCCTCGCGGCGTCGCCGTGCTGATTGAGGCTGAGCATCAGTGCATGTCGACGCGCGGCGTGCGTCAGCCGGGCGTCAAGACGATCACCACCCGCTTCACCGGCGAGCTTGAATCGAACGCAAGCTACCGCGACCGCTTCCTGCAGATGGTGCACGGACCGCGCGCGTGAGGCAGCTGTCGTCCTCGGCTTGTCCCGAGCACGACAGCCCTCAACGAACGTTAGAGCATGCCGATCGGATGGATGGCCGGCTCAGCCCGACCATGACAACGCGGGTAGCAACAACCATGGCCGCCAACCCTTCTCCACCCTTTGCCGCGCGCGGCACGCCAAGTGAGATCGAGGCCGGCACCCAGTTCCAGCCCAAATTCGACGCCGACGGGCTGATACCGGCAATCGTCACGGACGCCGCCTCGGGCGAGGTGCTGATGTTCGCGTGGATGAACGCCGAGGCACTGGCCCTTACGTTGCAGACGCAGCTTGGCCATTTCTGGAGCCGGTCGCGCAACAAACTCTGGAAGAAGGGCGAGGAGAGCGGCAACCTGCTGCGCGTCATGGAGGCACGCATCGACTGCGATCAGGACGTCGTGTGGCTCAAGACGAATGTGGAAGGCGACGGTCGCGCCTGCCACACCGGCGAACGCTCCTGCTTTTATCGCTCCGTTGCGCTCGGCACAGTCGCTTCGGGCGAAACGCGCCTCGAGCGCCGCAAGACATAGCAGCCCGCGTCGCCGTCGCGCGAGGTGCGCATGCACCGCGCACGGCACGCCTCGCAGCGTGTCGTTAACGCCTCCGTAGCGCTCACTTAATCCCTGGCCGGTAAGGTTTATGCAACGGCCGCTGCAAAGAGCGGTCCAATTCTTGCGTCGCCAGCCGCAGCACACCAGCGCGCCGACGAGGGACTGGCATGAACAATTGCAAAATCGGCTTGGCGCTTGGTTCGGGATGCGCGCGCGGCTGGGCGCACATCGGCGTATTGCGAGCGCTGAACGAAGCCGGCATCCTGCCCGACGTGGTGGCCGGCACCTCGATTGGAGCAGTGGTGGGCGGCTGCTACGTGTCCGGCGAACTCGACGCCGTCGAGAACTTCGCGCGCGATCTGACCCGGCGCAAGGTACTGGGCTTCCTCGATTTCAACTTCTCAGGCTCTGGGCTGATCACCGGCCAGCGCTTGTGCAACGTGCTCAATGACAGGATGAAGGACGTCAGTATCGAGACGCTGCCCAAGCGATTTGTTGCCGTTGCCACCGAGATCGGCACGGGCCACGAAGTGTGGTTGTCGCGCGGCCGCATCGTCGATGCGATGCGCGCTTCCTATGCGCTCCCCGGCATTTTCCGGCCCGTGGCCGTCGAAGGCCGCTGGCTGTTCGACGGGGCGCTCGTCAATCCGATCCCGGTCTCGGTGTGCCGTGCACTCGGCGCGCGCTACGTGATCGCGGTCAACGTCAACTCGGAGATGAGCGGGCGCGGCACGGTCATCCCGCAGTTCGAGGCTTTGCCGCCGCCACCCCCGCCATCGCAACCCGAGCCGACCCGTGACGAGGGCCTGTTCGCCCGCAACAGCCGCGCCGTCAAGAAGCTGCTGCAGCGCCAGCTGTTCGGCCGCACCCACAACAGCCCAAGCATCTCCCGCGTCATGGTCGAGGCCTTCAACGTCGTGCAAGACCGCATCTCGCGCTCGCGGCTGGCCGGCGACCCGCCCGACATCATCATCCAGCCGCGCATGCCCGATTGCGGGCTGTTCGACTTCCATCGCGCCGATGAATTCATCCAGTGCGGCATGAAGGCCACCCGGCGCGACATCGACGACATCAAGCGTGAGATCGCCGCTCGCGGCGCCGCGGCGGCCCTGCTCGCCCGCTCGGCCTGACATGGCGAGCCGGTTTGGCTTGGCTCACTTGGCTTGGCTCACTTGGCTTCGCTTACTTGGCTTGGCTCACACGGCTTGGCTTACTTGGAATGCACAGCCAAACCTGTCTCCTCGGGCCGGGGATGCAGCCATGACCCCTTGCGCAAGGTGATAGATGGCATGGTCGGGACAAGCCCGACCATGCCATAGTCGCACGGCTGATCGGTCAGGACCGACAACGGCCGCCCGCTTCAACTGTGGGCGATGTAGTCGCGCATGGCGGTGGCCTCCATCTCCACCTCCGCCACGTGGTGCTTGACCACGTCGCCGATGGAGATAATGCCCACCAGGGCACCGTCCGTGACCACCGGCAAATGCCGGAACCGCCGCGCCGTCATCATGGCCATCAGCTCATCGAGCGTGTCGGTCTCCTGGCAGGTCACCACCTGCCGGGTCATGCAATCCGACACCGGTTTCTTCAGGCAGTCTGGCCCAAATTCGGACAGAGAGCGCACGATGTCGCGCTCCGAAATGATGCCCGATACCTCACCGCGTGCACCAACAATTACCACCGCGCCGATGCGCTTGCTTGCCAGCTTGCCGGCCACGTCCAACAGGGTCGTGCTGGGGCTGGCGGTGGTGACCGCTCTGCCCTTCTGCTTGAGAATTGCAACAACATTCATATGGCTCACTCCCATCCGCGCCTGCCCGGAAGGGATGCGACGACGTGGGCCTTGCACGGCCCTGTGTCCCTCGTGTCGCAATCCGCCAGTCGCAACAGCGCCGTCTGGCCCACCATCTACGACAAATGTGTTCGACTTTCGTCTATGACGCAAGGCGGTTAGGCCGCGCCTGCAGCATCTTCATTGGTTGGCGGTCCCACTCGCGGCCGTTCGAAGAAGCCATACGTCAGTAGACCTGCTGCAAACCCGCCGAGATGGGCCTCCCACGCAATGCTGGAGGCTTCAGTCAGGCTCGCGGCGGCACCCCAGCCGACCAGCACGTTGAGGATCACCCATCCCGCCACCGCCATCACGATGCGCCGCTCGCGCAAGGTATGGCGCAGGCTCATCAGCGGCGCCCAACGTGCACCGCGGGCGAGGCTCGGCAAACCGTGCTCGTCCTTGCCGAAGATGAAGCGGAACGCCGCCCCCATCAGTCCCGAGATGGCGCCGGACGCCCCGATCAGCATGGTCAGCTCAAAACCGTGGACGGCCGTGAAGAACAGCGCCCCGGCCGCACCCGCCATCAGAAAAAACAGCAGGAAGCGTGCCGTGTCGAGCCGCCACGCGATCGGCGTGCCGAAGGCCAGCAGCCAGGCCGAATTGAACGAGAGGTGCATAATGTCCCCGTGCACGAAGATATGCGTGGCAAACGAGGTGACGATGGCCGGATCCCCGCCGGGCAGGTCGCTGGCGAGCCCACCGAGCCTGGCCGGAATGAACGCCAGCACCGTGGTAAGCCACAGGCTGTCTGGCAGGTAGGGAACAGCCCAGGTCTGCCACAAGCTGCCGAACATGACGTCCATCACGCCGTGCGACCTGTCTTGATATTCGGGGAGCAGCAGGCGAACGATGTGCACCGCAAAAAACGCAGCCAGCAGCCACACCACGACGCGCGGTACGTTGAAGATGGGTTCGCGGCGGCTCAAATGGGGTGGCGTTCCCGGTAACGCTGGCTAGCTGCAGCCCGCTTACACCCGGGCCGCCGTGCCTGGCAACCATAACGCATGAAACCATGCTGCCACGTGGCGCCGCACCGGCCGCGGCCCGGCACATGGCACGCTTGCTGCTCGTACCTGCCCTGAGCACCTGATCCTCGCCTGAGCGTGCCGTTTTGAGACAGCGGCGCGGGGCCTCGGACGTATCCGGAAAAGCAAGCGGCATGAAGCAGACCACCATCCAGACCCTGTTCGCGTACTGGGACGGCAAGCGCGCCGGACGCGTTGCGCCGCGCCGCCTGGAGATCGAGCCGGCACGTATTGCCGCGATCCTGGCGGAAACGTTCATGCTGGAGTGCGGCGACGGCGACTACCGCTATCGCCTGGCCGGAAGCCGGCTGTGCGAGCTGTTTGGCTACGAGCTGCGCGGCACCAGCTTTCTCGGCGGCTGGCCCGACGCCGATCTTGCCCTTATCGAGCGGTGTATGTCGGCAGTCTGCAGCGAGGGGGCCGTGGCCCACCTCGTCATCGAGGCTGGCATCGATACCCGCCACCGCGTGGAGCTCGAGGTTTTGTTGCTACCTCTGCTGCACGTCGGCGACGCGATAGGCCGCGTGATCGGCGCCATGAGCGCAACTTCGCTGCCGCACTGGCTGGACAAGGGGCGCCTGTCCAGCCGCCGCCTGCTTCGCCACGAGTTGGTCAGGCCCGAGCGCCTGGCCGACGACGGCGTGGCGACGGACGCAGAGCCGGCCGCTACACTTGTGACGGCCCTTGGCGACCTGCGCATCGTGCACAGCGAGCGGCGACAGTTTCGCGTGCTCGAGGGTGGTCTATCCAACGGCAAGCACAGCAAGGCCTGATCCTGCAGTCTGCCCAAGCAGGGTGAGCGCCGACCCAACCGGTTGCGGGCGGCAATGCCTGCTGGTGTCTCATAATCAGCGTGATCTGCGCGGGCACCGTTTCCCAAACGGTGCAGGCGTTATCGGTTCTTTAAGCCCGTTTTGCCAGACTGCCTGACCACCCGTTAACCCCGGCCCGTGTTGACTTTCCCCGAAGGCTCGACCGCCCGTCCGCCCTGTGCAGGTCCAGATGTCTGGCAGCCAACTGTCGCTTGCTCGTCATGCCCGTGGCGTGCTCGCGCGCATCGTGCCGGATCGCCGGCGCCACAAGCGAGTGTCGCTGAACCTGCTCGGCCGCTTCTGGCGGGAGAACAGGCAGGAATATCCCTGCAGCCTGCTCAACATTTCCGTGGGCGGCGTTGCCGTCTCGGCACCGGTCACCGTCGAGCTCGGCGAGCGTGTCGTTGCCTACTTCGATCAGCTGATCGGCATCGAGGGTCGGGTTGTGCGCGAGGTTGAAGGCGGCTTTGCCTTCAAGATCCAGGCAACCCAACACCGGCGCGAGAAGCTCGGCGCGCAGCTGACCTGGCTTGTCAATCGCAACGAGCTGGGCGGCATCGAGGAGCGTGTCCACGAACGCATAGCGCTTCCCAGCAGTCACTCCACCCTGCACCTCCCGGGCGGCAACACGCTCGACTGTCGCGTGCTGGACATCTCCATCTCCGGAGCCTCGATCGCCACCTCGGCGCGGCCCGAGATCGGCACGGAGGTGATGCTCGGCAAGCTGCGCGGGCGCGTCATGCGCCATCATGGCGAAGGCATCGGCGTGCGCTTCATCGACATCCAGAATCCTGCGGCACTGCGCCGGTACTTCGGGCAGGCCGAGCCGGTTCCTGCCAAGGGCTAGGCGTCCCGAGGGGAACTTCGATCTTTCCGCGTGGTTAGTAGACGGTGTCCGAATCGACCGCAGTTTGAGGCAAGCCTATGCGAAATTTGCCGAGAAATGCGGCCAGGCCGCTCAGCAAACTTCAGGCTGTGTTCGCTAGCATTGGCGTGGTTGAGTGAGGGCGAGCATGACAGTGGCACGTGTAACGATTTGGGTTGGGCTCCTGGCGGCGCTGGCCCTGCCTTTACCCGCTTGGGCTGATCCCGTGCCGACCGGTCGCCAGAGCGACCGCGCCTCGCCCTACATGCGGGTGTTTGGCGTCAGCCAGCCACCCTACGGCTTCGTCAAGTTCTGCGACCGCGAGCCGGACGAGTGCCGGCAGGGCCCGCAGGAAGAGCAGCGCTTTTCTGCCAAGCCCGATCGCCTGAGCGAGCTGGACGCCGTGAACCGGGCCGTCAACCGCGAAATCGAAGCGGCCACCGACCTCGAGATCTACGGTCAGACCGAGTACTGGACCATCCCCACCACGCGCGGCGATTGCGAGGACTATGCGCTCCTCAAGCGCAAGCGCCTGGTCGCCCGCGGCTGGCCCATCAGCTCCCTGCTGTTGACGGTGGTGCGCGACGAGAGGGGCGAGGGCCACGCCGTGCTCACGGCCCGCACCATGCAGGGCGACTTCATCCTCGACAACAAAGTTGACGAGGTGAAGCTGTGGAACCGCACGCCCTATGAGTTCGTGATGCGCCAGTCCTATCTCAACACCCGCATCTGGATGTCGCTCGATCCGAAAGAAGCCAACTCCAGCCTGCCGCTGGCCGGCGTGCGCAGCAATCCCCGCTGACGGGCTGCTGCACTAATCCTGCCGCTTCAGCTTTGCCGCATAGACCGGCCACCGGCTGACGTAGGAGTGTACAGCAGCGCGCAGGTGCTGCTTATCCTCCTCTGTCACCTGGCGAACGATCTTGCCGGGCGAGCCCATCACCACCGACCCGTCCGGAATTTGCTTGCCTTCGGGGATCAGCGTGTGCGCGCCGATCAGGCAGTTGGCGCCGATGCGGGCCCCGTTCAGCACGATGGAACCGATGCCGATCAAACTGCCGGCGCCGATCGTGCAGCCGTGCAGCATGACCATGTGGCCAATGGTGCAATCGTCCTCGATGGTCAGCGGAAAGCCGGGGTCAGCGTGGAAAACGCAACCGTCCTGCACGTTCGAGCGGGCACCGATCACGATCGGCTCGTTGTCGCCGCGCAGCACGGCGCCAAACCAGACGCTAGCATCCTCGCGCAGGACCACCTTGCCGATCAGCGTCGCGTTGTCGGCCACCCAGCAGCGCCCATTGGCCGGCTTCTCGATACGCACGCCGTCCAGTTCGTAGAGCGCCATGCTCGATCCTCTCCGGCGGATCAGTCCTCGAGGTCGAGCTCGAGGATCGCCATCTGGAATTGATAGCACAGCTCGCCGTCCTCGTTATCGACGGTCAGGGTGCCAACGAAATCCTCGCCGACATAGACCTCGGCCGAGTCCTTGATCTTCGGCCGCGCGCGCACCGACAGCGTCTTGCTGCCGAACAGCTTGCGTAGGTAATTCTGCACTCGAACCATTTCCTGCGGATTCACGAGATCCGGTCCTTTCGCTGTCTCTTTGAGGATGGGTAGCGGGCACACCTGCCCGCCGCCTGATCTAGCCGCAGCCGCAGTCGTCGGGCAGCAGCCGCTGGTCCATGGCACGGGCGGGCTCGGGGCAGCCGGCAGGGCCCACCACCTTGGCCGGCACGCCGGCGACCGTGGTCTGTGGCGGCACTTCCTTCAGCACCACGCTGCCGGAGGCAACGCGCGAGCAGTTGCCGACGCGGATGTTGCCCAGCACCTTGGCGCCGGCGCCGATCATAACGTTGTCGCCGATCTTGGGATGGCGGTCGCCCGTCTCCTTGCCGGTGCCGCCGAGCGTCACGCCTTGCAGCAGCGAGCAGTTGTCGCCGATGCTCGCCGTCTCGCCGATGACGATGCCGGTGCCGTGGTCGAACATGATGCCCTTGCCGATCTTGGCCGCCGGATTGATGTCGACGGCAAAGATGCGCGAGCTCTGGCTCTGCAGGTACAGCGCGAAGTCGCGCCGACCGTCCAGGAGCAGCTGGTGCGCGAAGCGGTATGTGACCAGGGCATGGAAGCCCTTGAAGTAGAGCAGCGGCTCGATATAGCGGCTGCAGGCCGGATCGCGGTCGTAGACGGCGGCGAGATCGGCGCGGAAGGCCGTCCCCAGCTCCGGATGCTCGGCCAATACCTCATCGAAGGTCTGGCTGATCAGGCCCGCGTCGACGTCCGAGTGATTGAGGCGCTGCGCCAACCGATGACACACTGCGTCTTCCAGCCGTGGCTGGCTCAGGATGGTCGCATAGATGAACCCGCCCAGCGCCGGTTCGTTACGCGCCACGTCCTCGGCCTCGTGTCGCAACGCCGCCCAGATCGGATCGACGGAAGCGACACCGGCACGCTGGGTCACTCGCGATTTCGCAGCCATGTCACTCTCCTCGGCCCTGCGGCCGTCTTCGAGACTTGGCCTTTAGCAGGTAAAGAGGCCCAAAGCTCAAGTCAATGCGCGCCGTCACCTGCTTGACGGTGCTCCCCTGCCTTGGCGGCGGCCGCGACCGACCCTCTGCGGTAGCGGTCGATGCCTGCCAAGTATGCAGCTGCGGCCACTGCATCCATGCTAACGCAACTTAGGGCCCCACCAGCCATCCACCGCAGCGGCCAAGCGCACCCGGTCACCAGTGCAGGGTCACAAGCGCAGGGTCACAGCGCACCCGGTCAAGGTTGCCTGTCCGACCATAGCGCCAGCCATGCGTCCGCGTCGCAGGAGGGTCCCGCACCGCGCATCGTCGCCGTCGCGGCCGGCTTTGCGCATGCACATCTGCGCCAGGATTGGGCAGCTCATTCTTGCCCCGCCGCGGGCACTATTTCTTGGCGTCCTGCTCGATCTGGTTGACGGCTTTGGCCAGGAAATCGACGATCGCCAGGCGCAGCTCGGAGTCGGTTATCGCTACGCCCTTCTCGTCGAAGTCCTTGCGCACCTTGCGGAAAACATCCTCGTCGCCCTTCTCGGCCAGATCCGCTTTGCGCACGGCGCGCACATAGTCCTCAAGTGCCTGCGCGGTCAGCCCGAGCTTGGCGCCAGCCCATTCGCCCAGCAGCTTGTTGCGGCGTGCCTCGGCCTTAAACCTAAGCTCCTGATCCATAGCAAATTTCTTTTCGAACGACTTTTCGCGTTCGTCGAATGTGGTCATCGACCAAACCCTCCTTCGCAGCCTTGCGTTCCTGGCGTGTTCCAGCCGACGACCATGGGTTGCATGGCCGCCTGCCTGCAGGTTCGGTTGAGCCATAGCCCGACCGGCGCCCGGAAATCAACCAAACCCGGAGCGCGCCTGCTGCCCTGTTCAGATAGGGCCGATCCGATTGTTTCCAACAGGGGGTTCGGCTAGTGTCCGACCCGATGGCTCCCCCGATGGAAGCCGATCGGCCGGCTCCATGGGTGCAGCGCACAAAGAGGCTGAACGTACCCTGGCAGCCCAGGTCCGGATCTTTTGAATCAAGTCCGCAGAAGCTCGATCCGAGGACGACAAAAAAATGAACAGGCGGCGCCGCGTGTACGAGGGTAAGGCCAAGGTGCTTTACGAAGGCCCAGAGCCAGGCACGCTCATCCAGCACTTCAAGGATGACGCCACCGCCTTCAACAACAAGAAGCACGCCCTGATCGAGGGCAAAGGCGTGCTCAACAACCGCATCTCCGAATACATCTTCATGAAGTTGAACGAGATCGGCGTGCCGACGCATTTCATGCGCCGCATCAACATGCGCGAGCAGCTCATCCGCGAAGTCGAGATCATCCCGCTTGAGGTCGTCGTGCGCAACGTCGCGGCAGGCTCGTTGGCGACGCGGCTGGGCCTGGAGGAAGGCAAGGCGCTGCCGCGCTCGATCATCGAATTCTATTATAAGAACGATCAGCTCGGCGACCCGATGGTTTCCGAGGAGCACATCACCGCCTTCGGCTGGGCCAACCCCCAGGAGATCGACGAAGTGATGGCGCTGGCGCTGCGCATCAACGACTTCCTGGTCGGCCTCTTCCTTGGCATCGGCATCCGTCTGGTCGACTTCAAGGTCGAGTTCGGGCGCCTGTGGGACAATGAACAGATGCGCATCGTGCTGGCCGACGAGATCAGCCCCGACTGCTGCCGGCTGTGGGACGCTACCACCTCCGACAAGCTCGACAAGGATCGCTTCCGCCGCGACCTTGGCGGCGTGCTGGAGGCCTACCAGGAAGTGGCTCGCCGGCTCGGCGTGCTGACCGAGAACCCGCGCCCCAAGGGCAGCGGTCCCGTGCTCGTGAGTTCCAAGCCCAACTGAGCGACCCTGGAACCTGGCGCGACCATGAAAGCACGCATCAAGATCACGCTGAAACACGGCGTTCTCGACCCGCAGGGCAAGGCCATCCAGCACGCGTTGGCAAGCCTCGGCTTCACGGGCGTCAACGATGTCCGGCAGGGCAAGTACATCGAGGTCGACCTGGCCGAGACCAGCGAGGCGACCGCCCGCGAGCAGGTCGAGAAGATCTGCAAGGATCTGCTCGCCAACACCGTCATCGAGAATTACGCATACGAACTGGTAAGGTGATGTCGACACGCTTCAGCTCCACCGCGCGCATGTCCAAGGCTCTGTGGGTCGCCGGGCTCGGGGCGATCGCCCTGTTCGCGGCGTCGGCCACCAGTCAGACGGCCGTCACGACCAAGGGCTTCGAAAACCCCGAGTATCGCTACAGCGTGGCGCTGCCGGCCGGCTGCCGGCATGAAGAGGGTCCCGGCACGCTGGAGGCCGTTTGCTCGCCCGAGCTCGATCCCGAGAAGAGCGCAGAGGCCAGCGCCGCCTCTTCCCTGGTCATGGAAGTGGTGGCCGAACAGGTCCCCGACGACGCCGGCAAGGCCCCGTCTGCGCTCGCGCAGAAGTTCGGCGAGGGCGAGTTCCGTCAGGAGTTGCCCGAGACGGTGTGCGGCGAGACCGACGATAGCCGCGTCAAGATCGACATCCTTGCCAAGGCTGTCGAAGATACGCGAGTCGTATACACTGCCAGCGTCACCTGTCCTGGCGTGAAGTTTCTGGCGCTCGGCGAGCGGCGCGCAACCGCCCGCTATTTGATCACGCCGGGTTTGCGCTACCGGCTGATGGCGCGTGCGCTGACCGAGGATTACGAGCAGCGCAAGGACGACATCGAAGCGTTCTTCTCGAGTTTCAAGGTGCTGGCGCAGGACAAGCGCAACTAGGGCTGCAAACAACAAGGGCGTCGCGATGAAGGCCTGCGTCGTCGTCTTCCCCGGATCCAACTGCGACCGCGACATCAAGGTGGCGCTCGAGGCCGTGTCCGGCAAATCCGTGCACATGGTCTGGCACGCCGACAGCAGCGTGCCGGCCTGTGATCTGATCGTGCTGCCCGGCGGCTTCGCCTACGGCGACTACCTGCGCTGCGGCGCCATGGCCGCCCATTCGCCAGTCATGCGCGACGTCGTTGCCAAAGCCAAAGCCGGCACCATGGTGCTGGGCATCTGCAACGGCTTCCAGGTGCTCACCGAAGCCGGCCTGCTGCCGGGCGTGCTGATGCGCAACGCCTCGCTCAAGTTCGTCTGCAAGGACGTGCTCCTGAAGGTCGAGCAGGTCGAGACGCCCTTTACCAAGCGCTACGCAACGAACGAGATCATTCGCGTGCCGGTCGCCCACGGCGACGGCAACTACTTCGCCGACCAGGCTACCCTCGATGCGCTCGAGGGCGACGGCCGCGTCGTGTTCCGCTACGTCGACAAGGCCGGCAATGCCACGGCCGAGGCCAATCCCAACGGCGCGCTGCGCAACATCGCCGGCATCTGCGATGCACGCCGCCGCGTGCTCGGCATGATGCCGCATCCTGAGCGCCTGTTCGAGCCGATGCTGGGCGGCGTCGACGGACGCCGGCTGCTGGAAAGCGTTGTCGCAAACCTGGCTGCGTAATCACGCGTGACCTTCCTACCCGACGCGCCGGTTCTGATCGCCTATTCGCTGGCTTGTCTGGTGCTCTTCATCACGCCTGGGCCGGACATGAGCCTGTTCCTGGCCAAGACAGTTGCCGGAGGCCGGCGTGCGGGCATAGCAGCTTTCACCGGTGCTTCGCTCGGCTGTGTCGTGCATTCCGCGCTGGCCGCATTCGGCCTGTCGGCGCTGATTGCCGCCTCGCCGTCGGCGTTCCTCGCGCTCAAGGTGATCGGTGCAGCCTACCTACTTTGGCTGGCGGTCGATGCCGTGCGGCACGGCTCCTCGCTCAATGTCCGGAGCGGCGCACCGAGCGCAGTCGCGTTCTGGCGCACGCTGATGCTCGGCTTCAGCGTGAACATGACGAACCCCAAGGTCGTGCTTTTCTTCGTGACGTTCCTCCCGCAATTCGTACAGGCCGAGGATCCTCACGCCAGTGCCAAGCTGCTGTTCCTCGGCATCTATCTGGTTGCCGTCTGCTTCCCGTTGGGGGTCGCCATGATCCTAGGCGCCGATCGCGTCGTGAACGGGCTCAAGGCCCACCCCCGCCTGTTGCGAGGCATCGATTGGTTGTTTGCAGGCGTATTCGGCGCATTTGCCGTCAAGATCCTGGCGACCCAGGTTCGCTGACCGCCCCTGCCGTCGCTCGGGTACGCGCCTGCCGCCACAGTGCTGCCTTGTGCGTCGTCGACTAGACCAACGCATGCAGAAAGCGACCCCGCCGCCCGAGCCGCGCAAGACCGCACTCGTATTCATCTTCAGCATCGTCCTGCTGGATGTCATCGCGCTCGGCATCATCATTCCGGTGCTGCCCAAGCTGGTGCAGGACATGCTGGGCGGCGATACACCGCGCGCGGCCGAAATCTATGGCCTGTTCGGCACGGCCTGGGCCCTCATGCAGTTCGTGTTCTCACCCCTGCTGGGTGCACTGTCGGACCGCTTCGGTCGACGGCCCGTGCTGCTCATCTCCATGCTGGGCCTGGGGCTAGACTACGTCCTGATGGCGCTCGCCCCGACGCTCGTTTGGCTGTTCGTCGGCCGCGTCATCTCCGGCATCACGTCGGCCAGTTTCTCGACTGCCTATGCATACCTCTCCGACGTCATCCCGCCCGAAAAGCGCGCGCGTGCGTTCGGCCTGGTGGGCGCGGCCTTCGGTGTCGGCTTCGTGCTGGGGCCAGCGATCGGCGGGCTCTTGGGTGGTGTCGATGCCCGGCTGCCGTTCTGGACCGCCGCCGCCTTCTGTCTGGCCAACGCTGTTTTCGGCTATTTCCTGCTGCCAGAGTCGCTCCCCACCGAACGGCGCATGCCGTTCCAGTGGGCGCGCGCCAACCCGCTCGGCTCGCTGCGCCTGCTCGGCACACACCATCAGCTGATGGGACTTGCGGGCGTAGCGTTTCTCTCCAGCCTGGCCCACGCCGTGCTGCCGTCCGTTGCCGTGCTCTACTGCAGCTACCGCTACGGCTGGAGCGACCAGGTTATGGGGCTTACGCTGGCTGCGGCGGGCGTGTCGTCGGGGATCGTGCAAGGCTTGCTGGTGCAGCCGGCGATCGGGCGACTGGGCGAACGTAACGCGCTTGTCGCCGGACTGCTGTTCGGCACGGCGGGATTTACCGTGTATGGCCTCGCGGACACCAGCGCCTGGTTTTGGTCGGGCCTGCCCATGATGGCATTGTGGGGCGTCTCGACCCCCGCGCTGATGGGCATCATGACGCGTCTCGTCAGCGGCTCCGAACAGGGCCAGCTGCAGGGCGCCAACGCCAGTCAAATGGCAGTGGCAAACCTCATTGGCCCCACCCTGTTCGGCTTCACCTTTGCCTGGTCCATCGCGCCCGGGGCGACGCTGCACCAGCCCGGCGCACCGTTCCTGCTTGCTGCCGCCCTGCTGTGCGCCGCCGCCGCCCTCGCGTGGCAGGTCACCCGCCCTGCGCTCGCGCCGGCGTAGCCTTGCGACCGGCTCCGTCCGTGCAGATCGCGCTCTCGATCTGCACCGTCACGTGATCGACGCCGTAGCGCTCGCGCAACCGCGCACCGATTGCCAGCGTGATCTGCTCGCTCGCGGCAAGATCGGCGATGCGCGCGTGCAGCGTCAGCATCGGCTTGTCCTGCGTCAGCGACCACGCATGCACGTGGTGCACATTCTCGACGCCCGCAACGGCCGTCTCCAGATCGGCGCGGATCTTGTCGATGTCGAGATGATCCGGCGCACCCTCCAGCAGGATGTGTCCCGCCTCGCGCACCAGGAACCAGGCGCTGCGCAGGATGATCAACGCCACCAGCACCGACAACAGCGGATCGATCGGCGTCCAGCCCGTCCACAGGATGACGACGGCCGCGACCATCGCCGCCACCGAGCCCAGCATATCGCCCACCACGTGCAGGATGGCGCCTCGCACGTTGAGGTCCTGGCTTTCCGCGCCATGCAGCACGACGAACGCCACGATGTTGACGACGAGCCCGAGGATTGCCACCGCCAACATCGGTCCGCCCAGTACCTCGACCGGCTCGCGCAGCCGCTGCACGGCCTCCCAGGTCACCGCCGCAGCGATGAAAAACAGCGTCAGCCCGTTGCTGTAGGCGGCCAGCACCTGGAACCGGTGCGACCCATACGTGCGCCGTTGATCGGGCGGCTTGCGCGACATCCCGATCGCCAGCCACGCCAGCGCCAGGGATGCGGCATCGGCCAGCATGTGACCCGCATCGGCAAGCAGCGCCAGCGACCCCGAAATGACGCCGGCGACGGCCTCGGCCACCATGAACCCGCAGGTCAGCAGTGCCGCGCATCCGAGGCTGTGCGCATTGAGGGCGCCGGCCCCCGCGTTCGCCCCATGCGCGTGGCCGCCCCGGTGCCTATGCCCGTGCCCCTGCTGATGCTTGTTATCGTACTTCATGCCGCCGCTGCCGTGCTGCCCAATACCTGCGCTCGATCAAGCATATAGGTGCTTGCCTAGCGAATAGTCATAGGCCTGCCCACACCGTCGTGGGTTGCGGCTAGGCGGGCCGGGACTCCTCGGGCGTTGGCGGCTATAAGCAGCCCAGAATTACGCGCATCCCAACGGCCAGAGTTGCATGGACGCCAAAACCGCCATCACGCCCGCGATCGTTGCCGAGCACGGGCTCAAGCCCGACGAATACCAGCGGCTGCTGAGGATCCTGGGCCGCGAGCCCTCCATCACCGAGCTCGGCATCTTTTCGGTCATGTGGAGCGAGCACTGCTCCTACAAATCGAGCCGCGTCTGGCTTAAGACGCTGCCCAGCAAAGGTCCGCAGGTCATCCAGGGGCCCGGCGAGAACGCCGGCGTGGTCGACCTTGGCGACGGCGATGCCGCCGTCTTCAAGATGGAGAGCCACAACCACCCCTCCTATATCGAGCCGTATCAGGGTGCCGCCACCGGCGTCGGCGGCATCATGCGCGACGTGTTCACCATGGGCGCGCGCCCGGTCGCCAACCTCAATGCGCTGCGCTTCGGCGACCCTTCGCACGCCAAGACCCGCCACCTCGTCGCCGGCGTCGTCGCCGGCATCGGCGGCTACGGCAACTGCACGGGCGTTCCCACCATCGGCGGCGAGACCAACTTCGACCCCGGCTACAACGGCAACATTCTGGTCAACGCCATGTGCGTCGGCCTCGCCAAGACCGACAAGATCTTCTACTCGGCCGCCAAGGGCGTCGGCCTGCCGGTCATCTACGTCGGCTCCAAGACCGGCCGCGACGGCATCCACGGCGCCACCATGGCGTCGGCCGAGTTCGACGACAAATCGGAGGAGAAGCGCCCGACCGTGCAGGTCGGCGATCCCTTCACCGAGAAGCTGCTCATCGAGGCGTGCCTGGAGCTGATGGCCACCGACATGATCGTCGCCATCCAGGACATGGGCGCCGCCGGCCTCACCTCGTCGACCTCCGAGATGGCCGACAAGGGCGGCGTCGGCATTGACCTCGACCTCGATCGCGTCCCGCAGCGCGAGCCCGGCATGACGGCCTACGAGATGATGCTCTCCGAGAGCCAGGAGCGCATGCTGATGATCCTGAAGCCCGGCCGCGAGGCCGAGGCCGAAGCGATTTTCAGGAAGTGGGACCTCGACTTCGCCGTGATCGGCAAGACCACCGACACCGGCCGCATGATCGTCACCCACAAGGGCAAGGTCGAAGCCGACCTGCCCGTCGACAAGCTCGCCAATTCGGCGCCGTTGTACGAGCGGCCCTGGGTTCCGACCGTGCCGCCCAAGCTGATTCTGCCGGAGTGGGTCGCCGCGCCCAACAGCATCCTTGGTACGCTCAAGACCATGATGGGCACGCACCATCTGGCGTCGCGCCGCTGGATCTGGGAGCAATACGATCACATGGTGATGGGCGACACCGTGCAGCGGCCCGGCGGCGATGCCGGCGTCGTGCGCGTGCACGGCACGCCCAAGGGCATCGCCGTGACCTGCGACGTCACCCCCCGCTACGTCGCCGCCGATCCGGTAATGGGCACCAAGCAGGCCGTGGTGGAAACTTGGCGCAACCTGATCGCGGTCGGCGCCGATCCATTGGCCATCACCGACAACATGAACTTCGGCAACCCCGAGCGACCCGACGTGATGGGCCAGTTCGTGGGCGCGGTGCAGGGCATGAAGGAAGCCTGCGAGGTCCTCAAATACCCGGTCGTGTCCGGCAACGTCTCACTTTACAACGAGACCAACGGCGCGGCCATTCCACCGACCCCGGCCATCGGCGGCGTCGGGCTGATCCCGGACGTCGCCCACATGGCCCATCTGGGGCTGCGCGCGGAGGGCGACCTGCTGGTGTTGGTTGGGCGCGAAGCCGGCCACCTCGGCCAGTCCCTCTATCAGCACATCGTCACCGGCAAGCTCGAAGGCGCCCCTCCGCAGGTCGACCTCGCCGACGAAATCAAGGCCGGCAACCTCGTGCGCACCCTGATCCGCGAAGGCAAGGTCGCAGCCGTGCACGACGTCAGCGACGGCGGCCTGCTGGTGGCCATCGCCGAGATGGCGCTGGCCGGCGAGATCGGCGTGCAGCTGTTCCCCTATGAGGGCAAGCTGCCAGCCCACGCCGCCTGGTTCGGAGAGGACCAGGGCCGCTACGTGCTCGAGGCCGCGCCGGCGCTGGCCGAGGAGATTATCGAGCGGGCGCGCCTCCTCGCCCTGCCTGCCCGGGTGATCGGCCGCGTCGGCGGCGCGGCCTTGGCCCTCAAAGGTGAAAGCGGATTGAACCTGTCGGATTTGCGAGCAGAGAACGAAGCCTGGCTGCCGACCTACATGGCACAAGCGTCCGCGGCGAACTGAAATCGGGACACCACGTCCACTGTTCCGAACGTGTTCGCCAGCCCACACACAAACATGCGCCAGTTGCATAGCAGCTATGCTATCGATCCTGTACAGGATCGACGAGTAAAATATTGCGCTGGTGGGTGCGTTGAGGTGTGCGCAGAACCTCATTTCAGGAGTGGGACAGTAAGCAATAGACACAGGGGCTTCTTGGGACGCGCTGAATTTCCGTGCGCAGTGGCC
>Ga0075421_100001982_pt1 | contig 24267 bp, 20 predicted proteins | sample SoiMetdeltSBSDD5_FD_75292 | JGI IMG/M metagenome (GOLD analysis project Ga0075421, IMG submission 75292) | Bulk soil microbial communities from a Populus tree surrounding site in Tennessee, USA - Soil MetaG P. deltoides SBSDD5 | ecosystem: Environmental > Terrestrial > Soil > Tree plantation...
GCGTGGCAGTTGCACTGGCCCAGGTTGGAGAATTCTCTTTCATTTTGGCGTCACTGGGCCACCAGCTCGGCATCCTACCTCCGGACGCAACCCATGCTTTGATTGCGGCTTCCATCGTCAGCATCACGCTCAATCCACTTCTCTATCGAGCAATTCCAGCTATCGAGAAAAAACTCAGGCGGACGACGGCGTGGACTCAGGCGCCCGACGATCAAGCTCCAGTGACGCCCGATGTGGGTCATCGCGCCGTGGTGGTCGGCTATGGTCCGGTGGGTCAGACTTTGAGCAGTCTGCTGCGCGAGCAGGGAATCACACCCACCATCATCGAGCTCAACATCGAAACCATACGGCGGCTCGAGGCTGACGGTTTTCGCGGCGTGCACGACGATGCGGGACGAGTCGAAGCGCTCCACAAAGCTGGAATCGAGACCGCCAGCGCGTTGGTCATCTCGGCGCCGGGGGCAGCCGGGTCGGCCGAGCTCATTCGCCGTGCGCGCGAGATGAACTCTCGAATTCGAGTCCTGGCTCGCGCCGGTTTTCTTTCCAATGCCGAAGCCTTGCGCGCTGCGGGCGCCGATGAAGTGTTCTCGGGCGAGGCTGAGGTAGCCATGGCGATGATTGAATCTGTCTTGCTCGACCTGGGATCGACGCCCGAGCAAAGGGATGCGGAACGAGACCGGGCGCGGACGAGGCTTTATTCCCGTCCGAAATCCTCTTGATACTGGATATCCTGCATGGAAATTCGGCCAAAAACAATGCACAATTAATTGTGCTGGACTAGCTGGAAGCTCTCGGAGGACGCGGTTGTGAAGTTTTTCCGTTCCACACTTGGCAGATATGTGACGGCGTTTTCTGCCTTTGGCGTGGCAATCGCACTCACATTCCTGCTCCGAAGTCTGTTCGGCTCTACATTTACAGGCTATTTGTTTTTGTACATTTTCGCCATTATGGCGGCGGCGTTGCGTGGTTATGGTCCTGGCATCCTGGTTACTCTTGCGACAGCCTTCTTTGTGCCCTACCTGTTTGTCCCGGGATACACTCCGGCCAGGATCAGTATCATTCGCACCGCGCTCGCCCTCGTTATGTCCATCCTCATCAGCAGAGTTTCACAAAGCCGTGCACACAGCGAGGACGCTCTCCGCAAGAGCAATGAGGAGCTGGACAAGAGAGTGCAACTGCGAACCGAGGATCTCGAGCGATCCAACGCTGCGCTCCGGGAAAGCGAGGAGCGATTTTCCCTCTTCATGCGGCATCTTCCGGGCGCAGCCTGGATGAAAGACCTCAGCGGCCGCTACGTCTACGCCAATCTCACCGCTGAGGTAATCTTCCGAACGCCGCTAGAAAAGTTGCGCGGCCGGACCGACGACCAAATCTTTCCGCCGGAGGTAGCTCGGCAATTTCAGCAAAATGACCGCCAGGCGCTGAACGCCCGCAAGAATCTGCAGACTGTGGAAACGCTTCCGCAGGACGATGGCATTCACTACTCGGTCGTCAGCAAGTTTCCCATTTCCGGCCCGGACGGCAATCCGGTCATGGTTGGCGGAGTCGCCATCGATATCACCGAGCGCCGGAAAGCGGAAGAGGAATCCCATAATCGGCTCGCCGAGCTCGAAAATCTGTACCGGGCAGCGCCCGTCGCGCTCGGGCTGGTAAATGACGATCTGCAGTATGTCCGGGTCAACGATCAACTTGCGGCAATCAATGGCATACCGGCGAAAGACCATATCGGACGCTCCATACGGGACATCTTGTCGCCCTCGCTGGCAGACATTGTCGAGCCGCTTTACCGGCAGGTGATCGCCACCGGCCAGCCCGTCATCGGGCGGGAAGTGCATGGCGCCGTGCTCGCGCAGCCGGGAGTGGAAAAGGATTGGCTGATCGGATATTCGCCGGTAAAAACAGAAGAGGGCCGCGTTATCGCGATCCAACTCGTGATCCAGGACATCACCGAAAAGAAGCGATTCGATGAACATCTGCTTCACACGGCCAAGCTCGAAAGCCTGGGTGTACTTGCTGGCGGCATCGCGCATGATTTCAACAACCTGCTGGTTGGGATCATGGGCAACGCCAGCCTGGTTCTCGATAATCTCCCGCCTACAAGCCCTGTCCGGCCTCTGGCCGAGGACATTGTCGCCGCCAGCGAACGCGCCGCCCAACTCACCGGCCAGATGCTCGCCTATTCGGGCCGCGGCCGATTTGTGGTGCAGAAGGTCGACGTCTCCGACCTGATTCGGCAAACCGTGCCGCTGATCCAGGTTTCCATCCCGCGAATAGTGGAGTTGCGGCTCGATCTTGGACACTCGCTTCCTCCAGTCGAGATCGACGTTACGCAGATCGAACAGCTCATCATGAACCTGATCATTAACGGCGCAGAAGCGATTCCCGAAGCTCGGCCCGGCGTGGTGACGATCAGCTCCTTCGAGCGGCTTATCGGGGAGTCGGACTTGGAGACAGCGGGCGGCTTGGCCGCGGGCAGCTACGTCGCCATCGAGGTGCGGGACGACGGGTGCGGAATGGACGAACGAACGAAGTCGCGGATCTTCGATCCGTTCTTTACGACCAAGTTCACGGGCCGTGGACTGGGCTTGGCCGCGGTTCTGGGAATTGTCCGCGGACATAAAGGCCGGATCCAGGTTGATACCATTCCCGGCCGCGGCAGCGCTTTCCAGGTCCTTCTTCCTGCTGCGGCGGGTAGAGCCGTTAGAACTGAAATAACCGATTCGCCGTCCACTGCGGAACTGGAAGGGAGCGGAACCATTCTGGTAGTCGACGATGAACCTGCTGTTCGCGGAATGGCGCAGACGGCGCTGGAACGTTTCGGCTATACCGTCCTGATTGCAAAGAATGGGCAGGACGCCCTCGACGTGTTTGCCCGATACCGCTCGGAGATCAGCCTCGTGTTGCTCGATATGGCCATGCCCAAAATGGGTGGCGAGCGGACCATTGTCGAACTGAAGAAGATAAATCCGGATATTCCGGTAGTGCTATCGAGCGGTTATAGCGAAGCAGAAGTGATCCCCCGTTTTCAAGGGCACGGATTGGCGGGATTTTTGCAAAAACCGTACTCCACCCTGACACTGGCGTCGAAGGTTAAGTCGGCGATCGCGGGGAATGGCAGCCGTTCGTGACAGCTACTTCCTCGGCCACGGAGCGCCCTGGTCTAATTTTGTGACCGGCGCGAGTCCCTTGTAGACGAAGCGCTGGACGCGCTTCCCTTCATAGGTCTCGGTGGTATAAATGTTACCCTTCGAATCGGTGGCGATGCTGTGCACGCCGAAGAATTGGCCCGGTTGACGGCCGCCGTCGCCGAAGCTCGTCAGGATCTGCATCGTTAAGCGTTCGATAATATAGACCTTCTCATTCTTGCCGTCGGCCAGATACAGAAACTTCTGCTGCGGATCCTTCGAGAAGGCGATATCCCAAACCGAACCATCGCCGAGAGTTTTCTTGGCGACGAACAGTTCCTTGACATATGTGCCATCGGACTTGAACACCTGGATGCGGTCATTTGCACGGTCGCAAACGTAGACGAACCCGTCGTTTGAAAGCACGGCGCAGTGTACCGGGCTGCGGAACTGCTGGGCAGGCGGCGCGTCCGGATTGTACGGACCGAGATCCTTGTCGTCGGGCTTGTTGCCGTACGCGCCCCAATACCGCTTGAACTTGCCGCTGTCGGCATCGATCACGGCGACCCGCTTGTTGCCGTAGCCATCCGACAGATACGCTTCGTTCGCCTTCGGATCGACAAAGATTTTAGCGACCCTCCAGAAGTTGGCAGTGTCATTGCTGCCCGCGTTCTTGCCGGCGCGCCCCACCTGCATTAGGAACTTCCCGTCTCTAGTGAACTTCACTACGTGGGCATCCTTTTGTCCGTTACCGCCGATCCACACGTTGCCCTTGTGATCGACCGTGATGCCGTGATTGGACTCCGGCCATTCGAAACCCTGCCCGGGGCCGCCCCAGTGTCCGACGAGATTACCAGCGGCGTCGAACTCGAGTACCGGTGGCGCGGCGGTGCAGCATTCGACGGCGGTCGGTGGATTGGTCCCCGCGCTCATCTCCGTCCTGGGATTGAGCGAGGCGGCCCCGCGGTGAATGATCCACACGTGGTCCTGCGCGTCGACATCGAGCCCGATCGTGTAGCCGAGCAGCCAGTGATTCGGCAGCGGCTTCGGCCAGAACGGGTCGACTTCAAACCGCGGCGCCTGCGAGGTGGCTGCTTCCACGGCTTTCTTTTCCAGTGCCATCGACCCGAGTCCCAGAGCGATGACGAGCGTGAGAATGGCAGTTGCTATCCAGAGATTGCGGCTCATGTTTCTTATCCTCGATTCTCTGATGTAAGCTACTCTTTCACGGAGCGGAGTCATTATATATCGTTTTCAACTCGTTGCTGCGCTGGTTTTATTGTTCGCGAACGGATCGGCTGCTCACGATATCCCGGGCGACGTCACGGTGCAGGCGTTCCTCAAATCGCAAGGAAACCATCTGTATCTACTGGTGCGGGCGCCGCTCGCCGCCATGCGCGACGTCGATTTTCCCAAGCGCGGACCGGGCTATCTGGATCTGACGCGCGCAGGCTCCACACTTAGCGAGGCTGCGACCGTCTGGATAGCCCAGGACGTCGAGCTGTATGAAGGCGACACCCGCCTCGCGCCTCCAAGGATTACGCGGATTCAAGTGTCCCTGCCATCCGACAAGTCCTTCGCATCGTATGAGGAGGCGATGGCGCACATCGGCAGCCCAGCGCTGCCGGACACCACCGACATTTATTGGAATCAGGCGATGCTGGACGTGCTGCTCGAGTACCCGATCCAGTCGGACCGCTCGCAGTTCTCGATTCGCTGGGGACTGGCGCGATTGGGCCAGCGAGTCGTCACCGTTCTCCGATTCCTTCCCCCGAGTGGAGCCGTTCGCGCCTTCGAATTCATCGGCGATCCGGGCTTGGTCCGGCTCGACCCACGCTGGAGTCAGGCAGCGCTACGGTTTGTCCAATTGGGGTTTCTCCACATCCTGGACGGGATCGATCACCTCCTCTTCCTGCTTTGCCTGGTCATTCCGTTCCGGCGCTTCCGCTCGCTTGTCGTCGTGGTGACCTCGTTCACGGTCGCGCACTCAATCACGCTGATCGCATCCGCCTACGACCTTGGGCCATCAGCGCTATGGTTCCCACCGCTCATCGAGACTCTGATTGCGATCTCGATTGTCTACATGGCTCTCGAAAATATCGTTGGCGGGGTCAGCGTGCAGCGGCGCTGGATGATTACGTTCGTATTCGGCCTGGTGCACGGATTCGGATTCTCGTTTGCCTTGCGCGAAACGCTACAGTTCGCCGGATCTCACCTGTTGACGTCGCTGCTCGCGTTCAATATCGGCGTCGAGCTCGGACAAATTTTAGTGCTCGCTTTGCTGATCGTTCTGCTGGAGGGACTCTTCCGGTTCGTGGTGGCGGAACGAATCGGAACCATCATTCTGTCCGCTCTGGTGGCGCATACCGGCTGGCACTGGATGGTCGAGCGCGGGGAGCGCCTGAAGCAGTTCCAATTTCAGCCGCCTGACTTTAATGCGGCTTTTCTCGCGGCTGCGCTGCGATGGCTGATGCTGGTCGTGATTCTCGGCGCTGTAGTCTGGTTTATTCGAAGGGCACAGGCCAGTCGCATTGCCAAACGAACAAGCTAAAGCTTGTTCCACAGTGATGCCAGTTCCTTGATTCGACTTTGTGGAACAAGCTTAGCTTGTTCGTTCCTAAACCTTATCCGGCAGCACGTACGGCTTGCGATACGTGCGCACCAGCATCTTGTTCGCCTCGGCGTCTCCGGGGAATGTTTCAGTTTTAGGATCGAAAACAAGCTTTCGGCCCAGACGATACGAGATCGTCGAAAGCTGCGCCATCGAGGTCGATAAGTGACCCTCCGCGATATCGCAGTGGAGATCTTCCACCTTTCGCGATCGGACTGCTTTGATGAAGTTCGCGAAATGGCTGTCCTTGTCTTCGACGGAGGGATCGGGCGGCGCGAGGGCGGCGTATGTCGGCGTCTCGGGGAAGCTGGCGTTCATGTTGGTCTCATCAACGCCGGCCGGATGCGGGCGATTGCGGGGCGTGATCTTGCCCTTCATCGGTTTCCATCCGCCGCGGTTCATCATGTACCCTTCCGACGTATAGAAGATCGTCCCTCGGTTAGGTTCCGGCGCGTAGAGGTTATTCACTTCCCAATCGATCAGCGAGCCATCGGCGTACTCGAGCGTTCCGAGCTGAAGGTTCGGCGTCTCCTGCTCGGAGTCCCATAAGAAGTATCCGCCGGTACAGTGGATCTTCGTCGGATGCGTGGTCTTGCCCATCCCCCAGCGGCAGATATCGAGGCTGTGCGTGCCGATGTTCCCTACTTCGCTCGGCGCGGTATCCCAGAAATAATGCCAGCCATAATGGAAACGGTTGAGCGTGAACGGACGCATGGGCGTGGGACCGAGATAGAGGTCCCAGTTGACGCCCTGCGGAACCGACGCTTCCTTGCTCCGTCCGATGCTGGCACGCTCTTTCGAAAAATCCGTGCTCGCGCGATAGACCTTGCCCAGCTTGCCCTCAGTGAGGTATCGCATCGCCGCGCGAACGGTCGGCTCGCTGCGCTGATTGGTCCCCGCCTGCACGATCCGGCTGTACTTTCGGGCGGCCTCGACCATTCTGCGGCCTTCCACGATTCCGAACGATACAGGCTTTTCGACGTAGACATCCTTGCCGGCCTGGCAGGCCCAGATGGACTGAAGCGCGTGCCAATAATCCGGAGTGGCGATCGAAACGGCGTGCAGATCCTTGCGCTCGATGAGCTTGCGAAAGTCGACCACGGTATCGGGGCGATAAGCGGCGATCTTCTCGACCTCTGCCACCGCGGGTCCGAAGAGCCGCTCGTCAACATCACAGAGCGCGACGACGCGTACATCCTTCATGGCGGCGTAGGAGCGAATGTGCGCCATTCCGCGACTATGAAAGCCCACAACCGCCACGTTGATCTTGTCATTAGCGCTCCCCTGCGGAAAAGCTGCCTGAACAGCCGGCGCTGCGGCGGCGACATTTCGTAAGAAGCTGCGGCGTGTCGTGTCTGACATGCCAGTCTTTCTATCACATCTCAGAGTGGGCGAGCAATGATTCCGCCGTGCCCGCGAGGGTTAGTTCCGAGCGGATTCGGATGGCAACCGAAGGATCGAGCATCGCCGCGGTAGCGAGCTGGACGTGATGCGCGCCGGCGGCCATTCGCTCCCGGATATCGGCGGGCGAGCCCATCCCTCCCACCGCGATCAGTCTCAGCTTCGATCGGCGCTCCCGTATCACACGGTCGAGCATGGCGATCTCCGCCTGGCATCGGGCGCGAATACATGCCCCGCCGATTCCGCGGTTCAGTCCGGCAAAATGCGCCTGCCCGTCCGGCCCGACAATCTGCGCCGAGATACTATTGACGGTGCTCAACGCCGTCGCGAAGGGAGCAACAGCCTCGACAAAGGCGCCCGCCTGATCGCGATCGTCGAATAATCCAATCTTCAGAATCAGCGGCAAGCCATCGATCGCGGACTGCATGCGCGCGGCGATCTCGGCGGAAGAGTTCGGCGATTTGTAGAGCTGTCCTTCCTGCGAGCACACGTTCGGGCACGACAGGTTTGCTTCGATGGCCTGCGCGCCGGCGTCCCGCGCCCATTTCGCGCAGCGGACGAAGTCCTCGGCCATGTCGTCGAGAGTCCAATCAGGTTGCGGTGTCGCCACTACTGAAACTGTCAGCACCTGATTCGAAGCCAGTCCCCTGCGCGCCACCTCGACGTCGCGCTGCCAGGTGATCCTGTCTTTCGACGGCATACCAAATGAGATCGCCCACGAATCCGATGCCGCCGCCGGAGCTGCGACATCGCGATTCCCCGAGAGCTGCGTCGCATCGACAGGCAGCAGATTGGGTAGTTCGTAGCATGCCCGGAAAGCCGATCGGACCGTTTTGTAAGTCAGAACGCTGAACCCAAGCTGCGCGTAGTAGAGTATCCAGCCGCTGTTCAACAACGGGCCCGCCGGCATTCCCAGCGGAGAGTCGATCGGAATGCCGCAGAAGTCCCACGAGCCGGGGCATGGCGGAACTTCCAATTTCAAGTCCCTGGCAGGCGCGTTGGCGTAGTTCCAGTCGTAGGTTTGGCTGATATCGTACTTCGGCAGCCGCATGGTTATTTTCATCGTACCTCTATCGATAAATCCGGATGCGATGGTCGGTGAAGGTGAGATGAGGGAGTGGCGTCGCCTGGCGCATATGGCAGCCGGCGCAGTCCGCTTTTTCGTTTCGCTTGCAACCGAAAACACCGACTAGCCATCAGACCCATGGGCTGGAATCGGACTGAGATGGGATCGTTAACGTCGGGCGCCAACGACTGCTTCCCTGGCTCCGGCGCCCGGTGGCAGCCTCCGCAGACTTCGACCGACGCCCTGGCGGGAAGCCGTCCGCCGTTGAAGAGCGCCTTGCGAATCTCCGCCGCCGGCTGCCTGGCGCGCGCCGCCGCGACGTGCTTCTGCCCCGGTCCGTGACATCGCTCGCAAGTGACGCCTGCCGTCATCTTGGAAAGCTCAGGACCACCGTCAATGTCCTGTACCAAACCGGTGGCGTGACAATCGAAGCACTGGTAAATGTCCTGCGGTAGCTTGAGAACGCCCAGAGCTTCCGCCGCTGTCCGCGGAACTGCCGCCGGATGGCCCGGGGGGACGCCTGGCTTTCCCGGCGCGCTGAAATACGACTTCCGATGCTCGTAGTACAAGCCGTCCAATCGTCCGACCGCTGTCAGGCCATACGCGCCGGCGCCGAAAGCCCATTCCAAGGTACCGGTCGCGCGCTCGCTGTTACGTCGGACGGTCACCGAGCGAGGACCATACTCGTAGAGAAACGCGCGCTCCCTGGATAATGGATCGGCCAGCAGAGTGGCCAGCTTGGATTGCTCAAAAGGACGCAGAGTGTTCCCATGCCGGCTGGCCGACTGTTTTCGCGAAATCTCTGCGTGGCATTCCGCGCATTCCGGCGCCGGCCACAGACTGCCGGCAGCCCCCCCACCGTTCCTCGCGTGGTTTTCATCCGGCGAGCTAGTTCGGCGCGCGAAATCGGCTGATGCTCCCGCACAAGATTCAAAGCAATCCGGCGATTTATATCGCGTCCCGTGGATCGCCGGGCGATGTTAAAGTTGTGTGGAATCCCAACTACGCCTCGGCATACTACCATCTGGGTCAATTTCGGAAAGCCGTGGAATTAGCGCCCAGCCAAATCGACGCGCACCGGGCTCTCGCACGGATCGCAATGAACGGACAAAGATTGGGCGACAGCCGAAGCTGAATGGACCGCCGTTCTCGCGTGGGCTCCGAAAGATGTCGAGGCCGAATCCGAATTAGCAAAGCTGCCTACTTCTTTTTAACTCCGCCGCCCTGCTTCAGTGTCACAATCCGATTCCCCGCTCCACCCTCAAAAACTTCTCTCTCGCCACCGGGCCACTGCACTTCGATGCGCTTGTAAGTCGTGTCATCGCCCAAACCAAAGTGCAGCCGCGAATCGTTCTGCGAAAGAAAACTGGAGCCCGTCTGAACCTCGCCCGACAACCTTCGATCACCGATAAACACGTACGCCCGCGCTCCCACCGCATCGCGATTGCATTTGACACCCTGGCACTGCACCAGCAGCCAGTTCTTCTTGCCGCCGAAATTCTTCAGCAGACTCGGCGGCTCGCCGAGATTGTTGATCACCACTTCCAGCGCGCCGTCATTGTCGAGATCACCCGCCGCCGATCCACGCGACGCATGAGTCGCGCTGATCCCCGGACCCGATCCATCCGAGAGATCCTTGAACTTCCCACTACCGACATTCCAAAACAGCAGCCGGGGCTGCCGGTACTTGACCTGAATCGGCATGCGGTCGACATCGGGATACACATGACCATTGATGGTGAGCACTTCCCGGCGGCCATCGTGATCGACGTCGAGCAAGTGAGCCCCCCATCCCAGATACTGCGTGCGCGCGCCGAGGCCGGATGGATACACCTGATCGGAGAACGTGCCGTCGCGATCGTTGTGATACAGGTTTGGTGTGTCGTCGCTGAAGTTGGTCTTGACGATATCCCAATAGCCGTCCTCATCGTAGTCGGCCACCGCAACCCCCATGCCCGCCTGCTCCTGCCCATCATCGTTCAACGCCGCGCCGGATGGGATTCCGATCTCCTCGAAGGTTCCGTTTTTCTGATTGTGGTACAGCAAGCTGGGCTTGGAATCGCAGGCGATATACAGATCGGGATGACCGTCGTTGTCGAAATCAGACGCCACTACAGTGAAGCCGTAGCAGCCCGTTGGCTTGCCGACCCCGCTCGTCATCGACACATCTTCGAACTTGCCGGCGCCCTTGTTGCGATAAAGAAGGCTGCGCCCCGGCGGCAGCCCTCGCGGACCGCACATCACCGGCACTCCCTTCCACTGGCAGTATCCGCTGGCGCCCGGCTCGGGTATTTTCGACGCGTCGAACTCGACATATCCCGTGAACGCAAGATCGAGCTTGCCGTCGAGGTCGTAATCGACAAACGAGCAGCCCGAATCCCAGCGAACACCATCGGACTTCAGGCCGGCCTCCGCGGTGACGTCCTTAAAGCTTCCCTGCCCGTCATTGCGATAGAGAACGCTATGCCCGTAGTAGGTAACGAACATATCGCGGTGCCCGTCGTTGTCGTAATCGCCGACGCATACTCCCTGTCCCCAGCCAACTTTCCCCAGCCCTGCTTTCGTCGTAACATCATCGAAGCGCATTTTGCCGAGATTCCGGTACAGATGGCTGGTCGATTTCTCGCCCGCTCCCTTCCCGTCCATCGTGGTTGCGTTCACCACGAAGACGTCCATCAAACCGTCATTGTCGTAGTCGAAAATCGCCACACCGTTCCCGGTAGTCTCGAGAATGTACTTCTTGACGTCCTTGCCACCCGAGACACTTGGAGCCGTCAGACCCGCCTCAGCGGCGACGTCGCGGAAATCCACTTTGATCGCGGGGAGATTAGTCGGAATATTGATCGAACGAGCCTTGCGCGTCGGGGAAGCCATTCCTTGAAAGGCTTCGATAGCAGCATACGAGGCTAGAAATACCGCCGCAAGCAGCGCGACCCGGCTCATAACGCCATGTTACCAATCCGGCGCTTCATCACTTCCGCCGAAAGCGGAATCGTCCCCAGAAATTCGCCATGAGGCCGCCGCGCGCGATAACTTGGCTGCCGCTCCGGCTCCTTCAGAAAGCGCGCCATATTCCCGGCGTCGAGCTCGCGGAGCAAGGTCCCGTGATGCAGCAGAGCGTTTCGAGTCCGCCGTTGCGCATTTCCCGACACCTTCCTGTCCCCGATCGCAAGATCACTTTGTCCGCGAAGCTCCAGCCCGTCAATTCCCAGCGCGCCCGCGATCGCTCCGAGTATCCTGGCAAAACTCCGTCGAACGTCGCGCAGCTCCGGCCTTTGACGCAGAGACAGGGCGAGGGCGAAATTGAGGCATCCGGGACCAAGCAGCACCGCCCCCCCTCCCGAGCTGCGCCGCACGACTGGGACGCCCGCGCCCGGTTGGACGACGTCACCAATCCGCTGGCTTTTTCCAATGGCGACAAACCAGCTTTCGCTCTCCCAGAACCGCAACGTTTCCGGACCGCTATCGGTCTCGACAGCCTGGAGCAGCTCCTCATCCAAGGCAAGGTTCTCCTCCGGCGACGGTAGTGAAAGGTCGAGCAATCGGATCACGGCTCAGGGTAATAATAGAACATGCCGAAGCCAGTCTATCTCGACTGCGCCGCGACTACTCCCATCGAACCCCGCGTTCGAGAGGAAGTGTTGCGCTTTCTCGACGAAGACTTCGGCAACGCCGGCAGCAGGACTCACGAATGGGGCCGCCGCGCGAAGAGCGCCGTCGAATCCGCGCGCGCAAAAGTAGCCGCGGTCGTCGAGGCTACCAGAGGCGAAGTGATCTTCACCAGTGGCGCGACCGAAAGTAACAACCTCGCCATCCTCGGTCTGATGGAGTCCCGCCGCAAACACATCGTGACGACGGAGATCGAGCACAACGCCGTACTCGAGCCGGTCCGCCATTTAGCCGCCCGCGGTTTCGATGTCACATTCGTGGCGCCCGACGCGTCCGGAGCCGTCTCCGCCGCCGCGATCGCCCGGGCCCTCCGAGACGACACGGTGCTCGTCAGCGTCATGCACGTCAACAACGAAACTGGTGTTTTGCAACCGCTCGACGAGATTGCCCGCGCCCTCGAATCTCACGACGCGTACTTTCACGTCGACGCCGCCCAGGGCTTCGGCAAGCACGTCGCTCCCCTACGGAACAAGCGCATCGACCTGATCAGCCTAAGCGGGCACAAAATTCACGCTCCGAAGGGAATCGGCGCCCTGATCGCCCGGAAGCGCGGGAGGGAGGCAGCTCCGCTGTCGCCGCTGCTCCACGGCGGAGGCCAGGAGCGCGGTCTGCGGCCAGGTACGCTGCCCGTGCATCTCATCGCCGGACTGGGCAAAGCAGCCGAACTGGCTTTCGAAGAATCCGATTTTCGCGCCGCCATCTGCCGGAAGTTCCGCGAGAAACTCCTGGCCGGCCTCGCGCCATTGGGACCCGTGATCAACGGAGCCGCAGACCGCTCGCTTCCGAATATCGTGAACCTGTCCTTTCCCGGCCTCGACGCCGACACCGTGATGGAAGCCTGGGCCGATCTCGCAGCCATCTCCGACGGCGCCGCCTGCTCCTCGGCGGATTACTCCTGCAGCCACGTCCTGAGCGCGATGCGTCTTAGCGAAGAGAGAAAGCAAGGCGCCGTCCGGATCTCCTGGTGTCATTTCTCCGAGTTGCCGGACCTGCCCCGTCTGGTCGAGCAACTCGCCCGCGTCAGGACACCGGCGATATGAAGCCGGAGGAGACCCTCTACTACAAACGATCCCGTTTCTCGACGCGACTCCCGGTTGGACGCCGCTATACCCTGGCCCACTATTGGCTACTCGAAGAGGAGCCCGGAATCTGGCGCATCGGCTTTACAAAATTCGCGACACGAATGCTCGGCGACCTCGTCGAATATGAGTTCGAGGTCCCCGCCGGCGCCACCATCGAAGTAGGTCAGAAGATCGGCTGGGTGGAAGGATTCAAGGCAATCACCGACGTTTATTCCGTCGCGTCCGGTGAATTCTTGAACGCCAGCCCCGACCTTGCCGTAGATATCACATATGTGGAACACGACCCCTATGGGAAAGGATGGCTCTATCGCGTGCGCGGAAATCCCGATCCGGCCAGCGTTGACGTCACTGGCTACCAGGCCCTCCTCGACGCAACCATTGATAAGATGATGGCTATGAGACACGCGGAAGGCGAACCCCATGCCTAAAGCTCAGTACATTATGATCGGCGGATTCCTTGGAGCCGGCAAAACTACCGCCATCCTGCGCCTAGCCGAGCACCTGACCGAGACTGGCCTTCGCGTCGGGCTCATCACCAACGATCAAAGCGTCGGCCTCGTCGACACCGCCATGGCCAACTCCCATGGATTTCCGGTCGAGGAGATCACCGGCGGATGCTTCTGCTGCCGCTTCAATTCCCTCATCGAAGCCTCCGAGCGGCTCACGCAAGAGAGCCGTCCCGATGTCTTCGTCGCCGAACCAGTCGGAAGCTGCACCGATCTGCGAGCTGCCGTCAGCTACCCCCTGCGCCGCCTGTATGGCGATCAGTTTCAGATCGCGCCGCTGAGCGTTCTGGTTGATCCGATCCGCGCATTGCGCATACTGGGCCTCGAACCCGGTAAAGCATTCTCGCCCAAGGTTTTGTACGTCTATGCCAAGCAGCTCGAAGAGGCCGAAGTCATCGTCATCAACAAGACCGACGTGATCAGCGCCGACCAACTTCACCGCCTGGAACAGGCGCTCCGAGTCGCCTATCCCAGAGCCCGGGTCTTCTCAGCATCCGCCCGGAAAGCCACAGGACTTGCACCCTGGTTCGACCACATCGCCGCCGCCGAACCGGGTGACGACATCGCTCCCGCGGTCGACTACGAACTGTATGCCGAGGGCGAGGCCCTGCTCGGCTGGTTCAACAGCACCATCCAGATCTCGGCGAAATCATCCTTCGACGGGAATGCCTTTCTTTTGAATTTCGCCCGGCTCCTGCAGGACAAACTAAACGCCGACGGTCTCGAAGTCGCCCACCTCAAGATGGTGCTGGCGCCCGACGATGGCGACGACATTGCCGTGGCGAATCTGGTTCGCTCCGACGGCCAAGCCGAGTTGTCCTACTCCCTGCAGGAACCGCTCGACACCGGAGAGCTCATTATCAATCTGCGCGCCGAAGGCGACCCCGGAACCTTGCGCCAGGCCGCGACCGATGCGTTGGCCCAATCCGCCAAAGATATCGAGGGATTTGGTATGGTGGTGGAACACTCGGAGTTTTTCCGCCCCGCCAAGCCAACCCCCACGTACCGGATGGCTACCGTGCAGGAAGGACAAGGGTAGCGAGTAAAGAAAGGCAAATATGGAAAAGCAGCCGCGAATTCTTTACTGCCATTGCGCCTACTCAAAAATCATTCCCCCGGCTGTCAAATCCGAAGTGCTGGAGAAGCTCGCTTGCTCGGGTGTCTCGTTCGAAGCTTTGCCGGACCTGTGTGAAATGTCCGCCCGCCGCGATCCGAAGCTCAAGGAACTGGCCGGATCGGGATCGCTAAAAATCCTGGCCTGTTATCCGCGCGCCGTGCAGGGCCTGTTTTTGGCCGCAGGGTCTCCGCTAGCGGAAGGCCAGGCCGAAATCCTTAACATGCGGACCGGGACCGCCGAAGAGTTGCTTCTTCCCGTCCTCGCCTCTGGAGAAGCAAGATGATTCCGCGCGTCATCTTATATGAAGGTCCAGGGTCCGAACCGCTGCCCGTCGCGGAACGAGCCGGATTGCTGCGGCTGCTACTCGAGCGCGGTTACGCTGTTTCCTGCGTCCGTGACTCGCTTCCCGCTGAGTCGCGTGATTCCGCTATGGCGGTCCTCGCGCGCGGCAACGCGCCCTTTCCCTCCATCGACCTAACCGAGGACCGCAGTGCAGAGCAAACTCTCGCTGCTCTCGAAGCGATCCGCAATCAGATGCAGATTTCGCCCGTCGGCGCACACAAGCCCTGGTTCCCTGTTATCGATTTCTCGCGCTGCACGAACTGCATGCAGTGCCTCAGTTTCTGCCTGTTTGACGTCTACGGCGTGTCGACCGAGGGCAAGATCGAAGTCCGCAATCAGAACAACTGCAAGACCGACTGTCCGGCCTGTTCGCGCGTCTGCCCCGATGTCGCCATCATGTTCCCCAAGTATCAGCATAGCCCCATCAATGGCGAGCAGATCAGCGCCGACGATGTGCGGCGCGAAGCCATGAAAGTGGACATTTCAGCCTTGCTCGGCGGTGACATCTACCAGGCCTTGCGCGACCGCAGCGCCAAGGCGAAGTCGCGCTTCTCCAAGGAACGCGACGACGAGCGAGCCCTGAAAGAACGTCAGAACTGCCTGCTGAAACTGAAAGATTTGGATATCCCACCCGAAGTCCTGGCCTCCTTGCCATCCCCGGACGAGATCCGCGCCAAAGCCGAAGCCGCCATGGCCCGCGCGCAGGAAGCGATGGCGACGAGAAAATAAACTATGGTCCTGGCCTTCGCAAAACGCATGTTAACCGAGCCGGATCCCCGTCTCCTCGCCAAGTTCGCCTACAACTTCGGTGTCAAGGGCGTCCGGTCGGTGGAGTTGTTCAAGAAAAGGCTCAAGCGCGGCGAATACTTCCCGCCCTTCTTGTTCATTTCCGTAATTTCGAGCTGCCAGTTGCGCTGCCAGGGCTGTTGGGTCGATGTGGAAGCCCCGACCCAGAAAATCTCGCTCGAAGAGATGAACAAGCTCATCGGCGATTCGAAGAAGATGGGCAACAGCTACTTCGGCATCCTCGGCGGCGAGCCCTTCCTGCACCCCCAGCTCATCGATATCTTCGCCGCGCATCCCGATTGCTACTTCCAGGTATTTACCAACGGGCAGCTCATTACCGACGAGGTCGCCAAAGAGCTGCGGCGCGTGGGCAACGTAACCCCGCTCATCAGCATCGAAGGGACTGACGTCGTTAGTGACGAGCGCCGTGGCCGCTTCAACGTACTAAATAAGACACTTAGCGGTCTCGAAGCCTGCCGGCGTAACCGTCTGATCGTCGGCGTCGCCACTAGTGTGTGCCAGAGCAATATCACCGAGTTGGTCTCAGAACGATGGCTGCGGCGGCTGATCGAGATGGGCGTGCATTATGCATGGTTCCACACCTATCGCGTCGCCGGACCCAAGCCCACGCCCGAGCTGGCCTTGCGACCCGAGCAGGTGATTCAGGTGCGTAGGTTCATCGTCGAGATGCGGAGCCGCCTTCCCATCGCCATTGTCGACGCCTACTGGGACGATCGCGGACAGGCGCTCTGTCCCATGGCGACCGGCGTGAGCCACCATATCGGACCCTCCGGCGCGATCGAGCCCTGCCCGATCATCCAGTTCGCCACCGAATCGATTCGCGACAAAGGCGGCATCTACGACGTCATGACCAAGTCAGCCTTCCTGCGCGATTTCCGCGAGACCGCCGCGCAAGCAACCCAAGGTTGTATCGTGCTCGAGCGCCCCGACCTGGTACGTGACCTCGTCCTAAAGCACGGCGCGCGCGATACGACGCAGCGCGGCACAGCCCTCGCCGAGCTCGATCTACTGGAACCACGCAACAGCCAGCACAATCCCGGAAACGAAATCCCTGAGGATCACTGGGCGTATCGCTTCGCCAAGAAACATTGGTTCTTCGGATTTGGCGCCTACTCCTAAGCCATGCTGATTCCTACAACGATTCTTCCCCGAGCTGTCCCGATCCAGAGGATGCGCCTGCCTCAGGGCAACATCCCCCAGACCGCCTCGGAACGCGAGCGTTTGAAAGCGCTGATCGCCCGCTACGTGGAAGACAACCGGGATTCGCTTGTGCCGCCCCTCGTGATCGACGAGCTTCGCCGCCATGCCGAAGACCTCGTCCGCGCGTCCAAATCCGATCCGATTTACGCGGACTATATCGGCGTTCTGCTCAGCAATGAAGTTTGGCGCGAACACCTGGCTACCATTCCCTACGAGCGCCGCCTGCTGCTGATGCCCAAGTGCCTGCGGGTCGAAGACAAATGTCCAGCCCCGTTCGACGAATTCGGACTGCTCTGCAAGCAATGCGGCCTGTGTACGATTCAGGACTTGCAGGAAGAAGCCGAAAAGCTTGGTTACGCGGTGCTGGTCGCCGAAGGATCGGCAATCGTGATGGCCATGATCCAAACCGGCCGCATCGACGCCATCGTCGGAGTGAGCTGCCTGTCGGTGCTCGAGCGCGCATTTCCCTACATGGAAGCCGCCGCAATCCCCGGAATCGCCATTCCGCTATTACAGGACGATTGCAAAGACACGACCGTCGACCTCGATTGGGTATGGGATGTGATTCACCTCACCAGCGAGGACAAGACGCGCCGCCTCGATCTCGATTCCATGCGCGCGGAAGTGGAAAGCTGGTTTGCGCCCGAAGCGCTCGACGCCATCTTCGGGGCCCCGCCAGAAGGCACAACCGAATCGATCGCGCGCCAGTGGCTCAGTAAAGCCGGCAAGCGCTGGCGTCCCTTCCTCACGGTCTGCGCCTATCAGTCGCTCCAAGCGGATCCCGCCGGTTCGCTTCCGGCTGACCTGCGTAAAGTAGCCGTCGCGATCGAGTGCTTCCACAAAGCATCTCTAATTCACGACGATATCGAAGACGGCGACGATACTCGCTACGGCGAAAAGACGCTGCATGCCGAGTACGGGATTCCCGTGGCTCTCAACGTCGGCGACCTGCTGATCGGCGAAGGTTACCGACTGATCGCCGAGTGCGCCGCGCCTGCCGCTGCTAAAGCCGAGATGATTCGCATCGCCGCCGCTGGACATCGGAGCCTGTGTCTTGGCCAGGGCGCCGAACTCTGCTGGAGTCGCAATCCCGAGCCGATGCAGGTTCTGCAAGTGATCGATATTTTCCGCAAGAAGACCGCGCCAGCATTCGAAGTAGCGCTGCGGCTCGGCGCAATCTACGGTGGCGCCGATCAGAGCCTGCACGCGACGTTGACCAAGTACAGTGACGCGCTGGGCATCGCCTATCAAATCCGCGACGACCTGGAAGATCTCGACCTGGAACATCCGTCCCTCCCGCTGGCAGTCGCCTTTGAGCGCGCCAAGGGCGATGACCGGAAACTGATCGAAGCCGCTTGGCGGCGCGAATCGCTGGATCAGGAATCAGCGGCGCGAATCAGCGAGCTGATCACTTCTGTCGGAGCCGAGGAACGCTGCCGCAGCCTGCTCGAATCGTACAAGGAACACGCCATCCGTTCCCTTCCGGAGCTTCGCAACGCCAATCTCAAAGGTCTGCTGCGCCGGGTCCTTGGTAAGATCTTCAGTCTGGAGATTAAGGGGTGGTGCAGTGAGTTTGAGGCTCGAAATGCTGCAGGTAGCGAGACTCGCGCCCAAGCAGCTCGGTGAGTCGCGCGACCTTGTCGCCAGTTTCGTAAATTCCCAGCGAGCCCCAGACGGAGGATTTCTCGATCGCGCCGGGAATAGCGATCTTTACTACACGGTCTTCGGCCTCGAAGCCCTGATTGCGCTTCAAACCGATCCCGGCTGCGAGGCCGCTAGCGCCTACTTGCGCGGCTTGGGTGATGGCGAAAATCTCGATTTCGTCCACACAGCCTGCCTGGCTCGCGCGCGGGCTTCGATATCCGCCGCTCCCTCAGCGGCCATCACTCAACGCATCGAAAGTTATCGCAGCGCCGATGGTGGATACAATCCAGCCCAAGGAGCCACCGAGGGGACACTGTACGCCGCATTCCTGGCCCTCGGCGCCTACCAGGATTTGCGCCAAGACATGCCCGATTCCGGCCGGCTTCTCGATTTCGTCGCCCGCTGCAAAGCGCGAGACGGCGGCTACGCCAACCGCCCAGGCCTTCCTGCCGGACTCACCACCTCCACCGCTGCGGCCGTCTCCTTACAGCGCAATCTGGACGGCGCCGCGGATTCTGCCGTTGCCGAGTGGCTGCTCGCTCGCTGCGGACCAGAAGGTGGTTTCTTTGCCAGCGCGCAAACCCCGCTTCCGGATTTGCTATCAACCGCGACCGCTCTCCATGCCCTCACTAGCCTGCACATCCCTCTGACGAACATCCGCGAGCAGTGTCTCGACTTTATCGACACATTGTGGAGTAATCGCGGTGGATTCGTGGGTACCTGGGCCGACGATACTCTCGATTGCGAGTACACCTACTACGCGCTGCTGGCGCTGGGCCATCTCAGCCTCTAGCCCATGCGTTCCGCTATCGACGAGACCCTGAACAATCTCATTCGCCGTCTGCTCGAGCTGCGTACGCCCGATGGTCATTGGGAAGGTAGACTTGCCAGCAGCGCGCTCTCCACCGCCACCGCTGTAATCGCTTTGCACCTTTCCGGAGCATCCCGAGACGTTGTTTCGCGTGGACTCGATTGGCTCTCGAAGAACCAGAACGCCGACGGCGGATGGGGCGACACCACGATCAGCCTCAGCAACATCAGTACGACGGCGCTCTGCTGGTCGGCCTTCACCGTAACCGGTCGCGAAGATGCCACCGCCGTGGTAGCAGCGGAACGGTGGCTTTCCGCCAAAGCAGGCGGGTTCGATCCCGACCATCTCGCCTATGCGATTGCCGCCCGCTACGGCTCCGACCGAACGTTTTCCGTTCCGATTCTCACAGTTCTCGCACTGGCTGGCAAGATAAGCTGGCGCCGTGTGCCGCAACTGCCGTTTGAGCTTGCTGCGGCGCCGCAAAGCTGGTTCCGATGGCTCCGTCTGCCAGTCGTCAGCTATGCGCTCCCTGCACTCATCGCGATCGGCCTCGTGCGGCATCGCCATCGCCCAACTCGCAATTTCCTTGCCCGCATCGCCCGCCACATCGCCACCGATCGAACACTGCGCGTCCTGCGCGAAATTCAGCCCACCACCGGCGGCTTTCTCGAAGCCACCCCACTGACCAGCTTCGTCGTGATGAGCCTCATCGCCGCTGACGAGAGAGACAACCCCGTCGTACGCGAGGGCGTCGGATTCCTCGTCCGGTCCGTTCGCGACGACGGGAGCTGGCCAATCGACACCAATCTCGCCACCTGGGTAACGACGCTCTCGGTGAATGCTCTGGCGCATTCCGCCGCTCTGTCCTCCGATGATCGGAAGCGCGTCACTGATTGGCTCCTCGCCCAGCAGTATCGCGTGATCCATCCCTATACGCAGGCGCCTCCCGGCGGATGGGCCTGGACCGATCTAGCCGGCGGCGTCCCCGATGCCGATGATACAGCCGGCGCGCTCGTCGCCCTGAAAAACTTAGGCGCGCCCGCCGGGCCGCCGATCGACGCCGCGGTCGAGTGGCTGCTCGGTCTGCAAAATCGCGACGGCGGCATGCCGACCTTCTGCCGCGGCTGGGGGAAACTTCCCTTTGATCGCAGCAGCCCGGACCTGACCGCTCACGCAATCCTGGCGTGGAGTCTGTGGAGCAGCAACGTCTCCGGACTGGGGCGCGCCATCACCTACCTCAAAAAGAATCAACGTAAGGACGGCTCCTGGTCTCCGCTCTGGTTTGGAAACCAGCACATCAAGACCGAAGAGAATTTCACGTATGGGACGGCTCGCGTCCTGATCGCTCTCGGCGCCTTGCAGAACCGCAAATTAGCGCCCCTGCTGAAACGCGGGGTCGCCTGGCTGATTGCAGCCCAGAACAACAACGGCGGCTGGGGCGGCGCAAAAGGATCACCCTCCTCTATCGAAGAGACGGGGCTTGCCGTTGAAGCTTTGTCCGTCGTCGTCCCGCGAGACACACAGGCAATACTTCGTGGTGCCGAGTGGCTGATCGCCGCAACGGATTCAGGACGACGGACCCGGCCCGCTCCGATCGGCTTCTACTTCGCCAAGCTCTGGTACTTCGAGGAACTGTATCCGCTCATCTTTGCGATCGGCGGCTTGACTCGGGCCCGCGCCACGATGGAATAGAATTCAGAGATGACCACACTGGCGCATCTGTCGAAGGCGACGGTTCAGAAAGAACCCGGAAAGAACAAAATCAAGCGAATCCAGTTCGAGGGATTCCCGGAAACCACCCGTATGGGAATTCATGGCGGTGTCGCCGATTTCTTCAAATTGCAGCCCGATGAGCCGCTGCCTTCCACTCTCGACTACGTCGTGGGAGCCGTGGCAGGCTGCCTGACCGGCGTGATCACCGGCGCTCTCGAAGCCCGTGGTATTCGCACTGATGCGGAAAAGTTCGAAACACACGCCGAAGGCACGATTGAGAATGTCGACGGCCAACTTCTTCTCACAAACGTTAGCGTCACCTACCGCATCAAGGTAACCAAAGATCAGCGCGCCGCCACCGAACGGGCCCTGGAGCATCACGAATCCCGCTGCCCCGTCTCACAAAGCGTCAAACGAGGCATCACAGTCGAATGGCGCAGCGAGATCGAAGAAGAGTGACGAACAAGCTAAAGCATGTTCCACAGTGGCGTCGACTCTACTGTGGAACATGCTTTAGCTTGTTCGTTTTTAATAGCTGATCTTCCCCAAAACCACCGACCGCCGAGCCCCGGTAGCCGAGGGCAAATTCGACGGCCGGCGACGCCAAGTCTGGCAAGCGAGAATCGCAAACGCGATCGCTTCCTTAGCATCCACATCGATTCCGTAGTCGGCCGAAGTCGCGATTGCGACGTTAGGCAGAAAAGCCGCAAGCCGCCCCATGAGTTGTGGATTGTGCGCGCCGCCCCCGGAGACGATCAACTCGTCGCACGCGGGAGCGAATCGAGAAATCCCGATCGATACCGTGGCGGCAGTAAGGGTCGTCGCGGTTGAGATCAGATCAGGCAGAGCCAGTTTGGAATCGCGCAATCTCTGCACAAACTCCGCGCCATACTGCTCCCGCCCGAGCGATTTGGGTGGCCCCTGCGCATAGTAGGGATCGTCCAGCAGACCGTCGAGCAACTTCGGGTCAACACGCCCAGTCGCGGCGATCCGCCCACCACGATCGAACGTCTGCCTGTCCCTCGTGTGGATGACAGTCAGCGCGTCGATGACCATGTTGCCCGGTCCTGTATCGAACGCGATCACCTCGCCGCTCCTCGAAATGGCCGTGATATTGGCGATCCCGCCGATATTGAGCGCCACTCGATTCCGCGATCGATGTCGGAATAGCAGGTAATCGACAAAGGGAACGAGCGGCGCGCCCTGGCCGCCGGCCGCGATGTCGCGAGTGCGGAAATCCGACACCACCGGAATGCCGGTCCGTTCCGCGATCACCGCAGCCTCGCCAATCTGGAGTGTGTTGCGTCCGCTCTCGTGGTAGATCGTCTGTCCATGGCAGCCGATCAGATGAATGCTGTCCAGCGCCACCTGGCGTCGCCGGCATGTATCGATGACAGCTTTCGCGTAGGTTTCGCCCAGCCGGAAACTCAGCCGCGAGATAGACCCGGTTGTTGTCGTAGCGTTGGAGACATCGAGGATCGCTTGACGCATCGCGCTCGTGTAGGGCGTCGTGAGAAACGCGACAGTCTCGATGCGCCGGCCTTCGATGTCGACGACGGCGACATCTACGCCGTCAAGCGACGTACCGCTCATGATTCCCGCTACACGCACGAGCGCTTCAGCTCCTCCTGCAGTTCGCTAAGCAATTGCAGAGCCTCGATGGGCCGAAGCTCGTCGAGCTTCAGCTCGCGGATCCGCTCGGCGATCTTATGGCCGACGGGCGCGAACAGTTGGACTTGCACCGCGCTGGCAGCGGGCTTCAGCTCATCGGTGACAATCTGCTCGGTCTTTTCATGCAGCTTCAGGACCTCGCGCGCCCGTTCAATCACGTTCAGCGGAAGACCCGCCAGGCGAGCGACTTCGATTCCATAGCTGCGATCGGCCCGGCCCGGTTCCACTTTTCGCAAAAAGATAATGTGGTCGCCCGCCTCCTTCACCGACACGCGCAAATTACGCACACCATCGAGCAATTCGGCGAGCTCGGTCAGCTCATGATAGTGAGTCGCAAACAACGTTTTGGCCCGCGTACGTGAGTGGATGTGCTCCACCACTGACCATGCCAGCGCCAAACCATCGTAAGTTGCAGTTCCGCGACCGATCTCATCGAGCACGATAAGACTGCGCGGCGTCGAGGTATTCAGGATCACCGCCGTCTCCGTCATCTCCACCATGAACGTGGATCGGCCGCGCGCCAGATTATCGGAAGCGCCGATCCGCGTAAAGATTCGATCAATGATCGGAAGCTGCGCCGAATCCGCTGGGACGAACGAGCCCATCTGAGCCATCAGCGCGATCAGAGCAGCCTGCCGCAAATACGTGGACTTGCCGCCCATATTTGGTCCGGTAATCACGGCAATCAGATCGGTCGACGAATTCAGATACAGATCGTTCGGGATGAATCGGCCAGCGTCCTGCTCAGTCAGGCGCTCGATCACCGGATGCCGCCCGGCCGCGATGCTCATCTCGTCATTCGCCGAAAATTGGGGCCGCGTGTACCGATTCTCCGCGGCCACTTGCGCCAGCGCGGCCGTCACATCCATCTCGGCGATCGCCGCTGCCGTCTGGCGAATGCGCTGCCCGTGATCGGCCGCGAGCTTTCTTACTTCGCCGAAGAGATCCTTCTCCAACGCCAGAATCTTTTCCTCCGCGTCGAGGACCTTGCGCTCGTAGTCCTTCAACTCCGGCGTCGTGAAGCGCTCGGCGTTTACCAGAGTCTGCTTGCGCTCGTAATCGGCCGGCGCGTTATGAAGATTGGCCTTTGAGATCTCGATATAGTAGCCGAATACGTTGTTGAACCGAACCTTCAAAGATTGGATCCCGGTCCGCTCCCGCTCACGCGATTCGATCTGAGCGATGTACTGCTTGCCGTTACGGCTGAGGTCGCGCAGCTCGTCCAGGTCCGCGTTGTAGCCGGGACGAATGGCGCCGCCATCAGTGAGCAGCATCGGTGGCTCGTCGGCGATTGCCGAAAGAATGCGATCGCGCACCTCCGGAACATCGTCGAGAGACGCGCAGATCCGCTGCAGGCGCGCCGACTGCCGGTTCTCCACGCGCTGCTTGAGCAGCGGAATCCGCTCCAGCGATTTGCCCAGCGCCAACAGATCGCGCGGACCGGCGCTGCCGAGCGTGACCTTGGCAAGCAGCCGCTCCAGATCGAGCACTCCGCCCAGCTC
>Ga0075421_100001985_pt1 | contig 24253 bp, 14 predicted proteins | sample SoiMetdeltSBSDD5_FD_75292 | JGI IMG/M metagenome (GOLD analysis project Ga0075421, IMG submission 75292) | Bulk soil microbial communities from a Populus tree surrounding site in Tennessee, USA - Soil MetaG P. deltoides SBSDD5 | ecosystem: Environmental > Terrestrial > Soil > Tree plantation...
GGCGGACCACTGTAGCTCGAAGGTGGTCAGACCGGCCGAGCTGCTGCGTGTTCCCGCCGGCGATCCTCGTCTGAGAGGCTGCCATGACGCAGTCGGGCGAAATCTATACATTCGGGCCGTTTCGTCTGGACGTTGCGACGCGCACGCTCGAACGCCAGGGCGAGGCCGTCACGCTGACGTCAAAGGCGTTCGACACGCTCCTGGTGCTGGTCCAGAACCGCGACCGCTTGGTGGAAAAAGATGAACTGGTGAAGGCGGTCTGGCCCGACACCTTTGTGTCGGATGACAGCCTGACGCACAGCATATCGGTCCTGCGCCGTGCCCTCGGTGACGACTCGGGACAACCGGTCTACATCGCCACCGTACCGCGCCGAGGCTATCGGTTCACCTCGTCCGTTCATGTGGAGCGAGTCGCTCCTGCCGCGGCGGCAGCCACGACGTCCCCGCAGGTCGACGTCGCCGCCACGGCGCTACACGCGGTCAGTGAGGATACGGGCGGGGACGGAGTCATCGCGTTCCGGCCCCGCCGGTGGTGGCTCGCCGCATTGCTGATCCCTGTCGCGGCGACGATCGCGTTCGCCTTGCGATTCAATCCGGCCGCACCCGCCAGCGTACCGCCGGACATGACCATTCGCTTCGTACAGGATCCGCCTTCGGGACACCTCATTGCCTCGGGAGCCGTCGTTTCACCTGACGGCCGGAACCTCGCGTTCGTCGCGCGAGGACGCGACACCGGGCGCGCGCAGATCTGGGTGCGTTCGCTCGACTCGGCCCAGGTCAGAATCTTGCCTGGAACGGACGGCGCGTTCAGACCTTTCTGGGCTCCCAGCAGCAAGGCTGTTGGGTTTTTCGCCGATGGTCGATTGAAACGTGTTGGCCTCGAGGGGCAGCCGCCGCAGACACTCGCTGATGTTGGCTACCGTCCCTCTGGCGGAAGCTGGTCCTCGTCAGGTGTGATTCTTTTCTCCGAGCGTCAGTCTCGGTTGTACGCCGTTTCTGAGACCGGTGGCGAGAAGACGGCCGTCACCAGCCTCGAGGATGCGCACGAGGTCGCACATCAGGCCCCCTTCTTCCTCCCCAACGGTCGAGAGTTTCTCTACTTCGTCCTCGGCTCGACTCCGCAGAGCAGCGGCACCTATCTCGGTTCGCTCGACTCGCGCGATCGAGTTCGTCTCCTCGACTCGTCGTGTTCCGCCGTCTCGTTTGCCGAACCCGGGTATCTGCTCTACGTCCGCGACGGTAACGTCATGGCACACCGGTTCGAGCGCGCGAGGCGACGGATCGAAGGCGCCCCTCAACCGATCGCATCCACTCACACAGAGAGCATGGTCGAGATCCGCGTCGGAGCGATCTCGGCCTCGACCAACGGCATTCTTACGTTCGGTGGGGACACGGCCATGGCGCAGCTCACGTGGTTCACGCGCGATGGCAAGAATGTGGGCACCATCCGCTCGCCTTCACCACTGCACAATCCCACGATCTCTCCGGACGGACGCTATGTGGCCGCCGATGGGTCCGGATCGAACATGTCGATCTGGGTCGTCGATCTCGAGCGCGGCACGCCGACGCGCCTCGCCGACGGCGTGCTTCCGCTGTGGGGCCCCCGTGGCTCCGACATCGTGTTCACCTCGCGACGCGTCGGAGGCTCGTCCGACCTCGTGCATCGCTCGATCGTCGGAGCCGGAACCGACGAATCGTTGCTGCTTCGAACACCGGAAATGAAGATCGGCGGCAACTGGACCGACGACAGCAGCTACATCATCTACACCGGTTCGGATCCGCGGACCAAGCTCGATCTGTGGACGCTGGCGGTCGCCGACCGCAGGCCCGTTCCCTTCCTGCAGACCTCGTTCAACGAAATGCACGGGCAGATCTCACCCGACGGCCGATGGGTCGCGTACGCATCGGATGAATCAGGAACCTGGGAGGTGTACGTGCAGACGTTCCCGAGCCCGGGTTCGAAGCGGACGATTTCCGTTGGTGGCGGTGCCGAGCCTCAGTGGCGCCGCGACGGGCGAGAGCTGTACTACCTGGCGCCCGAGGGAACGCTTATGGCCGTCGCAGTCTCGAACAGCGATGACATCTTCAATGCCGGCCGCCCCGTCCCGCTGTTTCAGGCGCGCATTCCCGCCGACATCATCGCCTTCCGGAATCATTATGCTCCGGCCCGCGACGGCCAGCGGTTTCTGGTGGATGCGGCCGACGACAACGAACCAATCAACGTGGTCGTGAACTGGACTGCGCTGCTGTCCGATTCCGCGCCACGCGTTTCGCGCTAGCGTCAACGGCGCATGCGACCCAAAGCTCCGAGACGAACCGCTTCTTCCGGGGTTTGCAACAACACACCGCCGCACGGAGGCACAACGTATCTGTTTACCGGGCGATGTCTATCCAGGAAGCGCGAAGCTCACGAAGCGCAAAACCGCGGAGTCGCGGAAACGCGGAGGCCATCGTTTCGTTGGCGTCGATCAGCGCGCCACGCTCGGACCGCCCGCTCGGGCGGCCGACGGATAGCGCGGCCAAAGGCCTCCGTGTCTTGGCGTGTCCGCGGTTAGTCGATTCGTGTTCTTCGCGTTCTTCGCGTTCTTCGTGGCTGAATGCGCAAACCAAAAGCTTCCCGACTCGCAACTCCTAATGTATTCGGTTAGCGGGTCGGATAGGTAACGGCGCGTTCGTTCGGTTCGCACCGCTCGATGTTGGTGCACACGATCGCGCCGGCAATTCATGGGCTGCGAGTCGATCCGTCAACGGTACTGCGCGTGGAATGAGTCAGTTCCAAATCGAACAGTCAGGACGAACGCACAACGCGCGGGTTTGTCGGCGCGGTGGGAGCCTGTGACACCGACGGACCGAGGCACCCGATGTAGCTCCTGGCGGCGACGACGTGATCGAACAGCATCGTGCCGCTATAGCCCGGCGGATCGTTCGGCGCGTAGTTCTGCAGCCAGATATAGTTGATGTTGAGCGCGCTCGTGCTGCGCCACCGGATGCCCTCGAACGGGGATCCGTTCGGATCCTGCGTGAAGCGCCCACCGTCCCAGAAACCTTTAGGGAAGCCAAGTCCCAGATGCGAGACCTTCACGCCATTGAGCCAAAGGGCGTGCTCGCCGTTGGCGGCTGTGGTCGGGTTGTTCAGCTTCACCATCTGCTCGACGCACACCCACTGGCCGCGCGTGACTGTGACCGACGGGTTGTTCAGCAGCCAATTGCCCCAGTATGGGCCGCCGTCGTCGTGGTGCATACCCATCCAGTAGTTGTAATGCTCAAACGTGTTGGTCAGGTTGTTTTGCTCGCCGGCGGCGCTGAAGCGGTCATCGCCGTTGGGCAGTTCACCAGCCCTCGGATTTGGCCACGACGATTTCGGATTGTAGCCCCCCACCCAGATGCCGTTATGCGAGAAGTATCCGTCGATCGGATATTTGACGTAGTAGCGGACGTAAAGCGTGTCGTCGATACCCGGGTTGAGCACCTTATAGAGATGCCCGCCGTCGCTCACGCCGCCCACCCACGGGATGCTGAGCGCATGGCCCGCGGGAGTTCCCGGTGGGACGTCGGTGGCGAACAGCATCCCGCCCGGGTTCTTCGCGTCGCCCCATCGCGCAACGACATTGGCAATGCTGTCTTCGAACTGCTCCGAGAAGATGACGGCAGGATGGTTCTCAATGCCCACGTCGCCCGGATAGAGCGCCGAAATCCCGGCAACGCCCTGTGCCATCGGACGGTCGAGAGCGATCGCAAGCGCCGCGATCAGCGCCAACGCAAGTGCAAAGGGCGCCGTTGTGCGGCGTTCGGATCGTTTCATGCAGTATGTGATTGCAAGGCAACAGATGTACCGCGTCGGCCGCACGAGACGTCGACCGACGTTCATGACAAGTGGCGACCGGCCATAGTCCCACTCGAGCCACCCGATTTCTGGCCATTTTTCCCATCCGTCGTGAATGTGCTTCATATCCGTTCCGCGACTTTTCAACACCTCGTCCCCATCCGCCGCACATTACAGATGTGATGTCGCGCAGACAAAGACGTACAAAACCCGTGAGCGATGCGTCGCGCTGCACGATTGCGACACGACGCTCATCGTTCGTCGTTCGAGGTCAGTTTGGGTTTTTTCGAATCTTCAAGCGGGGCGTAGCCCCAGGGGATTGGCAGATCATCCCGCAACGTCGATGCCATGACGTCGCGCGCCCGTTTTTCGGGACTTTGGTGGTGTGGAGCGCGTTGACTGTGTAGACTCGTGGCTGATTAATATTCACTTCGAGAGCCGCTTACACTCCGAACTCCCACTCGGGTGCTTCCCCAAACCACGAGGATCCATTGGCGGAGCTACTGTGTCGTTGGCTTTCAAACCAATCGGCTGACCGTCTAAGAATCCACGCTGAACAGCAGCGATGAATGCTGTAACGTGGCCAGGACCCTGCTCCTGCATGGGGCTTGCCATCAAGCAGGATCAGCGCGCGAGATCTCAAAAGGAGCGGGGTGCCGCCTCGGCCCCCGGCGGCTCTCTGAAGGGTTCAACGGGAATGCGCTGATAACGCACTTCCAGGATCTCCAGTTGTTCCGTCCCGCCTGGCGCGTGAAGGATCACGGTGTCGCCGGGCCCGGATTTCATCAACGCCCGCGCCAGCGGCGACAACCAACTGATATAGTTGCGATTCAAATCGACTTCGTCGGCACCGACGATGCTCACCATTCGCTCGATGCCAGCGCAATTGGCGTAGCGGACGGTCGCTCCGAAAAACACCTGCTTCAATGCCCGCCCGCTTCTCGAGGCTTCCGGGTCCACGACTTCCGCGGCATCGATCCGTTTCGTGAGAAAGCGAATCCGGCGATCGATCTCGCGCAGCCGCCGCTTCCCGTACTGGTAGTCGGCGTTTTCGCTGCGGTCACCGTTGCTCGCCGCCCACGCCACCACCTGGGTCACGGCCGGCCGCTCCCTGGTGAGCAGAAACCGGTGCTCATCCTTGAGCCGCTGCAAGCCGCTTGGCGTGATGTAGTTCTTGGCTCCCGAGACCGGGCCCTTTGCAGCCTTGTCAGCCACGCGCTCGTCCTCCTCGCTCTCGCGTCCCCACTGATTCAATCACATCGACATTGTGATTCTTACCAGACGCCGGCGCTGCGGTGGCTATTTGTCGCGCTGGGCGTCGCGCCGGACGTTTTGGCTCATGCGTGAGGCGACCTGCGAAGATGCTTGCGATGAAACGAACGGGTCGCATGCTCGGTGAGGGGGCACCACAGCTGTCGTGGGTACTTGGATCTGAGGTTGCACAAACCCGTCCTCGCGTGATGCATGGGCGGACCTCCGGACCAGGTCCGATCACAGTGCACCAAGGGAGAACGGACATGGGCGCACGAGTATGCGTCGTAGTGTTCCTGGTGCTCGGGATGCTGCAACCGGTCGTGCTTGGGCAACGTCAGCAGCGCGACGGCGACCTGTATAGATGGGAGGGTGAACAGTGGGTGCGGGTTGAGGGCTACGGCGTTCGTCTTGGTGTCGGGCCTGACGGCGCACCGTGGGTCGTGAACTCGAGAAATGAAATCTATCGTTTTGTGAAGGGTAAGTTCGATCGTCTGCCCGGCGCGGCGACCGACATCGGGGTCGGCGGCGATGGCACCGCGTGGATCGTCGGCACCGACACCAACGTCTATCGATGGACCAAGGGCGATTGGGAGCGCATGCCCGGGACCGGCGTTGCGATAAGCGTCGACCGCTCCGGCTCGGCGTGGGTCGTCAACGCAACCGACGAAATCTATCGCTGGGCCGGGGACAAGTTCGAGCGTATGCCGGGAAGCGCGCGTGACGTGGGGGCAGAGGGCCAGGCGTGGATCGTCGGCACCGATAGTCAGCTTTACCGTTTCGCGTCGGGCAACTGGTCTCCGATGGGAGGCATGGGCGTGCGTGTCAGCTCCGGGGCAGACGGGACAGCCTGGGTGGTGAATCAGGCGGGCGAAATCCACCGGTGGCAGAACGGATCGTTCCAGAGAATGCCCGGCAGCGCTTCCGACATTGGAGCCAACGCGAAAGGCGAAGTGTGGGTGGTCGGCACAACCGGCGGACAGTAACGCAACGGTGTAGACCGTCGAGTGGGCCGGCATGACCTTCGCGTCATGCCGGCTGCGATCCTGTATTCGTGGCGCTTTAGATCTTCGTGATCCTCGTGGCCCTAGATCGTCGTGTCCTTCGTGCCTCAGAAGTCGAACGTCACATTAAATCGCGCAAAGCGCGCGTTCAGCACCTGCGTCGGCGCCAGCCACGTCGCGCCGTTGGTCAGGTCTGGTTGTACGCCGTCCCCGTGTTGCTGTTGAACAGGTTGTAAATGTCTATCGCCAAGTTCGTCCTGGTCCCGCCGAATCTCAGGATCTTGCCGACGCGGAGATCGAGTGCGTACGTAGATAGCGCGCGCCGTTCGAAAACAGCGCGCGCCATTGCGTGGTCCGAAACCTCGTATCAGAAGTCGATCTGCGCGCTCAACTTCACGAATCTCGGCGTCAGTACCGACTGCGGGATCAGCCACGCACCGCCCGGCGCGAATGTCTGGTTGTAGGTCAATACGGCGTTCGAGTTGATCAGGTTGAAGATGTCGACGCCGGCATTGATGCGCCACCGTCCGAACCGGAGGATCTTTCCGACGCGGAGGTCGATCTCATTCACGCGGTCACCCCAGACTTCGCCGGGCTCTATGAGATCGATCGGCACTGTGGTGCCGGCCACTGCCGCCGGACGCCCTAGTGCCGCCGACACCAGTGCCACCGGAGCGTTCCAGGTCGCACGGAGCGGGGCGCCCTGGTCGCTTCTGAACGTGCCGGCGACGAGGACGTCAACCTTCGGGATGGTGTACGCGCCGACGAACGACATCTTGGTGACGAAGCCGGGATCGACGCGGCAGTACGGGTTGGTCGGGCTGAGAATTGCTCCTGCAATGCCGAGGGTGAACTCGGGGAGACCGGCTCGCACGGCGCAGTAATCGGTCACCTGCTTGCCAGTGTTGACGCCGCCTTGCAAGGTCAACCCGTCCCTGATCCGCGCGCTGACGCTCAGGAGCATCCCGTTGAAGCTTTGTATTTGCTCCGTCGTCCGGAAGACGTTGTTGCTGGTCTGCCCGAACTTCGCCTGGACGACGTTGTACAGATCGTTGACCGGGTAGCCACCGCCGCCGGGCAGCCGCGGGTCGGACGGCGCGGGCATGCTGAACTGGGTGAAGTCGCTCGGCGCAACGGCAAGGTTATCGGTCGCGGTAAAGTTCTGCAGCCACCGTTTGAGGTAGCCGACCTCAACTGATACGCGCGGTAACAGCTGCTGCTGGACCGACACGCCGAACTGCCAGTCACGCGGGCGCACTCCCCATCCGCGGAGCAGGTCCTCCTCAATCGCCGCCGTCGTCCGCGTGTCCGTGCCGAAGGTCGTCGCCGTCGTGGCGGCACACTCGCCGTTGAGCGCGTTGTTGGTGAGATCGCACTGCGGTTCGAAATCGCCCGCCGTGCCTGGTACTCCGGGAATGCCGGCGTCAGTCCACGTGCGCGTGGCTGTCGTCGCGATGCGCGCGATTGGGTTGGAGATTGAGTAGTTGCCGTTCAGGTTACTCGCCGGATCCATGTACTTCCCGACGTTGATCTTGACGGCGGTCCTCCCGTTGCCGAACACATCGAACGCGGCGCCGCCGCGCGGCGAGATGTCCTTGTAGTTCACGCCCTCGGTGCGATCGAAGGTCAGCGGCGTACTGAGAAATGTCTGACCGTTGATCAGCGCGGGCCCAATCGTCTGCGGCGGCGAGTAGCTCCAAGCATTGTCGTAGCGCACCGCACCTTGCAGCGTCATCCGGCCGAACGTCCACTGGTCCTGCGCGTACAGCGCCGTCGTCCTCACGCGGTCCATCTGTCGAAAGACGCGCAGGCTCTCCGTCAGCGACGACGGCCGGCCGTTGAGGAAGGTGTAGGCGAGGTTCAGATCGTTGCCGTGGTTCTCGATGTCCTCGACGAGATAGCTCCCGTCGTATCCGAACTTCATGCTATGAGCGCCGGTCACGTAAGCGGCCGAGGCTCGCCACCTATTCGGGTTGTCGTAGTGTTCTCCCCAGTTCGCCGATCGGTACTGGAAGTTGGCGACGGCGCTGTTCCGCGCCGAAAGTTCGGTCACGCGTGCGAGGCTGCGCGTCGGGTTTCCCGGCATCTCGAACGGTCCCCATGCCGCGTGATACGAGCCGACGCCCGCCTCGAGCAGCAGTTTGTTGGTGACCGGCGACTGCCAGGTGACCTGGTGGTTCTGGACGAACGTCTGCAGGTACTGCGCGGTTTCAGGCGACGCCGTCGCGGTCAACCCGCCAAGGCCTAATGACCCGACGAACGCACCCTCCTGCGACTGCGTGCGGCAGGCGTCAGCGTTCCCTGTGAACGACGCGCCATTGCACGGCCACTGCATGTCAAAGTGATAGTTGATCTTGTTGCGACCCGAGACCTGCGCCGTCAGCCGGACGCTCGCCAGCTGAAAGCTTTCGGCGCCGCGCGCCTCTTTCGTCGTGTCCGGCAGGTATTCCCACTTGGTCGGATCGCCGGCATTCAGGTTCGGGAAAACCCCAGGAATGGACCGATGCTGCCCTTCGTCGCGATAAGTGCCGTAATACCAGAGGCGATCCTTGACGATCGGACCGCCGACGCCGACGGTCTCGTCCCACTGCTTGAGCAGCTTTCCGGGCGCCGCCAGGCCGCGGTTCCTCAGGTCGTCGTCGTAGTTGGAGTTGACCCAGGCCGGCGGCACGCCGGACACGTAGATCTGACCCTTGACTGTGTTGCCACCGCTGCGCGGTACGATGTTCATGGCCGGGCCGCCGACTTCGGCCTCTCCCAGGCCGCCGGAGTTCGTCGTCACTACTTCCTGCGCGTTCGAGATGTCGGCGACATAAGTCGACACGCCGCCGCCGTTGAGCGCCGCGCCGGTGCCCAGGCCGTCCACCTGCATGCGCCCTTCGTTGGTACGGCCGCCGGCGCCGCCGAACACGGTCATCTGCGGAGTGATTTGGACGTCGGCGCTCGTGCCGGCCTGAATCGTGATCCCCTGGAACAGAACCGCAATCGCCGCCCAAGATCGCGCGTTCGGCACCGTGGTCAGCAGCTCGTTGGTCAACGTCGTCTGCCGGCGGACGCTCTGCACGTCGACGATCGGCGTCTCGCCGGTCACCGTGATGGTCTCCTCCACCGCTCCGACCTTCAGGTCGGCATTTACCGTCGCGACAAACGTGCCCGAGAGCTCGATCCCCTCACGCTTGACGGTCTGAAACCCGGGCAGCGTGAAGACAACGTCGTAGGTGCCCGGCCGCAAACCCTCGATGCGGTACTGGCCGGTGCCATCCGTAACGGCGGTGCGCGTTTTCTCGATGAGCACGGGGCTCGACGTCTCGATGGTGACGCCTGGCAGCACCGCGCCTGATGCATCTTTCACTACTCCCGTGATTGTCGCTTGCGCGAACACCAGCGTCGGCAGCAGCAGAAAACAAGCCGCCCCGACGACCCACCCCGCGACTCTGTGCACGATATTTCCTCCTTGGTGTGGTGACGACGGTTAATCGAACAGTTCAGCGTAGGGTGGCCGCTGACTCCTGTCAATCACGACCGGTAGTTCGAGCTTTGCCGCCAAGGGCAGATCGATCAGGTATGACGATGGCGAAAAGAGTCCGATTCGACGGTCCAGGTGGGATGGGGGCTGCCCCGCTGACCGATCAACGGCGGTCGGTTATCTCCGTCGCTGGGCAGGATCTCGACGGACTCGCCGTTGAGTTGCCGGGCGTCATGAGAGGCCCGCCCTCGTTCGAGAGCGGGCCGTACCCAAGCGACACGATTTGACGATCAGAAATCGACCTGCACGGCGAACCTGGCGTACCTCGCCGGCGTGATGGTCGTTGGAGTGAGCCACGCGCCACCCGGCACGAACCCATAGTTGTAGTTCGTTACGGTGTCCGCATTCAGCAAGTTGAAGATGTCAACTCCCACCAGGGACCGCATTGTCCCGAAGCGGACGATCTTCGCGATGCGCATGTCGACGTTGTTTCGCCGCTCGCCCCACATCGTGGCAGGAGCGATCAGGTTCACCTGGTTGAGCGCTCCAGTGAGGTTCCGACCGAGCGGCTGCGGCCCGGCGTTGACCCACGCGTTGGTCAGCGTGAAATCCGCTCGCAGGGAGTCTCCGGGGATGCTTGCCCACGTCGCGGACAGCTGAACGTCGACCTTCGGGACGACGTAGGTGGCGAGTCCGCGGAAGTCCGTTCTGTAAGGTTCCTCGATGCGGCAATAGGGGTTGTTCGTGGAGAGCGCGTATGGGCCACCCCCGAGGGCATTGACGTTCGCCGTCACGGAGCTGTTTGTTGCGCCTCCCGTCGGGCCCGGGATTGGGCCAGTGCCGAGTTCCGGCAACTTGGCCCGCACGGCGCAGCCGTCGGCAAGCCTGCGTCCGGTGCTCGTACCACCCTGCAGCGTCAGTCCGTTCCGCAGCCGTGCCATCACCGAGAGATCGATGCCCTGCCAGTTCTCCGTCTGCTCGCCGAAGTTCTTGTAGGACTGGGCGAGCTCGTCCACGAGTCCGACCTTTTCCTGTACGAGATTGTACAGGCCACTGATCGGGTACCCGCCTCCGTTCGGTAACCGCGAGTCAAGCGGTGCGTTGATGGTGAACGGCGTGTAGTCCGCGAGATTGGTCGACCGGTTGTCCACGACGTACCAGTTACCCCACCAGTTGCGCGTGTAACCAACCGACACCGAAACGCGGGGCACCACTTCGTGCTGAACCGACAGGCCCATCGACCAGTTGTTGGGACGGTTTCCCCAGCCGCCCACGAAGTCGGGATCGAAGGACCGGACGAACACCGGAAGCCCCAGATTCTGGTTATCCATTCTCTGGCACTCGCCATTGGCCGCCGGGCTGTTGAGATCGCAATCCGGCACGAAGTCCCGGTCGGTGTCTGTCCACCCGCGGGTCGTGTTCGTGGCGGTACGGATCAGCGGGTTCATATCCAGATCGTTGTTGCTCGCCGTGATGGCTTCCAGATACTTGCCGATGTTGAACTTGACTGCAGTCTTCCCATTCCCGAACAGGTCGTAGGCCACACCGACCCGCGGCGTCAGGTCCTTCCAGCCGTACCCCGGAGTCGAACGAGCCGGGAAGAAGAGTTCGACGGGAGCGTATGGCCAGCCGGGGCCTCCGATGCCCTGGTCGGGATAGTTCGAGATCAGGGAGTCATACCGCACGCCGCCCTGCAAGGTCAGCCGGTTGAGCGTCCACTGGTCCTGCGCGAAGAAGTTCGTCGGGATGAGATTGCGAACGTACTTGGTGTCAGGCCCCACGGAAATCGTCTGTGTAAGCTGGTTCGGGATACCGTTGTTCGTTCTGACCTGAACGACCTGAGTGTCGTTCTGGTAGGTCTGGGACGGATTGCCGAACCCACCCTGGTAGCCGAACTTCATGTTGTGCGAGCCGGTGACGTACGACAGCGATGCCCGCAGGCTGGCGAGGTTGCCGATCAACGAATGCGTGAAGCCGCCTTGCCCTGGAGCACGTGGCATCCGGGAGAGCAAGCCAGGGATGCAGTCTGCTCTTTCTACGCAACCCGGCTCACCGGTCTGCTCCAACCGCTGGATCATTGCCGGATTGTAAGTCCCGTCGTTGCGCTTCGCGAAGCGGTACCGGGCCTGGTACATGCCCCACCCAGCCTCGGCGAGCAACTTGCCCGAGATCGGCGATTGCCACGTCGCATGAGGCTGTCGCGACGGGATGTACAACGTTCGAGTCGTCGCTTCGGGCGTCGTCGGTGGCACGCCGGCGCCACCGCCGGGCCCGTAGTTCGCGTCGTTGTACTGCTCGGCCCAGTGGAAGTTGAACTTATTTCGCGGTGTAGCCTGCCATGTCAGCCGGATCGTTGCCTGGCGCTCCAAGCTGTTGTTGAAGGCTTGCTTGGTCCGATCGAAGTCAACCACCCAGCTGTTTGGGTTGCCGGCGTTCTTGTTCTCGAACATACCCGGCACCGTCCTCTCGCCCCCGACCTGGCGGTAGACGCCGTAGAACCACAATTTGTCCCGGATAATCCGGCCACCATACATCCCACTGACGTCGTACACGTTAATGAGCTCGAACGGGGCTCGCAAGCCCGCAGCCTGGAGAGCCTGCGTGTAGTTGCTGCCTTGTAGTGAGTCGTTCGAGCCGCTGAAGTTGAACTGGCCGCTGAATTGGTTCGCTCCCTCACGGGGGACCGCGTTAAAGACAAGCCCGCTCGTCTCGGCTTCGGCAAGCCCGCCCGAGATCGTCATGACCACTTCCTGTGCGGCGGCCACCTGCGGCATTTGTCCGCCGCCGCCGCTGCTGCCTGCCCACCCCATGTTGATGCCGTCGGCATAAATGCGCGAGTCGTTGGTGCGCCCGCCGTGGATGGCAGAGGCGCCTCCCTGCATCGTTCCCGCGAGGCCGCCGTCATCGCCGGCCGTATTCATGCCGGGGATGATCGCCTGGATGCCGTTGACGTTCCGCGAAGAGGGAATCGCGGCCAGGACGTCCCTGTCGATAACTTGCTGGGACCGTGCGCTCTGCACGTCGACGATCGGCGACTCACCGGTCACCGTGATGGTTTCTTCCAGCGCGCCGATTCTCATGTCGGCGTTGACGGTTGCGACGAAGCTGCCCGAAAGCTCGATGCCTTCACGCTTGACGGTAGTGAAGCCCGTCAGCGACACGGTTACCGAGTAGATGCCAGGTCGCAGATCGACGATGCGATACTGGCCCGAGTCATCGGTCGTGACCGACCGGACCTTTTCAATCAGTGCCGGACTGGAGGCTTCCACGGTGGCGCCCGGTAACACGGCGCCTGAGACGTCTCTCACGACGCCAGTGATGGCGCCCTGCGCGTAAACCATTGAGGGCAAGAGCAACGAAACCAATGCGACCACCAGGGAACCCCGGGATCGCTGGGTTAGCTTCAGCATCACGGTTTCTCCTCACTAGGACACAAATGGCACCTGGACACGAACGCTCTGTTCACGACACGACCAAGGGAAACGACCAGAGGAACCGACCGAGGGAACGAACGAAGGAAACGATGACGGCGCAGCGTGCCGACAAGGATGAAGTAAGCGGAAACTACGTACCACCTGTGCGGTGGCATGTCAAGATGAATCTCGAAACTTTTTCCGGTGAAGTGCCGCGTTTAGTGGCACTTACGACCGACGACTGACATGGCTGTCCTATCGTCGGTTGGTCGAATCCAAAACGGCATTCGTCAGATCGACGAGCTGGTCCGAGGTGAATCGGTTGCCTTCGATGTTGGCAACCATGGCTCCCCGCCGGTCGATGATCGCGGTACGAAGCGAGTGGTTCATCAGCCCGTCATCGGTGAAGGAATCCACGCCAAAGAGTTGGCAAACGCGCTGCACGTCATTGGACGGGCCAGTGAGAAAGTGCCAGGTCGCAGGATCGGCGTCCCATTGGCTTGCATACCGCGCTAGAACCGCGGGCGTATCGTGGACAGGGTCGAACGTGACTGTCAGGAGAACGAGATCGCGTCCGAGCCGCGCCTTGAGGCGCTTTTGAAGCACGCCGAAGTTATTGGCGATGCGCAGGCAGAAATTCGGCAGCGGACAACTCGTGTAAATGAAATTGATGGCGACGACCTTCCCGCGCAGGTCCGAGAGAGCGAGCGGCCGACTCTTCTGGTCGATCAACCTGAAGTCAGGCACCATGTCTCCGATTGCCAGCACCTTTTCGCGGTTGGTGCCCGCAATCTGCGTGAGCAGCTTCAGGCGGCTGGCCGCCAGGGGATCCTGCTCAACGCTTTGATAACGGACAATGCGGATGCGCTCGGCGTATGACGAATTGCCGTTGACGATGAACGTGAATTCCACCGCCGCGCCGGGTACCAAACCTTCGAGGTCTTTGCTATAGCGGACCTCGAACGGCATGGCCATCGCGGGCATGAAGCCGGGGATCGCCTGAATCGACGCCACAAAGGTATTGCGCGATCGATCGACCTTCAACACCATGCCGGTCACCGGATATTCGGCTGCCGTGACGGCAAACGGCACCGTCACCAGCAGGAGCGCAGCAGCAAACCAGCCACCGCCACGGCGCCTCTCACTCATTGAGTCTTCCTCGCTTGCCCCAGGGTGATCCGATTCCGTTCGATCCGGGTGTAGGTTCGTGTCAGCTCGGTGATCTCTACTGCTTGATTCTTCTCGATGCCGGGAAAGCGCTGGCGCGTCTTGCTGGCAGGCCACCAGATCTCGAGCTCGACGATCCGCGCCGACGTGCCCAGGCCGATGTGTTGCTCCAGCGGTGAAGCGCCAAAGGATCCGCCACTCCCGACGGTGCGATAGATCGTGCGGTTCTGCTGTCCTTCGTTTTCCACGGTTAGTTTGACCTGGACGCCGATCGCCGCCCTGTTGGTCGTGACGCCTACGAGCCTCAGGCTGATCCAATCGTTTCCGTGACCTGGGTTCTCGAACAGGCGAAGTGGATGGCTGTCTCCCGGCGTCGCGCCACCGATTTCAGTGACGATCTCCTCGTCTCCGTCATTATCCAGGTCGGCGAAGGCAACGCCGTGCCCTTTGTGGAGCTCGCCGGTGCCAGAGGACGCAGTGATGTCCACGAACGACTGCCCCCGCTTGTTGCGAAGGAGCACATTGGGAACCAGCGAGGCGTACGACGGATTTCCAGTGCCGAGATAGATATCGAGAAAGCCGTCGTTGTCGATGTCACCAAAGTTCGCACCCATGGGCATGTAAACCCTGTCGAGGCCGACTTCCGTCGTGACATCGCGGAAGCTTCCATCGCCAAGGTTCTTGTAGAGTTTGAGTCTTGACGCGTTGGGGGCGAGTCCAAGGTAAGGACGAACTGATTCGTCGACCGACGTGATGTAACTCGTCGCGAAAAGATCTGACCAGCCGTCATTGTCGTAATCGAAGAACCAGGTCGCAAAGCCGTAGCCCGGCCCGGGCACGCCGGCTGCGCGCGCCCTCTCGGTGAACGTGTTGTCGTGGTTGTTCCGATACAACAGGTTCTCTCCCTTGAAATTCGAAACGTAGAGATCCACGAATCCGTCGTTGTCATAGTCTGCCGCGCTCACTCCCTTGCTGAAGCCGACACCGTCGACACGAGCAGAGCGCGAGATCTCTACGAATGTCGTACCGCCCTTGTTCAGGAACAACTGCGAAGCGCGATCCTCGTTGCCGACGAAGAGATCGAGCAGTCCATCGTTGTTGATGTCTGCCCACGCCGCAGTTTGCGTACTCGTTGCAGGCTCTGCCAGTCCGCTTGCTGCCGTCACATCCGTGAAGCTACCGTCGCAATTGTTCCGCAACAGTGAGTTGCGTTGCGGCACCTCCCACCCGCCGCGCAGCAAGAGGATGTCCTTGCAGCCGTCGTTGTTGTAGTCCGCCTGAACCATGTTCAGCCCGCCCAGCTGGCCGTCGAGTCCCGCGGCGGACGTCCGTTCGGTAAACGTGCCATCGCCGTTGTTGCGGAAGTAGTGCATCGGGCCGCAACTGTCAAAATTGGACGTGACGACGTCGAAGCGCCCGGTGCCGGCGAAGTCGTCGACGATGACGCCTCCCGCCGTCGCGACGACGTTGAGACCGGCTTGCGGAGCCACGTCGCGGAAACGTCCCAGGTCTTCGGTGGAAACGAAAACACTTGACGGAATTGCGTACGCGGGTGGTACCTCGTGCGGGTACCGGCCGATGGTCATGTACGCGAGATTGAGCAGCCATCGCACCTCGAGGTTGTCGGGCTCGCGCTGAAGGAAATTCAGGAAGTGCTTGATCGCTCTTTCCGCGTCTGCCGTCTTGCCGTACGACTGGCCGGGTCGCGAGGGGAACAAGCAGATCTCGCCAGGCGCACGATGGGCGCCGTTCTCCAGTCCGGCTTTGTGCAGGTACGCCACCCCCAACGCTTCCTCCATCCGTGCCGCGGCGGCCGGCACGGCAGCGCGGGCAGTCTGGTAAGCCTGTTGATACCGGTCGAGTGCACGATCCATACGGCCGTAATAGGCATGGAGTTGCGCCAGGGCGAACTGGGCCTGCATGACGTCGAAGGGCGGTCGCTCGGCGCGAACGGCTTGTTTCTCTGGCGACAGGAAATCATCGAGCGATCGCTCGGACGAGGCCAGAGATTGACGACGCCCTTGGCAGATCGCATCGGGACTCTGGTTCCAGTCTTTGGCCTTGGGAAACGCCTGCAGGATTGCCTCTGCCTCGACGAGCCCGCTCACGTCAATGACGTATTTCACGTTCGCTCGCGTGGCCAGGGAGGCGGGAGAAGCCGCGTTCATGTTGATGTTTGTCGGATCGGTTTCGTCGACCACTTTCAGGATGGCAAATCCACTGGGGATCCTTACGACCGGACTGAGCTGCCCGGGTTCGACGCCCACAAGCGCGTCTTTCAACACAGGAGGCAGCGTCGACATGGTCAGTTTGCCCAGAAGCCCGCCTGTGTTCGCGGTCGGATCGATCGACTCGGCGTGAGCGAGGGCAATGAAGTCCTCTCCGCCCTTCAACCTGGTCACAATGCTTTGCGCCTCCTCTGCCGAGTCGACGACGATGACTCGCAGAGTGACTTCGTCCGAAGTCGCGACTGGTGACAAGAGCGCGGGAGAGACCTGTTGCGTGCGAGAGGGGGTCTCGGAGAAGGCCACTGCGCCGAGGACAATCAGGCAGATCGCAGGGTGACGCATCTAATCGGTCTTTGATTGTTGATCCTTGAGTCTTGATTCGTTGTCGAATGTCGATTGGCGTTTTTTTTGATCTAGTTTGCGATGGCTTCAGATCACCGGATCACCACAATCCGCCCCAAATCCTCCAAGACATCAGCAGTCGGCGATCAACAATCATCAACGAATCGACAATCAAAGATCGCTAAATCTTCAATCGACAGAGTCTAATACTCAATCGGCTCGTCCGCCCGCCACGGTGTTCGGCAAGGCCGACCGGCCTGGTACCGCTCCAGGTTATCGGCCAGGCGCTGGGTGGCATCTCGCCGGCCGGCGCGTTCTGCCGACTCGATTGCTTCACGTTGCCACTGCACCGCTTCGCTGTACTGCCCGGCCTCGGCCGACGCCATCGCCAGTGTTTCCACCAAGTCAAGGGTTCGCGGCTGTCGGCGCAAAAGCTCGTGACCGATCGCCAGCGCGCGACGACCGTCACGAACACGATCGTCGGGCGCGGCGGCGAACAGGCGGGTGGCCGCGCGCGCGAACACGGGCTCATTCGGATACAGATCCATGGCCTCCGCCAATCGTTCGCTCGCTTCCTGATATCTGTTCAACCGGATGAGCGCGGCCACGTAGCCGAAACGCGCCCTGACGGAGCCCGGATCGATCTTCAGGATACGCTCGTACTCCGATAGCGATGGTGCGAGCTGGCCACTTCGTCTCAGCGCGTTGGCCAGACCGAGACGGGCGTCGACATTGACAGGCTCGTATTTCACCGCGGCCGAGAAGGATTCGATCGCCGCCTGATAATCGCCTGACTCTTCGTGGATCACGCCAAGAGCGTAGTGCGCCTGGGCGAAGGCGGGCGACAGCCGCACCGCTTCCTGGAATTGTTCGTGCGCGCCGCGCTTATCGCCTGTGTAGAAGAGGGCCGTGCCCAGTTTGTGATGCGGCGACGCTCTCGTCGGAGCCAAGGTCACGGCCTTTCTGAGATACTCCGTCGCTTCCGCCCAGTCGCCTCTGGCGCCTGCGACGTCGGCATTTTTCTCGTAGGTGAGCGCACTATGGAGGAGCTCGTCGAGCTCCTTCCGCAAGGGATCGGGGCGGATCTGCAGCGTGCCGCGTTGCTGCAGATGTGATTCGGCCCGTCGTTGGTCGCCGAGACCACGGTAGGCCATGGCTAACGAATAGTGGATGACTGATGCCGTGCTGTCGAGCGCCAGCGCCTGTTCGAGATGTTGCGCGGCCCGAGCGTAATCCTTCTGCGCCAACGCCACGCGTCCGAGACCATACGACGCCGCGGCCGAGCGAGGCTGAAGGGACAGTGCTTTCGCGAAGCGTGATTCCGCCATGTCGGTTCGTCCCTGATCGAGTGCTCCTTCCCCGAGCCACATCATCGTCGGCGCGTCGTTCGGCGCTGACTGCAGCGCTCGCTCGAAGGCGACAGTCGCGTTTACGATGTCCCCTTTCCCGCGATACAGGTACCCGAGGTAATAGGACCAGCGCATCTCGCCCGGGTCGAGCGCTTCGGCATTGAGGAGCGACGCTTCGGCCGGATCGCGGAATTCTGCTGCCATCAGCAGCCGGCCCATCTCCCCAAATTCTTTCCCGAGATCGGCGTCCGGTGTCTGCGGATCTTTCTGTTTCCCAAGCAGCACTGCGTATCGTTCGCGCACCTGCGCCTGAACCGATTCCTCAACACGCGAGAGATCCGGCAGGACCACCGGACGTAGTGAAGCTCGATCGACCGTCTTGCGCTCGTCGCTCGACGCGCAGCTGACGGCGCAGAGCATCGTTGCGCCGACGAGAAGGGATGCTCTCACCGGCCTTCGCCTTCCTTCAGCGTGGTGTATCGATCAACGGGAACATCAGCCCATTCTTCGGCGCGCCCGTCCGGCCATTCAACACGGACCTTGTTGATGATTGCGGCCGTGTCACCGAGGCCGACAAGCACTCTCGGATCACTGGCGGACGCGTAGCTGCCATCGGCGCGGACGCGACGCCAGAGCGTGAGAGCGTTCGCGCGAACAATACCCACGCGCGCGCCAACGATGTCGCGACCCTGGCGTCCCAACACTCTCAGGCCGATCCAATGTCTGGCGTTGCCGACGTTGTTGATCAGCAACCTGATCGGTCCGTTGTCATTTGCCGCTATGACATCGGTGTCACCATCGTTGTCTACGTCGCCGAACGCAGCGCCGCGACTGACGTCCGGAGTGCGCAGGGCTGCTCCCGCCCCTTCGGTGACGTCCGCGAAGTGACCGTTACCAAGATTGCGAAACAGCTGCTTGGGCTGCTGCAGCGCGAATTTTTCGTTGCGGGTGAGCGCCTCGGCCGAATGCCTGACCGCTCCATTGACGGTCAGAATGTCCAGCCAGCCGTCGTTGTCGAAATCGAACCAGGCCGCGCCGAAGCCTGTATATGGCAGGCTTGAAAGCCTGATTCCTGCGGTGGCGGCCCGTTCCACGAAGACCCCGGACCCGTCGTTCAGATAGAGATCGTGGCCCTCACGCGCGAGCTCGGTGACGAACAGGTCTTCGTCGCCATCATGGTCGAAGTCTGCTGCGTCGACGCCCATGCTCCCTTTTGCTTCACCGTCGGCACCGAGCGCCACACCGGCGAGCAGCCCCGTGTTCGTGAAGGTGCCGTCGTGCCGGTTGATCCAGAGCTGGTTTGGCGCGCCGTCATTGGCCACATAGATATCGATCCACCCATCGCCGTTGAAGTCGGCCGTCGAGACGCCAAGCGCTGGGCCGAACTCACGCGACATCCCTGCCGTGGTGGTGACGTCAGTGAATGTTTCGTCGCGGTTGTTGTGATAGAGGCGGCCAGGCTGCGGGCGGTACACACTGGGCGGGCAGTAGTCGACGAGGCTGCCGATCGAATGGAGGCACGGTTTGTCCGTGTCGATGCTGTAGTAGACGTAGTGGCCCACAAACAGGTCGAGCCACCCGTCACGGTCGTAGTCGACGAACGACGCGGAGACGCTCCAGCCGCGATCCTCTGCACGACTCGCCTTCGAGACGTCGGTGAATGTGCCGTTGCAGTTGTTGCGGAACAGTTGGCTCACGTCGAGGTTGGTCACGTACAGGTCCACGCAGCCATCGTTGTTGAAGTCACCGGTTGCCGCGCCCATGGCGTAGCCATGAACCGCGATACCGCTGGCATCGGTCACGTCGCTGAATCGCAGCGTGTGCGCGCGGCTTTCGTGAATCTCGAGATCGTTGCGGTAGAGGCGACTTTTGAGAGGAACCTGCGGCTGCTTCAAGGCTTCGCTCAGCGCGCGCTTCCCGAGCATCTGCCCCTGTGGCACGAAAACATCGAGATCGTCGTCGTTGTCGTAATCGAAGAGGGCGACGCCGGGCGGAATGACTTCGGGAAAGTGAAAGGCACCGGTCATGCCGTTGAAGTGAACGAAGTCAAGGCCCGATTCACGGGCACGGTCGGTGAACCATTCGACACCCTCGCGCGACGTCGCGCTGGCTTTACCAGACGACCGGTGCTCGGAGCACGAGAACGCCAGCAGCGCAACGGCTAGAGGCCCCATCGATCCCCGCAACCGTCCGGTGACCATGGCGCTGATACTAACTCTGATCCTTCAATCGGAGATTTCGCGATTTTTGATTATTGAATCGTTTCTGATTCTTGAACTGTTGATGGACGATTCACCAATCAAGAATCTCCATTCCACAACGAATCACTAATCAACGATCAAAGATCAATAATGAGTTAGTTGCCGGCCTGGTACCAGACGATGAAATCGCGGATGTTCTCGCTGGCCGTGCGAGCGTAGATGGTTTCCGTCGTCTCGACGGGGCGAATCGTGACCGATTTCAGATTCGGTGCCGAGAAGTTCGCCAGTAGAAACGCACCAGGTTTCAACAGAGCCCCGACATTCGACATGGCCAGCGCCTGCTCGAGTTCGTCATAGTAGATGAACACGTTGGTGGCGATCACAAGGTCGAACGGTTCCCCATCGAGACGCTGAGTCACGATGTTCAAGTCCATCACCGACATGCGCTGAACCGTCGCCGGCCTCACACGAACCGCCCGAAGCTCCGCCGCGTCAGTAATCGCCTTCGAGCTGGGTGCCTGAGCCGGCGCGCCAATCCGATCACCAAACGTCTGCCAATACGTGCGCACTTCGAGAAGCCACGGCGTGCTCTTTGGTAGCGGGAGGTTCAGCGTGTAACCAATGTTTTTCGTGGCGCGAGCTCGCGCCTGTTTCACGTGATCGACAATCCTGGGGCTGATGTCGAGCAGCACAACCTCCGGATCGCTCGGTGAGCTCACAAGGTCCAGGCGCTTGAGCGCATCGAGCACAGCGAATGGCTGCAGCGTCTGTTGCGGATAGAAATCGAAGCCGACATCCTTGTCTGCGAAGTCGAGCCCCGGACCGACGATGGCGACCCGCTTCACCGCTCCGGGCTTCAGCAGGCCTCGTGCCTTGATCGCCGTCAGCGCCTGGTCGATGGAATAGTTGGGAAGCAGCGAGGTGTCGAGCGACAGGCCGCGCGTGCGGAAGAGCCGGGAACGCTGCGCAAACTCCACCCGCGGATCGCCGCTGCCAGTAGCCCCGAGTTCCTGCTCGATCTGGTCCTGTTCGTTGGCGACCCGTATGACGGCGGCGCGCAGGTACTCTCGCGCGGCGTCCTTGTCCGCGTTCGTCGTGAAACGAAGTCCTTTTCGCTCGAGGAACGCACGGGCGAACCGCCGGCGTTCGTCAGTGCCGGGAGCGGCCAGCGCCTGCAGCAGATCGTCGAGGCGGGCCGAGATCAACTCGATCGTGCGGCGTAATACCAGTTCCTGATCGGCCGCCCCCGCTTCCACGGCACCGAGCACCGCGCGCGGTCTCGACGTGAACGACGTCCCGAACAGCATCCAGTTGACGATCGTGTCTTCGTCGCCCTGCTCGAGCCGCGCACGAATCTCCCGATCGTGGCGCCCGATCCAGTCCGGCCACACGTTTTCCATCTGCGCCGCGCTCAGCGCGTTGAGCTGGGATGGCAGCTTGCCGGCAAGCTCTGTGAGAATCGGCCGTGCCTCGGCGAAGCCGATGAATCGTGGCCGATTGCCGACAGTCGTCGCACCTTGCCCCTGCACGCGAGGACGCCGCGCGTCGAGGCTCCCGCTGAAGTCGAAGAGCAGCAGGAGGCAGACGATCGGAACGTGAGCTCGAAGAATGGGGAATGCTAGCAGGTTTCGCCCAAGGTGACTCGGATCAGGGTTCCTTCCGTTCGATGAGCATGATCGCCAGGCCATCGAGGTCCTCGATCATCGCGGCGCGGGTGTCGCCCCACTTGTGGACCTCTTCGAGGATCTTCACCCCTTCCCTGCGCAGGCGCGGCACATGCGTATCGAGGTCTGGATAGGTCAGGCCGATGTGGTCCAACACCTGTCCACGCGAGGGTACCAACCTGACGTCGCCTTCGCGGCAGCGGCCCGCCTGACACGGACGGACGTACCAGGAGAAGTTGGTGCCTGTTAGAGTGACGGTCACGCGCGGATCGCGCAGAGTGCCCTGCTGCTGCAAAGACGGCCAACTCGGAGGTCCGATCGGGCCCTGACACGGCTGCGGGATCGGCGCCTCAATCAGTTCTTTCGTTGCCGGATTCCTGATCTGCTGCGGCTTGAACCCCAGGTGCTCGACATACCACTGCGCCGCGCACCACGGTTGTTCGTGGACGAAGTGAACGTGGTTGAAGATGTCCTCCTCTCCCGGCCCGCCACCGGCTTCGATCAGTTCCTGATCGGGTCCGAGGAAATAGGCATAGCCACCTTCCTGCGGCTGGCCCGCCGGGCGCTCGGCCATCATCTTCGCCGTAACAATAGGATTCCGACCGTAGCCCATTTCGCCTGCGCGCCAGATCGAGCCCGAGTCCCTGTCGCTCGTGAACAACGGCACGAGTGTCGCGTTGGCCGCCTTCAAGCGCTCCTTGATCGTGGCCGTCGGCGTCTGTGTTTCGAAACCGATGTGCCAGAACACGCTCTGCGGGATCGACCGGTGCTCCTTCGGATCCCATGTACCGCCGGCGGGCTGGTTCACCTTCGTGAAGAGAAGGTACATGTTCGACTTGTACGCCGGCAGGCCCGCGAACGTCGTGACTTCGCCCTGTGGCCAGATGGTCTTGTAGAACTGCTGCGACCGCGCAGGGTCGACGACGTTGAGGCCGGCATGATGAAGAGCGGGTATCGGCAGTGCGGCCCTCGCCTGGGCCTGCCCCGCCGAAGCGTCTGCGCGAAGGCGAGCCGCGGCCGTGGCCACTACCTCTTCTCTGGTAGCGGTCAATGCTCCCACCGCGGCGCCGACCGTGGCGGCGAGCAGCACGACGACGAGCCTTGCAGATAGACGCTTCACCGACCGCGATCGTCGCCGTTGACCTTCTCGAATACGCGCTCGGGTGGCGGCAGCCCCTTTGCGGCGTTCTCCGCCGCCTGCTTCTCGTAGACCCGCTCGCCGCTCAGCGCGTTCGGAACGGAGCGGTTGCCCTCGTGACAGCCATATTCGTAGATCTCGTAGCCGGGCTGGCTGGTGAGCGTCATCCGGAGCGTCCATGGCGCGACGTAGGTCTTCGGGTCGTCGACTCGCAGCTCCAGTTCGACCATATGTGGATCGATTCGTGTGATCCGCTCCGTCGTCTTCAGCGCGTCGCTGAACCGGACGCCACCGCCGCCGGTGGCCGCAATGCGATCGGTGAAGTTGGTCGTTTCGATAACGAGCGTGTTGCCATCCCAGTGGCCGCGCGAAACCCCCATGTACTGCTTGATCGCCGCACCCATGTGACCCCGCCCGTCGCCCCTCGACTCCGCTCGGGGCGACCCTGAGCTTGTCGAAGGGTCGAGCGGGATGACACGCGTCTCGTGCACCATCTCGTGCGCGATGATGACCGAATCCGGCGTTTGGATGATGCGCGTGCCGTTGCCGTACACCACTGGAAGCCACGACCCCGCGAGACCGCGCGTGATGCAGCGGTCCCACAAGCTGAAGTCGTCGATGCTGTTGAAGGGACCCACGCCGCCGGTCCCGCGCGGCGTGGGGCGGGTTCGGGCCTCGGCCGTGAAGGCCGGAATTCGTCCGTCCGCCGGCTCGATCACAAGCGAGGTGTACCCGAAGTCGCGCGAGCCTTCCTCGTTGCGAAAAGTGCCTGTCCTCGCGTCGTCGACCCTCCGCGCTTCGGCGCGCTCGCGCGCGCGCGCAGCGAATTCCTCGTCGTTGAGAGATTGGCGCGAGCCGAACTGCTGCGGCCGCGACATCGGCACGCCGCGCATGTCGTCGCTCGTCCAGATGCCCTCGAGATCGGGATGGCCCCAGGACACCTTCGGACCGGTCCACTTCGGGTTGACGACGGCAGCGGCCGTTGCTTCGGCGGATCCTTTGGCCTGGGCCCAGGCTGGTACTGCTACCCCCCCGATGCCGACGATAGTCACGACGCCCGCGATGAGATAACGACGCATAGGCTCCTCTGCCAGGCAACGATGACGACTACTTCAGATCCTGGAGTTCTTCGGGCTGGACGTCATCACACAGTTCCGGGGCCAGACAAACCGACTCGAGGGTTCGACCCGGCGGCGGCGCTGGAATT
>Ga0075421_100001987_pt1 | contig 24243 bp, 28 predicted proteins | sample SoiMetdeltSBSDD5_FD_75292 | JGI IMG/M metagenome (GOLD analysis project Ga0075421, IMG submission 75292) | Bulk soil microbial communities from a Populus tree surrounding site in Tennessee, USA - Soil MetaG P. deltoides SBSDD5 | ecosystem: Environmental > Terrestrial > Soil > Tree plantation...
TCCCCTGCGTAAGGCAACGGTGGGGGCCAGCTGAATTCGACATCGGCCTCACAGAGCTCGAACACTCGTTGCGCATCCCGCCGCTCGATCGCGGCGAAGATCTCGAGAAGCACGTCGACGTTTTGCTTTGCAGCCATGATGCAGTCCTTTCAAATGGCTTCAGCGCCCGGCGGTCACCATGATCTCCACTAACGCGCCGGACAATCTGCGGCGGCCAAGGCCGCTATGCATGCTTCACGGATGCGCCAAACCTCCTCAAGGCCCCGCCCGCGCACAGAGTCCGTGCGGATGATCCAACCATGCAGGTACCGTTGGTGCACATCGTGCTTGTATGCACCGATCTGATCGACGGTGATCGGCTCCTCATGGAGAAAGTGATCGATCGGCTCAGTCGCCGTGGGCAGTCCGGTAACATCGATCCGCCCGCGTTCGCAGCGGAGGTAGCAGTGCGCCTCCGGGATGTATTCGAGTCCGTAGGTGCTCAGCACCCGCCCCACACCGGGTGTATTCCGCTCGTTCATCTCATAGATGCCGAGTGTGAGGTGTACGTCAATTCCCTGCTCTCGGGCCAGCTCGGCGAGAAGCGCATGTTTCGTCGTGCAGCTACCGCGCCCCTCCTCAAGCACGAGCGAGAGCTTCTGGCGGTCAGCGATTCGCCCATAGGGCAGGGCCCGGACATGGCGGGCCGCCCCGGCGAAATCGTAGATTCCCGCCGCCTGAAACAGCGAGGTGTACCGCCCGACCGCCGAGAACGGCCGATTCGTGAGCCGCTCGAGCGGATCCTTCATCGTGTTGCTCCTCGTGAACTCTTCATGGACTTTGCCCGGGTTATCAAGCGGCATGCGACTGGGCAGTCGCGATGAACCGACTGACGCCGACGGGATCGAAATAGAACATTTGCGCCCGCGCGAGCCTTCCGCGGCGGACCTGATAGAGGCCAAGAACAGGACTGTCGCAACGGTCTCCGGCCCTACTCACTCCTCTCTGCCGCCAGAGGATCACGACTTCTTGGTCGGTCGCTGCCACAACGCGCGGATCCATCGTCTGTTCTGCCGCCGTGGGCTGCAGCGGGACCCACGTGTCTGTCCAGGTCGGGCGCTGCGCTCCGATGCCGCGGGATACCCCGGCATAGGGCAAAGGTGGGGGCCAGCTGAACTCGACATCGGCCTCACAGAGTTGGGACACCCGTTGCGCATCCCTCCGCTCGATCGCGTCGAAGATCTCGAGCAACACATCGACATTCTCTTTTACACTCATGACGCAGTCCTTTCAGTTGCCGTCTGAGGAACATGATTGGTAAGGCGGTTGCCTCGTGGACTATGACTTCGGGGCATGCGCGCCGCACGGCCGCCGTCACGGCGCCCGAGTCGAGCAGGTCAACGAGAGCGGGTTCGACGCCGATGGCGGGCAAATCGTCCATCTTCTGCGGCGAGCGCGTCGTCCCGACAACATTATGTCCGTGCTTCACGAGCAGCTGCACCAGCCGTCGGCCGACGGCTCCGGTCGCCCCGACCACGAAAATCCTCATGCTTTCTGTATCGATCTCGTCAACATCATTCCGCTGGTCAACCGACGTTCGTTTGAGTTCTGCGCCGCTCACCCTCGTGGTTGTGTTTCGACTGATCCGCGAGCGAGCCGACGATTGCGAGGCCGAACGCACCGGCCGATGCGGCGAACACCGAGTAATTGAGCGCGGCCTTCAATCCGGCGCCAACCGTCATGCCCAACGCGAAGAGACCCAGGAGGACGCCACTGGCCAACGCGGCGTAACGCGTACGGAATCCCAAGATCAGCGCGAATCCGAGAACTGTCTCAGCTGCAGTGACGAACCAAGCAAGCGGCGGAATCAGAACCGCCGGTACCCAGGGATTGAGCTGGCCCGTGTACGCAGTGAACCGTTGGAAGTCGCCCCAGGCGACATTTGTCCGCCCCGGCGCTCCCCAGAGGCCGAAACGATCAGACACGGAGGTGAGAAAGCCTGCGGCCAGGGCGAGCCGAAGGTAGAGGGTGGCATAGCGCGCGGTCGAGTCAGTGTCTGTGAGCCACATACGGTTCACCCCTCGAGGTCGACGTTAGGCCCAGGCCGAATGCTTCTTCTGCCGCAACGCTAGTGACCCATCAACGCCAGCGCGACGACACTGCTCATTACCCACCATCCGATGTGCCGCCCTCGCGTCGCCACCGCGTTCCCGACGGCGGCGTATCCATACACGACAACCGCCACCGCAATGACCCAGTGACGGGCGGTCTGGGAGTCGAACGCCGGCGCGGCAATCAGCAAGACGCCTATGCCGATCCAGTCGATGGTGCTGGCCTGCCAGATCCCCCGCAGTAGCTGGCGCGTCCTCGGCGGCTCGATACGCGCCTGGGGGAACACTCGCAGCTCGGCGACGGCGCCGTGTCCGATGGCGATAAGAATGGCCAACGCGCCCGCGACCTGAAGTGCCAGATCTCGCACGACCCACCTCCATACAGAACTGCATGGTGAGACTCTACTTCGTTCATTGTTAAAGTCAATACAGTGCTGTATGGTGCGGCTCATGGCCGAACGACTGACGGCGCAAGACTGGATTGATTTCGCGCTGACCACGCTCGCGCACGAGGGCTTCGATGCTCTGAAGGCGGATGTGCTTGCGCGCAAGCTCGGAGTTTCGCGCGGCAGCTTCTATTGGCACTTCACCGATCTCGGCACCTTTCATACTCGAGTGATCGAGCACTGGAGGCAGAGGACCACCGAAGCGATCATCGCTGACCTCGAGCGGTATGACTCGAGAGAAGAGCGCCTCGAGGCGCTCGTGCGCCGTGGGTTCGGACACGACGGCGTATTGGAAGTTCGCATGCGGGCCTGGGCCGACACCAACGCCGAGGCCGCGCGAGTCCTCAGCGACATAGACCGCAGACGGCGGGAGTACATCGAGCGGATGCTCGTAGACGCGGGCATCGCACCGTCGCCGGCGGCAACGCGCGCGCAGATCCTGTACTGGACCTATCTCGGTGCTGCATTAAGCCGGAGCAGGCTCACCGGCGAGCGGCTCGATCGGATGGTGGCCGAGCTCAAACGGATCGGATTGGGTGGACTCCCTCGAAGATCTGCCGCCATCGAGGACAGCCATCAGCGTCGGCTGTCTAGGCGTCAGCGCGGATAGAAGCCGGGCAGGGCCCTCACCAGAATAGGAGCAGCGAGAGATTCTTTCGCGTGCCGTTTTCGAGTATGTGATGCATTGCAGTCGCTGTGTGAGACTCGCGGGCTGGAGGGCCGCTGTCTGCCGCGAGCACTCCAAGCAGGGACGCACCGTACCGATCGGCACAATCCGAAAGGCACATTGATCACAAAGGTGGTGGTGTTGGCCAGGAGCGCTCTCCATTTTTGTCCCCTGCTTGCGGTGAGCTCCTGCGCACGGCCGCGAGCGCTCCACGTCCCCATTCCGTGATTTCCGACTGATGACCGTCGCGCTCACGTACAGCGAGCTCATGGAGCGCCGGCTGCACGATCCGCTGTATCGCAGGCTCGCCTAGCATCCCGTTCGCTGCGGGCCGCGTCGCTGGCCTTCGCCTTGCAGCGCTTCGCGCACATGGTCCCACGCGATCAATTCAAAGTCGGCGATCGCGTTACGTTGCGAGGCGAACGTGGCACTCCCGACACTCAGATGATGGCGGTCATCGAGAAAGTTGAATTTCAGCCCCCGCCCGGCGACGGTGCCCGCAGCTGCTTTTATGTCGTGCGTCGCTCGAACGGCGGATGCTTGGGCGCATACTTCGCCGCCGGGGCAAAGGAGCTAGTCCGATTCGAGTGACGAACGATGCTGGGTCGCTCGAATGGTGAGTGACGAGGGATTCGCAGTCCATCAACTGGGCCGCGGCGTCTTTCACGCTCGGTTCTTCGCTACGAACCTGCGATGAAGTTCTTGATCATCAGCACAGATTATCCGCGATTCTTGCGCTGGTATTACGGGCAGCACCCTCGAAGCCAGGATTTGTCCTATGAAGAACAGCTTAGGCGTCGCGATGATAGCCTGTTCGCCGAGGTACACGCCTGCGTTCGGAATCTTCGAAAGCTGGGACACGAAGCGTGGGTTGTTCATGCAAATAACGAAGTCATGCAGAAGACCTGGGCGCGTGAGCATGCGCTGACGATCTCTGATCTGCAATGGAAGTTCCGATGGCGGCGTCAGGTCGTGCCGTGGGTCTCTCGAGTGCCACGCTCGTGGTTCTACCCAATCTTGGCGGCACAGATCAAATATTACAGGCCGGACGTTCTGCTCAACCAGGCCATGGACCATGTGAGCGGGGCCCTTCTGAACGCCGTGAAACCTGATGTTCGATTGGTTGTCGGACAGCACGCAGCCAGTCCGGTCCCCGTTGACAACGTTCAGTCGTACGATCTGATCGTCTCGTCGTTCCCGCCCACGGTCGAGAACTTCCGCGAAACCGGGATTCCCGCGGAGTTGCACCGGTTGGGCTTCGACCCGTACGTATCGTCGTCGATCGCCAGCGAACGGGGAGTTTTCGACGTCACGTTCGTGGGCAGCTTTGAGGCGGCGGTGCATTCCACAAGAATTTCCTGGTTGGAGGATCTCTGCCGGCGACTGCCTCAACTGAAGATCTGGGCGCCGCACGTCGAGCATCTATCCCCAACCTCACCCATCCCGAGTCACTATGCGGGTCAGGCATGGGGACGCGAGATGTATGAGATCCTCCACGCGTCCAAGATCACCCTGAATCACCACGGGGACGTTCCACCGTTTGCAAACAACTTACGTCTTTATGAGTCAACCGGTGTCGGGACGATGCTTGTTACCGACTGGAAGGACAACCTTCACGAAATGTTTGTGCTTGGTAAAGAGGTCGTGACCTATCACAGTGCTGACGAGTGCGCCGAGCGTGTCGAGCATTACCTTGAGCACGGCGCTGAGCGAGAAGCCATCGCTTCTGCAGGACATCAGCGAACGCTACGGGACCATACTTTCCACGACCGCATGCGGGAATTCGTGGATATCGTTCATAAGTATCTGTGACGTTCGAGCGGTCGCCGCTCCTGATTTCAGGTGCAACCGCATTCACGACCCAAGCGCGAGGCACCGCCGGCTACGCCGCGGGGTTGGACTGCGATCGATGACCGGCCGACGCGAGGCGCTCTCTCGTGCGGCGCTCGCAGCGCCGTCTACTCCATGCGGGGTCGAAAGCGATCTAAGCCGGTGACGCGGCCGGTGGGCATCCGCGATTTTGCATGTACCGGCAGCTGCCCCTCGGCCGTCACATCCTCATAGATCAACGTGACGGCGAAATCAATAAACGTGTCAACATCGACACCGAGAAGATCGGCGAGCTCCTGTGCCCGCGAAAAGACGTCCGAACTTAACCACAGGGCGCACCGCCGAGATTCGGCTGCCATTCGCCGTGCTTGCGGTGCATGCGTTACGCCATTAACTATCACTCCATTGATGGTCCGACCGGTCACGCCGTCGGCTGAGCTCGCGCCGCAGCCAAACCGCCTGCAAAACGTTACGGGCATGCTCCACATGCTCAGCAGCCGCTTGGATGCGGCTCTCTGAGGCGGCAATCAATTCGCACGATTGCACGAGCAGGGCTTGCTCGGCTGGTCTGCCATGCGAGCGACTCGCTGCATCACGGATGCCCGTGAGTTCAACGACGCCTCAGTTCGCGAAAGACCGGGTCGTTCGCCTTCATCGTCGTTGCAATCGGCGCGCGGGTTGATGCCTGCAGGATGAGCACCGCGCCCCCAAGGTCGCCGTCGCAACCGAGAAACAGTAGGTAGTTCTCCGTACTGGTGCCCGCAGCGGTCTTCGGCTATCATCGCCCCTCACCAAAGGTAACGTCCGAAGAGGGCCGCACAGGGGACGTATCGGTAGCCGCCCGCTTCACGCACACCGTCCGTCAAGGACGCTGGAAACCTGTTCTTCAAGATCTTCTGGCGCACAGGGTTTCATGACGAAGCGGGCGCCTGTGTCAAGCGCACCGCCTTTGATGGCGCGGATCGGATAGGCGGTGAGAATCAAGACGGGAATGTCGACCGTTTCCGGATCTCGTTTAATCTCTCGCGTTGCACTGATACCGTCGAGGTCCGGCATCGCGAAGTCCATGACGATCACGTCCGGGTGCAGTCGATGCACAGCATCGATAGCGGCACGTCCGTCCGATACCGTTTCGACGATGAATCCACGACTCCGAAAGTAGAGCGCGTACATCTCGCGCGTGTCGGCAGTGTCGTCGACCACGAGGATTCGTCTCGGGTTACGAGGTGCTCGGCGCGCCTCGGCGCTCAGAGATTCGCGATCGCCAGGGCATTCGCCGTCATCCGCTGCGGCATTCACAGCGACCTCCTCTGAGCGCGGTTTCGCGATCCGTACATCTAGCTCTAACATCGCTGAACGCGCGCGCCGCAGAGAATAGTGAGTTGTATGGGGAAAAGATTTCCCAGCAGCCGCCAGAAATAGCAAGCCGACTCCGGCCGAAGCTTCTGGAACGCGCCGTGACGTCGATCACGCCGTGGAGTGATGCGGCCGCCGCGGACCGAGGTTCGGCATCACGTCTCGCTGGCGTAACAAATGCTGTTTGCGCGGGAGCTTTTACCATGGGTGGATTTCGAATGGCGGCCCGGCGGTGGCTGGTTCTGATCGCGTGCGTCTTCCTCGTCGCGGTGGCGGTGACGCTGTATGCGCTGCCCGAGCTGATCCGGCGCGTCGCGGTCTCGCGGATCCACACGCTCACCGAACGGCCGACGACGATCGAGCGCGTCGGCGTCAACCTGCTAACCGGGCGGTTCACTGTCTACGGATTCAAGCTCATGGAACGCGAGGGCGATAGACCGTTCGCGGACTTCCAAACGTTGCATGGCCGTATCCATCTTCCGTCCCTGCTCGTCGGGCATCTCTGGCTGCGCGAGCTGATCCTGAGTGATTCGACGGTGCGTGTCGTGCGCCTGCCGAGCAACGAGTTCAACTTCGAGGATCTGATCAAGAGCGCGGGGACGGCGAGCGGCCGTATCACCGACGTGACCGTGGACCACTTCGTCCTGCAGCGCGGTGCTGTCACGCTCGAGGATCAGGCGCTGCCGCAGCGGCGCACGTGGGCATCCGATCACATCACGATCGAGGCACGGAACGTCTCCACGCGGCGCGGCGACGGTACCGCGACCGGCAGTTCGGTGACCGCGGGCGCGCCCGTGACGATCGCGGTGACGGATTGGCGGTTGGCGCCCGTGCACTTGCAGGCGACGGTGGCAGTGCAGGGTCTCGACCTCACGCTGGCCCAGGTCTATCTCCCTCCAGACACGATCCTGATCGAGCGCGGTCGCGCCACGTCGTCGGTCAGGGTGACGCTCGATGCGCGCGACGGGCTTCGGGCCGACGCGACCGGACGATTCGAGGACGTGGCGCTGCGGCGGCCCGATGGCAGCGAAGTGCTCGCGCTCGTGCCGGGTCTGACGACGCGCGTGGACGGCTTCGCGTTGAGGGACGGCGACGTGAGCGTCGGGACCTTCGCCGCCGACGGCGCGGTGAAGGTGCGCGATCCGATGGTCAAGCAAGCTGGCCGCTTCCAGCACGCCGACGTGCGGGCGAACATCGCGAACTTCACGTGGCCCGCCACGACGCCCGGTCAGGTCGAGGTCACCACCACGATCCAGGGCGGCGGCAGACTCGTGGCTACCGGCACCGTGCAGGCGCCGCCCGCGCCGTCGCAGCTCCGCATACGCCTCAGCAACTTCGACCTGGCGCCCTGGGCGCAGTTCGTGCCGATTGAGGCCCGCGTGTCTGGCATCGCGGAGGCGGACCTCCACGTCAACGAGCCGCTCGCCGTCGGCATTCCCGCGCGGATACAGGGCTTGGTGGCCGTGAATCGCCTCGGCGTCGCGGACGCGAAGCGCGAAGTCGTCGGCGTGCAACGCATCGAGGCGGGCGGGCTCGAGCTGCAGTGGCCCAGGCGCCTGGTCGTCAGCCGCGTGCTCGTCAGCGGACCGCGCGGCATCGTCGCGCGCGATGGCGCCGGACACTTTCCGCTGACCGATCTGCTGCGGCGCCGACCGTTGGTCTCGCCAGCGAGTGCCGCAGCGTCTCGGCCCACCGCCACACCGGCCCTTCGCGTTGACGTGCGAGAAATCGTCGTTCGAGGTGGCGCCGTATCGTGGCGCGACGAGACCGTTGCTCCGCCGGCAGAGCTCGACCTCAGGAACATCGACGGACGCTTTACCGGTATCGGCTGGCCGCTGCGCGGTCCAGCCGGCGTGCGCGTAGCGCTGCGGCCTCCTGGCGGCGGTCACATGCAGCTCAACGGGCGCGTGGATCTCGATCCGATCGCGGCCGAGGTTCGGGTCGTGACGAAGGGCGCCGAGCTCGCGCCATACCAGCGGTATCTGCCGACGACCGCACGCGTCGGTGGCGCCGCGGACATCGACCTCGTGGTCGTCGTGCCGTCGCTGGCGGAACGTCGCGCGACCGCGCGGGGCAGCGCCGGGCTCACGCGTCTTGACGTGCGCGACAGCGAGCGCACCGTGATGCGCATCGAGCGCGCACAGGCGACCGGCGTTGACGTCGCGTGGCCGGAGCGCGTGGCCGTCGCGCGCCTCGAGCTGACGCAGCCGTGGGTGCTGATGGAACGCGACGAGAAGGGCGGGCTGCCGCTCCGCACCCTGCTCGTCGCGCGGGCATCGGCCGCGCCGACGGCAAACGCGAGCGCCGCGTCGTCGGCCTCAGGCGCGGCGTCGACCCACGGCGCCGCGTCGTCGACCGGCAGCCCCGCGAGCGACAGCACGCAGGAGAACGGCGGGACGCCGCTCGCCATCACCGTGGCGCAGCTCGACGTCGAGCGTGGCGGTCTGCGCATCGTGGATCGTGCGGTCTCACCGGCATTCGCGCTCGACCTTCAGGCCGCGACGGTCAAAGCGCAAGGCCTATCGACGGCGCCGTCGAAGCCGGCGCGCCTTGATGTCCTCGGCCAGCTGGGGCCGGGATCCGAGTTGGCGCTACGCGGCACGCTCGGATCACTCGGCGGGCCGCTAAAGCTTGACTTCAACGGCGAGCTACGCGGGTTTGCGGTGCCGCGCGCCAACCCGTACGTGCTCCAGGCCGCGGGATGGAAGTCGACGGCGGGACGACTGACCACGACGCTGCAGTGCCGGATCGACGGCGACGCGCTTGCCGCCCAGATCAACATCACGTTGAGCCGGCTCCAGCTCGTGCGCGCAAGCCCGCAGGACAACGCGCTGCAGCGCATCGAGTTGCCGCTCGGCATGCTGATTTCGCTGATGAAGGACAAGCGCGGCGACATCAATGTAGCGTTCCCCGTGAGCGGCAAGCTCAGCGATCCGAAGTTCGACTTCAGCGAGGCGATCTGGAGCGCCGTGCGCTCGGTGGCGATCAACGCGATCGCGCTGCCGGTGAGCTGGATCGGTCGCGTGCACATGAGCCCGGACTCGCGCATCGAACGCATCGACGTCAATCCGATCACCTTCGAGCCAGGCACTGCGGAGCCGACGGCAGCGGGCCGCGCGCAGATCGCGCAGGTCGTGGCATTCCTCGACCGCCTGCCCGAGACGAAGATGGCACTGACGCCCGTGATCTCGGCAAGCGACGTGAAGGCGCTCGAGCGCGCACGCGGCACGCCAAGCGCCGTGCCTGCAACCGACGTGAACGAGGCGGCGCCTTCGCCGGTCGTGAAGCAGGAGCCGCCCGCGCTTTCCGTGGTGCGCAAGCTGGCCGAGGCGCGCCTGGACACCGTGAAATCCGCGATCAAGCAGGGCGGTGTCGACACCGGCCGGCTCGAAGAAGAACGCCAAGCCGTCCAACAGGAGGACGGAGACGGGCGCGTCGCGCTTGACATGCTCGAGCCTGAGACGTCGCGCCCCTCGAAGCTGCGCGAAACGATCGATCGGGTGCGCGGAAAGGTCACGGGCTCCGAGTGAGGCGAGCGCTGCTACTCCTGGGCTTCATGATGGCGCTCGGCGGATGCGCCACCTTTGACCCATTGGAAGACACGCGGATCGAACAGGAGGTAAAGGCACGGCTCGTCGCCGAGCAGGACGCGAACCTCACGCGCCTTGGCGTACAGAGCACCGAGGGTACCGTCTATCTGAGCGGCACCGTGACATCCGCGGGGGAGCGCGTGCAGGCTGAGCAGATCGCAATGGGCGTGCGGGGCGTGCGCCGCGTCGTCAACACTCTGGACGTACGGTCGACGCCGAAGTGACAGTCAGACGGCGGCGTTATGCCCACGTTCGCTCTCGGCATTGGCAACGGTCTCCACGGTTCGGGGTGCCGCGCCAGACGTGCAGGTGCTTGCCGTCAAATTCGTAAGCGAACGTCTGCCCCTTCTCGAGCGCGTCTTTCAACGCTGCCCAATCGTGACAGCGCACTCTGTCGTCGGAAGCTTGAGTCGCCACCCATAGGACACAGAGCAACCTGTGATCCGACCTCGTAACCTCACATAGATACTCACCTTTCTCGTTTTTGGATTACCAACGCCGGCTAGTTCCTTACCGGAGTCCTGCCAAAATCCGTCCCTTCCACCCGGGCGCCCTAGGCGAGCGTAGGGCGGCGTTCGTTGCCGCTGATCGTCGGTAGACGCCCCTGCGGATGCTCGCCGTCGAGCGCAGGGGCCATGGGTGACGTACCGGAATGCGGTCACAATCGTCCCTTGTCGTATGGGTGGGCGCACCTTGTGCTGGGTGAGGCGAGGCTCGAGGTGCTATAGGTGCAGTAGCAATGCCGAAGTCGCTGTCCGAGACGGTGCGTGCGAAACTCAAGGCCGGCATCCTGCCCCTCGAGGACCCGGTGAGGACGTGGGTCAGCTACGGAACCGGCAAACAATGCTCGGTGTGTGAGCAGCCCATTCAGGCATCTCAGACGGAGTACGAGCTGCGATACGACAACCGTGAGCCCTTGCGACTCCACGTGGTGTGCCACGGCCGCTGGGATACCGAGCGACGTCGTTCCAGCAGAAATCGGCGGCACGCCTGAGCAGGCTCCTCAAGCACTCGAGCGCGAGCACGACCGGACTACTGTTTGGCCCTTGCCTGCTCGTAGAGCGGAAGCACGCGTTGAGAGAAGACCTGCAGATCCTTGATGCGGTCCTCGTGTGATGGGTGGGTGGAGAGTAACTTCGGTGTCCCGCCCGCTCCCGAGCTCTGCGCCATCTTCTGCCAGAGCGTGTTTGCCGCCCGCGGGTCGTAGCCTGCACGCGCAGCCAACTCGACACCCATGCGATCGGCTTCGGTCTCATGGAGCCGTGAATACGGCAGGAGGAACGTCACTTGCCCCACCATTCCGGCTAAGTCGGTTCCAGTCTGGCCGACCCCGAGCAAGGCTCCGACCGCGCTTGCGCCTACGCTGGTGGCAAGCTGCTGTGAGGCGCGCTCGCGAGCGTGCTCCCGCAGAGCATGAGAGATCTCATGTCCCATCACGGCCGCGACCTCATCGTCTGTCAGTTGGAGCTTCTCTAGAATGCCGGAGTAGAATGCGATCTTGCCGCCCGGCATGCACCAGGCGTTGATCTCCGGCGACGTAAGGACATTCACCTCCCACTTCCAATCCACAGCGTCCTTCCGGAACACGGCGGTCTGCGGGATGAGGCGCTTGGCGATCGTGCGGACGCGTTCCACCTGCTGCGGATTTCGGTTGACGTTGCCCTTCGGAGCTTGGCCCTGGAGGACCTTCTGGTAAGCAACCGCCGCGCTCTGATCCATCTCGGCCGACGAGACAAGGAGGAACTGCCTGCGCTCGACATCGACGGTGCCCTTCTCGGTCGTTGTCGTGCATGCGACAAGAAGCATTGCGACCACTACGGCTCTGACGAGGGGAAGCATCTGCGCGCGTGCAGTGGCGTGAACCATGACGAGTCTCATGTCTTGTCCCCTTCATTCTATGACCTGATCCGCCCGCAGCAGCAGGCGTCGAATGCAGGATCGATATCGACCGAGTGTTTCACTTTGCGCGATATGAGCTGAAGGCCGACGGCGGGCGCCACGCTCTCCATCTCGCTGAGATCGACGAAACCGAGTTCGCGCAGACCTTCACGCAGTCCGGCAATGCCAGCCGGATCGGAACCGGGCGTGCCATACCCCAGGTAGCCGAGGAGTGGGACCTTCTTCTGCTGCGCTTCAGCGCAAAGCGGCGCGGCGAGCACGGCTCCCAGGCCAGTCACAAAGGGTCGGCGGTTCATCGGTCTAGTTCTCACGGCCTGCGGATGTTAGCGCCGCAGCAGCGACGCGAGCAAGGCGCAGCGCTGTCACGTCGTCGCCGAGCGTCAGCAACCGCTTCGGAGCATCACCTACCGCGCTGCCGCCCGTACATCTGCCACAGAAGGACACACCTAACGTGGAACCTGAAGGTGCGGCGGTCACGGGCCTCTACGGTGTAGTCCATCTCCTCGGGGAGAATCGGGGCATCACAACCGTCGCAGATCTGGCCCGTGCCGAAGCCGGCGAACGTTATCGCGCCGGCATCAGGCAGCGTGCCCGCGGTTAGCTTCTCGCGGATTGTCCCGGCCGTGTCCGGCGAAGACGGCATTTCAACTCCCGAGAGACTCCGGCCGGGCCGAAGCCGATCACCGGGGTACGATGCACACCGCGACTCGCCATCCATACGTCAAGCCGCAGGGCCGCCGCGAGCGAACGCGACGGTGGCAGCATTGACATTGACGGCTTCTCCGCGCGGCTCATGACTTTCGCCGCACAAGCGAGAAGACCTTGGCGGCGCGACCGCATCGCGGACAGCGGTAACGGTCGTCGTTCAGCGTAAACGCGCCAGCGGTGTTCCTCGCATATGCGGCGGGGTCGCTCAGAGTGATTCTTGATTCCGAGATACAACGAGCGCACAGTGGCCCCTCAGGGATCGGCGACCGCTTTCGTTCGGGAAGGTCTCCATACGCTTCATAAGTCATGACGCCATAAGCTCCAATGGCGGTCACCATGACCGATTCGGCGTAACGGAACAACACATCGCTCTTCATATATCGATATGCCAGGAAGCGTATGACGTTAGCTGGGTGTTAGCAGGCAGCAATTGCCTCTGGCGCCCACCTTTCGGGGTTTACGTAACACACGACTCGCCGGCCTAAGTCGTCGGCTGGCGCCGCCGTTCATATCAACAGTTATAGATCGCTTATAGATCGCTCGATAGCTCGCGCTCGATAGCACGCGACAACTACGATGCTCGACGGCTGGCGCGCTCTTTCATTCGCCCGGCGGCCAGCGTCGCGTCGCTCTCCCAGTCCGCGGCGCTGCAGACGCCTATGAGACGCCGGGCAGTTGCACCGGGCGGCAGCGGATCTGCCGCCGTCAGCCACTTTTGATTCATGCGCTGATCTTCGGTGCACGGGGATCAAGGCCTATAAGCGGGCACCAGACAGGAGGGACTGTCGCTCATGAATGCTCACCCGGCGTTTCGGCGGTCCACCACAGCCTGATGCTGCGCCGATTGTCAACGCACGAGATCGAGGCCAATGCGCGCGCGACCGCCCTGACGTTCGAGTCGGTCGCTCAGGCCGAGAACGCGGGTCGGCAGGCGCTCGCGAACGGTTTCCGCCTATGTGCCGCGTGCAGCGCGCGGTTGGTCGCGGCGGAGCTCTGCGCCCACCACACGATGGTCAGAGAGCGCGAGCGTGTCGATGGTTGGGCGGCCGGCAACCGCATCTGGTGCGAGTTCGTGCACGGCAAATGGCGCGCCCGGCAAGGAGTACCCACGGCGGCGGCCGCGCAAGATCCGCTTCCACGAGGCAGCGAATAGCGGTTCCCGTTCCGTCGGAGGGTTGACTTTCCATACGGGCGGCTTTTCTGGCAGCCTCGGACGGCCTGCCCCGCCGCTTAGTCGGTTATCGCTCAGGCTCTCCCCGCCACGGCGGCGTCCGCCTTCTTGAAATCGGCCTCGGTGAAGCCGTAGAGATGCGCGCCGCCCAGGAGGATCTGCGCGGCGATCTCGCGCGGGACGTTCTTGAGGAGGTTCTCCGCGACGTGCGGGAAATTAGAGTCGAAGTGGGGGTAGTCCGTCGAGATGCACATCCGATCGGCGCCGATGAGCCCGGCCGTCGCCTCGATCTCGGGCTCGCTCCCCTCGACCGCGGCCCAGCAGTTGCGCCGGAAGTACTCGCGTGGCGTCAGCGTCAGGTACGGCGCGTGCGAGTCACGGTATTGTGGGTAATCCCACTCGATCCGCGACAGGAGCCCGGGCACCCATGAGTTCTGAGCCTCGAGGAAGCCGACGCGCAGCCGCGGATGGAACTCGAACACTCCGCCGATGATCATCGCGATCATCGCCTGCTGCATCTCGATCCAGTGGCTCGCCACGTGACGGTAGAATCGGTTCTCGCCGTACAGCGGGATCATCCGCGAGTACACGGCGCTCACTCCCTCGTGAAAGCCCCAGGTCACGTTCAGCTCTTCGTGCACGGTATAGAGGGGATCCCAGTAGTTCGAGTGCCAGTAATGGTCATTGACCAGGTTCGGCCGAATGAACGACCCGACAGCGCCGAGCTCCTTTACACATCGCAGCAGTTCGCGGCAGGCCCGGTGCACGTCATGCACCGGCAGCATCGCGACCCACTTCAGGCGATCCGGACTGTACCGCGTGAATTCGTGGATCCAGTTGTTGTACGCCTGGCAGATCGCGAGGGACATCTGCGGGTCCATGTTGTCGCGGGCGATGAGCGACAGACCACTGGTCGGGTAGAGGACAGCGATGTCGACCCCTTCCATCGCCATCCCCATGACCTGTGCTTCGGCGTTGTAGTCGCGCTCAACGGCGAAATCCAGCCGGCCAGTGTCGAACAGCCGAGATCCAGACAACGGCTGGGTGGTCTGCGACCCGGCGGGCCGGACGCGTTTGCGGTACTGCTGCAGATCCATGTCGGACGTCGGCAGCCCATCGATGATCGTCAACCCGGCGGCGCCGCGCTTCGGGCGGCCGTCGGCCCCGACCGGCACGCTGACGCGATGCTTGAACGCCGGGTCCAGGTAGCGCTCGAAGAGATCGGGCGGTTCCATGATGTGCATGTCGGAGTCGACGAATCGGAGGCCGTCCTTCATGATGTCCTCCTACAGAGCGACGGAGGTGCCGGGTCGCCCCTGGGATGCGCGGTTGCGCGGACTATATCGGGCTCCGGCGGGGAGTCAAGCGGTGCTCTGCCCCTCGCCGGGGAGCTCACAGATCGCTTTGCGACCGATCGGATGCTACCAGCACGAACTCAGCTCGACGCGATTGAGTTACTTCTCGCCGTCGCCATGCCCGCCACGACATCGCCGATTCCGGCTAAGTAGTCGCCGCAGTGATGCCGCAGCCACAGCTCGGGCTCAACCGGCTCGACTGACGGGAAGCCGAGAACGGCGCGGAGCAGGCGGGCGCGCGTCACGTCGTCCAGGACAGGTCGGTGCGTAGGTGGACGCGAAAGATCGCGCCTCCCGCTGGATCATTCTCGACGAAGAGGCGACCGCGGTGGGCCTCCACGATCGTGCGACTGATCGTCAACCCTATGCCCAGCCCGTCGGGTTTGGTGGTGAAGAATGGTTCAAAGATCCGATCGAGGTCGGTCTCTGGGATGCCCTTGCCCGAGTCACGCACGCCGAGTTCGACGTACGGTGCGGTCGCGACCGAGGTCCACACCGTAACCATTCCCGTGGGGCCTCCTCCTCCGTTCGTGGCGGCGGTGATGGCGTTGGTGAGGAGGTTCAAGATCACCTGCTGGATCTGCACCGTATCGCCATAGACAACGGGCAGCGCGGGCGCAGGGATGAAATTGATGGTGACCGCATTCAGCAGCGCGTCGTTCTCGACGAGGCTGATCGTGTTCGCCGCGAGATCATTGAGCTCAAGCGGCACGATGACGAAGTCGGTCTTCTTGAGCAGATGCCGCATGCGCCGGATGACCTCGCTCGCTCGCTTGTCATCGCTGACGATGTCCGCGAGACACCCTCGGAGCTCATCGAGATCCGGCTGCGGCTCCGCCAACAGCAGTTTCGCCGCCTGCGCGTTGGCGAGGATTCCCGCCAGCGGCTGGTTCAGTTCGTGCGCCATCGATGACGCGAGCTGGCCCACGGCGGCAACGCGGTCGAGGTGGGCAATCTGATTCAGCTGGCTCTGCGCGGTCGCCTGGACACGCCGCAACGCCGCCTGGGCCTCGCGGCGGCGTCGGCGCTGTGCGAGCAGCGTGACAATGAGCGCCCCCTGCGCCCCGATCAGTGCGACCGCGCTCACGACATGCCAGCGGTACTCCCGCCAGAGCGTTGGCTGGCGGAAGATGACCTGACTGTCCTCCGGTAGTCGCCGCTCGTCGAGGTTCCAACGCGCGAGTTGGCGGCCATCGAAACGCGGCACGCTGGTCGCGAAGCTCGGGACCGGCGCGGACGGCGCCGCCTCGCCACCCAACATCCGTACCGCCATTCTCCCGGCATCGCGGCCGATGTCCTCGAAGTCGATGACCGACCCGCCCACGGCTCCCTGCCCCAGCGCGAGGGTGACCTGCGTGAAGGCGGGACGGTTCGCCGCGTTCGAGATGTGCGGGACGACATCAGCACCGTAGAAGCGCCGGCCGGCGCCGTCGACCTGATAGCTGGATAGCACGATAACGGTGTGCTCGGGCAGGCTCGACACGCGAGCCAGCACGTCGGCGATCGGAAGCCTGGTGAGGTCGATGACGTCGAGGCCACCTGCCTTCGACACCGCTTGCCGGATCAGGTCGTGGTAGTGCTGTTCCACTGGGCTGGCGCCCCCAACGAGGACGACGTGCCGCGTATCGGGCAGAAGCGTTCGCGCCGCGCGCAGCGTCCCCTCCATGTCGAAGCGGATCGTGAGAATCGCGAAACCGGGGGGTAGCTTCAGGTCACGCACGCTGCCCTCGTCCATCCCGCAGACGACGACAGGGGTTCCCGGCCACAGCTCGTCACGCGTGCGAAGGATGAACCGAAAGGGGTCCGGGAACGCCGCCACGATCATGTCGAAGCGCTTATTTCGGTACTTCAAGCCGTACATCGTTCGGAGTCGGCGCTCCTCTACTTCCGGCGAGTCGTAGAGCGCGACGTCGACGTGCTCGACCTCGATGCTCACCCGGAACGACCACTCCGACTGCAGCTTGGTGCGGACGCCGGAGGCGATCGCCGCCGCACCCGGCGAGCCGGGCTGGCCCGGTAGGAGGTAAGGACAGACGGCTCTACATGCGCGGTACGGCCGGCCGCGGCCGCCCCGAGCCAAGCGCCGACCACAAGTGTCGTGAGCGACCAGGCGAGCAGGTGCCGCCCCCAGCGCACGAGGCCGCAGGCTAGCACAGCGACCCGACGCCAGCGCTTACGACCAAGGTCCAGTCATGGCGACGCGCAGCCGCTGCAATGATCCGCGCGCAGCAGCAGCGACGGCGGAGTCGGCAGCCCCAGAGCGCTGGCGGTCTTGACATTGATGATGAGTGTGCAACTTGCGCGCGTACGACAATCCTCGCGAGGTCATGACGGTAGCGCCCGTGGTGTATGTCGTAACCATAGTATAGTTCCGCGCGCAGCAACGACAGGTCCGTGGCGGTGATTGCCGTTCCGTCTATCACTGCGATGACACCAGAGGTCGCGAGGGCCAACGAGAGCAGGTTGGAGGGCAGGGTGGCCGAGTCCAGCCAGAGCGAGCAAGGCGAGACACCGACGCGTTGGGATCGACCGAGGCAGTAGCCGCGGCGGCGCCGATGCTGGAGCCCGGCGACACGCTCAACCACGGGGCATACCGGATACTCAAGGAGCTCGGGGCCGGTGGCTTTGGTGTGGTGTACCTCGCCGAGGAAGCCGCATTGGGAAGCTCAGTCCGCTCGGTCGCAATCAAGACCATCCTCTCTGAAGTCGCCTTGCGGGACCGGCACGCGGCTGAGGGACTCCTCAACGAGGCTCGCGTCAGTGCCGGCCTCGATCACCCCGGTATCGTCCCGGTTCACTACGTCGGGCAAGAGCCCGTCCGAGGTCACGTCGTCCACTACATCGTCATGGAGTACGTCCAGGGCGGGGATCTTGAGACCGTTCTGTCCATGGAAACGGTGAATCTGGGGCAACGTCTTCGGTGGATGCGTCAGATCGCGGAGGGCCTGGCACACGCCCATCAGCAGGGATTTGTTCACCGCGACCTGAAACTCCGAAATATCCTGCTCTCGCGCAACGGCAACGTGAAGATCGGGGACTTCGGCCTTGCCAAGGCAGTCGGAACCGAGACGAAGACGATCACGAAGGGTCTGGGCACGCCCGGCTATATCTCGCCCGAGCAGATCGAGAATCGTACAACCGATTTTCGCTCCGACGTGTACTCCCTCGGGGTGATGTACTACCAGATGCTCACGGGCCGGTTGCCCTACGACGCTCCTGACGTCAGCGATTCCACCGCCAAGGCGATGGCGATCTTCTATCAGCATGTCAACGCGCCGGTCCCCTCGGCGCGGTTCCTCAATCCGGCTGTGCCCGCCGAGCTCGACCAGTTGGTGCGACAGATGATGGCTAAGTCACCTGCAGACAGGCCGGCGAACGCGGCCGAGGTGACTCAGCTCCTCGAGCGCGTGGCGCTCGCCGAATCCACAGGGGGCGGCGGCCCACGGTGGTCGGGATGGGCAACCGTTGTGGCCGCCATTCTCGCGGTTGCCGCCACTGGCTTTTTCGTCGTTCCAAAAATCCGTCACGCGCAGGTGCCACCCGATCCCGGACAACTCCAGCGTCTCGTGGCCGACAAACTCGGCGACGCGAGCCTCAAGCTTCGCGTCGACGTGAGTCCCGAGCAGATCGCGACGCTCACGGGTCAGGTAACGAGCCTCGATCAGAAGGAACAGGCCGTCCGTCTCGCCCGAGCCGTCCCAGGGGTGAAAGATGTGCGGGACAACATCGAGGTGGTCGTCCCGCCACCCACTCCGGCCGATCTCGAGCGTCGCGTCGCTGCAAGCTTGACCGAGAACGGCTTGAGGCTCCGGGTGGTCGCAAGCAGCGACGGTATGGTCGTCCTGACGGGCAACGTTCTAACTGCAGAGCAGAAGGCGCAGGCGGTCCGGCTCGCGCGGGCCGTGCCCGGGGTGAAGACCGTGGAGGACCACATCGCAATCGCAGCCGTGGATCCCGACGAGATTGAGCTAAGAGTCGAGCGGAGCCTCCGTGAGAATGGGCTCAGCAATCTGAGGGTCATGGTCAGCCGAGCCCGAATTGTCACGCTCACGGGTGTCGTGAAGACCAACGTCGATCGCGATCGTGCCATCAAGCTTGCCTTGGTGCCGGGTGTGGTCCGAGTAGAAGCGCGGATCAACTGCACGCAGGGCCCGGGATGCTGGAGCGAATAGAGCTGGCCGTCCCGCACCGCTAACGTTCGTCCTGATCGGCTCAGCCTCGGGCGCGACGCCCGAAGCCGTCGTGGCGCCCTGCCTGATTCCGACCGCCGCGAATCAGAAAGACCAAGCGTTTTCCGAGTTGACGTGAGTGGCACACACGATGCGTGAAAGTAAAGAACGAGCGGGCGGCGGATGCATAAATGGCGTGGTCAGACGTGACCAACGGGAGGCAGGGATGAGACACCTCGGGGTAAGCGTCCTTTGTCTCGTCTTTCTCAGTCAGGCGGCGGCGGGATGCGCAACTATGTCGGAGGAACAGAAGGGCACCACTATCGGAGCCGGCGCGGGGGCTGTCCTCGGCGGTCTCACCGGCGCCCTGCTCGACAAGAAGAACCCCGGACGGGGCGCTGCCTTCGGGGCTGCCGCGGGTGCCGCCCTCGGAGGTGCTGCGGGTTGGGGTATCGGCGCGTACCGTGCGAAGCAGGTGAAGACCCGAGAGCAGGCGGCGGATGACTTGAACTATCGACCGCAGCAAGGCATTGTGACGCGGCTTGACGGCACGTCCGTGATCCCACAGCAGGCACGGCCCGGTGACGAGGTGATGCTGCAGGCCCAGTATGTGATTCTCGGGCCGTCCCAGAACGTCCAGGTCAAGGTGAAAGAGACGCGCACGATCCTCTTCAACAACGAGCCCGTCAAGCAAATGGAGAAGGAGACGATGCTCGGGTTCGGCGCTCACAACCTGCAGCAGCTGATTACGCTCCCGAGGACCGCAGCCGAGGGACTATACACAGTCGTGACGACGGTGCAGCCAATCAATGTTGGGGCCGGACGCAAGGATGAAGGGCAGGCGGCATTCGTGATCGGAACGGGGCCGGCACCCGCGACCGCGGCAAGTGCGGACCACCGCGGCCAGCAGAGCAAGAGGGAACGACTGTAGGAGCAGTCATCGGTCACGGCGGTCGGCATCAGATCTCTCACAACATCGGGATCGGTGTCCTTCGCCACAACGTCGTTCCGCTCGGCCGCAGGCCATGCAGCTGATCAGATCTGGCGACACGGCGACGATCGACCGCGCCACTCTTCAGACGGACTTCTCGGCGCTGGGCCGCTTTCTCATCACGATGCAAGAGAGCGGGATATCGCGGCGTTCGAGACACCGAATCTGAGGAACGTGCTGGTCACCGGGCCCTACTTCCACGACGGCTCACAAGAAACGCTCTCGGACGTGATGGATCACTACAGCAAGGGTGACGGCCACGAATTCAGGTGAGATCGGTGGCGCTTCCGTCGGGCCGCACACTCCGAGCGGCGACGCACCGTACCGATCGGCACAATCCGATAGGCACATTGATCACAAAGGTGGTGGTGATAGCGTCCGACCCAACACGTCGGACGCCCGAGTGTAGGAGGTGAGCACTGGCCCACCTCCGGAGCGCCCTGGGGTTGGCCCGGGGCGCTCCCCATTTTGTCCCCGCTGCGACGAGCTCATGCGTCACGGCCTCGAGCGCTCCACGTCGCCATTCCATGATGTCCGGCTGTGTCGCGGCGTCATGGCTCGAGCCGACGCTGAGCGTCGAAGTCACCTACAGCGAGCTCATGGACGGCCGGCTGCGCGATCCGGCGTATCGCGGTTCGCTTGAACGACTTATTGGCCCCGGCGTTGCAGTCGTAGCGCAGATGAACGGTGGGCCGCGTCGGACGCGCCGACCGCGCCCCCCCAAAAGCACTGTCACCGCGCTGGCTCTTGGCCCGTCGTTCACCACGTCGATGCAGCACCACGCGGGTGGCAGATGACGCCGATCGAGACGGTGCGCCGACTGCTCGTCGATGCTCCCGGCATAGCGGTATGTGACTCGTGCCTGGCGCTCTCCCGCTTTATCAGCCTCGACGAGATCCGCGCGATCACTGCGGTCCTTCTCAACACTGCTGGCTTTGAGCGCAACGATCGCTGCTGGAGCTGTAGTCGCAACGTCACCGCCCTCCTGTTCCGAGCGAAGTGCGTTTATTGCAGCCTGCTCATAGAGTCGAGTGATGACGCAGTCGTTCTCGGGGCTGATATGTTCCACGCTGCATGCCGGAGGGTGCTTGATTCTCGAGAGGTGATCCGCGTATCCCGAAAGTTGAAGCGAAGATCGTTACGGCTCATCGACGAAAGCGTCCGCCGGCCGCGCGCTGCACCGCCTCCCACGCGCTGCCCGCATCCGCGGTGAGCGAGCGATCGGTCAGGGGCACATCGCTGATTACCGTCCGGATTTCAATCGCAGGTCAGCTGCAGAGACGCAGGTACTGACGCCTGCGAGGCGACTATCGCGGTAAGCTCCCCTGAATATATCCAGCTTTGCCAGTGGCGACGTCTTCGACAAGCGCAGTGTTTCGTCCCGGCTAGCTTTAATCGCCTCTTTTCGTTTCGCCTCACACGCGGCCTCAGTGCTAAATGACGCAATGCGCTTCCATTGGTATAGGGGCGCCCGATCCAAAACCCCATGCCCGAAGTTCGATGTTTTCATCGACCGGGGGCTCGATCAAGTACCATCCCTTCGCATCTTCGCCTGCGCGCGCGTCAAATGGTGTGATGAGCGCAACGGTGATTTTGATGAGCGAAACTATGAGCGGTCGACGAGCATGCATTATTCGATCACCTGATCCGCGCGCAGCAGCAGCGACGGCGGGATCGCGAGACCCAGCGCCTTCGCGGTCTTCAGATTGATGACGAGCTCGAACTTCGTGGACTGCTCGCTTGCCTTGCAGCCTGGATGGCAGGCTCGCCATACGTGACGATTACGTCCACCTTCAGACCAACCAGCTCGGCGGCGAGGCCGGGAAGCCGTCCCACTTCCCCTCCGCCCACCGCGACTCGATGGCGATGTTCTGCCCTTCGACATAGCCCAGCTCACGGATGCCTTGCTGAAAAGCTCTGAGCCGGGCGAGCCACCTCGGATCGGAAGCAGAGTTCGGGGACAGAAAGCCGACGAGAGACATCTTTTTTCCCGCCTTATACTCCTGCGCGCTCGCCCTGGCGCTGAGCGGCGCGGCGAGGAACGCGGCGCCGGAGGCCAGGAACGCCCGCCGACTCAACGCAGCCATCTACTTGATCCCCCACCACCCCGTCCAAGCATCGGGGCGCCTACTTTACCCGGTCCGATGCTTGTGGGGGGTCCGTAGAGGCGCCACGGCTCCCCGCGCCCGCGAAACCAGCTCAAGGCCATTGGTCCATTGCGCCGGCCTCCTCGGCCCTTGTCAACCGCGTCGGAACGGTTCTATCTGGCGGCGGCGACACGACGCGCTTCCCTGAAACGTGAGAGGCAAGATGAACCTTCTTGAGGGCACCTGGCGATGGATCGCGTGACAATTCTGTCGATCTTGTCTGCGATCGTTGCGGCTGTCTGGACTGCGTGGACTTGGAAGGAAGAGCATAAGGAAGTGCGGCGGCTGCAGCGAGATCAGGCGGCGGCTCTCTACGTGAATCCATTGCTTATCGCTGCCCACCAAATGGAGCGCCAGATCGATCGACTTCTCAACGGACGCGAGCTGATCCTGAACAAGCGTGAGCCCGGCGACCGTGACGCGTCCGTTTCAAGTGAAGCAATCGAATCGGTGTGGACGTTTGCCCAGTTATTTGCGTGGGCGGCTGTTAACTTGAGGTACGGACCCTATACAAGGGACCCGAAAGTGATCGAGCTGATCGTGGCGCTTTCGAGAACGTTCGACGATCGAGAACGGTTCGGTGATGGCACCTTTCGCTTTAGCGCGGCCGAGCAAGCATCTCTGGGCCTCACTGTCCTGCGGCGCGTGGGGCACACGAGCTTAGAAGCCGGGGGCTCGGCGTCGGCCCTCACCGAATTCGCAATCGTCCCGGCGGTCGATTTCGAACGGGACTTCAGGGACGCGCAGAGCCCTAAGGCCGGCCTCTATGGAGGCCGCTCGGTTCGTACCACGGTCGAGGCGATCGATCGCGCGGAGCGGGTCAAGCAACTCGGGGGTCGCGAGCGGCTCGCCGCGGTGAAGCAACTCCTCAAGCGGCTGTTGAACCATCTCGCGCACCTCGAGGGGCTCTCCGTTTCGCTGCATAAAGACCAACACGTTTCTCTCGAAGAGATCGTCGTCGACGCTCGAGTGAATGGCCCGTCCACGCGGGTCCTTCATCGGACGAAGGGTCGTATCCGGCTAGTGATGGCCCAGGTGAGGTCGAATAGAGACTTCGCTGATCGCCTGGGGGCACTGATCAGAACGTGGGAAGGCGTCGAGGACGTAAGCATCAATGTCCTGACGGGCTCTGTGGCTATCAGATACCGGACGACACGGCCGGATGGCGAGTTCCAGGCAAGCATCGTGGCGGCGATAGAGAAAGCGCTCCATGGGAAGGACGCGAAGGCGTCGAGCGTCGCCCCGACGCGTCGACCCCCGGGCGCAAGCTCAGGGCAGCAAGTCGCGAGCGTTTCAGGAGCTCGCCCGGCTCGTCGTGAGCGAACACAGGTGCGCGAGGTGCCTCGTTGACTCTTGAAAGTGAAGAGCCCCACACCGGGCAGGCTTGCCGCGCTTAGCCAGCCGAAGCAGCCAAGCCAGCTGATCTTTCAAATCCGACGGTGGCCCGGACATCGGCGGCGCCGGTTACAGCACTCGAGCTGCCGGACGACACGGGTCGCCAGCGCCCGCTGGTCATCCGTCCGTCTGTCGGCGGGCGAGCGACGCGCTCAGGACGACCCCGAGCGCGATGAAGCACCCGAGACCGGCCAGGGCTCCCATCAGGGAAGAGGCGCCGGGGTCGACGAGCGCAGCCTGATAGGACCGCATAGCCCAGTAACCTGGGGACAGCGGTCCGACGGCGCGAAGCCAGCCGGGCAGCAATTCTGCTGGCACAAGCGCTCCGCCAAGGATGCTGGTGAGCACGGCGGCGATGTCGCCGGCGAGGCTCAGCTGGGCTGGGCTCTGCACGAGTGTGGCCGCCGCCGTGCCGAGGATGAGGATGCA
>Ga0075421_100001989_pt1 | contig 24232 bp, 21 predicted proteins | sample SoiMetdeltSBSDD5_FD_75292 | JGI IMG/M metagenome (GOLD analysis project Ga0075421, IMG submission 75292) | Bulk soil microbial communities from a Populus tree surrounding site in Tennessee, USA - Soil MetaG P. deltoides SBSDD5 | ecosystem: Environmental > Terrestrial > Soil > Tree plantation...
GAACATGCGGTCCAACTCGACGGGACGCCCAATCGGCCGATCGTACTTGTCCACTCGCTGCCAGTCCCGGCTGTCTTGAAAAAGCTTGGCTAGCCTTGCACAATGCAAGCATTGCCATGACCGCCCCTGGCACTGATTGTCCATAGCAGGCGGGATAGTCGGCACGTCGGCTTTCGGGGACAAACTGCCGTCCAGTCGGCGCACCATGATGCGGATCATACGATCCGTCGGACCGGGTTCATGGGTTGCAGAAAGGGGGGCGAGTCAGGCCTTTTTCACAACCTCTTGATGCATCGTAATTTTTTGGTGCCCCAGGCCCGACGTGAGGTATTCAATAAAATCAAGCCATTACACGGAAGTGGGACACTAGAATGTTCTACGGCTTTCCAGGCCGTTCTCAGGCTGTTTGTCCCACCGGGTTAAAGCAGTTGAGGGGATGCGGACATACTTGCTGTTCGTGTCGTTTCCAGCTCACCCTAACGGACCAAAATTCAAGGGAACCCTAAAATCCATCTCGGGATAGAGCACGACGCTTCCCGAGCGGTAGTGTGCGATCAGTGCGCCGAACCACTGGGGGCCGGGCGGCCATCGATCTTCACGTTCACACAGGCGACGCGCTCCGCTTGAAAAGCACGATCGAGCGCCGCGGGAAGTTCTGAACTATCGGTCACGTATTCACCGTGACCGCCAAGTCCCGATACCGCTAAGTCGTAGCGCGCGCCGCTGAGCTCACAGCCGATCAGCCGGTCTGGTCCATAGTCCCTGAGTTGAATCTGATGCTCGGCGTTCCAACGCCCATCGTTGCCTATGACAACCACAAATGGAGCGTGCTCGCGCAATGCGGTTTCGAATTCGGCAAAATGAAATCCAACTGTGCCGTCCCCCATCAGGGCAACGATGCGCGCGGATGGCGCGGCAAACCGCGCGTCGATCGCATAGCAAAGCGCTCCGCCGATGGCCCCGGACGGCCCATTGATGAGGCGGCGCTCGCTCCGCACGAGAGCTTGTGCCCATTGCCCGAACTCGCCGCCATCGCAAATGGCGATACGTTCACCACCGGCCCGCTCGAGGGCTGCATCGACCGCCTCGCAGAGCAATTGCGATGTGATGGCACGACCCTTAGCTGCCTGCGGCCCTGGATCGGGGGGCCGGCATGCCAGCAAATCCGTGGCCCTTTCCAACCAGTCTCGGCCGCCAGTTGACCTTTGTCGCGCCAGCTCGATCAGAGCGCCCACAAAAGCGCGAGGTTCCCCAGAGATTGCCGTGACGAGCTTGGTGCCAAGATTTCGTGTGGCGCGCTCGAGCTGGGCTGCTTCCGCGTCGACCACAATCCATCGGCAGCGATCGGCGGTGGCGGCGCCAAAGCCTAGGGTAAAATCTATTGGCTTGCCGACGCTTACGACGAGATCGGCCTCGTTTAGGACAGCGGCGAGTTCACCAAACGAAGGATCCTTGACGCCACGCGGACTTTCCATGGCAATGGCAGGTACTCCAGTCGCGCTCGACAGTTCCTTTAGCAATCCTGGAGCGCGTGTAGGGCTGCATAAGCACCACTCCGCTACATTTCCCTGACCTGGAGGAGGATCACTCTTGGTGGTTCGAACTGTCGATACGTAGAGTTACCCAAATCCGGAGCGGTGTGTACCGAGCGGTCCGTTGATTTTTTCGGCAAACGCATGAACTGCGTTGACATCCGAGAGCTTGTGTCACGGCATCAAAACCGTGCGTCGGATATTCGCCAAGATGTTAAAATAAGCGGCATCAACCCGGCGGAGGATAGGCATCACGTCCATACGTCCATTCAATATGGAACTGATTGTTCGCATCCTGGACCAACACCTGGGCATGATTTCCGCATTGCCCTGTGCAGTGTGCCGCATTGACCGCTGTCCGAATGGCCACCTCCTTTGTGGCGTACGGCCCGTAATGCTGTCCGCTCATCCTGATTTTCCATCGACGACTGTGAATGAAAACGAAGTATTGAGCCATAGCCATTTGCGCCTCCGTCCGACAATTTGTTTCGCCAGCGATCAAACTGCTGGACGAAGAAAGGTAGGTTGCTATTGACTATGGTTACGCCGACCCTGTGCATGCACAGGTGCCGTCTCCCGAGCCCGTAAAACGATTGGAATGAGGTGCCGAATTGCAATTATGACGGCGATCTACAACCTATCAAATCATATCGCAAGGTCGAACCGCCGCGCCTCGAAAGACCACAGTTAAGGGAGAGTGAAGCTCTCCGTCATTTAAGGACATTATGGTGCTGTTGGTGCGCAGTTCCTGTATGCACAGAATGACTGGTTCATCAGGTCGCGGCGGCCTCAGGTGGGTCGGTGCTGACGTCGCAGTGCGGGCTGTTGCCGAGTGGCAGAACGGGGTGCCTGAGACGGTCGTGAAGTCTGGTTGTGCTCTTCCGTCAGCCGACTTGACGTTTTCGCGCTAACGCCATCAATGTCCAGCCAAGCCCCGCATTTTCTTGCGCCTTTCTTTACCTGCGCCATCATTCCCTCAAGCCCGATAGCCTTGGCGAGTTGCTTCAACTGATTGGAATTGATAATTCTCCGCACACCCCCGGTTGAACTGGGAGTGATGGTGAAAATCTTCTCCAGTTGGAAATCCCTCTCCAGAAGCTTCTCGAGCTCGGAGCGATCCACCCAGCGCCTTAGCTGACCGGGCATCGGCGCCGGTATCGCGCTGCGCTCTAGTGCCGGGCGATTCTGGGTTGCCAGCATCAGGAACCCGTTGGGTTTCAGGAGCGTCGCGATCTTGGGCACGAAGGCGTGCTGGTCGGCCACGTGGGAAAAACTTCGAGACTAACGGCTACGTCATACTCAGCGACCCCGAAATCGAGATCCATGAAATTACCTGCCACGATGGGACGCGTTCACGCGCGCGCGCCAGTACCTAGTCCGACAGGTCCGTGCCCGTCACACGGCCGAAGGGCGTCAACTGGCCGCAGAGCCAGTCCGCGTCGAGTATCTTGAGATCGTTCAGGTTGATGAGTCGAAGCCAAGACAGAATAACACCTGCCTGTTCCAGTGCGGATGCTCCCGATTGGGGGCATTCCACTCGTTCCAGAAAGATCACTGAAGCGCTATGGGCGTGGTTTTTGTTCCAGGACGTTCGTCTCTAAGGGGACCGCCGTTCTCTCCCCAATCGGGCCTGTTGCGCCGAGGGGGCAGGTGGATGAGGTTTCGGGCCTGAGGTCGCTGCATTTGCGTGCGGCGGAGGCCTTGGCTGGAGTGGTGGGCCGAATTTCTCGGCAGGTTGCGTGCATTCGAGCGCACCTATGGCGTGATCGCCGCCCATCGGCGCAGGTTGAAGGCGAGCGCAGCCAGCATGACTTGGGCGCTCGCCTTGGCCAGGCCGATGTATCGGATGGCGGTGAAGTGCATGCGGTTCTTCCAGGTGGCAAAGGTCGTCTCGACCGCTGCCCGGCGCCGCGCGATGAGCTTGTTCAAGAGCTGCAGTCGGGGCGGCAGCTGGCGATGATGCTTGTTGGGTCGTCGCGTGACGCGCGGCTTCTGGCCAAGCGCTCTGAGCCGTGCGCGGCGGGCATGGGTGTCGTAGGCCGCATCCGCCCACACCACCTTCTCGTCGCCGCAGATCAGCGCGTCCGCCACCACGGTGTCGTTGACGTTGGCAGGCGTCGTGATCACCGTGCGGATCAGACCCGAGCCTTCGTCGACACCGACATGGGCCTTGTAGCCGAAGGTGAAGCCGCCCTTGCCCTTGGCACCGCCGAAGCGCGCGTCCGGATCGCTGCAGGGGCGTTCGCCGGACGATGGCTTCGACACCGCTTCGATCAGCGTGGCGTCCAGCATGGTGCCGCGCTTCAACATCACGCCGGCCTTCTCCAGCTGCCGATCCAGCTCGGCAAACAGCTCCTCGACGAGGCCTTCTGCGATCAAGAGGTTGCGGAAGCGGTTCAAGACCGTGTGGTCGGGGATCGTATCGTCCAGGCTGAGCCCGACAAAGCGGCGAAACGACAGGCGGTCGGCGAGCGCTTCTTCCGACTCTCGGTCCGAAAGCCCGTACAGCGACTGCAACAACAGCGCCTTGAACAGCACCAGCGGCGGCCACGCCGGACGGCCTGGTCCGCCCTCGCGCAAGGGCGTCAGCAGCTTGTCGAAGCGATACCACTTCACCAGGCCGGCAAGCCGATCGAGCGGCGCCCCGCCGACAACCTTGCCCCCGAGCAACGCTCCGCCAGGCTCAGCTGACCCGTTCGCTTCACCGCCATCGCAATCCTCCAGAATCGACCCGTCCGAGGGAATCACAACGGAGGAATTGCGCAACAGGCCCCAATCGCGAGATCCGCTGGCCGATGCCAGCTCTGAACGCAGATTACAAAGGTGCATCAGCCCCGAATGCTCGCACCGACACGGTCTTCGAAAGGCGTATCCGAGTTTAACCAGAAGGATGGGTTGCTAGCGGTGCTCTTTTCGTCTTCTCGTTTACGAGAAGGGGCGTGGGCGCATGCGTGGAACAGCTATGACACCGGACATGAGCGCCAGGGGCGCAAAATATTGCTCTTGGGCCATTAAGTCCGACACGGGCCGGGCGGGCGCGCGGTTACAGCCGCGGTAAAGGAGAGCCCGATGGTCATGATTGCTCCACGAGCCGGCGTCTACCGAGCGGCAAAGGCACGCACGGCGTACTACTGGTGGAGCCGTCCATCCAGATTTGTCCTATTCCTGCTGCTGCCCATCTACCTCTACTGCGGCTCCATGGGCGAGGCCTTCTATGCGCTCTATGGCCACCGCGGGAAATACCTGGTTGATGAATGCTTCATCCTAGGCGCCATTGCCTTACTTGCCTTTGTCGTTGGGGCTGCCTGCACCGAAGGTGGCGCCGTGCGCCAACGAGCCCCCGGTTGGGTCCGGCCCGGACGGGCACGCACCGCACTCGCGGCAATGTATTTCGCCGTTCTGGGCGCGTACGCCATCTTCCTGTATCCAATCACTCTGCGACCAGGAATTGTGCTTGAGCACCTGCGCGGCTCGCATGAAACGATGGTCACACTGCGGCTCATCCTCAACCGCGTCCCGGGCGTGACTAGTTTCGTTGCGCTCCAGTCGCTGTGCATCGTTCTCAGCCTGCATTATCGACAACTGACCGGGCAACGCCTGCCCGGCGTGTACCGCGTGCTTTTCGTTGGGGTGGTCATTGCCTGCGTCCTGCGCGCGTGGCTTTGGTCGGAACGCCTGGCCCTGATTGAAATCCTCGTGCCGGCTGCGATCGCGCGCTATGCCTTTATCCAGGAAACTCGAAGCCATCTGGCCAGCCGCCTGATGAATCTCGCTCCCGTAGCGGGATTCGCCATCATTTTTGTGCTCTTTTCCATCGGTGAATATTCCCGCTCGTGGCAATACTATAAAGATTACCTTCCGTACACATTCCTCGAGTTTTCCTGGAACAGGTTTATAGGATACTTTGCAACAGCCTTGCAGAACGGCGCACTGGCTTACAAGGTCTACCCCACCGAGTATTTTCCGTTCATGACCGCGTCATGGTTCTACAAGATCCCGTTCTTCAAATCTGAAACCGAATTTGACCAAGGCGAATTCCTGGCGGTGTATCTCAACCCGGAGTTTAACAATATGAGCGGGGTGTTCATGGCCATGCGGGATTTTGGGCCGGTGCTGGGCATCGCTTGCTGGATCCTGATTGGCATGCTGAGTGGTTCCATTTATCGGTCGTTCGCAACCGGTCAGCTTCCCGGCCTCCTGCTGTACCCGGTCTGGTTCGTCGGCATCGCAGAGATCCTTCGCGTGTTCTACTGGGGGGACAGCCGTTTCTTCCCCGTCCTGCTTATCGGGCCATTGGTTGTCTATTATTTGGGTGCCAGCATGCGCATCGTCCAACGGCGAGTCCTTTGATGGATATGGCGCCAGATCACCTCGGCCGCCAAGGCAAGCGTGCACCGCCGACCTCATTTTGCGCCAAGGCGCTGCACTTGAACCGGACACCTGACAGGAACTCGACTCAAGCCGTCTGACTCGCAAAGTCCGGCCAGGTCCGGTCCTTCGCCGACATGTCCGCGACCGGTAGTGGCCATCGAACCGCAAGTGCCGGATCGTCGTGACGGATGCCCGCGGCTGCCCCCGGCGCATAGAATTGCGAGATGAGGTAGGCCACCTCGGTATCGGGCGCCAGTGTCTGAAAGCCATGCGCAACGCCCGCCGGCACGTACAGCTGCCTCCGGTTTTCGGCCGACAGATCGTAGGCTTCCCAGCTCATGTAGGTCGGCGAGGTGGGTCGAATATCGATCAGAACGTCGTAGATAGCCCCCGCGATGCAGCGCAGCAGCTTCACCTCCTGGTGCGGCGCCCTTTGAAAGTGCATGCCGCGCACCGAGCCCGCCCGCAGCGTGCGCGACACACTGTGCTGCACGAAACTCGTTTCCAATCCATGTTCCGCAAACTGGTGCGTGCAGAACGTGCGCGCAAAGAAGCCGCGCTCGTCGATGGCGGGCTCGAGGTCGATCAGCTTCACGCCGGCGAGCTGCGTTGATCGGATCAACATGGGTTGCCCTTGAACCTTCCCTGGGTAATCTGGTGTACCACGCGTCGGTGGCGGGCGGTCTCATCTACGATTACAACGTGCTCTCGAATTGACGGTTCGGCGCTGCCCCCGCGATGCGTGCGCTGGATCATGCCGTGACTCGTCGGCCGCCCCGGTCCGCCGTCGACATAGATCCGGGAGCGGCGGCCAGCTCCTGATGCGCCCTAATAACTGGCTGGGTTCCCCATTCGCTCAGCACGACGCTGAGGTGGCTCGCGCCCGCAACGTGGAGCTGGCAGGCGATGTCGGTTAGCAACTGCAGCGGTGTGCTTGGACGGGCTGCCACGATGATGATCTCGTCAAGCGCCGAGCTCAGCGACGCGCCGGCACTCAGCGGCCTCGCCGGGGGCATGTCGACCAAAATCAAGTCATAACTTTGCTCCAGTTTCTGAAGCGTCGCGCGCAACGCTTCCCCACCGAAGGGCACGGCCTCCGGCAGATGGTTGCCGGCCACTGGAAGTATGTCTAAGCCCGGAAGCGCCCGGCCGTTGAATTGCGCCGCCGTGATGCAGTCGCCAACCGCAGCCTTGCCCGCCAGCAGCTCCGCCAACCCGATGCTGCGCTTGGGTGCCAGCGCCCTGCTCAGAAGCGGAGTGTCGAAATCGGCATCAATGACAAGAGTGCGGTTGCCAACCCCAGCGAGCAAGGTACCAAGATTGCTCACCAATGGGCTCTTACTGGCATCGGGCAGCACGGTCATCACTCCGAGGCGGCGGACAGGCAGCGCCCCGCCGGCCACGCCGATGCTCGTGCCGATCGCCTTTACGCTCTCGCAATACCGCGAATCTGGAGCATTGAGAGCAAGACCGAAATCAAGGTGGGCCTCCCAAGCATCGCTGGACTGAAAGCGACCGGATGGCCAATTGGGCACCGTTGCCAACAGGCTGGCAAGAGACCTGCCAAAACGGCCGGGCAGGCTGTCGGCAGATCGGGCGGCGCGGCCCAGCAGCTGCTGAACGAGCCGCCGGTCTCGCTTGGGGTCGGGCAGATAGCCCAGGAACTTGAGCCCGGCCTGGCGGACCTGGCGGGCTGACAGCACGGTGGGCTCGATCGAATGCTTCAAGAACGCGGCCGCGAGCCCGCCAAGCAGTCCGAGCATTGTTCCAGTGGTGAAAGCCAGCGTGTTTCTTGGATGGCTCTTGGTTAGGGGGCGCGTTGCCTGCGTGATGACGCGCGCGCTCGAGATGGAGAAATTGTGCCGCTGCACCGATTCCGTATAGGCCTGCAGGTAGCTTTCGTAGATCGTGCGGTAGGTACGGGCCGTGGATTCCAACTCCTCCAGAGTAATCTTCTCGTGGCGTCCTGTGGTTGGCTCGGGCCCGGCCGTCTTCTGATCGCCGTCCGTAGCGTCTCGCCTCGGCGGGATGCGGTAGTCGCGCCTTGCCTTAAATTCCTGCACGGCCAGCGCGGCGCGGTTCATCTGCTCCCGCAGGCCATTGATGCGGGTCTCGAGCCACTCGCTGCCTTGCCGGGCGCCCTGCGTCCTGGAGGCGATTTGGTCGTTGACGTAGGCCTCGGCAAGCGCGTTGGCGACGTTGGCAGCCTTGTCGGGAACGCTAGATGAGAACGAGATGTCGATGACATGGGAGAGGCCGACGCGGCGCACCTCGAGCCCGGATTGAACTTTGGCGATGACTGTGCGAGTCAACTCGAAGTCGCTGGGCTCGCCTTGCAAGGTATGCCGCGCGAGCCATCCACGCTGGGCGACGAATTCAGGATCGCGCAGCAGGTCGAGCTTTTCTAGTGTCGCGTTGATGATCCGCTCGGACCGTAGCACCGCGATCTGGCTCTCGATCTGAGGCGTATCCATTGCGGGCTGAACCTCGCCTGCGATGCGTGGTACGTGCTGGATCAGGCCGGGATCGAGCAGGAGCTGCGCGCGCGCGGTGAAGCTTGAAGGCGTGATTGCAATATAGGCGAGCGCCAACAGCATTCCGACCAACGTGCCTCTGGCCACTACCCGCTTGTAATGCATTAGAAAGCCCACGATGTCAGCACGGCTGACCCCTTCCTCGGGCGGCTGGCCGCCGTCGGCGGCCGGATGGTCGTCTGGCATACGCGAACGCTCAAGCATGGTTTTGCTCAATGCTATGGGCCAACTACCCTACGTGTGTGTGCGTCGGCTCGCGTACCGACTCAGCGCTTCGATTGCCCCGCTCGCGAAGCCGGCGGAGGTTCCAGCAGCATATGGGCAAGCGCCCGCACCGGCACGGCCATCGAAAGTGGTAGGCAAGCTTAGTCAACTGGATACGTTGCCATCCCCGGCCGCGTCGTCGTCTGGTCTCCGGGGCGGTGCGGAAGGGCACGCGCCCGTGCGGCTCGAGCCCGCACACGCGACTGGGCGACGCGACGGCGACATGTGCATATGCACGACATCATGAATTCAACCCTCTCCGCTCCGGATTTCGAACGCGCGGGGGAGCGCATGTACGCATTGGCTTGCGAGATATTTCCGATCAGCCGCAGCCTCACCGGCGACGGCGTGCGCACCACGCTCAACCTCATGCGCCGGCGTGTCCCTCTCGACGTGCACGAGGTGCCGACCGGCACGCAGGTGTTCGACTGGGCCGTGCCGAAGGAGTGGAACATCCGCGCCGGGCACATCAAGGATGCCGCTGGCAATACGATTGTCGACTTCGCCAACTCCAACCTCCACGTGGTCGGCTACAGCACGCCGGTGCGCGCCCGCCTGCCGCTTGCCGAATTGAAGAAGCATCTCTTCACGCTGCCCGATCAGCCGGACGTCATCCCCTTTCGCACCAGTTACTGGTCCGAGAACTGGGGGTTCTGCCTCTCGCACGCCCAGGCTTCGCAACTCGCTGATGGCGACTACGACGTGCTGATCGACTCGACGCTCGCCAACGGCGCCATGAGCTACGGCGAGTACCTGCATCGTGGCACCAGCGAGGACGAATTCCTCCTCACCGCCCACATCTGCCACCCCTCGCTCGCCAACGATAACTGCTCCGGCCTCGCCCTGCTGACGACGCTGGCGGAGCACCTCAGGGGCATGCGCACGCGTTACAGCTACCGCTTCCTGTTCTCACCCGGAACCATCGGTCCCATCACTTGGCTGGCGCACAACGAGGCACACGCCGGCCGCATCAAGCATGGCCTAGTGGTGTCCGGCGTTGGCGACGCCGGCGGGCCGACCTACAAACGAAGCCGGCGCGGCGATGCGGGTATCGATCGCATCATGGCACACGTCCTGCAGCACGCCGTCGCGAACGCAGTGGTGATGGACTTCGAGCCCTACGGGTACGACGAGCGCCAGTTCTGCTCGCCGGGCTTCGACCTGCCAGTCGGCCTGTTGCAACGGAGTAAATTCGCCACCTTCCCGCAGTATCACACCAGCGCCGACAACCTAGATTTCATTGCGCCCGAGCACCTTGCCGCTTCACTGGAGATTGTCTGGCGCGCCATCGAGATCGCCGAGCGGGACGCCGTCCCCCGCAACCTCTCGCCGAAAGGCGAGCCGCAGCTCGGTCGGCGAGGTCTCTACGCCGCGACCGCCGGCGACAAGGACGGCCCCGCCCGCGCCATGGCTATGCTCTGGGTGCTGAACCAGGCGGATGGCACCAAGTCCCTCCTCGGCATCGCCGAGCGAGCCAAACTGCCGTTTGACGTTGTAGAGGCCGCAGCACGCACGCTGGCCGCCGCCGGCTTGCTAGCCCTCGACGCCATAGCGTGAGTTGCTGGCAATCTTACATGCCAGTCGGAGCGCACGCCGCGAGGAATCCACTCCATGCTCTTTTTCAATCGTGCCCCTGTTGTTCCGGTGGTGCGCTTCAGTGGGCCGATAGGCATGGTAACGTCGCTGCCCGATAGAGCGTGCGTTCAGCGCCACCAAGCTGCCGCTGTGGCCGTGGTGGTCAACTTACCGGGCGGCTCGCCTGATCTTCAGCCGCGTCCGCCAGCTCGCCAATGAGAAGAACCAGCGTTTATTTGTTCCGCGACGGCATCGATGCCAGTCATGCTGGTAGGTAGGAAGCCCTGCGTGCCGGCCGCCCGCGCGGCAATCGGCGGACTCGTCTAGATCGGATGTGACGACGAACGGCACTCTCCGCGCCACGGCACGCGCGACCTTGAAGAGCTGGGCGACCCGAGGCACCGTCACTGTTGCAGAGCCGACAGACAGGATCGTCATATGGCAATCGCCGAGGTCAGCGAATTCCCGCAACCGATCGGCCGGTGAGACTGCCACGTGGCGTACGCCGTTCGTCACGGCCCATTCCGTCAGCAAACCGGCGAACGTCACCTCGACGTAGCTCGAGGGTATCGATGGGCACGCGTACTTAGCCGGCTGCTGCACCACCATTCGCAAACCCCCGCAACAAATAAGTTAATGCCATGTGCTCCCAGCTGTCACCAACACGGCAAAACGATGTCGACTACCCAGTCCCGCAGCATGAAGCTGATCTCATTTAGCACCCCCGGCACGGCTGCCGAAAGTGGTAGGCAGGCTTCATCATGTGGACAGGTTGCCATCCCCGGCCCGTCGTCGTCTGGTCTCCGGGGGGTGCGGAGAGAGGTCGCGCCCACTCGGGCGGTGCATCGCCGGATCAGGAGGAGTGACGAATGAAGGTGTTGGTCACCGGTCATCTCGGCTACATCGGCTCAGTCATGGTTCCGATACTGTTACAGGAGGGTATCGAAGTAACCGGGCTTGACTGCGATCTCTATGAGCGGTGCACCTATGCCGCTGGCGGCGACATCATCTCGGTCCCGACCATCGCCAAGGATGTACGCGATGCGGCGGCGCGCGATCTCGTGGGCTTCGACGCCGTAGTTCATCTGGCGGCGCTCTCCAACGATCCTCTCGGCAACCTCAACCCCGAACTCACCTATGACATCAACTACCGCGCCAGCGTGAGGTTGGCCAAGCTTGCCAAGCAAGCCGGGGTTGGCCGCTTCCTGCTGGCATCTTCGTGCAGCAATTACGGTCTGGCCGGCGAGGCCATGATTGACGAGACAGGCGAGCTCAACCCGGTCACGGCGTATGGCCAGTCCAAGGTGTGGGCCGAGCGCGACATCGCGCGCTTGGCCGGAGACGGTTTCTGCCCGACCTATCTGCGCCCCGCGACTGCTTACGGCCTCTCCCCGCGGCAGCGTTTCGACATCGTGCTCAACAACCTGGTAGCCTTCGCCGTCACCAGCGGCTCAATATTCCTGAAGTCCGATGGCACACCCTGGCGACCGATCGTGCATATCGAGGATATCTCTCGCGCATTCCTGGCGGTGCTGAGGGCACCTGCCGATGTGGTGTGCAACGAGGCGTTCAACGTTGGGCAAACCCAGCACAACTACCGCATCAGCGAGATCGCTGAGATCGTAGGAGAGGTGGTGCCTGGCTGCCGCGTCGAGTTCGCGCCGGACTCGGGTCCCGACAAGCGCTCCTATCGGGTGTCGTTTGCGAAGATCCGGCGTACTTTGCCTGAGTTTGCTCCCAGATGGGGCGCGCGGCGCGGTGCCGAGCAGCTCTATGCCGCCTATTGCGCGTCGGGCTTAACGCTCGACGAGTTCGAGGGGCCACGCTATCAGCGCATCAGCCACATTCGCCAACTGATCGACAGTGGTGTGCTCAATGGTGAGCTACGCTTCCGCCGTGCACCGGTGGCGGACAATAGGCGGGTTGAGGCAACGCGGCGATCGTCGGGCGTCAGGCTGGACGGCGTCTAGCCCAGCGCATCGGGCCCCAGGGCCAGACGCCCCTTGCGCATGACGAACGCTTCCGCAAAGCGCTCAGGCGCCCGGCATTCCATGCCGCGCAAGCGCGCCAGACTACGGATGGTCTCCCCCTCGAACCAGTCCTTCGACTTCTGCGAGCCGAAGTGCTCGAGCAGCAACTCTACTTTGCGCTCAATGACCGAGCCGTTCATGGGCACATAAAGATTGGGCTGGCCAAGGTCGCCGTCCCACTTCGGTATTTCGTATTCGAGCACCAAGTGGTCGCGGAACGTGTTCCAAGTCAGCTGCGCCACCTCGCGATGATCCTGATGCGCGTCCTGTTGCTTGTGGGTAAGGACGATGTCGGGCGAGAGGCGAGACTTCAGGCTCTCGAAGAAGCTCTTGATAAGGGCGCCCTGGTGAGGGAAATAGCCGTCCTGGAAATCGGCCAGCTCGAGCCCGGCGCAGGTGGCACCGTTGAGGAAGGCGGCCGCGGATGCCTCCGCTTCCCTGCGCCTCTCGCCGACGGCGCTCAATACGCACCAATGCACGTTGATTTCGATACCAGCCGCCATCCAGCCGAGGATTGTTCCGCCGGCGCCGATTTCGATATCGTCGCAGTGGGCACCCAGGCACAGAACGGAGAGGCCTTTGTTGGGCTCCGCCAAGAGCAGGGGTTTCATCTAGCCGTCTCCAGCGGCGCCTGGCCAGCGTTGACGAGGCCTGGCTGCCAGGGCGTGCTGCCGCGTTCGATCATGTCCTCGAGGATTTGCTTGTCCTTCAGGGTGTCCATGGCTCGGAAGAATCCGTTGTGCTGGTAGGCGATCAGCTCGCCGGCCTCGATGAGGCGCTGGAACGGTTCGATGACCAATTCCTCTCCCTGCTTGATGTAATCGAAGATCCGATCGCGGAATACGAAGTAGCCGGCGTTGATCCAGATGTCGGTGTCCTGGCTCGCGCGCATGCGCTTGAGGTTGCCGGCGCCGTCGAACTCGGCGAGATGGAAGGTGAGTGGCGGGCGTACCGCCAGGAAGCACCCGGTCTTGCCTGTCTTCTCCAGCAGCCCAACCATGTCCCCGAGTGGAGCGTCGGTGAGGCCGTCGGAGTAGTTGGCAAGGAACATCTTCTCGCCTTGGACGTGCTCACGCACCGCTAACAGGCGTTCGCCGATGTTGCGCCAGATGCCGGTGTCGACCAGCGTGACGCGCCAGTCGGGCAAGCCTTCACCCAGATACTCGACCTTGCGGCCGCTGTCGGAGATGACGAAGTCGGCATAAGCCTGCTGACGCCAGTTCAGGAAGAATTCCTTGATGGTACTGGCTTTGAAGCCGAGGCACAGCACGAAATCGCGATGCCCGTTCTGGCTGTAGTACTGCATCACGTGATACAAGATCGGCTGCTGGCCGACTGGCACCATGGGCTTCGGGATATTTTCGGAGTAATCGCGAATGCGCGTGCCGAGACCGCCGCAGAACAAGACGACCTTCATGATGCACTCCGGGGTGGTTCGATCACTTGGACTTGCGGTATCGGGACGATGAACTTTGCTCCCCAGTCGCCGACGTGTCGCATCTGGGCGACGATCTCGTCCTTCAGGTTCCAGGGCAGGATCAGCAGGTAGTCGGGCTTGGCCTCGTCGATCGCCTCGACTGGCAGAATCGGGATGTGCATGCCCGGCGTGAAGCGGCCATGTTTGTAGGGATTGCGATCGACTGTGAAGTCGAGGAAGTCCGGACCGATACCGCAATAGTTGAGCAGCGTGTTGCCCTTGCCCGGCGCGCCGTAGCCGCAGATGCGCTTGCCCTGCTCCTTGGCGGCGATCAGGAACGACAGTAGGGTGCGCTTGGTTCGGTGCACCTGTTGGGCAAAGCGCGCATAGGTGTCAACCTCCAGGAACCCCGCCTCCACCTCCTGCTCGAGCAGCTCCATGACGCGTCGGCTGGCCACCCGGCCGGATGTGGCGTGCGCCAGATAGACGCGCAGCGAGCCGCCGTGGCTTTTGAGCTTTTCCACGTCAATGATCTTCAGCCCGTGTTGCTCGGCGAGGCGATCCATGGTGACGAATGAGAAGTAGGAGAAGTGCTCGTGGTAGATGGTGTCGAACTGGTTTTCGGCTATCAGCCGTTCCAGGTGTGGAAACTCCAGGGTCACCACGCCTTCCGGGGCCAAGAGGCAGCGGATGCCGGCCACGAAGTCGTTGAGGTCAGGTACCTGGGCCAGCACGTTGTTGCCGACGATGAGATCAGCGCGCGTTCCGTCGGCCGCCAGCCGCTCAGCGAAAGCGCGGCCGAAGAAATCAACCAGGGTCGGCACGCCCCGCGCCTGCGCGGCCTCAGCGACGTTGCCGGCCGGCTCGATGCCGAGCACCGGCACGCCCAGGGGTAGGAAATGCTGCAGCAGGTAGCCATCATTGCTGGCGAGCTCCACCACCAGGCTGTCGGCGCCGAGGCTCAGTCGGTCGTGGATCATGTGCACGTAGCGGCGCGCGTGCTCCACCCAGCTCGTCGAGTAAGAGGAGAAGTAGGCATATTCGGAGAAGATGCGATCTGTGCTCACGTACTGCTTCAGCTGCACCAGGAAGCAATGGCTGCACACGAGCGCGTACAGCGGGAAATAGGGCTCCATAGCGTCGAGCTTGCTCGCGGGGAGGAAGCCTTCACACAGCGGCGACATGCCGAGGTCGACAAAGCTGTGCTCGACGGGGGTGCTGCACAGGCGGCAACGGGTTTCGGCGTGACTGAGTTTCCGGTGGTTTGAAGGACCGGCGGCATGGATGTTCATGAAACGGCCCCTGATTGAAGCATTGGCAGCGATCGCTCGCCTTTAGCCGCTTTGCCTGATCTATCTACCCAGGCACAAATGGCCTCAACGATGGGTGAACCTTACAGCGTTACGATGCTGCGCTCACCGACGCCATTTGGAGAATTGAGGCGCGTGGCCTAGCGGCGGAGGTGGTGATTCCCTACTCCTTTCTGGGAACCTGAACTCGCCCTCAGACATATGAGCGAATCTTCCACGGGATCTCACTCTTGTCGGAGCAGGGCAGCCAAATGGTTGTCCTGCTCGCGCAACTTCTGCTGATATTGGACCGTCTTAGCTCGGATGTTGCTTGCGAGCACCTCGCCATTTGCGAGGATGCGGCGGAATTGGTGTTTGAGTAGGTCGATGTCGAGCTTCTCGATGTCCTGGAGATAGTCCGCCAGCCCCATGTCCGCCATCAGCGCCTCGAACTTGGCGGCATACCCAATCGAAATGGTTGGTTTGCCCAGGCGCAGCGCGCATATGACGTTGTGGAAACGGGTCGCTACCACGATCTCGCATTCTGCCATTTGCCTCATCACGTCGTGCAGCGAGCGGGCCGGCTCTGTCACGATTCGGTCTTCGGATAGCGCCGGCATTCGCTCGACAACCGTCCGCCGGATATGGCCCACGACAGCTTCGTCCGAGTTCTCGCCGGTAAGCAGGCGCACCCGGTAACCCTCTTCGATTAGCCACACTACAAACGCCATCATCCGTTCGAGGTACTGGGCATGGATGGCGAGGCCGTGCTGCCTGCCTCTCCAGCCGTAGTAGGCCATGGCACCGACGCCGATGGTCGGAAATCTGTGCGCGGCCTTCGTGCGTTCGACGCCGTGCGCAGGCGTCGGTAGGCTGAAGGCAACGTCGGGATAAACACGGTCGTGGCGAGTATCAAGCCCGATGCTGGCCATGTAATCGCGCGAGATGGCGTCGCGATAGGAGCGATAGTCGGCAAGCTTCGCGGCCCACAACATCAATCGGCGGCTCAACGGGTGATTAATCGGCCCGGCGCCAATCGATATGAGCCAGATCTTGGTACCTGCGAGCCTGGCCATCAGGCTGAATCGGAGGATCGATAGCGGCATGCCCCAGGGACGATCGCCGAAATCGTCGAGAATGCCCGTGCCGGGCACGAGAATCACGCCGAATCTGCGCACGCGCCAAAAGGTTGCCGGCCAGTCGATAATCTCGCGTAGCGCCTTCCAGGCGAACGACGCCGGACCTTGAGCCAGAGTGTGCGAGGGCGGTGGCGTCCGCATAGGTAGCGTGAGGATGGGGTGTTGTTTGGCGACCTCCTCCGGGCAGGCACATATGCAGCCCATATCGCCTTCCGACATGAGGCGACGCAGGGATGACAGAACCGCCTCGAGCGAGCCGTCATTGCCGAGGTTTCCGCCGCCGAACAGTCCAAAGGTACCGATTTTGCGTCGTGCGCAAACGGACCGTCGCAGGCGCTGGCTCAGCATCATCTTCACAGCTCTGCAAAGCTAGGCGGTGGCCAAAGGAGGCGCCCAGGCGCAACGAAAAGCATGGCACGTCATGTGTCCTAGGCCACTCGCTCCGCGTGGTTGAAACGGCGATACACGGCCTGCGAGGGCCGGCCAACAAGATAACGCTCGACGCCGTCCTCGAGTGCTCGAGCATAAACACCAAGCGCGCCATCGATAGCTTCGACGGTTCGCTCTATGTCTTCGCTGCTATGGGAGTAGCTCACCACCAGTGAGGGCATGAGAACGCCGCGTCGAATGGTCTCTTGTAGGAACAGCGTGCGAAAAGCCTGCGAAGAGTGCATGTCACGATCGAGGGTGCCATAGAGCAGACAAGCGGCCCGTCCCGTGACCGTGACGTACTCGGCAAGACCGTGCCGAGCTATTGCCTGCTCCGCCATCATCTTGAGGCGGCGGCCCTGATTCTCAAGGTGTGCAATCACCGGCTCGCGCTGATAGACCTGCATGGTGGCTACGGCGGCGGCCATCGCATGGGTCTCGGCGCCATGGGTCGTCGAAAGCAGGAACACACGCGGCCGGTCGGTGCAATCGAGGCCGCCAAGTCGCATGTATTCCCGCCGGCCGGCAAGCGCGGAAAGGGAAAAGCCGTTGGCAAGCGCCTTGCCGAAGCAGGAGAGGTCGGGAGTGATACCGTACAGCTTTTGTGCACCGCCGTTGTGCCAGCGAAAGCCCGTGACCATTTCGTCAAGAATGAGCAGCGCACCGTTGGCATTGCACAAGCGCTGTAGATCGTTGAGATAAGCGTCGCGCGGCTCCTCGGTACGTGCGGCCTCGAGGATGAGCGCAGCTATCCGGCCCGGGTGCTTGTCGAACAGAGCTTTGGCGCTGACGAGGTCGTTGTAGCGAAAGGTGACGCTGAGCTGGCGGGTTGCCTCGGGAATACCCGCGTTGATTGCAGTGGTGCCGATGAACCAATCGTCGACCGAGAAAAACGGGTGGTCAACGCACAAGCCGATCAGGTCGCGGCCGGTATAAGCGCGCGCAAGACGCACAGCGCCGGACGTGGCGTCCGAGCCATCCTTGCAGAACTTCACCATTTCGGCGCCGTCGATGAGCGACAGGAACTGCTCGGCGCAGGCGACCTCGATGCTGGCGGGTCGCGTAAAATTGCAGCCTGCCTCGAGTTCCTGCCGCGCGGCTTCGACCACCGGCGGGTAGGCGTGGCCGAGGCCGACGGCGCGATTGCCCATGCCGTACTCGATGTATTCGTTCCCGTCGGGGTCCCAGACATGACAGCCGAGCCCCCGCGCGATGAAGCCGGGCGCCAGTACAGGGTACTGGTCATCGCCCTTAGCGTAGGTATGGCATCCGCCTGGAATGAGGGCATGCGCCCGGGCGCTGAGAGCTTTTGAGCGCGCGAAGTCTGCGCATCGCATAGACAAGGGTCACCTCGAATGAGACGATTGACAAGTTTTCTCAGGACGCCGGCTGGCCGTCGCTCGGGTGCGACTCGAGGTCAAGCCCCTTCCGATTGTTTGAGCATTTGGTTGGTCAAGATCGCCACTTCGGTTCGGTTCCTGGCATTGATCTTCTTCATGATGTTGCGCACGTGGACTTTGACCGTGCTCTCTCGCATCGCCAGCGTGTAAGCGATCACCTTGTTGGGTTTGCCAAGCCGCAGCTGGTTCACGACGGCAACCTGGCGCGCAGTAAACACGCCCTTGGGCGAGTAGGCGGCTGGCGGCTCGGCCCTCATGACAGCGGGCGCGGAGGCCTTTATCACGGCGGACGGCTCAACCCTCGTGACAGCGGGTGCGGACGCCTTCATCACGGTGACAGCCGGCACGAAGGTGCCGCCGGCCCTAATCAGCTCGAACGCCGCGATGACGACGTTGAGGGAGAGGTCGGTCGGGATGCAGCCACGCACGCCGTAACGCAACAACTCCCCGATGTTCGTCAGATCCTGCTCGTCGGAAAGCACTGCCGTGGGCACACCCTTGGCCACTTCCAATGTGCGCTGGACCATGCGCTTACCGTCGTCGGAACTGCAGGCGGAGATGTCGAGCACAAACAGAGAAGCCTCGCGCGTCTTGCCTAGCTCTATCCACTCATCGATGTTCTGCACGCCAATCAGATCAAGCCTGATGTGCGCCCTGATGCAGTGCACCAGCGACTCACGAACAAGACGGCGAGACTCGACCACGACAATCGACCCGCTGTCACTCGGGCCGCTGTCACTCGGGGTTGTGGGGTGTGGAGGTACTACACTTTCCGGTGCTGCGCGCAATGGAGGTGTTCCTTTGCGCACGTGGTTGCCAAGCCTGTCATTCGAGGTACGCATACTGTATTCCCGACGTCCGCATTACATCATGAAAATCCCCCAACAGTTTTGGACAACAACATGCGAGGTATGCATACTGTATAGGTACGGGTTACAACAAAAAAACTCCGCAACGGTTTCGAAGAACGGCATGAATTTATTTAATTTATTTTTTGAGTAGCCAAAAAGATGCAGCTACATCTCAAAGTGGGCGGTCAAAACCAGACGCGTCGCGACGATCGCCTAGCAAAAGGCGGCTACGCCATTTGCTTGGCTTGTTCTACCGTCCCGCGAGCAGAAACATGCTAGCGCTACGCCAATCTGCAATCTGCGCGAGCACGCACCAGTTGGTGCAGCACGCGAAGCGAAACGGCACCATGTCATCCAGCAAGAATGGCGAGCCAGAAAGTGTCACAGAGTATGTTGTGTGCACATTGTTTCTGCACACGACACGAGTGGCGGTTGACGGCGAGTGGTTAGGCGTAGCCGTATCTGCTCTAGCGAATATTTGCGAGGTGTAGCTGTGCTCACTTCTTCCCAAGCCGTCGCGGCCTGGCCCGCGCGAAGCGACGCCCGCCCGCTCTATTGGTGGAGCCGTCCATCACGGCTCGTAGCCTTCGTGCTGGTACCCATCTACGTCTACAGCGGCTACATGGACGAGGCCTTCTATGCCCTGTGCGCCCACCCGGGTAAATATCTGGTCGGCGAGACCCTCACCGGCCTCATGCTGTATCCGACATGGTTCGGGGGCGTAGCTGAGCGCGTATTCTATTGGGGTGACAGTCGCTTCTTCCCTGTCCTGCTTTTGGGACCGATAGTGGTCTATTACCTAGGTGCGAGCGAGCGGATTGCCCGCCGGCGAATATTTCATACTGCGGTGGTATTTGCGGTGGTGGGAGGCTGCTTCATGGATGGCATCAGGCCAGCCAGTGCGGCCGAGGCTGCCCCTGCTGAGCTGTGCGCGCCGCTGGACCCTGGCCCCTCATCGCAAATTGTAGACGTCCGCTCCTTCGGCGCGGCCGGTGACGGAATAAGCGACGATGGCCCGGCCATTCAGGCTGCCATCACCTCGCTTACGAAGCCTGGCGTGGTCTTGCTGCCGAAGGGGATTTACGTCCACTCGGACGTCATACGGGTGAACCGCGATGGCATCGTGCTGGCGGGCCGTCAGGCCGTCGTTCTCGCCACGAATCTCGATCGGGCCGCAATCATCGTCGAGGGCAGCGACGCAGTGGTGCGCGATCTCGTCATTCGTTCGGTTCAACCTCAGAGGCGCGGTGAGAGAACGGAGCACGCCGGCCTGCTCCTGACCGGACAACGTGTCGCTGCCATCAACAATGCCGTCGAGGGTTTCATCGGCGCAGGCATTTTCGTAAGCGGTGCGCGCGATTTTGTCGTGGCCTGCAATCGCGCATCGAACACCAAAGCCGATGGCATCCACATCACAGGCGGAGCCACCCGTGGGAAGGTATTGCACAATTCGATCTTCAATTCCGAGGACGATGGGATTGGGGTCGTCGCCTATGATATTCGGAAACAGGCTTCCGATATCCTTGTCGAAAGCAATCAGGTGGAGCACATCCCGTGGGGTCGTGGTATATCCGTCGTTGGCGCGACCAGAGTTACCATTCGCCGCAACGTAGTAGCAAGCGTCGCAGCTGCGGCCGGGATACTCGTAGCCCGCGAATCTGCCTGGCACACACCCGGAGCCAGTAGTGTTCTGATTGAAGACAACGAGGTCAGCGACATTCAGCGCAGCCTTGCCCCGCTGCAGAATCGCCGCCGGACCGGGCACGGCGCGATCGAGATCAATTCCGACAGCGGCGAACTGAACCTTTCCGTGCGTGACGTCACGATCGTCGGCAACAACATCAAAGGTAGTGCACACGACGGCATCAGGCTACTGGGCAATGTGTGCAACGTGTCGATTGAGGGCAATACGATCGCCGATGTGTCGGGTCCGGGCATCGCCGTTCGGTCTACGTGCAGCAAGACCCTGCTGGGGTGCCGGGACAATCTTAGCGTGGGCAGACCGGCGGGGTGCGACGGGAGCCATTGACGGCGATGTTCGGCAGCTGGTGTCGAGGTAGAGCGGGAGAAGGTCTCGGACCAAAAGCGCGCAAGGTACCTCCCCAAAGTAGTATCTGATCGACCTTAGGTGCTTGCGGCTTTGCTCTAATGGATGAGCGATATCTCTCCGTGTGTGACGACGTCTCTATACCAAGAAATACGTCCAAAGCGTCGCTTGTTGCTGGAGCAATTGGTGCTCAAGCTAACGTGTAGGTTTCGCGAGAGAGCGCCGCAGCAGCACCATGATAATCCCACTTTCTGGTTCCAGTCCGGATGGGCCGCGCACGGGCGCCAAAGCTCAACACGAAGGCTGGGATTCCGGCCTCATCGAGCGGGGCTCCATGCCAAAGGCAGGCTCAGCCCCGGCGATCGCGAGGCCCGTTGCGCAAGAGGCGCCCGCTGTGCGCCAGGATATCGTCGACAGGCTCCCCTGGCTCCTGCTGACGCGGCCCGACACCGTCGTGGCTCTGGCGGTCGCCTATGAAAGCATCACACCGCATGAGATCGGAACCGAGCAGGCGGTCACCTGCCGGCGCAAACGCTTGGGCGATTTGGCGATTGCCGCGAGCGGGCTGCTGGTGCTCTTCCCCATCCTCGTTGTGATCATGCTTCTCCTGAAGCTGGTCGATAGGGGAGGGCTGTTCCTGGCGCACACGCGCGTCGGCCTGCGCGGGCGGCCTTTCCCCTGTTACAAGTTCCGCACCATGGTGCCGGATGCCGAGGAGCGGCTTCGTCAGATCCTAAACAGCGATCCGGTTCTGGCGGAGCAATGGCGCTCGGAGCGCAAGCTCAAATACGATCCGAGGGTCACCACCATCGGGCGTTTCCTGCGCAAGACCAGTCTCGACGAGGTGCCGCAATTCATCAACGTGCTGCGGGGCGACATGAGTTGTGTCGGGCCGCGGCCGGTTACTGCCGAGGAGCACATCCGTTACGGGGAGGCGTCCGGAGACTACGCGAAGGTGCGACCCGGGTTGACAGGTCTGTGGCAGGTTTGCGGCCGCAGCCACCGCGGCTATGCCGAGCGGATCGCGCTCGATCGCCTTTACGTGCACGCCTGGTCGCTCAGGCTGGACCTGGCGATTCTGATCCGAACCATTCCGACCGTGTTGCGAGTAGGCCAGGCGGCATAGGAAGCAATGCGTGATTGCGCCCCTTCAGGCCCGAACATTGCAATAGCAACATGGTAACTCCACTAGCGTCTTCGGACACCGGGCTTTCCGTTTGGACCGGAAGTCCTGCGCGCCAGGACTACACCGCCTACATAGCTGCCTTGCAGGCTGGCCAGGGAGGCCAACGCTGCCATCGCCGCCGACTGCAGAGACCAACCAGCCAGCCAGCCAGCCACGCTGACGGCGACCATGTCGGCGATCGAAGCCGCCACCAGCGCCGGCACAGCGTAACGCCAGCCGATCATCAAGCCGGCAAGCGCGCTAGCAGCAATCGCCCAGATCATCGTCGCTTCCCCGCAAGCACGGACGACGAATGTGCCCGTCCAGCGCGGAGGAAAAATGGCCGGATACGACATGGTCTATTCTATTCGGCTTCCACCGACCAGGCTGTGCTGGTGGCAGCAGTATGGGTTAACACCGCTGGCTTGGGCGTCGGCAGGCATTCGTCAGTCGCGGGGGAGCGGCTGTGACACTGATCCGCCGTGCCTTCCTGCTTGCCTCCGCCGATCGCTACTTCAGCATGTTGGCAAATTTCGCAACCCTGGCGATCGTCTCACGGCTGCTCAAGCCCGAGGAGATCGGCATCTTCGTTCTGGGTACCGCAGTTGTGATGCTCGCCCAGTCGCTGTGCGCCTTCGGCACGCCAACCTACATCGTCCAGAAACCGCAACTAACGATGGATGACGTGCGCGGCACTTTCACGATCATGGTCGTGATCGGTGGTGCCATTGCGGCCGGTCTCGCTCTGAGCGCACCGCGGATCGCCGCGGCCTACGGGGAGCCCCGGCTGGTGCTGTTCCTGTGGCTAGCGGCCATATGCACGGTCGTTGATCTGTTTGCCACCCTCATCGTCGCCCTTCTCAGCCGCGAGATGGCGTTCGGCAAGCTGGCGGTTATGGGCGTGTTCAACGCCATGCTGCACATGATCGTGGTTGTCGTGCTGGCGCGAATGGGATTTGGTTTCATGTGCTTTGCCTGGGCATGGCTCATATCGGCGATCGCCAACGGTGCTCTGGCTCTATGGATGCGGCCGGGGCTGCGGATTTTTTTGCCGTCCACCACAGGCTGGCGTGACGTGCTCGTGTTCGGCACCCTGAACGGCTGCAACGTCGTGTTGCGGCAAATATTCGAGCAACTCCCGTACTTGCTGCTTGGCCGCTTTGCGTTGCCAACGGCGGTCGGCAATTACAACCGGGCACTGCTGGTCAGCCGGCTGCCTGAAAGAATCGTTCTCGGCGGCGCGATATCGGTGGTGCTGCCGGCTATGTCCAAGCGGGCCCGCGAGTCCCAGGATCTGAAGGGACCCTATCTGAGGGGTGTCGAATTGATCAGCGGCTTGCAATGGCCAGCATTGTTGGTGATCGCCCTGCTTGCCCATCCGGTACTGCGTCTATTGCTCGGGGAGCAGTGGCTCAGCGCCGCACCTTTGCTGCAGATATTCACTTTATCCGCTCTGTTCTCCTTCGTCTTCCAACTAAACTACCCGGTCCTCGTCGCGCTTGGCGCGATGCGCGACCTGTTTCGCTGCTCCCTGCTCGTACTGCCGGTGTCGACCGTAATCGCCTGCGGCGCGGCGTTGCTCGGCCCTCAGGAACTGGCCTTCAGTATGCTCCTGGTCGTTCCGCTACAGGCCTATGTCGCATTCTATTTCGTGCGATTGCACATGCGATGGGAATGGCACGAGCTTTTGCAGGCCTTGTGGAGGAGCGCTGCCGTGGCTATTGCCAGTACGCTGGGCCCGATCATGGTGTTGACGCTAAACGGCTTTGACGTGGAAATGTCGATGTCGCTCGCAGCGTTGTCGATCGGGCTTGCGGGGGGCGGATGGCTGGCCGGCCTGCGGCTTACTAGCCATCCAATTCTCGACGAGGCTGGGCCCCTCATGCGCCAACTGCGTACATGGTCGAGCCGCGCGACGCAAATAGCTGCAAATGCTAGCAAGCCGTCTTGATGCTGTGATGCAAATGCTGCCTCAGGAGGGCTGTATTATACCGCCGAGCCTAATCATTGACTTCTGCGATCCACGGATAGGAGCAGAGCGAGGTTATGCGGCCTGGTTCGTTGACGAGGCGGTGCCACGCGGTGCAAGCGGCATCGACGATGGCGTCGTAGTCGTCGAGCAAGCGGTGCGAGAGGAAGCGTTCCTTGAGGAAGAGCCACAGGCGCTCGACGGGGTTGAGCTCGGGGGA